>Ga0163147_10000684_pt1 | contig 52922 bp, 34 predicted proteins | sample OliLakLV19MP6G1_FD_148597 | JGI IMG/M metagenome (GOLD analysis project Ga0163147, IMG submission 148597) | Freshwater microbial mat bacterial communities from Lake Vanda, McMurdo Dry Valleys, Antarctica- Oligotrophic Lake LV.19.MP6.G1 | ecosystem: Environmental > Aquatic > Freshwater > Lake >... | reverse complement strand
GGATGCGGTACCGTCATTTCCGAACCTTGGGGCTCTTTGTCGGATCCGGTGTCATCGAGGCGGGTTGCAAGACCATCGCCGGGAGCAGGCTCAAGCAGTCCGGCATGCAATGGACCGTCCGCGGCGCCAACGCCATCATCGCCCTCCGCTGTTGCGCCGTGAGCGGTCGCTGGGAGCAGTACTGGGAGCGTCGGGCCGCTTGACCCTACCCACATTCATGTCGCACACCCGAGTGCAGGACGGGCGCCGGCTTCGTCCCGGTGGCGTCCCAAATCGTCCAGCGATCAACAGTATCGGCATACTGTGAGGAGACGAGGAGCGAGCAGGACCGCCAGAGGCACGGTATCGGACGCCGCAGTAGATTCCTGGTGGATAATGCGGGCTAGTGTTCGCGGTGGCAACGAGCTTCGATTGGGACCCCGTCAAGGATGCGGAGAACCGCCAAAAGCACGGAGTCGCCTTCGTCGATTGACGCCCAGGCAACGGATCCAGCTTCGCGAGTCGCGGAACCTGTCGCGCGGCCTCTTTGCGCGATACCTTCGGACCAATGCCCGCACTCTTGAAAACTGGGAGCAGGGCCGAGCCAGGCCCAACGCTCAGACGGCCCTGCGGATCCACCTGGTCAAGCGCTATCCCGACACGGTCAAACGGCTGGCTGAGCTTTAGGGACTTCCAGCCGGGCTACCGGCTGCCTGCTCGTTTGAGCCTCGCGAGGGCGTCGGTGGCGGTCCGGGTTACGTCCTGCTGGCTGGTCGAGGCGAGGACGTGTTCGAGCGCGGCAATGGCTTCGGGGGACCCGTGACCAAGATTGCCGAGGGAATGGGAACAGTCTCGAAGAACCCAGTTTCCGGTCTCGACCTTGAGCAGCGCGATGATCGGCGGCGCCGCGAAAGCGGGATTGGCGGTCAGACCTCCGAGCATCTCGCAGGCCTTCGAGCGGGAGGCCGCATCGGGAGAGGTGGTCTTCGTGACGAGCGCCTGGTTCGCGTCGGGATCCCCTTTTTTTGCGAAGACCGCGAGCACCGCGCCCCACACCTCCGCCGAGGGATCGTTGAAAAGCTCCTTCACCGCGGACACGACAGTCGGGTTCTGGCCATCGATCTTCATCAGGGCCTCCGCCGAACTTGCGCGCACCCTTGTGCCGGGACTCTTGAGCGCATTGAGAAGCGCGGGCACGGCGTCGATCGCCCCCTGGCGCATCTCGCCCAGACGCCACGCGGCCTCGCGCTGGGAATCCGGGTCCGCCCCCCCATTCCTGAGAATGACGATGTACTTCGAAACCGGATCAAGAGCAGGGGCGCTCTCGGTCGCCACCACACCTCGGCGCTTTTCTTCGTCGCGAACCATCTGAATGGCGGCTTGACGTTGCTCGGTCCGGGTGCGGCTGGTGTTGATGTAAAGGCCCGCGGCAAGGAGTGCTGGGATGGCGACGCTGATGCCCACCCCGAGTGCCGGGAAGGGTCGAGAGCCGCGCACGGCGCTCCATCGCCGCAGTCCCACGACGAATGCGACAAAACCCCAAAGGATCGCTCCGTAGAGAAGGAGACTCCTTCCGCCTGGCCTTGCGAGCACGAAAGTGACGGCGCTCCCGAGCGTCCCGAGGGTGAAGAAGAAGGCGCCCTGGATCATGTTCCAGGATCCGTCGCCCTCCTCGCCTTCCGGGACCGGTGGTGAGGCGGGCCTTGAAGCGGGTCTGGGTGCGGGACTGCCCGGGGACAGTGCCTGGGCCTGGGCTCTTTCAATGAACCGGCGACCGTTGGCCTCCGTGAGGCCCTTGCTCTTCAGGAGTTCGAGAATCTGCTCGGGCGTCCGCCCCCGGCGCAACTCCTCCTGAATCTGCTCTGACACGCCCATGAAGGCCTGCCCCTCTTCGCTCGCGGATGCGGCACGCTATCACGGGGCTGGTCAGCGGTTGGCGCTTGCCCGCATCCGAGGACCACGGGGGTTCGCCCTCGATGACGATGACGCGGGTTCAGCGACTGACCACGACCGTCGGCGAGCCGGCCACGATCTCGCCGATCGTGACCGCTTCCGCAAACCCGTCGGCGTGGAAGATGGCGAGGACCTCGTCCACCGAATCGGGCGCGCAGCTCACGAGCAGGCCACCGCTGGTCTGCGGGTCGGCCAGCAACGCCTGCTCGATGTCCCCAAGACCCTTGAGGTCGACGGACCCGCCATAGGAGGCCCAGTTTCGGGCAGACCCGCCGGTCTTGTGCCCCTGCCGGACGAGATCGCTGACGCCTGGCAGGAGCGGCACGCGCGCCCAATCGATCACCGCGCCGACGTTCGATCCCCGACAGACTTCAAGAAGGTGTCCGAGCAGGCCGAAGCCGGTGACGTCGGTCAATGCGTGCACGCCCTCAAGGGCCCCAAGCCTGATGCCGGGAGTGTTGAGCCTTGTGGCGCTATCGATCATCGCGCGGTACCCCGAGGCATCGAGTTGCTCCTTCTTGAGCGCGGCGCCGTAGACGCCGATTCCGAGGGGTTTCCCGAGCACCAGTCGGTCGCCCGGGAGGGCGCCGAGGTTCCGCTTGAGGCGCTTGGGATCCACGATCCCGATCGCGACCAGGCCGTAGATCGGCTCGACCGAGTCGATGCTGTGACCGCCGGCCACGGGAATACCGGCGCGAGCGCAGGCCGATTCCCCGCCCTCGAGAATGCGACGGATCGTCTCTACGGACAGGCGGGCAATGGGCATGCCCACGATGGCGAGCGCGAACAGGGGCGTGCCCCCCATGGCGTAGACGTCGGAGATGGCGTTTGTGGCGGCGATGTTCCCGAAGTCGAAGGGGTCGTCGACGATCGGCATGAAGAAGTCCGTGGTGGCGACGATGGCCTGGGTATCGCTGAGCCTATAGACCGCGGCATCGTCGCTCGACTCGATGCCGACGAGCAGGGCCTTTGGAACGGCGGCGCCTCCCGCCTTGGCCACAATCTGCGCGAGCAGCGCGGGGGCGATCTTGCAGCCGCAGCCGCCGCCGTGGGACAGGCTGGTGAGCCTGACGGAAACTGTTTCGACGGGAGTCATGCCGACGGCGAGCTTAGCCGGGGCAGGGCTCCGGGGCCAGAAACCCCCCTCTCGCCTGGTTCAACTACCGGATCGTCAGGCGGCGCGGCGCTCAAGGGGGGCTGGTTTCACCCGCCGAGGGCACCCAAGTGAGAGCCTGGCGCGCCGTGAATCGGATCACCCACCGCTGCCGGCGAAGTTGAGCGCCTCCTGATACCTCGCGACGATGTCGTTTCCGTAAGTCCAAGACGTCGCCCACACTCCGCTGCCGAACTGATTCCACAACGGCGCCCGGCCCTTGGGGGTCACCAGAGCGAAACGCGGATCGACGCAGGGCGCGTGCAGGGGCGGGATCGTGCACGACACCGCAGTGGCATCGGCATAGGCGCGCAGGTGCTGGATCTGTGCGCGCACTCCCGTGCGGGCGTCCGGAAACGATGCGGCTTCTCCCGGGTTGCTGTCGATGGCGCCGATACCCGCGAAGTTGTTCTTCGACCCCGGCACCGCTCCGCTGAACCTGAACCAGCCGGTTTCGATGATGCTCTGAACGAAAGCCACGTCGCCGGCCACGCCTTCGAGCGCGCCTTCCTCAATGAAATACGTGGCCAGAGCCGCCACCGGCTCGGTCGCGCCATAGACACCGGTGGGCTGCGGTTGCCGGCGAGAGAACCAGTTCACGAGCTGCGAAGCGCTCATTCGCGCGTTCCCCATGACGGGCAGAGAAGCGCTCCCGTTGGGCGTCGCAGAGGGTCCGGTCGGACTCGCTCCGCAGGCGAGGGTGAGGCTGGCGCCGAGCATGAGGGCGGCGATGCGCCACCTCGTCTTGTCTTCCGACCGCAGCACCGTTTGCTTTCCTCACCGCCCCGTGGCGGTTGAGGTCCTCGGCCAGGGATTCAATTGCGTCCGCATATAACCGCCAGAATGTGTTCCGCCACTCCGTCCACTCTCCTTGCTTTCGGGCGGAGAGTAGCACCACACCCGCCTTTGGTGGCCGAAACCTTAGTGCGGGCTAGGACTTCCCCTGCTGGATCAGATCGTCGAGTCCCACGCGATCGGCGGCGAGGAGGGCTTTGACACTCTCGGCATTCACGTCGGCGACGATGATCTGGCCGACCTCATCGTGGACGTCACTGTACAGCCCGTGCGCCTTCATCTTCTGGGCCTGGTAACGATTGTCCTCGGTGGGGCTCACGTAGTGCACCGATGACGCTTTGTACCGGTGGATCAGGAACAGGTGGATGAGGGTCATGAGTCGCTTCTTGCGCAGGGCAAGGTCGAACGTGTTCTGGTCGCGCACCGACAGGAGGTTGCGGCCGCGCCGATCGACGATCGTGGCAAAGATGACGTTCGCGAGTTTCTCTCCCTCACCGGGCGTGATGCTGAGTTCGAGCAGCTCGGAGCCGGCGGTGTGCGGGCGCAACATGACGCGCAGCGGCCGGTCGATCTGGTGGCGCTTCGCCCAGGTGAGCAGCCAGTCTTCGAGCAGCTTCGTGGGCACCTCGGTCTGAACGAGGTGCTGGTCCTGCGTCGACCCCTTCCCCATCGCCTTGGTGGCGGCGGTTCCCCCCGAAGACGCCATCAACGCCGCGTCCCCGCGCGGGCCGCCTACCAGGGTCTGCGGCGTCTTGTACGGCGAATCGACCAGGCGGAACTTCCGCTGCAGACGGGCCAGCGCCAACATGCCGTCTTGTCGCAGCGAAGCAGCGAATTCCTCGGCCGCGAGGCCGTCGATCTGATGACCGCCGTAGGTGATGAAGTTGAAGACAAAGCCGAGTTTGCCCAATTCTTCCGGGAAGCGCCGCATCTCCTCATCGCCCATGCCGGTGGTGTCCCAGTTGAACGACGGTGAGAGGTTATAGGCGAGCAGCTTGGCCGGAAAGCGCGCGTGGATCGCCTCGGCGAAGCGCTTCGCGTCGGCCAGATCCGCGGTCTTGGTCTCCATCCACAAAAGGTCGGCGAAAGGGGCGGCCGCGAGCGATTTGGCGATCGCGTATTCGAGGCCTCCCTGCACCTGGTAGTAACCCTCGGGGGTCTTCGCCACTTCGCAATCCCAGATGATGGTGATGCCTATCTTCTTAGCGCGGGCCCGGGCCGTGTGGAACGACGTCTGGTTCGCGAAGGCCAGCCACTCGGAGACGCTCATGTCGAATCGCTCTCCTTCGCTGCCGCGGAATGCGATCACGTCCGCGACCGCCTGGGGGTAGCTCTTGAGCCCGGCCTCGGCCTGCCAGGCATCGAGGTAGCGCGTCTCCACCTGGTCGATCAACCCCTCGAGGGCCCCGCCCTCGTTTGGCTTGAGGGCCCTCACTCCCTCCTCGATGACCCGCATCACGCCCGTCCGCGCGAGCCAGGCGTTTGCCTCCTCATACTCGGAGGCGGAGACGTTGAACAGCAGATGACCGCGCACGTCCTCCATGCCCAGTTCGTTCAAGCGCTTCAGGATGGCGAGGTAGCCGGCCTTGTAGGTCGGAAGGTCGACGCTCGTGGCCCCGAGGATGAAGGAGTGATCGCGCTCGTCACCGCGGCCCTCGAGAAAAGTCGCCGACTCGGCATCGGTGCGGGCCACAATGAGGCCGGGCACGCGCATGATGTCGAGCTGGAAACGCGCGGCATTGAGGCGCTTGATCTGCTCGTCGCTCGGCACCAGAACCTTGCCGCCCTGATGGCCGCACTTCTTGGCTCCCGGCTTCTGGTCTTCGATGTGGTAGCCCGGTACGCCGACTTCGACGAAGCGCCGGATGAGATTCCGCACGTGGGCGTCTCCCCCGTGGCCGGTGTCGGCGTCCGCGATGATGAAGGGGCGAAAGTCGATCTCGGGAAGTGCCGCGCGCTGCGCTTCGCTCATGCGCAAACGTGCGAAACGCTGGTTCCGATCGGCCGCGAGCAGGGCCCGAACGATCGGGGCGGCCTCGTCGGGCACCTGGCTCAGCGGATAGCTCGCAAGGTCGGGGCCCGGATCCTCCGTGACCGATCCCTTGGCGGAGGTCGCCCAGCCGCCCAGATAGATGGCCTCGATGCCCGAGCGCTTGAGCGCCACGGCCTGGCCGGGAGAGTAGGGACCAAACGTGGTGATCTGTTTGCCGGACGCGGCCAGTTCCTTGAGCCTCGCATGGAACTGTTCAGCGGCGACGCGCGCCACCGTGTAGTCCGCCTGGATCGTGCCCCGCTGCTCGGCGACCTGGCGCGCCGAGTAGAGCCGGGTGATTCCGTCGAACCGCGGGTGGGCCAGGAAGGCCGCGGTCTCTTTGACTTCAGCGTCGAACAGCTTCATGCCTTGCTCCTTCAGGGAACGGATTGCCGATGGTCGAAATCGAGATTCGCGGTAATGCGCGCGCCCGTGGCGCGCAACTGAACGAGGTAGTCCAGGACCCTTTTCCGGGCCAGGGCCAGATCGTGGTTTTCGAGATTCAGGTTCAGGAGATCGACGAACCACGGAGGCTTCTCCGGGCTCGTGACGCAGGTCCACACGATCTCCCGGGCGATGGGAAGGGTCGTGGTTTTCGAGTCGTCGTGAACGTCGCGATTCCCGGCCGCCAGAAGCTTCGCGTACTCCTCGTCGAGCAGTCGAGCGAAGAGGCCCTCGGTGAACAAGTCGCCCTTCCTCACTCCGGTCGGCCCGTCGTCCTCGGTGAACGGCGCCGCCTTGTGAAGCCACTCCCACAGGATGCTCAGGCGGATCTCGCCGGTCGCCATGTCCTCCATCAGATAGAGGACGTCGTCGTTGCCGAAGAAATCGGCCGGCTTCAGCGCCGCCGCCTGGAAGCCCTGGCCGAAGGCATTGCCGTACTGCAGGGCCACGCTCAACAGATCGCGCGCGCCGCGCACGCTGCGCGCCGCGGGTTCGAGCAGGGTCAGGTCGGAAGCGTCCGCGGCGATGTAGGTGAGGGCGGGGAACGGCCGGCCGAGCTGGTTGTCCTCGCCGGCCTTCTCCCACACCGGCCGCACGATGTGAACCATCTTCCAGTGGGCCACCCACTTGCCGCTCGCCCCCGCCGCCTGCTCGCGGCCGGCTCCCGCAAGGGCGCGCGCCATGCCGGTTGCGACGCCTGCTTCCGAGCCAACCGGGATGTTGGGCTCCATCCCGCCCTGCCACAACGCCCAATGCCCTGAAGCGTCCTTCGTGTTGACGGCGCGACGGACCCGGTCCTCATAGTGGCGCATGTAGCCATAGGTCATCGTGATGGCATCGATGTTCGGATTCATGAACTCAGGGTCCCCGGCCATGGCATCGGAAACGCTGTTGATGTAGTCCCAGCGGCCGGTGTTGAAGCCGATGAAATGCCGGCCCAGCGCGGCCCGGATCTCCATCAGTTGAAAACAGGCCTCGATCTGCTCCACCAGCACGTAGACCTTGATGGTCCCGAGCGAGAGGGAGAGATGGGACTCGAGCGCCTCCAGCATGCGGTTCCACAGGGCCGCTTCCGCGGCGGTCTGGATCTTGGGAAGGTAGAGCGCGATCGGGGCGCCCTTCTCCAGGAGGCGGCGCTGGTTGTTAGCCACGTAAAGAGCGAGGTCGACGATCGAGGCGGAGAAGCCCTCGCGGGTTGCGAGGCGCACCTGCCGATCGTCGAGGTGAAGCCCGCGGGCCCGAAACAGGACGGTGGTGAAGTCAAGCTGGGCGCGCCAGTCGGGGACCGTCGCGCGGCCGTGAAAGCCGCGGGCCCAGGCGTTCATCTCCCCGGCTACCTGTTCGGCCACCTTCAGGAAGAGAGGATCCCGGTCCAGAGCGAGCTTGAGGTTGCGCTGGTTGTCAAGGGACATCGTCTGGAGCTGGCCGAGGGCATCCTCGCCGTCGAACATCCATCCATCGGCGCCGGAGAGCAGGGCGTAGGCAACGTTACGTAGACCCTGTTCGACGGACGCGTTCGGGCGAGCGGCCGGGCCGGTTCCCTGGATCCATTGCCGTCGCAGGCCGGCCGGAATGTCACTGCCGACAAAACGCCCTTCCCTGGCATCCCGGACGAGGATCGCGGTACCCGGAATCAGCTGGTCGGGGTCGAGAAAGGCGATGCGCTCCCGGTCACGCACGCGCCTCGCGCGACGCTCCGCTCGCGCGGCCATCAGGGCGATCCGCTCGTCGTTCAGGGGCGCAAGAAAGGAGAGGGCGAGACGTGCCTCCTTCGTGAAGACGTCCGCGTATCTCCCCGCGAGGTCGCCGCGAACCTCAAGCCGCCGCCCGCCATCACTGTCGTCAACCATGGAGTATCGCCTCGGGCTGACTCTAGAGCACCGCGAGGCTTCAAAACCCCGCGGTCATGATCGGTCTAGAACTTGAACTCGATAGTCCCGGTCAGCGTACGCGGATTGCCCTGAGATCCTTGCAGAATGCCGAGGGACGGAATGTTGTAGCCGTTCGTCAGGTATTCCTTGTCGGCGAGGTTCTTTCCGTTGACGGCGACGCGCCAATGACCGCCGGGGGCGAGCCAGCTGAGGTAGGCGTCCCACAGACCGTAAGCCTTCTGCCTGATGGGAAGGAGAGGGGTGCCCGGACGGCCGGGATACTGCCCGCCTTCATTGGTGAGGGTCGAGTCGTCGCGATGAGCGAAGCCGACGCTTCCGACGAGCACTCCGCGCGCCACCACGCCGCGACCGGTCGCGCGCAGCGCTCCCGTGAACTTCGGCGCGTTGGTGATCACCTGCGTATCGACGAAACCGTCGCGGTTGTTGTCGAGGGGGTCGGGGTCGACACCGAGGTAGCTGCCCTGGCCCGAGATGCTGAGCCAGCTGAAGCCCACCGATGACGCGTCGAATTCAACTTCGAGGCCCTTCATGGTGGCGTTGCCGGCGTTCAGGAACTGGCCGAAGAAGGCGCCGTTGACGGTGGTGAACGTGCTGACCTGGACATCCTTGTAGTCGCCGTAGAAGGCGGCCGCGTTCAAAACCAGCCTGCGGTCGGCGAGCACCGACTTGACCCCGACCTCGACGACGTCGAGGATCTCGTCGTCGAAGGGCCGGTCCGAACCGGGCGCGGCGATCGTGTTGGCGCGGACATTGAAGCCGCCGCTCTTGAAGCCGCGGGAGCCCGAGACGTATCCCATCACAGTCTCCGAGAAGCCGTAGTCGAGGCCGACGCGGGGCGCGAACGACGAGAACTTCTTGCTCTTGTCGAAAGCGGCGGCCACTGCAAGCACCTGAGTGAACGTGCTGTTGTAGGCGGCGTTGAACACCCGCGCCGTCTTCTCCTCCGAGGTGAGGCGAGCGCCGGCGTTGAGGGTGAGCTTGTCGTTCAACCGATAGCTGCCGTCGACGAAGCCGGCGATCGAGTCGGTCTTCACCGTGCCGTCGGTGGTGCCGAAGCTCGAGTTGACGAAGATGTTCTTCACCACGCCGCCCGCTTCGCCCTCCAGGTAGTAGACGCCGAGGATGCCGCTCAGTTTGTTTCCGCTGTCGTGAAGGAGCTGGAACTCCTGGGTGGTCTGGTTGTCGGAATACGTTGCCGCGACATCGGCGATGCGGCCCGGCGTGGTGTCGAAGTCGATGCTGTTCTCCGAATCGGACTCGCGGTAGCCGGTGATGGAGCGGAACCGCCATTTCGGGTTGATGGTCCAGTGCAGGTTCAACGCGGACCCTTTTCCGTTCGTGCTGTTGATGGGGGCAAGACCACTGCGGGTGTCGAAGATGTTCGCTTCAGGCGGACAGGCGCCCCCGGAGAACAGCGGACACAGCGCGTTGGCGGCCAGACGCGTGAGCCCCTTGGGCTGCGCGTCATCCTTGGTCTGGTCGTAGCTCAACTGCACCTTCACGCTGCTCGAAGGCAGCCAGTCGAGACCGGCGCGAAAGGCCAGGGTGTCTTTGTCGGAAACATCCTTGCCGGTGAAGAGGTTGGTGCCGTAACCGGAGTGGCGGAACGAGCCCCCTGCCACGCGCGCGCGCAGCTTGCCCTCGATCAGCGCTCCGCTGAGGCTCCCTCGGAAGTCCTTGGTGCTGTAGTTGCCGCCGGTGAACGACGCGCTGCCCTTCCACTTGTCGACGAGGTCCCGGCTGACGTACTTGATGGCGCCGCCGATCGTGTTCTTGCCGTAGAGCGTTCCCTGGGGACCACGCAGCACTTCGATCCGCTGAACATCGTAAACATCGAGCAAGGCCCCCTGGGGACGCGCGATGTAGACGTCGTCCATGTAAAGACCAACGCCGGGGTCGACGCCCCACAGCGGGTCGGCCTGGCCGACGCCGCGCATGAACGCGGTGAGGGTGGTGGACTGATTGCGTCCCTGGTAGATGGAGAGATTCGGCACTTCGCCCTGAAGCTCGGAGAGGTCGGCCACCGCCGCCACCTCCAGATCGTTCCCGGTCTTGACCGTGATCGCGAGGGGCACCTTCTGGACGTTCTCCTCCCGGCGGCGCGCGGTGACGGTGACGTCTTCGGCCCGCTTCACGTCTTTAGCCTCCTCGGCGGGCGTGGCCGAAGGGCTGGGAGACGCCTGGGGCGGCGCTTGTGGAACCTCCGCGGCCTTGCCCGCGGCCAGGGCTTCACCGGCCCCGAGAAGGACCAGGACCAGCGCGGCAGCGCTCACGCTGCGCAGGGAATAGACGGGCTCGGATCGGCGGATGCTCATGCGGGATTCTCCAGGAGAGGTGAGCGCCGAAGTTCGTTTCACAACAAACCGAACGCTCGTTATATTCAAACCGTACTCCGAGTCGGCTCCCCGCGTCAAGCAGTTTTTCGCAAAACCGTCATGAGCTCCCCTTCTTGGCCGAAAAAACCCTTGACGGCCCGCGGGGCGGAGGAGTACGTTCCTTTACATAACGCGCGTTCGGTTTTCAAAGCGCGCGAGGAAAACCCCCCGCATGGACATCGCCGGCCTCCTGAGCCATCACGCCGCCTACCGGCCCGACCGCACCGCCGTGGTGTGCGGCGATGCCCGGCTCACCTTCCGCGAATTCGAGCGACGGGTCCGTCGGACCGCGAACGGGCTGCTGGGCCTCGGGCTCGGCCCGGGAGACAAGGTCGCGACGGTTCTGGGGAACGGCATCGAGCTGCTCGAGATCTACTGCGCGGCCGCCCGTACCGGGTTGGTGGTGGTCCCGCTCAGCCCCCTGCTCCGGGGCCCGGCGCTCAAGACGCTGATCGAGGATTCCGACACCCGGGCACTCGTGGCCGACGGAGCTTTTGCGGAAGCGCTCCTCACGGTGAAGGACAGCCTGCACGGAATTGCCGAGGGCCGCTACCTCTTCACCGGGACCGGTCCCGCGTGGGGCGGGAGTTACGCCTCTGTCGTGGCCTCCGCCTCACCGGGCGAGCCGGCAATTCCCCGCCCGCGAGGCGAGGACCCGTTCAACATCATCTACAGCAGCGGCACCACCGGCCTGCCCAAGGGCATCGTCCATACCCATGCGATCCGGGCGGCCTACTGCACACTCTTCGCCTCGGCCTGGAGGATGACGCCCGAGAGCGTGGTCCTTCACGCGGGCTCGCTCGTTTTCAACGGTTCCTTCCTTACCCTCATGCCGTGGCTCTACCTCGGGTGCCGCTTCGTGCTTCACAAGGCCTTTGCCGCCCGGACCTACATAGAGGCGGTCGCCGGTGAGCGCGTCACCCACGTGATGCTCGTGCCCTCGCAGATCGTCGCCCTGCTCGACTCCCCCGATTTCAACGAGAAGTTCCTGCCTTCTCTCGAAATGATCGGCTCGGTGGGCGCGCCCCTGCACCTCGAACACAAGCAGGAGCTGGCGCGCCGGTTTCCGAATCGGCTCTACGAGCTCTACGGCCTGACCGAGGGCTTCGTGACGATCCTCGATCGCGACGATGCGCCGAGGAAGACCGGCTCGGTCGGAGTGCCTCCCGCCTTCTTCGAGATCCGGATCCTCGATGAAGAGGGACGGGATGTTCCGAAAGGCGAAGTGGGCGAGATCGCCGGCCGCGGGCCGATCATGATGCCCGGCTATTACAAGCGCCCCGATCTCACCGCCCTCGCCATCGTCTCTGGCTGGCTGCGCACCGGCGACATGGGCCGCCTCGACGACGACGGTTTCCTGTACCTCGTGGATCGCAAGAAGGATCTCATCATCTCGGGCGGGGCGAACGTCTTTCCCCGCGACATCGAGGAAGTGATCGTGCGGCATCCCGCGGTGAAGGAGGCGGCCGTGTTCGGCGTCCCCGATCCCAGATGGGGTGAGGCTCCGATCGCGGCGGTGGTCCTGCGCGAGGGCGCCGCGGTGAAGAACGAGGAACTCCGCGATTGGATCAACGAGAACGTCGAAGCGAAGTTCCAGAAGGTCCGCGAGGTTGTGCGTCTTGCGGAGTTCCCCAGAAACGCCGCGGGCAAGACCCTCAAGCGGGAAATTCGCGATCAGTTCTCCAACCCGAAGCCCAATCCGACAAAGGACCCGCTCCCCCAATGACCGAATTTCGAGAACTCCGCTGGCGCAGCTCGGACGGACTGAACCTCGTCGCGAGCGACTATGGGAACAAGGATTCGGGGAAGCTCCCGGTGATCTGCATTCCCGGCCTGACCCGCAACGCCCGCGATTTCGAGGAGCTCGCACCCTGGGTGGCTTCGACCGGCCGGCGAGTCATCGCGGTGGATCTGCGCGGGCGCGGCCGGTCGGACCGGGACCCGAACCCGAGCCGCTACGCTCCGCCCACCTACGCCGCCGACATCATCACCCTCCTCGACTCGATCGAAGTTCCCCGGGCCCTCTTCGTGGGAACCTCGCTCGGCGGGATCGTCACCATGACCCTCGCCTCGAAGAATCTCGATCGGATCGGGGGCGCGGTCCTGAACGACGTGGGCCCGGTGATCGCCAAGGAAGGGCTCGCCCGCATTTCGGGCTACGCGGGCAAGACCCCCGAGGTGCGTTCGTGGAACGACGCGCTCAACTACACGAAGCAGACCGGCGGCGTCGCCTTTCCGAAGTGGACCGATGCCGATTGGGCGGTGTTCGTCCGCCGCATCTTCAAGGAGGGCGCCGACGGCGTGCCCGTGCTGGAGTGCGACCGCGGGGTGTTTCGGCCCATGCATCCGATCATGGTGTGGCTCCTCACTCCCATGGTCTGGGGGCTCTTCAAGAAACTCGCAACCGGCCGGCCGACTCTTCTGGTGCGCGGGAAGATCTCCGATGTCCTCGATGTGAAGACCGCGACCCGCATGCGGAAAGAGGCGCCAGGCATGGCCTTCGTTGAAGTCGACGATGTGGGCCACGCCCCCACCCTGTCCGAGGCGCAGGCGAAGGAGAGCCTCGCGCGATTCTTCGCTGAGGCGCCTTAAGGATGCACCAGCAGGATCGTTCGGACCGCAGCCGGAAGGCGATCCTCGACAAGGCGCTCAGCCTCTTCTCGAAGCAGGGCTATCACGGCACGAGCATCCGCGAGGTGGCCACGGCGGCCGGGCTCTCGACCGGGATCGTGTACCACCTCTTTCCCGACAAGGAGGCGATCTTTCGCGCGTTGCTCGATCGCTACTTCACGGTCCTCGCCACACCCGACTTTCCTTTCAACAAGGCCCTCGCCGAAGGCGCCTTCCCGGACGACCTCGAAAGGCTCGGCCGCGCGTCGCGTGAAAGCGTGCGCCGCTACAAGTCGTATGTCGCTCTCGTCTACGTCGACGTCGTCGAGTTCGAGGGGAAACACATCCGGCGCTTCTACTCGGACATGGCGCATCGGTTCGAAGCCTTCGTGGCGGCGCACCCCGGTGAGAAGGCGCTGCGGGAGAAACTCCGGCCCGGCGTATCGCCGGTTTCCGCCATAATGCTCGCGAGCCGTTTCCTCCTTCACTACTACGCGGTCGAGATCGTCTTCGGGGTGAAGAATCACTTCGGCAAGAACTCCGACGACGTCTTGAGGGAGATCGCGGACATGCTGCGGCACGGGATGCTGCGCCGCTAGCCGGTCAGGAAAAAAGGTCAGATGAGCAAACCAGACTCGGTACTCCCGTCCGCTCCCGATGAGGCGCCGGCCTCCGCGCGGGCCTGGGTCACCCTCGGCGTCCTGATCGTCGTCTACGTCTTCAACTTCGTGGACCGGCAGATCCTCGCGATTCTGGCCGAGCGCATCAAGGCCGACCTCGGGGTCAGCGACGCGCAGCTCGGCTTCCTCTACGGCACGGCGTTCGCGGTCTTCTATGCGGTGTTCGGCATTCCCCTCGGACTGCTGGCGGACCTCGGCAATCGCCGGTCGGTAATCGCCGCCGGCCTGGGCTTTTGGAGCCTGATGACGACGCTCTCGGGTTTCGCCACGAGCTTCCCCCAACTGGCCATGGCCCGGATCGGGGTGGGAGTCGGCGAAGCGGCCTCGGCGCCCGCCGCGTACTCAATGCTCTCCGACCTTTTTCCGAAGCGCCAGCGCGCGACCGTGATGGCCCTCTACTCGGCCGGCATCTACATCGGCTCGGGCCTTGGCCTGTTCATTGGCGCCCAGATCGTCGAGCGATGGGATCGCGCCTTCGCCCTCGGAACGGCGCCGTTTGACCTTGCCGGATGGCAGGTCGCGTTTCTCGTGGTGGGTCCCCCGGGCATCATCCTCGCACCGTTCCTGTTCATGATCCGCGAGCCGGTTCGCGGGGAGCGCGAGGGCCTCGCGGCAAGGGCCGCCCATTCCCATCCGGTGCGGGCGGCGCTCAAAGAACTCGCTTCCCTGATTCCTCCGGTGTCCGTCGTTCTCATGGCCCGGCGGGGCGGACCGTGGACCCTGAATCTTTTGGCCGGCGCGGGGGTTGCGCTTGTGGCCCTCGTTCTTTCGCGGTGGTCCGGCAACTGGCAGCAATGGGTGGCTGTCGGTTTCGGCGCGCTCGTCGCCATCACCTACGCGCAGTTGCTGCGACAAATGGATCCGCCCGCGTATGCGTTGATCTTCAAGACCAAGTCGCTGGCTCTTGCCACCATCGGCTTTTCGCTCCTGGCCTTCAACGGGTACGCGATCCTGTTCTGGATACCCGCGTTCTACGTCCGCTACCACGGCCTTCCTCTCTCCGAGATCGGCCTCGTCATCGGTCTCATTTCCTCGATCGCCGGCCTGGTCGGCGTAACTCTCGGCGGCCTTCTCGCTGACCGCTTCAAAAGGCGCTCCCCCGCGGGACGGCTCTATGTGGGACTCGCGAATGCCCTCGGGCCGATTCCGTTCTCCCTGCTCGCGTTTTATGCCCCGAACCCGAACGTTTCGCTGGCTCTTTACGCGGTTGTTCAAGCTTTCGCGTCGCTCTGGGTGGGGGCTGGCGTCTCCACGGTGCAAGACCTCGTGCTTCCGCGCATGCGAGCGCGAGCCTCCGCCGTGTTTTTGCTGTTCGTGACTCTTCTGGGACTCGCCCTTGGGCCCTTCGTGATCGGACGGCTTTCGGATTACCTGGGCGACCTGCGACAGGCCATGCTGTTCGGCCTGGTGGTGTGCCTGGTCGCGGCTGCCCTTTTCGCTGCCGCGGCGCGCTCGGTGGGAGCCGACGAGTCGTCTCGATCCGAGAGAGCCCGCAAGGCCGGGGAGCCCTGCTAGCTGCTAGCGGCTAGGAAGCGCGGGGTCCGCGACGACGGGAAGGTTCTCGAACCGCCACCTTGGAGGCGGCTGGGCCGCCGGATCTTCAAGGCGGCGGCGTTCAGCGGCAACGTCGAAGCCGAAGTAGCGAGCCGGATAGCGGTCAAGACGGGCCCGCGCCTTCGCGAACGTCTTTGTGGCGCCCGCACGGTTCCCGCGCTCGAGATGGTGGAATCCGACGCTCACCTGGATCAGCGCCTGAAAAAAGTCGCGAGAGGGCCCGCGTAGGCGTGACCATACGTCCTCGAGGAGTTCGTGGCACTCGAAGTAGAGGCCGCGGTTGAAGCGCATCACCGCCTTCGCCACGGCGAGTCGATCGTCGTCCGCCAACTCCGGCTCGGCTGGAACCATCACCCGACCGAGCATACGGCGCGGTTCGGGTTCTCGCCCCTTCGGCCTGGAACTCACGCTGATCGCCTCCTGAAAATGCGAGACTCTCCCGCGAGTGTCCATCGACGGGGCGGGATCACGGTACAAGGGGGGGCGCGCCGCAGCGACCTTCATCCTCTGCGCCTTTTGCGGAACCGCCGCGTGGCTGTCCGTACGACAGACCGGCTGGCTTCTGCCCGCCTACGAGCGCAGCGTACGCCCGCTCGTGCAGGCGGTCGGGGAACGGAAGCCGTTCGATGCCCGGCTGGGCGGCGGCTTTCGCCCCGGGTTGCGGGTCGCGAGGACTGGCGACACCCCGGTCGCGCCGGGAGTCGCCTTGCTCGCGGCCGCCGCCCGGGTCCTGGATGCGGCGAGTCGACACCCCTCGGCCGAGAACCAGCGGGCGTTGGGCGTCTCACCTCCTGCTCGGTGGCCACGACGAGGCCGTGAAGGTCCTCACGAGCCTGACTCGATCCACGCCCGGCGACGGCGGCGTCTGGAGTGATCTAGCCGCCGCCTATCTCGCGCGCGCGGAGCAATCGGGAAGATCCGCGGACCGGCCCCGAGCGCTCGAGAGCGCCCTCCAGGCGCGGGACCTTGGGCCGCGCTCCCCGGAGACGCTCGTGAATCTTGCCCTCGCCCTCGAGGGGATGCACCTCATGGATGAGGCCAGAGCGGTGTGGCAGGACGCGCACGCGAATGAAGGCAGCGCGGAGTGGCAGGCTGACATCGCGGCATTGAGGGGGCGCTCGGGACTAACGGCCGCGCTCGATCGAGGCGGTTTCCTCGAGAGCCTCTCCCGTGCGGCCGAACGCGGCGACCTCACGGAGATCGAACGCCTCGCGCGCGAGTCCTCGGAGGGGGTGCGGTTCTGGTTCAACAGTCGGGGACTCGCCGCGGCCGAGGACCAGGCCGGGCGCGACGCTCTCGCGCGGATTCGACCAGCGCTCAACCGCTCGCTCGAGGATCCGGATATACCGGACTCCATTGACCAGGTTCTGGCCCTGCCCGCGAGATCCGCGCCCGCTCTGACGCTCCTGTCGGAGGTGGCAACGCTTCACCACGGCAACCGCTGGGGCGAGGCCGAGGCACCGCTGGCCCGGCTGCGCGAGCGAGGACCGCTGCCCCGAAACCTCGATCGCTGGCGAGACCTCTATGAGGCCGTGACCCACCTTCAAAACGGTGACACCGCGAGGGCTCGCGCCGGGTTTGATGCGCTGATCGCGAACACTCCCGACGCCGCGCAGCCGTTTCTCAAGGGCGTCGCGCACTACCGGCGGAGCGTCGTCGCGAGCAGCGGCGGCCAACCGGACCTGGCTATCCGGCATCGTGCCGAGGCCGCCCGACTCTTCACCCTGGCCGGCGAACCTGCGTGGGTCGCCTTCGCGGGGCAGCAGATTGGCGAGGTGCATGGCAAGCTGGGCCTGACCGAAGTCGACTGGGACCGGCGTCTCGACACGCTGAAGTACGCATCGCGTCTGTTCAATGAGCGATCGGCACTCCTGGCCGTCACGATCGTGGGCGACGATCTGGTGCGTTCACAACTTCCCCGGTCGGCCGCCGCCGTCTATCGGGCCGCGCATGAACGGGCGTTGGCCGCGAAACTCAAGGACTCCGCGGCCGATACCGCGCTGGGCGTGGCTCTGGCCCTGCGCACCATCGACGAGACGGCCGCTCGCGAAGCGGCACTCGCCGCCTCGCAGATGGCATCCGGGATCGAAGACCCGTTGCTTCGAGCGAGGATGTCGGGCGAGGCGTTGCGCGTGCGCGCCTCGCTGGAGCCCGAGAATGAGGCCCCCGTCTCCGAGGCGCTTCAATGGCTTGGGAAACGGGGCTCGTGGGGCCGTCAAATCCCATTGATGACTGCACATGGCCTGGCTCTGGCGGCGTCCGGACGTTTCGACCGCGCAAAGAAGGCCCTTTACGAGGCCGCGGCGCTCTATGAAGCCAATCGGCCGCGCAGCCTCGAACTCTCCGACGCCGGCTCCGATCAGATCCGGGCCGCCTATGCCGCCCTTGCCGAAATCGAGGCGCGGCACAAAGGCGACGGAGCCGCCCTCGCAGATCTCGCACGGCGGTATTGGATGGCGGCCGGAAACCTGCGGACAGCTCCCGCCTCGGCCGTGGAGCGCGGCGCGTGCGCCCTCGCCATGGTGCCGACCTCTCACACCGTGCTGTCATGGTTCACCTGCGGAGGCACCACCCGCTTTCGCTCGGAGGCGATCGACGCCAGAACACGGCAAGACCTCGTGGCCGCCTTCGTGGCGGCACGACGAGCAGGCCTGCCCGCTCACGACGAAGGGCGGCGTTTGTCCGATCTGCTCCTCACGGCCTGGGAGGCCGACATCAGGAACGCGGGAGCGCTGACTCTCACCGTGGCCGAGAACCTGGCCGGTCTTCCATTCGCCGCGTTGCCGCTCAGCGACGGAACCCTCGGTGCGGGCGTGGCCCTCACTTACTCGCCCATGCCGGGTTCGATCTACAAACCCTCACCGGGGCCGTGGCGTTCACCCTTGATTGTCACGGCGGCGCCCGAGGGCCCCGAATGCCCGCGCCTCCCCCACGCATGGGCCGAATCATCCGCTCTCTCGGAAAAGGTGGGAGGTCGATTCCTTCAAAACGACGAGGCGACCATCGAGAATGTCCTTGCCTCGCTTCCCCGCGCCGACCTCTTCTATTTCGCCGGTCATGCGCTCGTCAACACGTCGCGCCCGTTCGACTCGAGCCTCGTTCTGGTCGACGCGTCGAAGCGACCCTCCTTCCTGACCATAAGGCGCGTTCTCGCGCTGGATCTCAGGAGTCTGCGACTCGCGGTCCTCGCCGGCTGTTCCACCGCGGGGGCCGGTGACGTGGGTTCCATGTCCCTCGCGGGCGCATTCCTGGCCGCGGGCGCCCACAGCGTCCTCGGAACACTCTGGCCGGTGCCGGACGATGCGATGGGCCGGCTCATGCCTCGCTTCTTCGAGTACCTCGAATCCGAAGGCACGCCGGCGCGGGCACTCCTGCGGCTCAGGAACGATGCCTCCATGGCTGCTCCGGACCGCGCGGTCGTTGACGCGCTAGCGGTTTCGGCACTCGCCCTTCCCCCCTCAACCGCTTCGATCACCACCCACTGACGTCAGGATTCAATAAGAAGGAAGAAGAAGCCAATGAAGCCGGGCGCGCCGCCGTGTTTGAACAAGGACCGACAGCTTGTGGGCCAAGGGGCCAACCCGTCTACTTGACGCGCAGCGCCGCCGCGGGGTCCACCTTCGCCGCACGCCAGGCAGGCCCCGCCATCGACGCGACGGCCGCGACGGCGAGGACCGCCGTCACTCCCGCGAAGGTCGTGAAGTCGAGAGGTTGAACGCCGAATAGAACCGTCACGATCAGCCGGCTGAAGATCGCCGAGAGGAGGAGGCCAATGACGGCGCCCCCGGCGATCACCCGTGCGGCGCTCGAGACGACGAGCCGCACCACATCGTTCGTCGTGGCGCCGAGGGCCCGGCGGACCCCGAGGTCGCGAATCCTCTGCTGAACGGAGTAGGCCAGGATTCCGAAGACGCCGACCATCGCAAGGACGAGGGCGAGGGCGGCGAAGGAAGCGACCATCACCGCGCGGAAACGATGCCGTCCCGTGGCCGCCCAGTCGATGTCGGCCAGCGTGACGACATCGCGGATGCTCACCAGCTGCTCCTTGTCGATCCTCGAGATCGCCGCGCGCACGCCCGGCACGAGGGCTGTCGCCTCGCCCGACTTCGGACGCACCACCATGTAGACGTCGTCGGTGAGAGCCTGGGCGAGCGGCGCGTACAACTGCACGAGATCCGAAACCTCGTCCGGCCGGCCCCTGATCTGCCGGGCCACGCCCACGATCTCCCGGATGACGGGTTCCGACTGGGGCGCAGATGCGGGCCGCAACGCCACCCGCAGGCCGATCGGCGACCGGCGGCCAAGCGCCTTCGCGAAGCCTTCATTCACGATGGCTACCGGAGCGGCGGTGCGGGTGTCGCGCGAGTCGAACGCACGCCCGGCCACGACCAATAGATCGATGGTCGAGAAGTAAGTCGGGCTCACGACCTGAAACTCCGACGCGGGTCTATGGCTGTCCTCGAGCGGCGCCTCACCCACGATTTCGTACGACACCGGACCGTCCTCGAAGAACGCGAGCGGCAGGGTGCTCGTCCAGCCCACGTCCGCGACTCCGGGGGTCGCCCGCACCTCGCCCTCCACCTCATCGAAGAACTGCTGGAGCAATTCGGGCGTCGGGTACTTCGAACCAAGCGGATCCACGAGCATCGTCAGGACGCTTTCGGCGCGGTACCCGCGGTCGAATGCGTCCACCGCGATCAGACTGCGCAGAAGCAGACCGGCGCCGAAGAGCAGGAGTACCGCAGTGGCGACCTCCCCCATCACCAGCAGGCCGCGAAGCCGGCCGCCTCCGCCGGTGGTCGTCCTCGTGTCGGACCCCATGACCTCGGCGGACCTGAAACTCGTGGCCTGCCACGCGGGGGCGATGCCAAAGAGCACGCCCACCAAAAGCGCGGCGGCCGCGCAGAACGAGACCACGCGCAGGTCGAAGGCCAGCGTCACCGTCGGAGGGATGAGGCCGTCGGGAATAAGGGACGGGGCGACACTGATGATCCCCGCGCCCAGCACTACCCCCAGAGCCCCGCCCAGGATCGAGAGCACCACGCTCTCGGTCAGAAGCTGGCGGATGATCCGGCGACGGCCGGCCCCGAGGGCGGCGCGCACCGCGAGCTCACGCGTCCGCGCGGTCGCGCGGGCGAGCAGGAGATTCGCGACGTTCGCGCAGCAGATGAGCAGCACGAAGCCCACCACGCCGAGGAACATCATCGACGTCATCCGAAGATCGCCGCCGATAATCGAGTCGTGTATCGACTGGAGCGTGACGCCGCGCCCCGCGTTGGTCTGCGGATACTCCCGGGCGAGGCCGCTCGCCACATTCGCAAGGTCCGCCTGCGCGGCTTCCATGGCCACGCCCGGCTTGAGACGCCCGACCGCCGCGAACACGTACGCTCCCCGCGCGCGCTCAGGGGCGCCCAGGATCGGTCGCATGCCCCAGATACTGCTCTGCCCCACGAGCTGGAAGTTCCCCGGCACGACACCCACCACCGTCCAGCTCGCGCCGTCGAGCCGGATCTCCCTGCCGATCACGCCTGGATCCGAGTTGAAGCGTGTGCGCCAGAAGGTCTCGCTCATGACCACCACCCGCGCCCGCTGCTCGTCGTCGCTTTGGAGAAAGGTCCGTCCGGCGATGGCCTTGACGCCCAGGACATCGAAGATCCCGGCGCTCACCCACTGCCGCGTTACGGTCTCCGCGTTGCCATCGGCCCCGGCCATCACCATGCCACCGACCCCCTGGGTGTAGCCCGCGATCTGTTCGAAGCTCCGGCTGCGCTTGTTCCAGTCCGACATGTTGTTGGGCGAGGCCGCGCTGCGATTCGTCTGAGCGCTGGTCTCGTGGATGGCCACGATGCGATCGGGCTCGCCGAATGGAAGGGGACGGAGGAGAGTCGCGTCGACCAGCGCGAAGATCGCGCTGTTGGCTCCGATGCCGAGAGCCAGGGTGGTGACCGCGATCAAGGTGAAGGCGGGCGCTCCTTTCAGTTGTCGGAAAGCGAAGGCCACGTCGTGGCGGAGCTCCTCGATCCAGGTGGTGATCTTCATCGCGCGATCTCTCTTTCTGCTCAATTCCAAAAGCTCACGTTTGACGGTTCTGAGGTCGCCCATGCGCAAAAGCGCCTGCTCGTGCGCGGACTTCGGATCAACCCCTCGCGCCACCAGTTCGCGGGTGCGCAGTTCGAGGTGCAGGGCGATCTCTTCTTCAACTTCGAGTTCGACCGGCACCCGCCAGAGCCACGAACGCAGGGACCGCCTGATCACGCGAAGAGCACCTTCGAAACGCCGACGGAAAATTGGCGCCATAACGCGGTCTCCCGGGCCAATTGCTCGCGACCGGGCTTCGTGATCCGATAGAGCTTCGCTCGCCTGCCGAGTTCCGAGGTTCCCCACTCGGCCTCCACCCAGCCCTTCCTCTCGAGCCGGTAGAGCGCGGGGTAGAGCGAGCCGTCCTCGATCAGAACCGACTCGCCGGTGGCGTCCTCCAGGAACCGGGCGATCGCATAACCGTGGCTCGGTCCCCGAATCAAGGTCTTCAGAATCAGCGCGTCAAGCGCCCCATGGAGCAGCGCGTTCGGAGTTTTGGACGGAAGCGGGGGCATTGAGGATTACCTAGACAGTCTGGGGTATTACCCAGATAGACGAGGCAATCGGCCGGATGGTTCCGCCAGGGGCGCGAAAAAAGTCTCCCGCTACCGAACCCGGTTTCGCCCTTCCTCCTTCGCGCGGTAGAGCGCGGCGTCGGCGTCCGCGATCAACTGCGCGGGCGGGACCTCGGGCGAGGGAATGCACGAAGCCACTCCGAAGCTCATCGTCACGACCGGCCCCACCGAAGAGGCGGGATGGGGCAGGGCCCGCGCCTCGCAGGCCAGCCGAAGCCTCTCCGCGAACGCCGTCGCCATCGGGTGGTCGGCGGCGGGAATCAGGACCACGAACTCCTCTCCTCCGTAGCGAGCCGCGAGGTCGCCCGCCCGGCTCACGGTACGACGGATGATCGCGCCCACTTCGGCGAGGCACTTGTCGCCCTCGGGGTGTCCGATCGCGTCGTTGTAGGCCTTGAAGCCGTCGATGTCCGCCATGACGACGGCGAGCGGCGTCTGGAAGCGCGTGGCCCGCCGCCATTCCTTTTCGAGGGTTTCCTCGAATCGGCGACGGTTGGCGAGGCCGGTGAGGTCGTCGACGAAGGAGAGGCGCGAGAGATGTTCATTGGCGAGGCGGAGTTCCTCGGTCCTCGAAGCCACAAGCCTCTCCATCTCCGCGTGTCGCGCGTGAAGGGCGCGCGTACGGAGCCGGAACAAAAGGGCGACCACGCCGAGCGTCCCGACCGAAGCGAGCAGGATGAACCACGCCGTCTGATAGAAGTACGGCCGCACATGGATCACGAGCGCGTCCTGCGCCTCGCTCCAGTTCTGACCATCGGAGGTGGCCGACACCCGGAATCGGTATGCCCCATGGGGCAGCGCGGGGAACGAGGCCTCGCGATTCCTTCCTGCCTCGACCCAGTCACGGGTGAGGCCGTCCATCTGATACCGGAACCGTACTCGATCGGCGTTCACCAGGGTCATGGCGGCGTAGCGGATCGACAGGGGGAGCGAACCCGGCGGCAGCACGACGGCCTGGCCGGTGGACGCTTTCTTCCCATCCACCGTGACCTCTTCCACGGTCACCGCCGGTGGAGTTCCCGAGCCCGGCAGGTGTGCCGGGTCAACGATCACGAGGCCGTTGTAACTCGGGAGCCAGATGTGTCCCTTCGAATCCATGGCGCCCGCAGGCTGATGCCCGCCCGCGAACGTGGTGCTGCGCAGCGCATCGCCGGGCCCGAACCCCGTCGACGTGACCCTGGCGGCGCGCCCGTCGGCGAACGCGTTGAGGTCTTTAAGAGACACCCGGAAAAAGCCGCGATTGCAGGTCATCCAGAGATGACCGGTCCGGTCTTCAACGATGGCCTGAGCGATCCCGTCCCACAGCCCATCGGCCGGGCGAATCGCGGTGAGGCGGCCATTGCGAAGGCGGTTCATCCCCTCGCCGTTGCTGCCGATCCACAGATTCCCCGAAGGATCCTCATGGAGGGCCATGATCCAGTTGGAGACAAGGCCGTCCTCTCGGGTCAGGATCGTGAACTTCCCGTCGCGATAGCTCACAAGACCCTGGCCAGGCGTCCCGAACCAGAGCGTGCCGCTCTTGTCTTCGAGGATCGCGGACACGCCCTCGCTGGGCGCACCCGGCTCCTCCACCTTCGCGAACCCCTGTCCGGTAAATCGCGCAAGGCCGGAGCGCGTGCCGGCCCAGACCGTCCCCGCCCGATCCTGGAACACCACCCGAACGTCCACGTTGGGGATCCCCCTGGCCGTTCCGTACGCTTCGATCTTCCCGTGCCTGATGCGCACGACCCCCGCGGTGTAGGTGCCGACCCAAAGCGATCCGTCACGGTCCTCGAAGACGGTGGAGGTCTCGTCTGTGGGCAGCCCTTCGTTCTTTCCAACGCGGGTGATCCGATCGCCTTCGATGCGATTGAGCCCGCCGCCGGCGGTCGAGACCCACGTGACTCCGTCGCGTGCGTGCACCACGGAGCGGGCGTTGTCGTTCGAAAGACCCTCGGGCGTGCCGAAGACGACGAACGCGCGGTTGCTCAGCCGGCTCATGCCGCCCACCCAGGTTCCGATCCAGACGCTCCCTTCCCGGTCGACGACTAGCGACCAGATCTGGTCGCCCGCAAGTCCCTCAACACGAGAGATGGACGTGAAGCGGCCCTCGCTGAGGCGAGCGACGCCACTTCCCCACGTGCCGATCCAGAGCGAGCCCTGCTCATCGAGGGCCAATGCGGTGAGCTGATCGGTCGGAAGGCCATCCGCCATGGTGTAGGTCGTGATCCGGCCGCGATCCACGCGGGCGAGGCCGCCTCCCGCGGTGGCGGCCCACATGCCCCCCGAAGGATCGGCGAGGACGAACCTCACTTCGAGGTGCGGAAAACCGTTCGCCGGGTTGAAGACCTCGAATCGTCCCGATACGTACGAGATCAGACCTCCGCCCGTGGTGCCGATCCAGAGCACGCCGTCCCGGTCGAAGGTGAGGGAGCGCAGGCGATTCGTGGGCAGACCCTCCGCTTGCTGGTAGAGCTTCGCGGCCCCGCGCTCAAAACGCACCAGACCATTCTCAGTGGCCGCCCAGACCACACCGTCTCGGGCCTGGGCAAAGGCCCACACGCGCCGCCCCGCGGTGAGGTCGTTCCGAAACACCGCCTCGAATCGCCCGTCCCGGTAGCGAGCCGCCCCTTTCGCGTGACCGATCCATAGATTCCCTTCGGCGTCCTCCATGAGTCCGAAGATCGGTTGCGAAGCGACTTCGGCGACCTCGGCGGATTCGAAAGTGGTGAAGCGGATCCCATCGAAACGCGCCAGCCCGCCGGCCGTCCCGACCCAGAGGTAGCCATCCCGGGTCTGGAGAAGAGTCTGCACCGTGTTGAGCGGAAGACCCTGCTCGGTCTGCCAGCCGTCGATCTTGTACTGGGTGAGCGCCTTTCTGCGGTCGCTCAAGTCGACGTTTTGCGCCGCCGTCGGCAGCGATGCGCCGGTTAGGGCGATCAACAGGACGCAACGAAGCCAGAGCATGAGTGCTGTCGAGTCTAAACGTCCCTTACGGCTTCCCTGGCTCCCGTTCCGGCTTTACCCTGCCTTGATGACACAGGAAGCACTGAAGGTTCGGCGTCCTCGCGGGCTGGGTGAGGGTCACGCGGGAATCACGATGCAGAGCACCACCGAGGTGATGACGGTCGCTCAGGGCACGGTGATCGCCGCGATGCCCGGCAGAAAGCGACGAGGGGCGGGAAGGCCACCACCATGAGGCTGTCGTTGAGGGCCACCTGGTTTGCATGAGCGGTATGCTCTCCCCCCATCCATGGAAGACCTCGTGACTTCGGAGATTCCCCGCCCACCGAGGATCGTCATCTTCGCTTGCGTCCATAACGCGGGCCGTTCACAGATGGCGGCCTATTGGTTCAACCATCTCGCTGATGCGAGGAAAGCCCGCGCCCTCTCCGCGGGGACAAAGCCCGGCCCTCACGTGCATCCCGTGGTGATGGAAGCCATGAAGGAGCGGGGCCTCGACCTTTCGGGGGCGCAACCCCAAAAGCTCACCACCGAGCTCGCCAGGGGCGCCGCTTTCCTTGTGACCATGGGGTGCGGTGAGAGCTGCCCGTACATTCCCGGGGTGCCGGTGTTCGACTGGCCGCTCGACGATCCCAAGGGCCAGGGGATTGAAACCGTTCGCGCCATTCGCGACGAAATTGAAATGCGGGTGCAGGCCTTCGTGAGTGAGCGAGCCTGGGATAGGACTTGATTCTTCCATCTCGCTCCTCGCCCTTGCCGCCAACGCGACCTGCGTGCGGCTCACAGCCGCGTATGGCGGAGGCGCAGCGCGTTGCCGATCACGGACACGGAGCTGAGACTCATCGCGGCGGCCGCGATCATCGGTGAAAGCAGCAGGCCGAAGAACGGATAGAGAACTCCGGCCGCAAGCGGCACGCCGAGCGAGTTGTAGATGAAGGCGAAGAACAGGTTCTGGCGGATGTTCCTCATGGTCGCCTGGGACAGGTTCCTCGCGCGGGCGATGCCCAGCAGGTTGCTCTTCACCAGAGTGATTCCGGCGCTCTGGATCGCCACATCCGTCCCGGTTCCCATGGCGATGCCCACCTGCGCCTGGGCGAGCGCGGGAGCGTCGTTAATGCCGTCGCCCGCCATCGCCACCGTCTTCCCGCCGGCCTGCAGCTTCTTCACGACCTCCGCCTTGTGCGCGGGCAGGACTTCGGCGATGACGTCCTCGTCCTTGAAGTCCAGGGTGCGCGCGACCGCCGAGGCGGTGGCGCGGCTGTCGCCGGTCAGCATGACCACGCGAAGGCCGGCGTTTCGAAGCTGGGTGAGGGCTTCTCGGCTTGTCGACTTCACCGGATCGGCCGCGCCCAGGAAACCGGCGGCCTTTCCATCCACGGCCAGAAACATCACCGTCTGCGCCTGGGTGCGCGCCGCGTCGGCCTGAGCCAAGAGCGCCGTGGTGTCGATGCCGAGGTCACTCATCAGCGCCGCGTTTCCGAGCAAGGCCTTTCGTCCCTCGACCGTACCGGTGACACCCTTGCCGGTGACTGACTGGAAACCCTCCGCAGGGGCGAGGCTCAATCCTTTCGCCTCGGCGGCGGAGACGATGGCGGCGGCGAGCGGATGTTCGCTTCCACGCTCGAGGCTGGCCGCGAGACGCAGCACGTCGTCTTCACTTAAGCCGGACAAAGCCACCACGGACGCGACCTTCGGCTTGCCCTCGGTCAGCGTCCCCGTCTTGTCGATCACCAGGGTCTCGACTTTCTCCATGGCCTCGAGCGCCGCCGCGTCTTTGATGAGCACACCCGCGGAAGCGCCGCGCCCCACGCCGACCATGATCGACATCGGGGTTGCCAGTCCAAGCGCACAGGGACACGCGATGATCAGGACGGCCACTGCGTTCACCAGGGCATGGGCAAGCCTCGGCTCCGGACCGAAGAAGGCCCAGACGAAGAAGGTCAGGATGGAAACCGAGAGCACGGTGGGCACAAACCATCCGGCCACGACGTCCGCGAGGCGCTGAATGGGGGCGCGGCTGCGCTGCGCTTCGCTCACCATTTTCACGATCTGGGCCAGCAGCGTGTCGCTGCCCACGCGCTCCGCCCGCATGACCAGGCCTCCGGTGCCGTTGATCGTGGCGCCCGTGACCGGATCCCCCACCCGCTTCTCCACGGGGATCGGCTCGCCGCTGATCATCGACTCGTCAACTGAGCTCGATCCCTCCACCACCTTTCCGTCGACCGGCACCTTCTCTCCTGGTCGTATCCGCAGCCGATCTCCAACCATCACCTGTTCGAGAGGCACGTCCGACTCCGTTCCATTAGCGGCGATGCGTCGGGCGGTCTTGGGAGCGAGGCCCAGCAGCGCCCGAATCGCGCTGCCCGTGCGGGAGCGTGCGCGCAGTTCGAGGACCTGGCCGAGCAGGACGAGTACCGTGATCACCGCCGCCGCCTCGAAGTAGCGGTCGACCTGACCGTGGTGTCCGCGGAATGACTCGGGGAACCACGACGGGAACAGGGTTGCCACCACGCTGAAGGAGTACGCGGCGCCGGTGCCGATGCCGATCAGCGTGAACATATTGAGATGGCGGTTCACGAACGAGACCCACATCCTCTGGAAGAACGGCCACCCCGCCCAGAGCACAACCGGTGTGGACAACGCCATCTCCAGCCACCCCTGCGTGGTCGGGGACATGAGGCCCTGAAGGGGGGCGCCCGGGAGCATTTCGCCCATCGCCATGAGAAACACGGGCACGGTGAGCGCCGTGGCGATGTAGAAACGGCGGGTCATGTCGACGAGTTCGGGGTTTTCTTCCTCGACCGCCGCGACCGTGCGGGGCTCAAGCGCCATGCCGCAGATGGGGCACGCTCCGGGCTCGGACCGGACGATCTCGGGATGCATGGGGCAGACGTATTCGGTTCGGTCCCTGGGTGCTGTGACCTCTTCGGGTTCGAGGGCCATGCCGCATTTCGGGCAGGCTCCCGGCCGGTCGGATCGAACCTCGGGATCCATGGGGCAGACATAGGCGGCGGCCTTGGGGGCCGAGCCGGCAGGCGGAACGGGCTTTGGTCCTGAGCCGCGCGGCTTCATCTGGAGCTGAACGAACTGGGGCGCTTCCGGTTCCATCATTGCCGAGGCGAATGGCGTGCCTTTGAGGTAGCGCTCCGGATCGGCCACGAATTTCTTCTGGCAACCGGGGTTACAGAAGTAGTAGGTGGCGCCCCGGTGTTCGTGCGACCACTTCGCGGTGGCCGGATCGACGTTCATGCCGCAGACGGGGTCGAGGACAAGGTCCGCTCCCAAAGATGGAGCAGCCACGGTGGGAGCCTTCGACTTCGCGGGGAGATAGCGATCGGGGTCGGCCTCGAACTTCGACTGACAGCCCGTGGAGCAGAAGTGAACTGCCCGGCCCCGGTGGCGGACCGTCCCAGCCGCTTTGGCCGGGTCGACCTTCATTCCACAGACGGGATCGGTGACCTTCGGGGAGGCGTCGGCCGAGGCGAGTTCGGACGGCGGCTGCACGGGCTTATGATTCATGACTTCTACCTTTCATCCCCAAAGATGCAGGGCCTGCGATTTCCTTACTGTTGGCTCGGCGGAACCTTTTCACGCCCTTGCTGCTTGTCCGATAAGCCATGTGTAGCATGAGCGCGGCGAAAGCGATGGCCGCGGTCAGCCTCTCGATATTGCGACTGAAGCGACGGCCCAGACGGCCGGTGTTCAGGGCCGACCAGGGCTCCGCGGACTTTGTGTCAGATGAGCACGGGCAGAACTTGCACCACCCGCGTCCTCACCGGCGGCACATGACAACGTCCGGTATCAATGAAAAGTACATTTCGCCATGACCCTCGCGAGGTTGCGCCGAAATGGAGCGTGGGTCTGTGCGCTGGCGTACAGCGCCTCTGGCTCGCGATGCGCAACATCAGCATGGGTTCATCTGAACGGGCGGAGGCAGCCGTCGACCAACCCAGCCGCTGGACGACAAGGCCCTGGCGGCAGTAGCCCCGGTTCTAACCATCCAACACGTCAGAAGAAAGTTTCACCGACGAAGAATCAAACACGTACTCCTCTCATCGTCGGCTCGATCCTGGCATTGGCCTCGCAGTCCTCGATCAGGGCGAAAGGCCACCGACCGACTAACCCGATGACACTTCTCAGGAGGAGCGTTTTAACCCTTTTTCACCCATGGATTCCGTCGGGGAGCCAACAAAATAATTCGCCATAATTTACCGATTTGCACCAGAGCCGCGCGCTGCTGTCGTTTGCGCACAATCTAGGGCCGCATCGAGCGCCTCCATGAACTGGTTGATCTTGATAGGTTTAGTGAGATAAAGGAAGAATCCTGCCGCAAGACCTTTCTCGATATCGTGGGGTGATGCATTGGCACTGAGCGCGACCACCGGGATGTGCGCTGTTGCCGGGTCTGCGCGCAGGGTACTCAGCGTTTGGATACCGCTGATGCCAGGCAGATTGATGTCCATCAGGATCACCTCGGGCAGGAAGCTCCGCGCAAACTCGATGCCTGAGTTGCCATCGGGCGCGCTGATCAACCGTAAATCAGTACGCCGCGCAATCAGTTGCTCGACCAGCTCCAGATTCGCCGGGTTGTCTTCCACATACAGCAGCGTGTGCAGCGGCCTGCCGTCTGGCGCCGTCGCGCGCGCACCGACCGCGTGTTCGGTCTCCAGCACTGTCAACAAGGGCGCTGCGGTCAACCCCATTTCAATCCAGAACATGCTGCCGACCCCGGCTTCGCTGCTCACACCGATGCTGCCACCCATCAATTCGACCAGCCGCTTGGTAACCACCAGCCCAATGCCGGTTCCCTCTTCGGCACTGGCCTCCTTGCCGAGCCGGCTAAACGGCTGAAACAGTTGGCCAAGTTGCTCTTCAGTCAGGCCGACACCGGTATCGCGCACGCTGACTCGAATCGAGTGCGGCAATGCGAGCGTGCATTCCAGCGCGACGGCGCCGCCCACTGTGTTGTACTTGATGGCGTTGAACAGCAGATTGATCAACACCTGTTTGACCCGGGTGCGGTCCGCCTCGACAAAGTACGGCGCCTCAAGACGTGGAACACTCAGGCTGATGCCGCGCTTTTGCGCCTGCGGCTCAATCATCGCCTGGCATTCGAGCATCACTTCCATCAGCGACACCGGCTCTTTGGACAGCGTCAGCCGGCCCGACTCGATCAGCGCCAGATCCAGAATTTCGTTGATCAGTTCCAGCAAATACCAACCGGCCTTGATGATCTGATCCACGCTGCGCTTCTGCTCCGACGTTGGCGCCGGCGTGCCGGAGTCCACCAACTGGGCAAAGCCCAGAATCGCGTTCAGCGGCGTGCGCAATTCATGGCTCATGGAAGAGAGAAAGTCCGATTTCGCGCGGTTCGCTTTTTCCGCCGCGGCCAAGGCATCCTTCAGGTCCGAATCAACGCGCGTGCGCAGGCTGATGTCTTTAAAGATCACCGCGACCCGACCTTGCGTCTCGCCTTCAACCCGAAAGGCATACAGTTCCAGCACCGGCCCGCCGGCCGAGAGTTCGAGTTCAAACCTGCTTGGCTCGCCAGTGTCGAGAATGGTGTCATAGGTGACGTACCACTGCTCGGTAAGGTCCGGAAATGCCTGGCGCAGCGTCTTCCCGACGACATTGCTCACCCCTGCTTGGATCGCGAATGCGGGGTTTACTTCGATGTGGCGAAAATCGAGCTGCGCGTCCGTGTCACCCTGGACCTTCTCGATAATGCAAAAGCCTTCATCAATCGAGTCGAACAGACTGCGATACTTTTCTTCCGATGCGCGCAGGGCCAGGGTGCGCTGGGCCATCCTCTGTTCGAGCGTATCGTTTAATTCGCGCAGTTGCTCCTCGGCCCGGCGGCGCTGGCTTACTTCGATCAGCAAGGCACGGTTCGCCATGCCGCACTCGCGGCTCTTGCGGTACAGTTCGGCAAAGACGGCGACCTTGGAGCGCAGTATGGATGCGTTCACCGGCTTGTGCAGGTAATCCACCGCGCCGTTGCCGTAGCCTTCGAGCACATGCTGATCTTCGTTGTAATAGGCGGTCAGGAAGATGATCGGCACCTGAGCCGTTTTCTTACGATCCTTGATCATCTGGGCCAGTTCGAAGCCGGTCATGCCGGGCATGCGAATGTCGAGAATGAGGAGCGCAAAATCCTCGGCAACGAGCGCGAGCAGTGCCTGGTCGGCCGATTCGGCCCGGACGACCCGGTAGCCAGGATCATCGAGCAGGCTTTCGAGCACGGTCAGGTTTTTCGGCTCATCGTCGACAATCAGGATGTTGACGGCGTCAGCGCGCGATGCGGGACTATGGGCCGCGCTCGCCGGGTCGGGTTCGCCCGGTGGTTGACGCTTCTGATCGGCGGGGATAGGTGCCTGCCGCGTGCCTTTGCTGGTCATCGGATTGTCTTTCAACGGAAAAGCCACAGCCGCATGAGAGACAGGAGTTGGTCGGTGTTGACGGGCTTGGCGATATAGTCGCTGGCACCGGCGTTGAGGCATTTCTCGCGGTCGCCTTTCATCGCCTTGGCCGTGAGAGCGAGGATCGGCAGGGTGCGAAATGCGGAATTCTTGCGGATCTCCAGCATTGTCTCGTATCCATCCATGTCGGGCATCATGATGTCCATGAGCACCAGATCGAGTGCGGGCGTCCCCTCGATGAGTTCGATCGCTTGGCGGCCATTGGTGGTGCTGATCACTTCCATCTCATGGTTCTCGAGCAAGGAGGTCAGCGCGAAAATATTCCGTGCATCGTCGTCGACCACCAGCACTTTACGATTGCGCAGGACTTCCTTGGCGCCATGGAGACGCTCGATCATCGCCTGCTTTTCCGGGGGCAGGTCGGTCACGACGCGGTGCAGAAAGAGCGCGGTTTCGTCGAACAGCCGCTCGGGCGACTGGACGTCTTTCAAGACGATGCTCTTGGCCAGCGTCTTGATCTGCGCCTGCTCGTCGGCGCTCAGGTCCTTGCCGGTGAAGACCACCACGGGCACGTCGGCCAGGGCCGGCTCGGCGTGGATTTTCTTCAGCAGATCGAAGCCGTTCATGTCCGGCAGCCGCAGGTCGAGCACCACGCAGTCGAAGGCGCGCTCGCGCATCGCACGCAGCGCATCGGAAGCGGTGGCCACGGCATGCACCTCGATGTCTTCGTAGCCGAGCAGCGCGATGATCGATTGGCGCTCGATGGCGTTATCCTCGACGACGAGCAGGCGCTTGGTGTGCGGGACGGAAAAGGTCTTGATGCGCTCGAACGCCGTTTCCAGAGTCTCGGTGGTGGAGGCCTTGATGATGTAGGAGAAAGCACCGTGCGAGAGACCATGCTGGCGCTCTTCTTCCAGAGTGACGATCTGGACCGGAATGTGGCGCGTGGCCTGGTCCAGCTTGAGCTGGTTGAGCACCGTCCAGCCGAGCATGTCCGGCAGGAAGATATCGAGCGAGATCGCGGTGGGACGGTACTGCCGCGCGAGCGACAGGCCGATCGCGCCTTTGGTGGCGACGATCCCCTTGAAACCCTTGTCACGCGCCAGGCCAATCAGGATGCGCGCGTAGTGCGGGTCGTCCTCGATGATGAGCAGCACCGGGTCGCCCTCCTCGATGCTGTCGCGGTCGTCATCGATGAACTCGTCGCGCGCGACCGGCAGGACCAGCAGCTCACGCGCCAGGGACGAAGCGACCAAGCCGGGCGTCCCGGCTGGCGCGGCCCGCGAGCTGTCGGGGCCGGAGTAGTGGAGCGGCAGAAACAGGGTGAACGTGCTGCCCTGCCCGTGCACGCTGGCGAGCCTGATCTCTCCCCCGAGCAACGCAGCCAATTCGCGGCTGATCGCGAGACCCAGGCCGGTGCCACCATATTTGCGGGAAGTGCCGGCGTCGGCCTGCTGGAAGGCCTCGAAGATGAGCCGCTGCTTTTCCGGCGCGATCCCGATGCCGGTGTCCTGGACGGCGAAGGAGATGATCTGCTGGCCCTTGCTGAGCACGGTGTGGTCGGTGCTCCAGCCATGCGCGGCGAGGGCGACGCGCACTTCGACCTGGCCATGGGTGGTGAATTTCACGGCGTTCGAGAGCAGGTTCTTGAGAATCTGCTGGAGACGCTTCGGGTCGCTGTCCATGAATGGCGGCAGGCCCTCGGCGAACTGCACGTGAAACGGCAGGTTCTTGGCCTCGGCCACGTGTCGGAAGTTGCGGTCGATATTGTCACGCAGGCCGGCGAAGGGGATTTCCTCGACCTCGACCGTGACGGTGCCGGACTCGATTTTCGAGAGGTCGAGGATGTCGTTGATGAGGTGGAGCAGGTCGGAACCCGACGAGTTGATGTTGCGGGAAAATTCAACCTGCCTGCCTGAGAGGTTGCCCGGTGCGTTTTCGGCCAGCTGCTGGCTGAGAATGAGGATGGAGTTGAGTGGCGTGCGCAACTCGTGCGACATATTGGCCAGGAACTCGGACTTGTATTTCGAGGTGAGCGCCAGCTCCGCCGCTTTTTCTTCGAGCGCGCGGCGGGCCTGCTCGACCTCGGCGTTCTTGCGCTCGACCTCGGCGTTCTGATCGGCCAGAAGTTTGGCCTTGGTGCCCAGCTCTTCATTGGTCTGCTGCAACTCGCTTTGGCGCGATTGAAGCTCGACGGTCAGCTGCTGCGACTGGGTCAGCAGGCCCTCGGTGCGCATGGTGGCCTCGATGGTGTTGAAGACCGCGCCGATACTCTGGGTCAGAAGGTCGAGGAAGGCCAGTGAGCCGGTGGTGAAGTTATGCAGCGCGGCCAATTCGATCACCGCCTTGGTCTGCCCCTCGAACAGCACCGGCAGCACGATGACGCTGATCCTGCGGGCCTCGCCAAGGCTGGACGAGATGCTGATGAAGTCGGGCGGCACATCGGAAAGCAGGATGCGTTTCTTTTCCAGCGCGCACTGTCCGGCGAGACCCTCGCCGAGGCGGATGCTGGAGGCGAGCCGTTCACCGCCATGCGCGTAGCTCGACAGCAGCATGAGTTCGCGATGGGTGCTTGGGCCGGTGAGGTGGTAGATGGTGCCCTGGTGCGCGTTGACCAGCGGGGCCAGCTCGGTCAGGAGCATCTGACCGACCGTGGAGAGCTCGCGCTGGCCCTGCAGCATGCCGGTAAATTTCGCCAAATTGGTCTTCAGCCAGTCCTGCTCGCGATTGCTCTCGGTGGTTTCGCGCAGGTTGGAAATCATGGTGTTGATGTTGTCCTTCAGCTCGGCCACCTCGCCGCGCGTCTCGACCTGGATCGAGCGGGTCAGGTCGCCCTTGGTCACGGCGGTGGCGACCTCGGCGATGGCGCGCACCTGGGTCGTGAGGTTGGCGGCGAGCAGGTTGACGTTGCCGGTCAGATCCTTCCAGGTGCCGGCGGCGCCGGGGACATTGGCCTGGCCGCCAAGCCGCCCTTCGACACCGACTTCGCGCGCCACGTTGGTCACCTGGTCGGCGAAAATAGCGAGCGTGTCGGTCATGTTGTTGATGGTGTCGGCGAGCGCGGCGACCTCGCCTTTGGCCTGCACGGTGAGGCGCTGACTCAGGTTGCCGTTGGCCACGGCGGTCACCACTTTCACGATGCCTCGCACCTGTTCGGTGAGGTTGGAGGCCATGAAGTTGACGTTGTCGGTCAAGTCTTTCCAGGTGCCGCCCACGCCGGAAACCTCGGCCTGGCCGCCCAGCTTGCCCTCGGTTCCCACTTCGCGCGCCACCCGCGTGACCTCGCCGGCGAAGGAATTGAGCTGATCGACCATCGTGTTGATGGTGTTTTTCAGCTCCAGGATTTCGCCCTTCACATCGACGGTGATCTTGCGGTTCAGGTCGCCGCGTGCGACGGCGGTTGTCACTTCGGCGATATTGCGCACCTGCGCGGTGAGGTTCGATCCCATGGTGTTGACCGAGTCGGTGAGGTCCTTCCAGGTGCCCGCCACGCCCGGCACCACCGCCTGCACGCCGAGCCGCCCTTCGGTGCCGACCTCGCGCGCCACGCGCGTCACTTCCGAGGCAAACGAGCGCAACTGCTCGACCATGGTGTTGATGGTTTCCTTGAGCTGCAAGATCTCGCCGCGTACATCGACGATGATCTTCTTGGACAAGTCGCCATTGGCCACGGCGATCGTCACTTCGGCGATGGCGCGCACCTGACCTGTCAGGTTCGACGCCATCGAATTGACGTTGTCGGTCAGGTCCTTCCAGGTGCCGGCCACGCCGGGCACCGCGGCCTGGCCGCCGAGCTTGCCGTCGGTGCCCACTTCGCGCGCCACGCGCGTCACTTCGGAGGCAAACGCCGAGAGCTGCTCGACCATGGTGTTCATGGTGTCCTTGAGCTGCAAGATCTCGCCCTTCACGTCGACCGTGATCTTGCGGCTGAGGTCGCCGCGCGCAATGGCGGTGGCCACGTCGGCAATGTTGCGGACCTGGCCGGTCAGGTTCGAGGCCATCGAATTCACGTTGTCGGTGAGATCCTTCCAGGTGCCGGCCACGCCGGGCACCTGCGCCTGGCCGCCCAGCTTGCCGTCAGTGCCCACTTCCCGCGCCACCCGGCTCACCTCGGCGGCGAACGAGCGCAGCTGATCGACCATGGTGTTGATGGTTTCCTTCAGCTCCAGGATCTCACCGCGCACTTCAACCGTGATTTTCTTGGACAGGTCGCCGTTGGCCACCGCAATTGTCACCTCGGCGATGTTGCGGACCTGACCGGTCAGGTTGTTGGCCATCGAGTTGACGTTGTCGGTCAGATCCTTCCAGGTGCCGGCCACGCCCTCGACCTCGGCCTGACCGCCGAGCTTGCCCTCGGTGCCGACCTCGCGCGCCACGCGGCTGACTTCGCCGGCAAAGGCGTTGAGCTGGTCGACCATGGTGTTGATGGTGTTCTTCAACGCGAGGATCTCGCCCTTCACTTCAACCGTGATCTTCGAGGACAGGTCGCCGTTGGCCACCGCCGTGGTCACGTCGGCGATGTTGCGCACCTGTGAGGTGAGGTTGGTCGCCATCGCGTTGACCGAGTCGGTCAGATCCTTCCAGGTGCCGGCCACGCCGGGCACCTGCGCCTGGCCGCCGAGCTTGCCCTCGGTGCCGACCTCGCGCGCCACGCGCGTCACTTCCGAGGCAAAACCGTTGAGCTGATCGACCATCGAGTTCATGGTTTCTTTGAGCTGCAAGATCTCGCCCTTCACCTCGACCGTGACCTTCGAGGACAGATCGCCCTTGGCGATGGCGGTGGCCACGTCGGCGATGTTGCGGACCTGGCCGGTGAGGTTCGAGGCCATCGAGTTGACGTTGTCGGTGAGGTCCTTCCAGGTGCCCGCCACGTCTTTGACGACGGCCTGGCCGCCCAGCTTGCCTTCGGTACCGACTTCGCGCGCCACCCGGCTGACCTCGGAGGCGAAGCCGTTGAGCTGATCGACCATCGTGTTGAGGGTGTTCTTTAGCTCCAGGATCTCGCCCTTCACATCGACGGTGATTTTCTTGGAAAGATCGCCGTTGGCGACCGCAGTCGCGACGTCCGCGATGTTGCGGACCTGGCCGGTGAGATTCGAGGCCATCGAGTTGACGTTGTCGGTGAGATCCTTCCAGGTGCCGGCCACCCCGGGCACGAGGGCCTGGCCGCCGAGCTTGCCGTCGGTGCCGACCTCGCGCGCGACGCGGCTGACCTCGCCGGCGAAACCGTTGAGCTGATCGACCATCGTGTTGATGGTGTTCTTGAGCTCCAAAATCTCGCCGCGCACGTCGACGGTGATTTTCCGCGACAAATCGCCGTTAGCCACGGCGGTCGTGACATCGGCGATATTGCGGACCTGCCCGGTCAGGTTGGTCGCCATCGCGTTGACCGAGTCAGTGAGATCCTTCCAGGTGCCGGCGACACCGCGCACCTCGGCCTGCCCGCCCAATTCGCCTTCGGTGCCCACCTCGCGGGCGACGCGCGTCACTTCAGAAGCGAAGCCGTTGAGCTGGTCCACCATCGTGTTGATGGTGTTCTTCAGCTCGAGGATTTCGCCCTTCACGTCGACGGTGATTTTCTTGGACAGGTCGCCGTTTGCGACCGCGGTGGTCACCTCGGCGATGTTGCGCACCTGGCCGGTGAGATTGGAGGCCATGAAGTTCACGTTGTCGGTCAGATCCTTCCAGGTGCCGGCCACGCCGGGCACCAGCGCCTGGCCGCCGAGCTTGCCCTCGGTGCCGACCTCGCGCGCCACGCGCGTCACCTCCGAGGCGAAGCCGTTGAGCTGATCGACCATCGTGTTCATGGTGTTTTTCAACGCGAGGATCTCGCCCTTCACCTCGACGGTGATCTTCGAGGAGAGGTCGCCCTTGGCGATGGCGGTCGCCACGCCGGCGATGTTACGGACCTGGCCGGTGAGGTTCGACGCCATCGAGTTCACCGAGTCGGTGAGATCCTTCCAGGTGCCGGCCACGCCGGGCACCAGCGCCTGGCCGCCGAGCTTGCCTTCGGTGCCGACCTCGCGTGCCACGCGCGTCACTTCCGAAGAGAAGCCGTTGAGCTGATCGACCATCGTGTTGATGGTTTCCTTGAGCTCCAGAATCTCGCCCTTCACATCGACGGTGATCTTGCGCGACAAATCGCCGCGTGCCACGGCTGTGGTCACGGTCGCGATGTTGCGCACTTGCGCGGTGAGGTTGGTCGCCATCGCGTTCACGGAGTCCGTCAGATCCTTCCAGGTGCCGGCGACGCCAGGCACCACCGCCTGCCCGCCCAGCCGTCCATCCGTGCCGACCTCGCGCGCCACGCGCGTGACCTCCGAGGCGAACGAACGCAACTGGTCGACCATCGTGTTGGTCGCTTCCTTCAACTGCAAAATCTCGCCGCGCACATCGACGGTGATTTTTTTGGACAAGTCGCCATTCGCGACCGCGATGGTCACTTCGGCGATGTTGCGCACCTGCGCGGTCAAATTACCGGCCATCTGGTTGACCGAGTCGGTGAGATCCTTCCAGACGCCCGATACACCCTTCACCTTCGCCTGGCCGCCGAGTTTGCCCTCAGTGCCGACCTCGCGCGCCACGCGGGTGACCTCTGACGTGAACACCGAAAGCTGCTCGATCATCGTATTGACCAGCTTCGCGGAACGCAGAAACTCACCCTTGAGCGCGCGCCCGTCGACCTCGAGCTCCATCGATTGTCCGAGATCGCCCTTGGCCACGGCGCCGATGGTGCGCGCCACTTCGGTCGTCGGTCGCACTAAATCGTCGAGCAGCGTGTTCAGGGAGTCGACCTTCTGCGCCCATCCGCCGATCGCCCCCGGCAAAGACATCCGTTGCTTGAGCCGCCCCTCCTTGCCCACGGCGATGCTCAACCGCGTCACCTCGCGCGCGATGCGATCCTCATGCCCGAGAGCTTGGTTGAAAGCCTCCGCAATCCGTCCCTCCATTCCCACCCAATCGATCGGCAGGCGCGTTGAGAAGTCCCCATCGCGAAACGCCATGACCGCCGCGAGCAACTGGCGCGATCGCACCTCCGCATCATCCCCTCCCGGAAGCATGGCATTTTCGCGCGCCAACGACCCAAGTCTCTTTTTTTCCGCGGCTGCATTACGATTGCCCGCCTTTGGAGTGGACGGGGATTCGGCAACGGGGCTCAGCGTGGAATGGTTCATGGTCTTGGAGCCTATTGGGAGATGAGGAGGTTGGCAGCTGGAAGTGAGATTTTCAACGGGCTATCCACCTAGTTTGGATAAATATCACTCAAGCTATTGAATCGCGAGGTAGGTTAACCGGCGCCGGTGCCGATGCCGATGAGCGTGAACATATTGAGATGGCGGTTCACGAACGAGACCCATATCCTCTGGAAGAACGGCCATCCCGCCCAGAGCACGACCGGTGTGGACAACGCCATCTCCAGCCACCCCTGCGTGGTCTGGGACATGAGGCCCTGAAGGGGGGCGCCCGGCAGCATTTCGCCCATCGCCATCAGAAATACGGGCACGGTGAGCGCCGTGGCGATGTAGAAACGGCGGGTCATATCGACGAGTTCGGGGTTTTCTTCCTCGACCGCCGAGACCGTGGGGGGTTCGAGGGCCATGCCGCATTTCGGGCAGGCTCCCGGCCGGTCGGATCGAACCTCGGGATCCATGGGGCAGACATAGGCGGCGGCCTTGGGAGCCGAGCCGGCAGGCGGAACGGGCTTTGGTCCTGAGCCGCGCGGCTTCATCTGGAGCTGAACGAACTGGGGCGCTTCCGGGTCCATCATTGCCGAGGCGGACGGCGTGCCTTTGAGGTAGCGCTCCGGATCGGCCACGAATTTCTTCTGGCAACCGGGGTTACAGAAGTAGTAGGTGGCGCCCCGGTGTTCGTGCGACCACTTCGCGGTGGCCGGATCGACGTTCATGCCGCAGACGGGGGCTTTCATGTCTTCTTTGCCTCTTTCACCCATCTAAACGCGGGCGGGGACAAGCATTACCGCGCTACCCTGCCAAAGGGCGGTGACGAACAGACGGAGGTTCGAGCCGGGGACCACAATGGCCGGTCAGAAGTTTCTGACCCCGCCCGCCGGGGGGCGAACACACACAGGCCCGGCCCCGGTCGCGGCCAAGCCGCGAGAAAGAGTGACCATGATGAACGATATGTCGATGAGTGGATGGATGGACGGGGGCAGTTCGATGTGGATCGTGCTGCTCGTGGCCCTCGCGGCGCTGGTCGTGATCGCGCTCGCCATCAACCGGCGGTCGACCCGGTAGTAGTAGGTTCCCGTTGGGCTGACCGCAGGGAACGATGCCGGTGCATCAGTGGAGATCCGGGTCGCGCAACTTGGGCGAGATGAGCACCCGCAGGATCTGCATGACCCGCGTCCTCCCGCGCGGTGCATGACAGCGTCCGGTGTCAATGAAAGCCGGAGTGCGTTTCGCCATGAACCTCCGGAGGTTGCGCCGAAATGGGGCACCGGTCTGTGCGGTGGCGTACAGCGCCTCGGGCCACGCTCACCGCAATATCGATTTGGGTTCACCTGACTGGCGAAGGCGAGTGGTCAGTCCCAACCCGGCGGCCTGACCACAAGTCGGCAGGAAGCCCCAGTCCAACCACCCAACAAATCAGAAGGAATTCTCACCAATGAAGAATCAAACGCGTACTCCTCTCATCCTCGGCTCGGTTGCATTGGCCCTGACGCTCTTCACAGGGTCTCCGGTCCTGGCGCAATCCACCGGCACGCCCCACGACAAGATGCAGATGGACGACAAGAAGCCGGCCATGGACCACAAGGCGATGGACCACAAGATGATGGCCCAGTGTGAGGATATGAAGAAGCAGAAGCAGGCCATGAAGGACGACATGAAGGCGCAGGACGCCGAGCTCACCTCCCACGTAGCCCGGATGAACGCCGCGGCTTCGGACAAGAAGGCGGGAGTCACCGCCGAGGTCGTCACCCACATGCTCGAGCAGCGGATCGCCATGGACGCCCGGAAGGCGAAGATGGACGAAGCCATGATGCAGCACATGATGGAGCACATGCAGATGGACAAGGACTCCATGGCCATGTGCCCGATGATGAAGATGAAGAAGTAGGCGCCCGGGCCGGGACGGGATAATGGGCGGAGGCCTTATGGACGGCGGCGGCCGACCCGTGGGCTTCGACACGGATGGCCCGATGAGAGGAGCGGCGGGACGACATCGAACTCTTCTTTCAGCGGGTTAGCGAGTGCGCGCCTTCCTGGGCCAGCTGAATGACCAGCTTGCCGAAATTCCTGCCCGCGAGCAGGCCGATGAAAGCCTCGGGTGCATTCTCCAGGCCGAAGACGATGTCTTCGCGGACCTTGACCTTGTCCTCCCGCACCCACTCGCCCATCGCACCGGCAAACTCAGCGAAGCGCGGTCCGTAGTCGTCGAACACGATGAAGCCCTGCATCCTGATGCGCTTGCGCAGTAGCGTGCCCATCAACAGGCCCAGCCGGTCCGGTCCTGGTGGCAACCCGGTGGCGTTGTACGCAGCGATCAGACCGCACACGGGAACGCGTGCCTTGGTATTGAGCAGGGGCAGCACGGCGTCGAACACCGCGCCGCCGACGTTCTCGAAGTACACGTCGATGCCCTTCGCGCATGCGGCGGCAAGGTGTCCGGGCAGGTCTTCGGCGTGATGATCGACGCAGGCGTCGAAACCCAGTTCGTCGATCACGTAGCGGCACTTCTCCTGGCCGCCCGCGATGCCCACGACGGTGCAGCCCAGGATCTTTGCGATCTGTCCCACCACCGAGCCGACCGCGCCGCTGGCCGCGGCGACTACGACGGTCTCACCGGCGACGGGCCGACCGATGTCGAGCAAGCCCATGTAGGCGGTGAACCCCGGCATGCCCAGCACGCCTAAAGCGCGCGACGGATGCGGATCTTCGGGATAGAGCGCAGTGAGACCCTTGCCGTCGGACAGCGCGTAGTCCTGCCAGCCGGTGTAGCCGAGCACCAGCTCACCGACCTTGAAATCGTCATGCCGCGACACCTCGACGCGCGATACCGTGCCGCCGACCATCACGCCCCCCAGGGCCACCGGCGCCGCGTACGACGGCCCATCGCTCATGCGGCCGCGCATGTAGGGGTCGAGCGAAAGGTACAGGGTGCGGAGCAGAACCTGGCCAGCCGCGGGTGTCGGCACCGGATCGTTTTCGATGCGGAAGTCCGCGGCGCTCGGCGCGCCGCGCGGCCTGGTGTTTAGAACAATGCGGCGATTCACGGTGGTGCTTTGGGGCATGACGCAGGTTCTCCGGTTGGCGATTCAGTCGCTACTTCCGTGCCTTGACCAGCGCATCGAGTCGCCGCGATCGGCATCGCCCGCACCGTCCAGACTGCCGCCCATCGAAGGAGCCCGCCTCGAGGATCGAGATCTGGCCGCCAGCGGGGAAGCTAGGCGAAGGGCCTCCCGCAGTCGGTGCGGCAGACAACACACGTCGGAAAGTCTGCGCTGGGCGCGTCATCGAACAGACCCGACCAACGCCGGCGCGCAAGCTCACCGGTCAGACACCCCAGGCTTGGGGCGGTACATCTCCATCGCCGTCCGCAGGATCGATCCTCAAAAGGAATTCACCCATGCTCTTCGACAAGTTCTCCGCCCGCTCGTTGCACCTCGCCAATCGTATGGTGATGGCGCCCTTGACCCGCAGCCGCGCGACGCCGGCGCACACGCCGGATGCGCTGATGGCGACCTACTACGGCCAGCGGGCGACCGCCGGGCTGATCATCACCGAGGGCACGTCGCCCAGCCCCAATGGCCTGGGCTACCCACGCATCCCTGGGCTGTGCGACGCGGCTCAGGTGGAAGGCTGGAAAGCCGTGACCGCCGCCGTCCACGCCCAAGGGGGCAAACTCTTTGTGCAGTTGATGCATTGCGGCCGGGTGGCGCATGTCGCCAACCTGCCGGCCGGCGCCGAGGTGCTCGGGCCAGGCACGGCAGCATGCCCAGGCGAGATGTTCACCGACACGCTGGGCCTGCAGCCCCACAGCGCACCGCGCGCGATGACCGAGGTCGACATCGCTCACGCCGTTACGGAGTATGCGACCTCTGCCCAACTTGCGCTGGAGGCGGGCTTCGACGGCGTCGAACTGCACGGCGCCAACGGCTATCTGATGGAGCAGTTTCTTAACCCGCTCGTCAATCTGCGCACCGATGGCCATGGTGGCAGCATCGAGGGCCGCAACCGTCTGGCGCTCGAGATCGCGCGCGCCACGGTCGAAGCGATCGGCCGCGACCGGGTCGGCATTCGACTCTCGCCCTACGGTATTTTTAATGGCACCGGCGAGTTTCCCGAGGTGAGGGCGCAGTACCTGGCGTTGGCCAGGGCGCTTTCCTCAGCCGGGCTGCTCTACCTCCACCTGGTCGATCACTCGTCCATGGGCGCGCCGCCGGTTCCGGCCGACTTCAAGCTTGAGTTGCGTGCCGCCTTCGACGGCCTGTTCATCCTGTCCGGCGGCTTCGACCACGGAAGCGCCGAGCAGGCCCTGCTGGAGAAGCGCGGCGACCTGATCGCTTTCGGGCGCCCGTTCCTGGCCAACCCCGACCTGGTGGCGAGGATGCGCGAGGACGCTCCGCTCAACCCACCGGACATGGCCACCTTTTACACGCCCGGGGCCAAGGGCTACACCGACTACCCGGCGCTGGCCGCCCGAAGGGTAGCGTGAAAGCACTCGTCTACCTCGGCCCGCGAACCAGGCGGTTCAACGGGAGACGCCGGACGATGGGCTGTCTGCATCATCGACACCTCCCTTGCGCGTGAGCACACTAAGTCGGTCGGAGTTGGGCCAGCCGGCCGAAAGAAGCTCATGAGAACGATCCCGCGCCGTGCCTTTTTCCGGGGCACCGCTGCGGCTTTGGGATCAACTCTCCTTCCTGCCTGGGGTTGCGGAGGCGGGACGGCTCCCACCGGGTCGTCACCGAGCCCATCTTCAGGGTCTGCCGGGGCCGCGGCAGCCCGATCCGGCCAGCCGATCGCTCTGCCTGCCGCTTTCAGCGGTGACCTCGGGGCGAGGCGCGCTGAGCGGGAGGTATGGTCGGGGACGCGCACCGCGCTATGGACCCTCGGTGGCGTTTATCCGTCTCCCACCGTTCGCCTCGCCGCCGGGGCGGCGTTCTCGGTGCGTCTGCGCAACGATCTTTCCGAGCCCACCAATGTCCATTGGCACGGCCTGGTCGTCCCTGCGGAAGCGGACGGCCATCCCATGGACCTGCTGGCGCCCGGAACCACCCGCGACATCGCATTCACCGCACCCTCCCGCGGGGGGACGTTCTGGTACCACCCGCACCCCGACCGCAGAACGGCGGCGCAGGTCTATCAGGGGATGGCGGGTTTTCTTCTCGTCGAGGATGGAGTCGATCGAGCGCTCGGACTTCCAACCGGCGACCGCGACCTTCCCGTGTTGTTGCAGGACCGGCGTCGCAGAGCCGACGGATCGTTCGCGTACGCGCCCAGCCCAATGGACACCATGGCCGGCTATCTCGGCGATGTCGCCCTCGCGAATGGCACACCCGATGCCTGTCTTTCCGCGTCCGCCTCCCCCTATCGCCTCCGCCTTCTCAACGGTTCCAATGCCCGCGTCTTCCGAATCGGCTTTGACGACGGCCGTGCCTTTTCTGTGGTGGCCGGGGATGGCGGCCTGCTCGAACGTCCCGCAGCCACCAGTGCTTTCGACCTCGGTCCGGGCGAGCGCGCCGAAATCGTCGTCGACTTCTCGGCTGATCCTCTCGGCCGTTCCGTCTCGATGCGAAGCCTCGCGTTCGGATCGTCCGGCATGGGCATGGGCGGGTCGCAAGGGGCCGCGCTCAGTCTCCTTCGTTTCGATGTGGATCGGCCGGCCGAAGCCGCTCCCTGGCGCCCGCCCGCGCTGCTCGACCCCATCGCGCGTTTCGATCCCGCGGCGGCGCGACGACGTCGCCCCTTCCTCATGCAGATGGGAATGCCGCCCTTCGCGGGCGCCTTCACCGTCAACGGCCGGTCCTTCCAGGCCGGCCGGGTCGATGTGCGCGTGCCGCGCGGTGAACTGGAGTTGTGGGAGATCGAGAATGGCTCGACGGAGCCTCACCCGTTCCACGTCCACGCCGCCCAGTTTCAGATGGTGTCCCGATCGAACTCCCCGCTCGGTCCCCACGAGTCAGGCTGGAAGGACACCACGCTGGTCTGGCCCAACGAGCGGGTTCAGATCCTCTTGCGCTTCGACGGCCCGGCCGGTCTTTTCGTCCTGCATTGCCACAACCTCGAGCACGAGGATGCCGGGATGATGCTCAATCTGGAAGTCGCGTGAAGCCGCTCTCTTCTTTCTTGTCCTTGTCTAGGTCGTTTCTGGAGGTTCCAATGTTCTTACGCTTTTCGTCATTTGCCTTTCTCCCCCTCGTCGCCCTCACCGCCTGCGGGGGCAATTCCATGGCCGGTCCCAGCGCCATGAACGGCGCGGGTTCCGGATCCGTGGGGGCGTCCTTCATGTCCGTCGCCCCCCAGGGTGGCATGACCGCGGTCTCGCTCTCCACCCCGCTCACCTTCCGCTTTGGCGGACCGATGGCGACCGGGATGGAGCAGTACTTCGACCTTCACATGGGTGGGCTCAACGGCCAGGTCATGCCGATGACCTGCGGGTTCTCCTCCGACCGCACCGTTCTCACCTGTAACCCTGCCTCTGCGCTGGCCTCGCACACCACCTACACCATTCATATGGGCGGAGGCCTTATGGACGGCAGCGGCCGCCCCGTGGGCTTCGACACCAATGGCCCGATGATGGGCGGTCAGTGGATTCAGGGCGGCATGATGGGCTCAGGCCACGCGGGTTCGCCCTGGTCGATGATGGGCGGACCGTGGCACAACACGAACGGCGCCTACGGGATGGCGTTCACGTTCACCACTGCCTAGCAGCCCGTGCGCGACTTCCCTGCCCTGCAAAACCTAATATCCTGACGGGGTCAGACGTCCTCACCGCAATTGACCGCGAGACCGCCGATTCCTTCGGCGGGCGTCGCGAGGACGAAGCGAACTCCCCATCCGCCTATCCGCATCCGCAACACACCTGGAGAAACAATCATGAGACCGACCCTTTCCTGCCTTGCCGTCGCCTTGTTGTCCATGCCTCTGGCCGCGAGCGCCCAGCAGGATTTCTCGAAAGTTGAGATCACGATCACAAAACTTGCGGAAGGCCTGCACGTTCTCTTCGGAGCAGGCGGGAATATCGGCGTCTCGTCGGGCAAGGACGGAGTGTTTGTGATCGACGATCAATACGCTCCCATGACCGCCAAGATCCGCGCCGCGGTGGCCGGGATCAGCGACCAGCCCATTCGATTTGTTCTAAACACCCATTGGCACGGCGACCACACCGGCGGCAATGAGAATCTGGGGGGCGCTGGCGCCATCATCGTGGCCCACGAAAACGTCCGGAAGCGAATGAGCGTCGAGCAGTTCCTCGAGGCCTTCAACGAACGCGTTCCGGCATCCCCCGCGGTGGCGCTTCCCGTCGTGACCTACGCCGAGTCCGTCTCCTTCCACCTGAACGGCGACGAGATCCATTGCTTCCATCTGCCGCCCGCCCACACCGACGGCGACTCCGTCGTTCATTTCAAGAAGGCCAATGTGATTCACATGGGCGACCTATTCTTCAACGGTCTTTACCCCTTCATTGACGCCTCGAGCGGCGGGACGCTCGACGGAATGATCGGAGCGGCCGACCAGGTTCTCGGGATGGCCAACGAGACCACGCAGATCATCCCCGGCCACGGCCCCATGGCGAAAAGAGCCGACCTGAAGGTGTTCCGCGACATGCTGGCCGCAGTGCGCGACAAGATGAAGCCGCTGGTCGCCGCAGGGAAGACGCTCGCCGAGGTTCAGGCGGCCAAGCCCACGCAGGCCTTCGACGAGAAGTGGGGCAAAGGATTCCTCAAGCCCGAGCAGTTCGTCGCGGTGGCCTACGCAAGCCTGGGCGGCAAGGCGAAGTAGCCCTCCGGGACCTCCATATTGGCCTCGACCCGGTAGAAGCGGTAGAGGCCCACCCCCGCAGTCCGAGAATCGGGAGGGGTTTGGGTGGGGACTGAAACGACGAGCAAAGCTGTCCACGAAGGCTCCTCTTCCACGAATGCGGGAACGCGTGACCACGCCCTTCTGATCGTCGCACACGATCAGGGCGGAGCCTTCGGTCAGCACCTGCGCGGAGGCAGCGTAAGAAGCGGATGCGAAAACGCGGGTTGCACCGCGGGACGGCCAGAGCGAGCCGACCGCGCGCCAGGGCCCGACGCGGCCGCGCGGACTGGTTGGCTGGCAAATCGCGCTTGTTTCACTTACCCTACCCTTGCCCTTGCCCTCGCCGGTACGGTGTCGATCTCGATCTTGTCGCCGGTTTCGCTATTCGCAGACGGAGAATTGCCATGCCCAAGCGCATCCACTCGCTCGCCACCACCGATCTTCCGAAAGCCCCCACCGGCATCACCGGCCTGGATGAAATCACCGGAGGCGGTCTGCCCGCCGGACGGCCGACACTCGTGTGCGGGGCCGCGGGGTGCGGGAAGACGATGCTCGCCGCGGAATTCCTCGTGCGCGGCGCCACGCAGTTTGGCGAGCCGGGCGTGTTCATGATGTTCGAGGAAAATCCGGCGGAGTTGACGGCCAATGTCCGCTCGCTCGGCTTCGACCTGGACCAGCTCGTGCAGCAGAACAAGATCGCGCTCCATCACGTCCACATCGAGCGCAGCGAGATCGAGGAGACGGGCGAGTATGACCTCGAGGGGCTCTTCATCCGGCTCGGGCACGCCATTGATTCCATCGGGGCGAAACGCGTGGTCCTCGATACCGTGGAGGCGCTCTTCGCCGGGCTGCCGAATCACGCCATCCTCCGCGCGGAGCTGCGCCGGCTGTTCCGCTGGCTGAAGGATCGCGGGATGACCGCGATCATCACCGGCGAAAAGGGCGAGGGCAATGCGATCACGCGCTACGGGCTGGAGGAGTATGTGGCCGATTGCGTGATCACACTCGACCACCGCGTGACCGAGCAGATTTCCACCCGCCGGCTGCGCGTGCTGAAGTATCGCGGCTCGGCGCACGGCACGAACGAATATCCCTTTCTCATCGGCGAGCGCGGCTTCTCGGTGCTCCCGATCACCTCGCTGCGGCTCGATCACGCGGCGCCCGCCGGGCGCCTTTCCACGGGCATCGCGCGGCTGGATGAAATGCTCGACGGCCAGGGCGTCTTCGGCGGCAGCAGCGTGCTCGTCTCTGGCGCGCCGGGCACGGGCAAGAGCAGCATCGGCGCGAAGTTCGCGGACGCGGCATGCCGTCGCGGCGAGCGGACGCTGCTGTTCGCCTACGAGGAGTCGAGCGCGCAGATTCTGCGCAACATGCGCTCCATCGGCATCGACCTCGCACCGTGGGTGAAAAAGGGGCTGCTGCAGATTCACGCCTCGCGTCCCGCGCTGAGCGGGCTGGAGCAGCATCTCGTGGCGATGCACGACATGGTGCAAGCCTTCCGCCCGGCGGTGGTCGTGGTCGATCCGATCAGCAATCTCACGCTCGAGCGCAGCGAGGCGGAGGTGATGCCCACGCTGATGCGGCTGATTGATTTCCTCAAGCAGCAGCAGATCACCTCGCTCTTCACCAGCCTCACCACCGGCGGCACCGGCGCGAGCGCGCCAGAGGATTCGCAGGTCGGCGTGTCGTCGCTTATGGATACCTGGCTGCTGCTGCGCAACGTGGAGTTCAACGGCGAGCGCAACCGCCTGATCTACGTGCTGAAATCGCGCGGCATGCCGCACTCGAACCAGGTGCGCGAGTTCGTGCTCGGCAACGCGGGCATCGATCTGGTGGACGTGTATCTCGGTGCGGACCGCGTGCTCACCGGCACCGCGCGGGTGGCGCAGGCGGCGCACGAACGCTCCGCCGCCGAGCTGCGCCGGGAAGATCACGAGCGCAAGCTGCGGCAGCTCGCCGCCAAGCGAAAGGCGATCGAGGCGCAGATCGCCGCGCTGAATGCGGAAGGCGAGGCGGAGGCAGCCGAGGTGAAATTCGTCATCGCGCAGGAGAGTTTGCAGGCAACGACCACGCAGATAAACAGCGCGGCCATGGCGCAATTGCGCGGCGGCAGCAAAGCCAGCAACCGACGAACGAAGGGAAAACGATGAACACGATGGCCGAAACCAAGACCTACGAACTGCGGCTCTACGTCGCCGGCCAGACCGCGAAATCCCTCGCCGCGTTGGCCAATCTCAAGAGTATCTGCGAGACCCACCTCGCCGGTCAGTACCGCATCGAGATCATTGACCTGATGAAGACTCCCCATCTCGCCGCGGGCGACCAGATCATCGCCCTGCCGACGCTGGTGCGGCGGCTGCCCGAGCCGATCAAGAAGATCATCGGCGATCTTTCCAACGAGGAACGCGTGCTCGTCGGCCTCGATGTGCGACCAGTGAAGGGGTGAGCTTCATGACCACGAAGGAGGCGCCCCAAAATGACCTCGCGGCCCTTGAAGCCGCCGCCGCCGCGCACGTCACCGCCCGCTACGTCCTGCGGCTCTACGTCACCGGCACCACGCGGCACTCCGCGCGGGCCATTGTAAATATCCGCAACATCTGCGAGGAACATCTGCAAGGGCGCTACGAGCTGGAGATCGTGGACATCTCGCAGCACCCGACGCTGCTTGAGGGCGAGCAGATCATCGCCGCGCCCACCTTGATCAAGAAACTGCCGCTGCCGCTGCGCCGTTTCATCGGCGACATGTCGCAGACCGAGCGCATCCTGCTCGGGCTCGATCTGCCAGCGACGGCACGCTCACACCCTTCCCCCGCGCACTAGCTGCAAGGCGACGACCACCATGACTCCCGCCCCCTCTGGCGAAGAACAGCTCCGCGCGGAAAATGCGGAGCTGCGCGCGCGGCTGGACGAGGCGGAGGACACCTTGCGCGCCATCCGTGGCGGCGAGGTGGAGGCGCTCGTGGTCGAGACCGCGGACGGCCCGCAGGTCTTCACGCTGCAGGGCCTCGACGCCCAATCGAACCGCTTACGCGGCGAGATCCTCGCGCAGGTCAGCGACTCCGTGATCGCCATGGATCTCGAACAGCGCGTGACCTACCTGAACACCGCCGCCGAACGGCTATACCGGATCTCCGCCGGCGACGTACTCGGACGTCAGCTCAGCCAAATCTTCTCCCGGCAGTGGCCGTCCGCGGAGGCGGATGCCGCCATGGGGGCCACCCTCCGCGAGCACGGCGAATGGCGCGGCGAGCTCATTCATCGCTCGCACGATGGCCGTGAGTTGCAGGTCGAAGCGTGGCTGACCCTGCTTCGCGACGCCGACGGCGCCGCCACCGGGATGGTTAGCGCCGTCCGTGACATCACCGAGCGCAAGCGCACCAGCGACGCCTTGCGTGAATCGGAAAGAAAATACCGCACCCTGTTCAACTCGATTGATGACGGCTTTTGCATTATCGAGAAGGTGAAAGAAAGAGCGGGTGAGCCCCTGGATTTTCGCTTCGCCGAAGCGAACATGGCATTCGCAATCCAATCAGGCGTAGGCAAGGTCGTCGGAAACACGATCCGGCAAATGTTTCCGGGCATCGGTGAGGAATGGTGCAAGACTTATGACGCCATTCTCACTACCGGCGAGTCGATCCGGTTTGAACGCGGACTCGGTATCGGCGGGCGTCTATTGGAGTGCTATGCCTTTCGGGTCGCTGACGAAACGCCTCGCCGCGTCGCAGTAATCTTCAGAGACATCACCGAACGCAGGCAGGCCGAATCGGAACTGATGGCCGCCAAGGCCGCCGCGGAAAAGGCCAATCGTGCGAAATCGGAGTTTCTCTCCAGCATGAGCCATGAATTGCGCACGCCGCTTAATGGAATCCTCGGGTTCGCCCAGCTCCTGGAATCCGGCGCGCCGCCCCCGACGCCGTCCCAGACGCGCAGCATCGACCAGATTCTTAAGGCCGGATGGTACCTGCTGGACCTGATCAACGAAATCCTCGACCTGGCGCTGATCGAATCAGGCAAGGTGACGCTGTCGCCAGACCTGGTGTCGCTGGCCGATGTCATGCGCGAGTGCCATGCCATGATCGGGCCGCAGGCACAGAAGCGTGGCATTGGCATACAGTTTCCGCGATTCGAAATTCCCTACTTTGTCAGAGCAGACCGGACCCGGCTCAAACAAGTGTTGATCAACCTTCTCTTCAACGCAATCAAGTACAACCGGCCGGAAGGAACGGCTGCCGTGGAGGTCACACTGAAGCCCCCGGATTTGATTCGTATCAGCGTGCGGGACACGGGCCTGGGACTGGCGCCGGCACAGCTGGCCCAATTGTTCCAGCCCTTCAATCGGCTCGGCAAGGAGCGCGGCGCCGAGGAGGGCACGGGCATCGGCTTGGTGGTGACCAAGCGGCTGGTCGAACTGATGGGGGGCGCCATAGGCGCGGATAGCACGGTCGGGGTGGGTAGCATGTTCTGGATCGACTTCAGCCTGACCGCGGCACCGCAGCTTGCGGCTGCCGACGTCGAGCCTGCTCCGCCGGTGCGCCCGCAAATACCGGATGGCGTGCCGCAGCGCACGCTGCTCTATGTAGAAGACAATCCGGCCAACCTGGAACTGGTCGAAGAACTGATTGCGCGCCGTCCCGACCTGCGATTGCTCTGTGCGGCGGACGGCGATATCGGCATCGCGTTTGCGCGCGCTTATCAGCCGGAGCTGATTCTGATGGACATCACCCTGCCCGGCCTCGACGGGATCGAAGCCATGAAACTCCTGCGCAAAGACCCATCGACGGCTCATATCCCCATCATCGCGCTCAGCGCCAACGCGATGCCAAACGATAAGGAGAAGGGCATGGCGGCAGGCTTCCTCAACTACATCACCAAACCTATCAAGGTGAATGAGTTCATGGATGTGCTGGACCAGGCACTGACATTTGCACAAACATCATCGCGCCGCGCCGTGCCGCAGAAAACCGACAAAGAGAATAATTAGTCAGTTCCGTCCGTCGGGGGGACGAAGCGATCCCAGCTTTAACCAGCGCTCCGAGCACCTTGCGGCCGCCCCGGGATTTCGGTCCCGGCGGAGTTACTCTTCTGGATGAGACCCTGTTCGGTAGCGAATCTGGAATACCTTTCCAGATCATTTAAGACCGTGAACAGATCATCTTCATCAGAGGCTTTGGTCAGGTGATCGTCAAATCCTGCGTTTAACGCACGCTGCTTGTCTTCGATCTGCCCATAGCTGGTGAGAGCGATCAAGACAATCTTATCGCCGCCCCGACCGGCGCGTCTCCGCGCCTCCCGCGTCAGCCGTTCGCTACGGGCGGCGGCCCAGAGAAGAAGGTGCGTGTCGAGAAGGAGCCGCATCAGCGGCCTTCAAACTTCGCTCTTTCCTTCGCGGGAAGGGGCCGGTTGAAGTCGTCCGGGATCTGAAACCGGCCGTCGAGAACGCCCAGCTTTCGCTTTCGCGAAGGCCGCGCGATTCCAGTGACCCGGGCGATCGGCCGGCCGGCGCGGGCAATGACAAACTCCTCACCTGCTTCGGCCGCCTTCAGGATGGACGACAGGCGGGTCTTGGCATCGTAGATATTCACCGTGCTCGGCAGGTTAGTCTAGTTGGTCAGGTCAGGGCCTGGCAAGGGGCGCCCTTGTTCGCCCCGGTCCTGGGTCATGGCCGACGAGATCAACGAAGCCGGGATCGACCCGTACGACAGGAACGTATCGCGGCGCTCACTTCCCGCCCCGTCGAGACGGCGGGGCGGAATACGGCGGGCAAACCTCGACCTTGCCTTCTGGCGTGGGGACTCCAGGGAGTTTGAGGGAGAGGCACGCGAGCGCGAGACCTCATCGCCTTCGCCCCACCACACGATCGAGTTGGGCCCGAGCGGAGTTCAGCTCTTCAAGCACGTCGATGTGTTCTGCTCAGGCGTCAAGGGTTTGGCGGCGGATGAGGAGAAGCTGAAGGAAGTCGATCTTACCCGCGCGGTAGGACTCACCCGACGGATCCAGATTCTCCTGAATGGCCTGGGCTACGCCGCCCGCATAGATCTCGGCCGCCGTATGGGCCGCCTCCATCCGTGCCTGGGCCGCCATCACCTCTTGCTTAATCCGCCGCTCGGCCGCGACCAGGCCCGGTTCGGCTTCCCGGACGCGCGCCGCCGTAACTCCCCGCGCGGCCTGTGGCCACGTGCACGATCCCCGAAAACCGCCGGCATTTTCCGGTTTCGAACAACAACTGCGTGTCAGCGCAACGGAAGCTGTTGATCACCCTGGGATTGCCCCGAAAAAGTGGACGGTGTCTTAGTTATGCCGCGATAGCCGCGGCGGCTTGCTTTTCGAATTGTACGGGACTGAGATACCCAAGCGACGAATGTCGCCGCGAGGGGTTGTAGAAGGCTTCGATGTACTCGAAGATCCGCCGACGCGCGTCGGCGCGCGTCTCGGGTACGGACTGTTCCAACTCGG
>Ga0163147_10000683_pt1 | contig 53078 bp, 60 predicted proteins | sample OliLakLV19MP6G1_FD_148597 | JGI IMG/M metagenome (GOLD analysis project Ga0163147, IMG submission 148597) | Freshwater microbial mat bacterial communities from Lake Vanda, McMurdo Dry Valleys, Antarctica- Oligotrophic Lake LV.19.MP6.G1 | ecosystem: Environmental > Aquatic > Freshwater > Lake >... | reverse complement strand
GGTATGTGGGGTTGTTGGGGCAGTTTTTTTTAGATTATCTTCTTTAAACTATTGCTATGAAACTTTGGCAAAAAGACAAAACAACCCTCGCGGAAGTGGAGCAATTCACCGTCGGACAAGACCCGGTATTGGACATGCACTTAGCGCCTTTTGACGTATTGGGATCGCTGGCGCATGTCCGCATGCTGGAATCCATTGGTTTGCTGACGGCGGAGGAACTTCGGATTTTGTCGGTGGAATTGCGGGCCATTTACCGCCGCATCGAATCCGGGGATTTCCGGATGGAAGCGGGGGTGGAGGACATCCACTCGCAGGTGGAACTGGAACTGACGCGCAAATTAGGCGACACAGGCAAAAAAATCCACAGCGGCCGCTCGCGCAACGACCAGGTGCTGGTGGACGTCAAGCTCTACCTGCGCCACGAAATCCGGGAAGTTACATTTGCCGTTAAGGCGCTGTTTGATCTGCTGTTGCAACAAAGCGAGCGCTACCGGGAAGACCTGTTGCCGGGCTATACCCACCTGCAATTGGCCATGCCTTCTTCGTTTGGATTGTGGTTTGGTGCCTACGCGGAAAGTCTTGTGGATGATTTGATTACGCTGGAGGCTGCCCACCGGGTCGTCAACAAAAATCCGCTGGGTTCTGCTGCGGGCTACGGCTCTTCTTTTCCGCTCAATCGCCGGATGACCACTGAATTACTGGGCTTCGACGACCTGAACTACAATGTGGTATACGCGCAAATGGGGCGCGGTAAAACCGAGCGCATCGTAGCCGCCGCGCTGTCGAACATCGCCGCCACATTGGCCAAACAAGCGATGGATGCCTGCTTATTTATGAACCAGAACTTCGGATTCATCCACTTTCCCGACGAACTCACCACCGGCTCCAGCATCATGCCGCACAAAAAAAACCCCGACGTGTTTGAAATCATCCGCGCGCGTTGCAACCAAATCATCACACTGCCCGGCGATATTGCCATGCTGACTGCCAACCTGCCTTCGGGGTACCACCGCGACCTGCAACTGCTGAAAGAACAGCTTTTTCCAGCCATTCAGCACTTGAAAAGCTGCCTCTCCATGATGTGCCTGTTGTTGTCCAATATCGAAGTGAAGCCCAATATTCTGGAAGCGGAGCGCTACAAATTCCTGTTTAGCGTGGAAGAAGTGAACAAACTCGTGCTGGCCGGTGTGCCTTTCCGCGATGCGTACAAACAAATCGGGCAGGCCATCGAAAAAGGCGAGTTTACCTACACCACCACCTTCAAACATACCCACGAGGGCAGCATCGGTAACCTGCAAACCGAGGCCATCCGCAGCATGATGGAACGAACGCTGGGGAGTTTTCGGTTTGAGCGGTGGGAAGAAGCGGTAATTGGATTGAAGTAGAGGGTAGAAAGAAGAGGGTAGAAGGAAGAGCGTAGGAACCAATATCATGCAATTACGTCCCTTACTTTCTACCTTCTACTTTAATCCCTCTACTCCACAACCTTAAACCACGCCCCTACTGCCACTTCCGCCAGTTTTCCCGTTGGCGTGAAGCTGTCTCCACGAAAATCCAAGTAGCTGGGCCATTTCCACCACAGCACGCCGTGGCACCAGTTTTTGCCTTTCAGGCCCGCGCCCACTACTTCGTAGCACAGTTTCTGGTGTTCCATATTTTGCGGGCGGCCATTTTCTTCTTCGTGCGGATTTTTCCAGGGCGCTTGTACACTGCGAAAACCAATTTCAGTAAAAACAATGGGTTTATTGAATTTGCGGCTCACGGCTTCGGCTTTCTCCATGACCTGTTCAAATCGCTGTTCCAATTCCTGTCGGGTAGGGTTGTCGCCCGGGCTGAGCGGATAGTAGCAATTCAGTCCGATGAAATCGAGCTGGTCGCCGAAGGCCAACTGCTCAAAATCTTCGCCCCAATTGGCGCTGTAAGTCAGTTGCCCGCTGTACAATTTTCTGATTTTAGCAATCATTCGCCGCCAGTCGTCAGGGCGCTGGCGCGTCGTTTTCACCATTTCCACGGCCACGCTCAGGGCGTCGAAATCGTAAATTTCGGCCAGCAGGGCGTAGTGCCGGATCCATCGGTAATAATACCCGAAAAACGCCTGCCAGTCGGCCTCGGAACTCATTTCAATGTAGCCAGTCCAACTGCGGCTCAGCCAGATTTGCGGTTTCAATACAGTTTTCATACCCAACTTCTGTGCTGCTGCGTGAGCGTACACGACTGATTCGTCGTTTTCGTCGCCGCCGCCGTCGGCGATGGGCAGGAAGCTTGGTTTCGTGTGACTTTCCATATAAGAATACGGCACGATGGCGATGGCATTGCCGCCGATACCGTTCAGTTTTTGGATGGATTGCTGCGCTAATTTGGAGCCGTAGCCATTGTAAACCCGATAGCCTTCGTGCGAGAAGTTGTAGCCTTTCAGATACGGCAATTTTTCGGGTTTGACCGTGAATTTGCCGCAATCGGCGTAGCGCTGAGCTAAGTATTTTTCCCAGGCCGCTTCTAAATCCTTCCTTTCGGCAGCGCCCGCTTGCCAGGAAGCGTAGCGCAGTAAAAAATCGTCCTTACCCCAATGGGCGATCAGGAAATCGGCAAAAGCGGCCGCCGTGCAACCCATCACTAAGTCGGATTCATTGTTAAACAGCTCATTGTCTATCAAATCAGCCATGGGGGGAAGGTTGCCGGAGCAGTAGAGGCGCTGCGCCCAGTGATCCCAGCCTTTTTCGTACCAATTAGAACTGAATCGGATGGCCAGCCCTTTTTCCAGTGCTTCCGTTTTCGGGGCGCCAAGCAGGCTGCGCAACAGCAGTTCATTTTCCATCTGCAACTGGTCGCCGCGGAAGGTTTCGTTCACCACCACCGCCACTTCCTGCTTGTTGAAATTAACCTCGGCGATGCGCATCGAGCTGTTTTGCAAGCCTTTGTCTTCCACGGAACCAAACAACCGGTAAGCGATTTCGAGCGGTGGACAGGGCTTATTCAGGAACCCGCAAATACTGCTGAACGTGGCTTCGCAATGAGCCGCCATCGCGTCGAGCCGGGCTTTCGGCAACAAGTCTGCCTGGCCTGTGAATTTGAAACGCCCGGTTTGAAAAAGGGTAGATTTTCCGTTCGTAAAATTGAAATGGATGGCTTTGTCGAATCGCCAGGTAGAATCGGCGAGGTTGCCCGCGATGCGGAGTTCGCTATTGGCATAAACTTCGTAGCCCCAGCCGGAACGCAACATTTCGGGCCAGTTGCCGGCGTATTTTTGCTTCAGCAAGGCTGCAATTTCCGCGTCGTCGTTGCCAGTGAATAAAAAAATTGGCAGCTTGACGTTCAGCGGGTTGGGGTAGGTGAAGAGTTTGAACATATCTTTTGCGGCTTCGTACCAATTGCCGTCGAATTGAAAGCGGCGATCTTCTAATTGCACCGGCAATTGTGCGGCCAAGCGCCGGATAATTCTATTGGAAATTGCTGTGCCGAGCAACAGCAGCGGTTTTTGCGTCAGTTCTTCTTCGGTCACTGCCGCGTCGCTTTTGGCTTCTAATTTCAGTCCACGCCACTCGGGGTGCGCGCGCATGGAATCCGCCAGCGCTTGGTACAGGTTGCCCTGCGCTTCGCCGTACACCACCAGCATGGCACCCGATTGGCGCATCGCCCGCATCAGGTCGCGCCGGGAGGGCAGGGGGCCTTCGCCGGCCAAAGGGTCGTTTTGGCAGGCGCAAAGGGCGGAAAGGGAAACGGCGAAGAGGAGGATGAAGAGTCGGGGAAAGCGCATAAAGAATGGTGCTATTTGTGATTGTGTCTATAAAATTAAGAATATAATTCAATTGATGAGCTTAAAAACGCAAAAGCCGCCCCTTGGCCAAGAGGCGGCTTTTCGTTGGGCGTTTGCGACCGTCAGGTCGTTTGCGGCCGATGGTTCGGTGCCGGCGGCGGCACCGAACCATCGCTTCGCAATCAAGCGAGGAGGTCAAGACTTTTTGCAGCACGCGAGAAGCGTACTAAAGTGATTTTGCATATTCAAGTAGGCGTACGTTTATTTTATGATAAACATCAAAGTAGCCAACTTCACTTATGTCGCCTCGTTTCCGAAGCGTTTCTAAGCGGTTAATCAGCCCGGTTAAAGCAGTTTTAATATCCGGATTCTGCTTGTCTACAACTGGCAAGATTGATACAGCTTTAGATTGATCACCCCTGGCAATAAGTTGTTTTACCTCTAATAAAATGTCTTTAGACATCCTATTAAAAGGGATTTAGCGGCCTCCCTTCCCGGGATTGCAAAGAAGATCGGGAGTGATCCCAATGTCCCTTGTGCCTTCGCATGCATTGACGCTAAGCGCCAACCAACATCCCTTTCCGTGTTTTTTTACTGTTTAGCGTAGTTAACAAATAAGATGATCACCTACTTTAAAAGTAACGACTATAAAAACATTAAAAGGGCAATATTATTGTAAAAAAACATCTCAATCTTTACATTAACACCGCTTAATTGGAGAACGGGCTTTCGTTATGCCATGAGTCGTTATAGTTTTGTACTTGTGCATGTTATACCGCTCGCATAAAGTGTTCCCAAACCCGGTCCCGCTCGCCTTTAGATTTGCAATCCGTCGCGGCTTGTCTTCCGTCGCGACCGTGGTCGGGATGAGCGGCGTGATAAGGGAGTGGCGCCAAACGGAAAGCCATTGATGTCTTGCTGCTCGATGATATTTGGAACGATATTGGGTTTGTACCGACAGCCGGGATTTGATATCCTGTTTTTTGTAGCCGGGCTGGAGCCCGCAGCTTTGATCCGTTCCGACCTCTGGCCGGAACGAGCCCAAGATGTTGACGCTGCGGGAAGGTTGGTTGCGAGCGGGGGAGGTGGGTTTAACCATAGTTGGCCACAAAGAGAAAAAAGAAAAAGCGCCAAGCCTTGCTTGTTACGTAAAAATAAATCACTTTTGCACGTAAAAAATGTCATGGATAAGAAATTAACCCTTAGTTTGGATGAAGCCGTCATAGAGCATGCTAAATTGTATGCTGAGAAAAACAAAATCAGTTTATCCAAATTGATAGAAGCCTATCTTAAAGCAATAGTTGATAACAAGACTAAAAATGTAGAAATAACTCCATTGGTTAAGAGCATAAGTGGAGTGATTGAATTGCCATCGGATTTTGACCTTCGGGATGAATACACAAAATACCTTATTGAAAAATACCGATGAAGAAGCTATTTATTGACACGAACATAGTAATTGACTTACTTGGAAAAAGGGAACCTTTTTACGAGGAAGCAGCCAAATTATTTTCATTGGCTGACAGGAAAAAGATTAAACTGATTGTATCCTCTTTAACCTTTGCAAATACAAACTACCTATTATCAAAGCTAAATAATTCAATCGTGGCGAGGGACATTCTGACTAAATTCAAAGTTTTGGTGACGGTAGCTGATTTGAATGATAAAATAATCGAACTTTCTTTGAATGATAAAGCTTTTTCAGATTTTGAAGACGGTTTACAATACTATTCTGCAATAGAAAATGAAGCAGATATTATCATTACCAGAAATTTAAAGGATTTCAAAAGTTCAACAATACCAGTAATAACAGCTCAAACATACTTGACTGAATAAAAAATAAAACCCGCTCGTATAAAGTGTTCCCAAACCCGGCCTTGCTCGCGCGGATTTGCAATCCGTCGCGGCTTGTCTTCCGCCCCGACCGTGGTCGGGATGAGCGGCGTGTGAAGATCATACGCGCTTCATTTTTTAGGCTATAGTTTCACAATTCCCCCCGTTGGTTCCAAGCGCTACTCGACTACAAGCACTTACCTTTTCCACGGCCCTGCTCGTTGCGATGCTATTTTGGAACGATATGGGTTTTGTGCCGACAGCCGGGATTTTGATTTAGTGTTGGTTCCCGCCGGGCTGGAGCCTGTAGCTTTAATCCGTTTACGGCCAAAGGCCGGAACGAGCGCATGATGTTGACAGTGTGGGAGGTTGGTCGCTAACGGAAAATCCGGTATTACGGCATTCTTTCCACCCGCAACCGGCACTTATGCGTAAATCCAAACAAATTCTTCTGTTATGCTTGCTTCTTCCACCCAACTCGAGTATTTTGCAACCTATTTTTGCGCTCCCGGTAGCTGTTCAGGTGCGCAATCACTTCTTCTTCCGTACATGATGCGTTCGCGCATCCGCGTCAGCACTTCTTTTTTATCTTTGAATCAGGGGTGCTGGTTGGCTTGGTGCGGAGCTGTTGCCGTAGGCTTAGTTCAACAACGCCCCGGAGAATGCCCTATGTTTTTGATTAAAACCCGAGTACTGCTCATGGCCAGGTTTTGACAACACCTTCCGCTTTCGCGCAAAGCACAGCGGGCTGTTGCCTCAGTCGTGTCTTCCCCACCACATCGCCAGTGCAAACACCGAAACCAAATGCCACACGCCCCACCACGCCGCGATCATCGCCATGCCGCCCATGCCGTCGAAATAATTAAAAATGAGAATAAGCCCGAGGCCGGAATTTTGGATGCCCGTTTCGATGGCAATTGCACGCGCGTCGGTCACCGGCAGGCGAAACAGGCGCGCAAATCTGTATCCGGTGAGTAGCGCCAAGCCGTTGTGGATCAGCACAATAAAAAATACCAGCGAAAGATGCTGGTAGATGTTTTCCAGATTGGCTGCAATGGCCACGATGATAAAAGCAATGAAAACAACTAAGGATAGGATGCGTATCGGGCGCCGGATGCGGTCGGTGAACTTTGGGAAACGATAAGCCAATGCCATGCCGGCTAATAATGGAATCAAAATCAGTTGCACAATGGAGCCCAGCATTTGTCCGGGCGAAACCGCAATCCCTTTATCTGGCGAACCCGCTTCTGGCAGAAATTGAACGACAATGGAAAAAATAAGCGGCGTGGTGATGATCGCTGCGATGGTAGATACGGACGTCAGCGTCACAGACAGCGCCGTATTGCCTTTGGAAAGGTGTACTGCAAAATTGGACACATTCCCGCCCGGACAAGCGGCCACCAACGCCATGCCCAAAGCTACACTTACAGGTGGTTGCAATACGTAGATCAACCCCAGCGTCAATGCTGGCAAAAGAATGATTTGTGAAGTGAGGCCCACCAAGGAAGCCTTGGGATGTTGCCAAACGTATTGAAAATGGGTCGTTTTCAAATCCAGCGCCACACCGAACATCAAAAACGCTAAGCAGGCATTCAAAAGCGCTAATTGTTCCGGCTTAAAGTTGATTTGTATGGTGTCAAGGGTATCCATGTTGATTTGTTAAGTGGTTGTTTCCCGCAAAGGGTGCTAAGCTGGCATCACGCTTTGCGGACTTAGCGGGAGACTATTTCCCCCAAAGTCCGCAAAGGTCTCGCAAAGGGCGCTAAGTTAGAGGGCATCACACTTTGCGGAATTGGCGTACCCTTTGCGCCCTTCTCGGGAAACGAAGCGCTCTTTCAGCGAATGATTCTCCCGCAAAGAATCTCTAAAAGTAAAAATTATTCCTTCCTTTCCATTCCAACCCCAAAAAAATGCCTGCCAGTTTAATCGAAATGGTAATTTTGAGCTTAGGAACGTCGCAAAAATAACTTCCCGATTTGGGTGGCGGCTTTTTGGCTACGCCGAACTTGCGTTTCCACCGGACTTCCCGCAATTGCCTTCGTCAGTCGCGTAGCTTAGGCTACGCGCTCTCTTCGCGCCTTGTCCGATGAAAAAATCCTCACGCCGAAAAGAGGAACTTATTATTGCGACGTTCCTTAGGACACGTTCCTTAATACAACAAAGTACCAAAACCAACGTATAACAGAACCGGTTCTTTTGCGTAAAGCAACAGGGCCAATAGGTTACAGCAACCATGACCGATTACCAGCATATCCTTGAAAGCATCCGGCGGGATGTGCAGCCGCTTTTGGGCAAAGGCAAAGTAGCCAGCTACATCCCGGCACTCAAAAATACCGATCCGAAGAAGTTCGGCATCGCACTCGAAACTTTAGCGGGACAGGAATGCAGCATTGGCGACGCAAACGAACGGTTTTCCATCCAAAGTATTTCAAAGGTTTTTACCTTGACAATGGCGTTTGCGATGGTGGGGGAGGAGCTGTGGAAACGCGTAGGCATTGAGCCATCCGGCAGTGCCTTCAACTCTTTGGTGCAATTGGAGTACGAAAAAGGCAAGCCGCGCAACCCATTCATCAACGCAGGGGCTTTGGTGGTGACGGATGTCCTCATCCAGCAACTGCCCGATCCGAAAGCGGCTATCCTCGATTTTGTGCGAAAATTATCCGGCATTCCTGATATTGGATACGATTTTGACATTGCCCGGTCGGAACGAGAAACGGGGTTTACCAATACGGCATTAGTCAATTTTTTAAAAAGCCACGGCAATATTGTCAGCCCGATTGAGCAGGTGTTAGATGTTTATTTTCACCAATGCGCCATCATGATGTCGTGCCGCGAATTGGCGAAAGCGTTTCTTTATCTGGCCAATCACGGGGTCATTCCCGCAACGGGCGAGCGCATTTTGACCAATAGCCAGGCCAAACGCCTGAACGCGGTGATGATGACCTGCGGTTTTTACGATGAAGCAGGCGAATTTGCTTTTCGGGTGGGCATGCCGGGCAAAAGTGGCGTAGGCGGCGGCATCGTCAGCGTAATCCCAACCTTGTTGGCCATTGCGGTGTGGAGTCCGGAGTTGAACGAACGCGGAAATTCCGTGGCGGGCGTGATGGCGTTGGAATTGTTTACAACCAGAACAGGGCGGTCTATTTTTTAAAACCCAGTACACAGATATACTATTATACTATGAGCAAGTACTTTTTTGGAATCGTAATCATGCTGCTTTGCGCAAATAACTTAGTTGCGCAAGCCTCCAGTTTCACCGAAAAAATCAAACAGGCAGAAGAGGCGCGCTTGTCTAAGGATTTCGACAAGGCACAGCGCCTGATTGACGACGCTTACCGCTTAGCGCAAAAAGCCGGCAGCAACGAAGGTATGGCCATCGCCCTGCACGAAGGCGCTAAAGCGCTGATTGAAAGCGGCAAAAACCCGGTGCGCAGCCGTGCCAAAGCCTTGAGGATGCTGAAAGAAAGCAACACGCTGACAGGTGATGCCAATTTAAAAAGCAGAAACCGGGCGTTGCTGGCTTCGTTAAATCCCAATGTGCCGCAACCGCCGGACAACTCTGGGGTGATGGCGATCGAAACGCCTAAGTTGCCGGATGTAGTCATGAAAGTCCTGGACGACAAGATGCCCGGTGCCGACAAGCGCCAAAGCGACATGAACGCCCAAATTGCCAGCCTGAACGTCGAAAAAGTTGCGCTTGAAAAAGCCATGCGCGCCAAAGAAAAAGAATTGGAAGCCATGACGGAGGCGCAATTGCGGCAGCAGTTTTTGTTGTCGCGCCAGCAAAACCTGCTCGACTCTTTGTCCATCCACATGCTCGGCGACTCGCTCTTGCTGACGCGCCAAGAGATGGAACTCAACGAACGCGACAGCCAGTTGGCCCTGCAAAGTAGCCAGCGAAACTTGCTCGCCGTCATGTCCGTTGCCGTTTTGGTGATTGCAGCCGGTCTGTTTTACCGGTATAGAACCCTGCGAAAACTGAACAAACTGCTGGAACAAAAAAACCACGACATTGCAGTTGCACATCAGCGCTCGGATGAATTGCTGTTGAATATCCTGCCCATAGCGGTCGCCGAAGAACTGAAAATGACCGGCACTGCGGCCGCCCGGCAACACGACATGGTTACGGTGCTGTTCACCGATTTTGTAGAATTCAGCCGTGTGGCAGCCGGCATGACCGCCGCACAGTTGGTTAAAGAACTGGATTATTGCTTCCGCGCATTCGATGAAATATCTGGTCGCTATCAATTGGAAAAAATCAAAACCATCGGTGATGCCTACATGTGCGCCGGCGGATTGAAGCCCAATGACAACGACCATCCCGTTCGGGTGGTGGAGGCTGCGCTGGAAATGCGGCAGTTTATAGAAACCTGGAAAGCAGAAAAAGAGCGCAATAATACGCCTGCCTTCGATGTGCGCATCGGAATCCACACAGGCCCTTTAGTAGCGGGCGTGGTGGGCACGCATAAATTTGCTTACGACATCTGGGGCAATACCGTGAATGTGGCCGCGCGCATGGAAGAAGGCAGCGAGCCCGGCAAGGTAAATGTTTCCGGTACGACTTACAAATTCGTAAAAGATCATTTCAAGTTTACGCCCCGTGGCCATATTCCGGCTAAAAACATTGGGAATGTCGAGATGTTTTTTGTTGATGCGGCATAAATAGTGTCTGTCTTTATAGTCCGATAGCTGCGTTATGTTTAGGAACGTCGCAAAAATAACTTCCCGATTTGGGCGGCGGCTTTTTGGCTACGCCGAACTTGCATTTCCACCGGACTTCCCGCAATTGCTTTCAGTCGGCGCAATTGCCTTCGTCGGTCGCGTAGCTTTGGCTACGCGCTCTCCTCGCGCCTTGTCCGATGAAAAAATCCTCACGCCGAAAAGAGGAACTTATTATTGCGACGTTCCTTAGGCTCAAAATTGGTCATTTACGCGAGTAAACTTCCGCTTTTGGGTCTTCGCATGCCTTGCTCTCGAACTCTAAAGAGCAGACACGGACTAAATGGACGGACACTAAATATAGTGTATAGTTACTTGCCTGTTGCGTTTACGCCGTGAAACTCGCAGAGTCTCACCGAGGGCTGGGAGCAACTCCGTGGAACCCCATGTTATTTTTTAGCTCACGAAGGGCTGGGTTAAAACCTGCTTTCCATGAACTCCTTGCAACAAAAAAAGCTTATAGAGACCACGATCAGAATTGTTTTTTAAAACAAAGGCCGGTTTTGGCGCAATTCGCCTTATTTTTGCGCGAAGTTATTTACGACACGCTCCTAAAGGGGCGCTGAATTAATAAGTGTCGCTTTTGCCAGGCAACGCATTTTGTGGCTAACCGAGGCGGGGGTTCCCGACATTAGCCAAAGCTAAGGGAGGCGGTTCCCTAACGAAGGGTAGGCGCAAAAGGCCTCCTGGAAAAGTGGACAGTTATTATTTCAGCGACCCTAAAGACAATTCTTACATCTGTTATCTGATAAAATGGTAAAAATCGGCTCGGTTGAAATCGGAGAATTCCCGCTGTTGCTGGCGCCCATGGAAGACGTGAGCGACCCGCCGTTTCGCGCTTTGTGCAAACGCCAGGGCGCTGATTTGATGTACACGGAATTCATCTCTTCTGACGGCCTCGTCCACGATGCAAAATCGAGCTGGCAAAAGCTCGATATTTTCGACTACGAGCGGCCCATTGGCATCCAGTTTTTTGGCGGGCAATTGGAGAGCATGGTGCAGGCCGCAGAAATCATAGCCGCGCACAATCCCGATATTATAGACATCAATTACGGCTGCCCGGTGAATAAGGTTGCCTGCAAAATGGCCGGGGCAGGCCTGCTGCAGGACATCCCCCTCATGGTGCGCTTGACGGAAGCCATTGTAAAAGCGACCGATAAACCCGTAACGGTAAAAACCCGTTTGGGCTGGGACGACAACACCATCAACATCCTCGATGTGGCAGAAAGGCTCCAGGACATTGGCATTCAGGCGCTTTCTATCCATGCCCGCACCCGGAAACAGATGTACAAAGGCGAAGCCAACTGGGAATGGATTGCAAAAGTAAAGGAAAACCCGCGCATGAACATTCCGATTTTCGGCAATGGCGACGTGGACAGTCCGGAAAAAGCAAAATTATTCCGCGACCGCTACGGCGTGGATGGCATCATGATCGGAAGGGCCAGCATTGGTTACCCCTGGATTTTCCGCGAAATTAAACACTACTTCGCCACCGGCGAATTGTTGCCGCCTCCGGAAACCTCCGATCGCGTAAACGCAGCCCGGGAGCACTTGCGCAGTTCAATCGAATGGAAAGGTGAAAAATTAGGGGTGGTGGAAATGCGCAGGCATTACACGAACTATTTCCGCGGCTACCCCAACATTAAAGAATACCGAAAACTGTTGGTCACCGAATATTCACCGGAAATTCTCTTCAGCATTTTGGATGAAATCGAACAACAGTTCAGTATGGCAACCGAGCTTGCCTAAAATAAAAGCGACGTGGTTTTTAAGATACAGGATTTTGAGCGAAAAATTTTTCAAATCGTTAGCGAGGCTGCGCACGAACTGGGCTACCCGGCTTATGTCGTGGGTGGTTATGTGCGCGACCGCCTGCTGGCGCGCCCCTCGAAAGACATGGACATTGTATGTGTGGGCAGCGGCATCGAATTAGCTGAAAAAGTTGCAGCCAAACTTCGCCCCATGCCGCGTGTTGCTGTTTACAGCCGCTTTGGAACCGCCATGCTGAAACACAACGACATGGAAATCGAGTTTGTGGGCGCCCGAAGAGAATCTTACCGACAGGATTCGCGCAAGCCCAGTGTGGAAGAAGGTACCCTGGAAGACGACCAAAACCGCCGCGATTTCACCATCAATGCCTTGGCAGTAAGCCTCAATGAAGGGGACTTCGGCAGCATTGTAGACCCTTTCGACGGCCTGCACCATTTAGAAGAAAAGCTCCTCAAAACGCCATTGGAGCCTGGGAAAACTTTTTCTGACGACCCGCTGCGGATGATGCGTGCCATTCGCTTCGCTACCCAATTGGATTTTAAAATTGATGAAACGACCCTTCAGGGGATTTCCAAATACAAGCAACGCATCAATATTGTCTCCTACGAACGCATTACCGGGGAGCTGAACAAAATTATCCAGTGCGCTCAACCTTCGGTGGGTTTTAAACTGCTGTTCGATACGGGGCTGTTGCAAATTATTTTTCCTGAAATGGCTGCCCTGCAAGGCGTGGAAGTGCGCAACGGCAAGGGACACAAAGACAATTTTTACCATACCCTCCAGGTCTTAGACAACCTTTGCCGGAAAACCGACGACCTGTGGCTGCGTTGGGCGGCCATCCTGCACGACATCGCCAAACCGCCAACCAAGCGCTATTTCCCGGATCAGGGATGGACTTTCCACGGCCACGAAGCCCTTGGTGCTGCCATGACGCCGCGCATTTTCAGCCGGTTGAAGCTGCCGATGGATCACAAGATGAAATTCGTGCAAAAACTCGTGCAATTGCACCTGCGTCCCATCAGCCTGACCAAAGAAAATATCACCGATTCGGCCATCCGGCGCTTGTTGTTTGATGCAGGTGACGATATTGACGACCTCATGCTGCTCTGTGAAGCCGATATCACTTCCAAAAATCCGGAAAAAGTCAAAGGGTACTTAGAAAACTATGAATTGGTGCGCCAACGCCTGAAAGAGGTAGAGGAAAAAGACCACCTCCGCAACTGGCAACCTCCGGTGAGCGGCGAAGAGATCATGAGCACCTTCGGCATCCCGCCCGGCAAAGAAGTAGGTGTGATCAAAAACGCCATCCGCGATGCCATCCTCGATGGGGTCATCGAAAACAATCATGCTTCCGCGCATGCGTTTATGCTGGAGAAGGGGAAGGAGTTGGGGTTATAGCATTTTTCAATCAACATAAAATACGCAAACTTCATGTCAAGAGCGCTTATCATCGGTGCAGGCGGCGTTGGCCGGGTCGTAGCCTACAAATGTGCCCAGCATCCGGAAGTATTTTCGGACATCCTGCTTGCCAGCCGTACCAAATCCAAATGTGATGAAATTGCCGTTGCGGTGAAACGCGATACCAGCCACAAAAGCTTCGAAACCGCTGCGGTGGACGCGGAAAACGTGCCCGAATTGGTTGCGCTGATCCGCTCTTTTAAACCTGACCTCGTCATCCATGTTGCGCTCCCTTACCAGGATCTGACCATCATGGACGCTTGTTTGGAAACGGGCGTCAATTATATGGATACGGCGAATTACGAACCCAAAGACGTTGCGAAATTTGAATACCACTGGCAGTGGGCATATCAGGAGCGCTTTGCAGAACGCGGCATTATGGCCTTGTTGGGTTGCGGATTCGATCCGGGCGTAACGAATGTTTTCACGGCCTACGCCGCAAAACACTACTTTGACGAAATCCATTACCTCGACATCGTAGACGCAAACGCAGGCAGCCACGGCAAGGCGTTTGCCACTAATTTTAATCCGGAAATCAACATCCGCGAGATTACCCAGAATGGACGGTATTACGAAAACGGCGAGTGGGTGGAAATTCCGCCGCACTCTGTTATGAAAGCACTGAACTATCCCGAAATTGGTCCAAAAAACTCATACGTGCTGTACCACGAAGAATTGGAAAGCCTCGTGAAGCACTATCCAACCCTGAAGCGGGCGCGCTTTTGGATGACCTTCGGCGACGAATACCTCACCCACCTGCGTGTGATCCAGAACATTGGCATGGCGGGCATCGAACCGGTGCGGTTCAAAGGCGTGGATATTGTGCCGCTGGAATTCCTCAAAGCAGTGCTGCCGGATCCGGGCGAACTTGGCGAAAACTATTCCGGTTTTACGTCCATCGGTTGCCGCATTCGGGGCATCAAAGACGGCAAAGAACGCACCTATTATGTGTGGAACAATTGCAGCCACCCGGAAGCGTACAAAGAAACGGGCACCCAGGCTGTTTCCTACACCACTGGCGTACCGGCCATGATCGGCGCGATGATGGTGTTGCAGGGTAAGTGGTCGGGCAAAGGGGTTTTTAATGTAGAACAAATGGATCCCGATCCGTTTATGACCGAACTGAACCGCTGCGGCCTGCCCTGGCACGAAGCGTTTGACATAGATCTGGAACTCTGATCTACTGCACTTTAACGAACTTAAGGAGGCGCTCTCGGGCGCCTTCTTTCATTAAAAGTTGGAGGGAATCTTCCGTAAGTTTTACGATTTCAACCGCCTTTTCGGTTGAAGCCTGGTTCAGGGTATCGAGGGTGTAGAGGTATTTTGACTCCACGTAGTAGCTGCCCGATTCTTCATACTTGAGCGGCCCATTGTAGGTATATCCTTTATTATTAGCCAAATTCAGTTTGATGTATTGCGGATCCACTTCAAGAGAATCTCCTTCTTCCAGTACGGCGATGGCCTGCCAGTTTCCGACAATCTGGTGCTCTGTCTTCGGTCCGCACGCACTGGCCAGCAGCAGCGTGCAAAACAATAGTCCGGCTCCCCTGAGCGATAAATTCTGCATGTTTCGATTGGTTGTATACTTGTTCATAATGCCGTTCGGTAGAATAAGGTTGGCTTGACGCGGCAAATTTAACCACCCGCAACCGTAATTCTTAATAAAGCTTCGACAATTGAATGAAGACCAACGCACCTGCAAGAAATCCGAGCGCCGCTAACCAGGCTATTTTTTTCATGTACCAGATAAAATCAATGCGCTCCATACCCATGGCCGCCACGCCCGCTGCCGAGCCGATGATGAGCATGCTGCCGCCCGTACCTGCCGAATAAGCGATAAAGTGCCAAAGGTGGTCATCGAGCGGATTTTCATACATTCCCATGGTAGCGGCCACTAAGGGCACATTGTCCACCACTGCCGATAAAACGCCGATCAGGATGATGACGATGTTTTGATCCGGAACTGCGGTTTCGAGCCGCACAGCTAAACTTTGTAAAAGCCCCATTTGGGCACCGTTGGGGCCTACTACCATCATCGTTTCGAGCGATCCGACCGCCAGCAGGATACCCAGAAAGAATAGAATGCTGGACATTTCAATGCGCGACAGGGCATGCAGGGCAGTATATTTTTGCTTGCGCTCTTCGGTAAAGTCCTCTTCGGGGTGAATGTACTCTGAAATCAGCCACACCACGCCCAAGCCCAACGCCATACCTACATAAGGAGGCAGGTGCGTTAGCGATTTAAAAATGGGGACGAAGATCAATGCGCCAATTCCGGCAATAAACATTACGTTGCTGCTGAGTAACTTCTGTTTTTCTTTTTCTCCGCTGGGATTGAGTTCCGGTGCCGCCAATTTTCCCGAAAAGGTTTTGGAAAAATAAAGTATCAATACCGGTACCGCGAGGCAAATCACGGAAGGGATAAAAAGAATTTCGATCAGGTGAAGAGAAGACACTTTTTTATTAATCCACAACATCGTCGTCGTCACATCGCCGATGGGCGACCAGGCACCACCAGCATTGGCTGCAATGACCACAATGGAAGCATACCAAAGCCGGTCTTCCCGGTTCGGCACCAATTTGCGCAACAGGGAAATCAGTACAATCGTCGTGGTCAGGTTGTCCAGCACCGCTGAAAGGAAAAATGCAAGGACGCTGATGATGATCAGCATCTTACGCTTGCTGTTGGTTTGGATCCGGCTGGTAATGACCGAAAACCCTTTGTGTAGATCCACCAATTCCACAATGGTCATGGCACCGATCAGGAAAAACAGGATTTCCGCAATTTTTCCCACGTGGTGCAACAAGATAAAATTTAGCCCGTCGTAATACTTTTCAGAATCGCCGCTATAAGTGACCACTAAGTCGTGTTCACCAACGACGCCGAGATGGCCAATGGAAATCATCGCCCAGCACAGCGCGCCCATGACAAGCGCAGGAACAGTTTTATCCAATTTAAGCGGGTGCTCAAAAGCGATCGCTAAGTAGCCGATGATGAAACAGACAATGACTCCGGTTAACATGGTTTGCCGGTTTGTTATCGTATAAAAAACTGGAAATCAGTTATGAAAAAGCGATCGTAAATGTAGAATATTCCATCATTATTCTTCCATCAACAAAGTGCTTGTTCAAATATTTGTTAACAAAATAAAGGTCAGCGCGCCGGCAAGGAAACCGAGCGCGGCTAACCAGGCTATTTTTTTCATGTACCAGATAAAATCAATGCGTTCCATGCCCATTGCGGCTACGCCCGCTGCCGATCCAATGATGAGCATGCTGCCCCCCGTGCCCGCAGAATATGCGATGAAATGCCAGAGGTTATCGTCAATCGGATTTTTATACATCCCCATGGTGGCAGCTACGATCGGTACGTTGTCCACCACAGCCGACAAAACGCCGATCAGGATGATCACAATATTTTGATCCGGAACCGCAGTTTCAAGGTTCAATGCTAAGCTTGCCAGGAGCCCCATTGCTTTGCCGTCGGCACCGGTCACCATAATTGTTTCCAGGGCACCAACCGCCAATAGAATCCCCAGGAAAAACAGAATGCTGGACATCTCAATGCGGGATAAAGCATGCAGGGCGGTATATTTTTGCTTGCGCTCTTCGGTAAAGTCCTCTTCCGGGTGAATGTACTCCGAAATCAGCCACACCACGCCCAAGCCCAACGCCATGCCCACATAAGGAGGCAGGTGCGTTAGTGATTTAAAGATAGGGACGAAGATCAATGCACCAATTCCGGCAAAAAACATGACGTTGCTGCTGAGCAGTTTTTGTTTTTCTTTTTCGCCGCTGAGGTTAAGATCGGGTAGCGCAAGTTTTCCCGCAAAGTTTTTGGAAAAATAGAGCACCAGCAAAGGAATCGCCAAGCAAACCACCGAAGGAATGAAAAGCATTTCGACCAGCGCCATCGTGGACACCTTTTTATTGATCCACAACATGGTTGTCGTCACATCACCGATGGGCGACCAGGCACCACCTGCGTTGGCTGCGATAACCACCATGGAGGCAAACCAGAGGCGGTCTTCCCGGTTGGGCACCAATTTGCGCAACAACGAAATGAGTACAATGGTGGTGGTCAGGTTATCCAATATGGCCGAGAGAAAAAAAGCAAGAATGCAAATGATGATCAGCATCTTACGCTTGCTGTCCGTCTTGATTTTGCTGGTAATGACCGAAAATCCTTTGTGCAGATCCACCAATTCCACAATAGTCATGGCACCGATCAGGAAAAACAAGATTTCTGCAATTTTACCAACGTGGTGCAACAGCACTACATTTAGTCCATCAAAATACTGCTCCGGATCTCCGCCATACGTGATCACCGCGTCGTGGTCGCCAACGATCCCAAGGTGTCCAATAGAGATCATCGCCCAGCATAGTGCGCCCATTACGAGGGCCGGTACCGTTTTATCCAATTTCAGTGGATGTTCAAAAGCGATGGTCAGGTAGCCGACGATGAAACACACGATCACTCCGGTAAGCATAAGTCTTGCAGTTTGTCTTCGTTATGGGAATGTACCCCTCGTTCTGATGATGGCAGTAAAAATAGAATATTCTACCTTGCAGCGTAGCTGTTGCCAACAAAATTCATTAAAAATTTAACTTACCTGAAAAAAAATGAACGGGTTTCGCCTTTTCCGGTTGCACTCAAAGTGAGTTAATGCGTTATATTATGGAGAAAACTTGATTACTACACCTAACAATAAGTTGCCTGATGAACTACACCCTCAACCTACTCAGCCTCGCAGCGATCGCATGGCTGTTCACCGGAGGCATAGCTGATGCACAGGTTTCGGCCGGGCACAAGTTTTATGCTCAAGCGAATTACGAAGCTGCTTTTTCGGCTTACGCCAAAGAAAAAGACGATGCCAAAAAAGGGGCCGAAGCGCTCTACGGGCTGGCCAACGTTTTCAACCAAGAAACCTTTTTGGGCTATCACCCTGACTCTTCGTGGGTTTATCTCAACAAAGCGCAGCAAAAAAAGCGGAAACTCCCTTCCTCCACCCAAAATAAACTGCGCAAAAAAGGATACGATGAAGCATTCGTCAGCCGGATGAAGGGCGAACTCCGCGAAAAAGCGGTTCGGCAGGCCATTTCAAAAGGCACTACCACAGATCTCGATCAGGTCATGGAAACCTATAAGCCGTTGAACAACAAGCAACGGCAGGCCATCATGTCCGCCAGAAATGTATTGGCTCTGGGTCAGATTGAGGCCGGCTACGGCTACGATTCGCTAGTTACTTTTTTGAAAAAATACCAAAGTAGTATTTTGGAGTATACCCCGGAAATGGCGCCCCGCATCCAGCAGTTGGCGTGGAGGCTCTACTTTTCAAAAAAAGACAGCACCCACACCCACGATGTGCTCGATCTGCTCCGGGACTTTCCCAGTCTTGCGCCAAGAGCGGATCTCCCGCTTTCCAAAGCACTCACGGAAAGACCTTACATCATCGAAGCAGAAAATCTGCTCAAAGAGCCTCAATTGCGCGAGATGCCTCAAACCCTGCGCGTTATTTATTTTCATTACTGGCTGAGCGGTGAAAAAACCGACCTGACTGTTTTTCAAGATCGCTATCCTGCTTTCGCGCAGTCTTTTGGTGTCAGCAAAGAACTGGAACTGGCAGCGCGGGCACCAGGCTGGGATTTCCCTTATTCGGAAGTTGACCGTGAACTATACGAAGCTTTCATCCGGGAAGCTGCGCCGCGCCATAGCGCCGTTCGTGCCCTCCACCGGATGATCGAACCCGATGTTAAAGCCGACCGCTGGCAGGCTGCCATTGAGCGGGTGGAGCGTTTGTGCAGCGTTTTCCCGGAAGACGATGCGCGCATTACCGGACTGCTCCGCACGCTCAAAACCCCGTCGGTGAAAGGCATTGTTCCGGAACCACTGAAAGGAGACGTAAATTCTGACCAGGGCGAATACGCACCGGTCATTTCCGCCAACGGCCAGTATCTCTATTTTTGCCGCAATGAAAATGAGACGGACAGTTTCACCGGCGATGAAAACATCTACGTTGCCCTCAACAAAGACGGGCAGTGGGCAGACGTCCGGCCAGCCGGAAACTGGAAAGATCCCAACGTCCATGAAGCGCCTTTAGACATCTCCGCCGACGGCTCCATGTTGCTCCTGTTCAAAAGCGGCATTTTGATGTACAGCACCAAAGAGCGATTCGGGTGGTCAACAGAACAATTGTTTTTTGAAAAAGGAAATACGCCGGAATGGCGCGGCTCCGCTTCTGTGGCCGCCAACCGCGAAGCCGTCATTTTTGAAGCGCGCCGAAAAGATTGTTTTGGGATCAAAAAAGACGGCAACATTGATATTTTTGTTGCGCTGAAAGAAGCAGACGGTTCCTGGGGCACTCCCGTCAACCTCGGCGGTGTGATCAATACGCCCTTCAACGATCGTTCGCCTTTTCTGCACCCCGACCTGCGCACCCTTTACTTCAGTTCGGAAGGGCACGGCAGCCTTGGCAGTATGGACGTATATAAAACTACGCGCATCGGCGATGGTTGGTTAGAATGGACAACTCCGGTAAATCTGGGGAAAGAGATCAACACCTCCGGCAACGACTGGGGCTACCGCATTTCTACCGACGGCGCGGTGGCGTATTTTGCTGCGGATGCCAAAAATGGGAAAGAAAATATTTTCAGCGTGACCCTGCCCGACGCAGCTCGTCCGGAAAAAGTAGGCACCATTTCGGGTAAACTGACGGGCCTGGATGGACAACCCATCGCTGCAAAAATCGAAATCCGGGATTTGGCCACCAATGAAAAAATTGACGTGGTCAGTCCGGATCCCGAAACAGGAGAATATTATATTGTGGTACCTTTGGGCAAAATCTATGGCTACGTGGTCAGCGGAGAATCTTATTTCCCGGTGAGTGGTTCGGTAGACTTGCGCGAAATAAAATCTGCCCAAAATACGGTAGAGAACATCGTGGCACCAAGCGTAGTGGAAATGGAAAAGGAAAGTGTGGCCGTACCGCTGAAAAATCTGTTCTTCGACCACGACGAGGCTACGCTGAAACCTGAATCCTTTACGCAATTGGCCCAATTGGTGGCTTTTATGAAAACGACGCCTTACCGAATTGAAATCGCAGGCCATACGGATAATACCGGTTCGGCGCAATACAATTTGGAACTCTCCAGAAACCGGGCGGTGGCGGTGCGCCAATACTTAGTGCAACAGGGCTGCGACGTGGGACGGATCGAGGCGCTTGGTTTGGGCATGGCCAATCCTGTTGCGTCCAACGATGTCGAATCCGGCCGCGCACAGAACCGCCGCGTGGAAATTCGGATTGCGAAGGCGAGAAGGTAGATAAAAGATTTTAGATATTAGATTTTAGATTTGCGATAGGGAAAATCTAAAGTCTTGGTCTTCAATAAAGATATTCCTTGTCATTACCCCGAACTCTAAAGTCTAACGTCTAACATCTAACGTCTAACATCTAAAAGGACTATGTACAAAACAATTCTCCTTGCTTGCTGCGCACTACTGTTGCTGAATTGCAAGCGCGGTTCCGAGTCGTCGGAAAGCGCGCAAACCGTTGCTCTTGCACAAGTTATCGAACGGTCGCCGGCGGCTTTGCGCCAAACGTATACCCAACGCATGGCTCTTCGGAAAACGCCGTTGCCGTTGAAACAGGAAAAATCAGCCGGTCGGCTGCTGCCCGTGGATGAAGCGCCATTAGATACTGCTTTTTTTGTTTTTCGCGAAGACCTGCTGGACATTGTCGCCAAAAAAGACGCCCACCGACTGTTAGCCTATGTGGATCCGCACATCAAATGCGGGTTCGACTCAGAAAACGGCCTGCCGGATTTTGTGCGCCAGTGGAACCTTGATGCCCCGGAAAAAGTAGCCGGGTCGCCGCTCTGGCAGCAATTGGAAGACGTGCTGCAACGCGGGGGGGTATTTGGGCCGGGTCGCCAGAATTTCCAGGCACCCTATTACGCCGCTACGTTCCCGGAAACAGAAGACGCGCTGGAAAGCGCCGTGATCAATGCCCGCGAAGTGCGCATGCGCGAAGGACCGAGCCTTACCGGCAAAGTTATCCAAAACATTTCCTTTGAAATTGTGACCATCATGGATAGATCAGTAGAGGAAGAAACCATTGAAGGCCGGACTTACCCCTGGTTTAAAATCAAAACCCGCAGCGGAAAGGAAGGCTGGGTCTATGGGCGTTTCATCGGCCGGCTCGCCGGCTACCACGCAGTGTTTGAACCGTTGGGCAGCAAATGGCGGATGACCTCGTTTTTGGCCGGGGATTGATGCAAATTTGCAAATAGGCAAATGCACAAACTCGCAAACTTTGCAAACGTGTTCTTGCCCCTTGCCCCTCACAGCTTATTCACTAAAAACGCAACATCCATGCACCGCTTTTTTATTATTTTTTTAACCCTACTTATCGGCGCTTCCTGTAATTCATCCTCATCAAACATGCAACATACCGGTATGACAAAAAAGTTCGACTGGCAGGGACACCGTGGCGCGCGCGGGCTGGCACCTGAAAACACGGTTGCCTCGTTTTTGAAGGCGCTGGAATACCCGGAAGTTACCACGCTGGAACTCGATGTAGCGGTCACGGCCGACAGTCAGGTGGTGGTTTCGCACGAACCCTGGATGTCGGAAACCATCTGTAGCCACCCCGACGGGCATGCCGTTGTGGCAACTGAAGCGCAATCGCTCAACCTGCACCGCATGCGCTACCGGGAAATTCAGGGTTTTGATTGCGGGCAACGCGGGCACGAGCGCTTTCCGGAACAACAAAAAATTGCAACGCAAAAACCTTTGTTAAGCGAAGTCATCTCCGCAGTTGACGCGTATTGCAAACAACACCGGCGTCATTTACCCAGGTTCAACATCGAAATCAAAAGCAAGCCGGAATGGGACGGCATCTACACCCCTGCGCCCGACGAATTCGCCCGCTTAGTATTGGCTGAAATAGACGCCACCGGTATCCGGACACGCACCTGCGTCCAGTCTTTCGACAAACGTGCCCTACAGGCGGTACAGCGATTAGCCCCCAAAATCACCATGGCTCTGCTGGTTGAAGACGCAGCCGGGGTGGAAGCACAACTTAAGGAATTGGGCTTCACGCCAAACGTGTACAGCCCTTATTATCAATTGGTAACCGCCCACTTGGTGCAGGCTGCGCATGGTGCAGGCATGCGCGTCATTCCCTGGACGGTCAACGAAACGGAGACTATGAAAAGCCTGATGGCATTGGGGGTAGATGGCATCATCACGGATTACCCGGATCGCATTCCCCGCTAATTTGCCTAAACTTTGCTAATTTGCAGCCTCCAAAAAAGCGATACGTATACATGTTCCGTTGTTTAATCATTTTGTTGCTGTTATTAGGGGGAGCCAGCGCGCTTTACGGCCAGGGAAACTCCTCGAAATACCACCGGTCGGAAGCCCAGCGGGGTGACGGCGTTTATTCCCTGCTGCGCCGCTTTGCGCTCGACCAATATTCCTGCAATTTCGATGAGTTTTACAAGGTGAATAAAATGCGCAAAAACGCATCTTTAACTGTCGGAAAAACTTATAACCTGCCCATTTTACTCTACACGTTTGACGGCAAAACCATTCGTTCCAGCGTTGGCATTGATGATTGGGATCGGGCTTTGAGCATCCAGAAGTACAACGAAGCGATGCTGGATGAGCGCCTGCGCAAGGAATCTTTCAAAACAGATAAAATCCTCTGGGTGCCTTTTCACCAACTCAATTGCCCTGAACCGGATCTGGATATCCTCCCGCCGATCATTACCAATCCGGAAGAGGCAAAGGCTGGCGACCGCATTTTTCCGATTTTTGGCGCTCCTTATGCTTATACCCCCTTGAAAAGCAGTCGCCTGAAAGGCAAAGTGTTCTACATCTCCAGCGGCCACGGGGGCGTTGATCCCGGAGCCATGGCTACCCGTGGCGGCCACACCATTTGCGAAGACGAATACGCTTACGATGTTTCCCTGCGTCTGTGCCGCCAACTCATTGCGCATGGCGCCACAACCTATATGGTAGTTCGCGACGAAGATGACGGAATCCGGTCAGGAGAATACTTGGAATGCGATAAAGATGAAAAACTTTGGGGCGGTGTCCGAATGGTTTTGCAGCAAAAACCACGGCTTTTTCAGCGATCCAACATCATCAACGAACTCTACGAAAAGCACCGGCTGCAAGGAGTTAAAGACCAATTGCTTGTCGAAATCCATGTGGACTCGCGCAGCCAAAGCGAACGCACCGACGTCTATTTTTACCACCACTCCAGCAGCGACGAGGGTAAAGAACTGGCAGAACAAATGCATCAAACCCTGAAAACAAAGTACAAACAATACCGCGCCGGCGGGTACTACCACGGCACCGTCACTTCACGTGATCTGCACATGTTGCGCGAATCCAAACCCAATTCCGTGTACGTGGAACTCGCCAACATCCGAAACTACTCCGATCAACAGCGGATCGTGCTGGAAAGCAACCGGCAACTGCTGGCCAATTGGTTGTTTGAAGGAATCACGAAGTGATCGTTGGCAGTCTGTCAACTGCCAACGATCTACCTGCCAACTGATAAAACCACCTTCCCAAACTGCCCGCCTCTTCCGATTTGATTGAAAGCAGATTGCCCGTCTTCGAGTGCGTAGACGCGGTCAACGACGGGAACAATGCGGTGTTGATGGACAAACTGCATCAGATCGGCAAACTCCTGGTCGGTTCCCATCGAAGTGCCGAGGATGGACAACTGTTTCCAGAAAACGGGCTGCGGACTCAAACCGGAAATCGGTCCCAGCGTGCCGCCGTAGGTGACGATGCGCGCCCCGGGGTTGCAGATTTTGGGAAACAGCCCGAAACCGTCGCCGCCTGCGCTGTCCACAATCAGGTCGAAGCCGCCTGCTTGTTGCTGGAGTTGTTTCGACCAGTCGGGGTCGCGGTAATTGGCGCCACCCTGGCTGCCCATGTTGCGGGTGCGTTCAATTTTTTCATCGTGACCGGAAGTCACCCACACCTGCGCGCCGACTGCCAGCGCCAACTGGATCGCCAGCAGGGCGACACCCCCACCAGCACCGGTCACGAGCACCTTTTCGCCCGCGCGAAGCTGGCCTTTGGTGAACACCGCCCGAAATGCCGTCAGGCCCCCCAAAGGCAGTGCAGCGGCTTGTTCCATATTCAGGTGCGCCGGTTTATCGTATACTTGCCGATGCGGCACGGCGACCCATTCCGCAAAGGTTCCGTTTTTGGGCAAACCCAGAATCTGGAAACTTTTGGAAGGATAGGCCGGGTTTTCGCCCCAGTCAAACGCCGGGTTGAGGATCACTTCGCGGCCTTCAGCCACGCCAGCCCCGTCCGAGCCAAGGATGATGGGATATACAATGCCGGGATATTGTCCCTGCGTAATCCACCAGTCGCGGCGGTTGAGCGCGGCGGCGTGGAGTTGCACCAGCACTTCACCCCCGGCGGCTTCAGGCATGGGCGCCTCGCCGTAGTGGAGCGGCGCGTCTTTTTGATTAAGAAGGAGCGCTTTCATGTTTTGCCTAAGCATGTTGTTGGATTGAAAAGTCAGCGCGTCAAATATAGAATTTTTGATGGAGGTTGTTAAAACCCGGGAGCACACTATTATTATTAAAGGTGTCAAAACAGGGTCATCACGTTTACCCAAGCTTTCGGAGCTTTAGCAACGGCACTTCGTTTTTTACTTCGGATACCGTTCGTACCCCTTATTTTCAAATCTTCAAATCCTAAAATCTTCAAATCCTCCCCTTTATAGGATTGACAACCAGTTAATTACCAACCTCCTCCGATTTTAATTCGGAATACCTTCCCTCAACATGCAAGTTTCCACAATAAATTTTAAAAAATCTTTTGGTCGTTTATCCGAAAGTGATACCTTTGCATTCGCTTTTGAAAAGGCATACCCACACAAGGGTAATTTTTACGCAGATTCATAATGTTTTAATCAAGCAAAGCACACTATGCCTACTATTAATCAGTTGGTACGAAAAGGCAGGGTACAAGTAGAAACGAAGAGCAAGTCCCGCGCATTGGATTCATGTCCGCAAAAGCGGGGTGTTTGCACCCGTGTTTATACCACAACACCTAAAAAACCGAACTCTGCGTTGCGCAAAGTTGCAAAAGTACGTTTGACAAACCAGATTGAAGTCATCGCCTACATTCCAGGCGAGGGCCACAACCTCCAGGAACACTCTATCGTGTTGATTGCTGGCGGTCGTGTGAAAGACCTTCCGGGTGTTCGTTACACCATCGTTCGCGGCGCATTGGACACCGCAGGCGTTAACGACCGCAAGAAGAGCCGCTCGCACTATGGCACCAAACGTCCTAAAAAATAATTCAACATCTTTTTAATACGGAAAAACTTCCGAAATAATGAGAAAGAGGAAACCGAAGCTTCGAATCATTGCTCCAGACCCGAGATACCTTGACCCGATGGTCACGCAGTTCATCAATAACATGATGTACGAAGGTAGCAAAGGTGCATCTTTCCGCGTGTTCTATCAGGCGATGGACATCGTGAAAGACAGAACCAAGCAGGATGAGCATGGACTTTGGAAGAAAGCGCTGAATAACGTAATGCCCGCTGTGGAAGTTAGAAGCCGTCGTATTGGGGGCGCTACGTTCCAGATTCCGACGGAAATCCGCGCCAAGCGCAAAGTTTCTATCGGTATGAAGTGGTTGATTCGCTTCTCCCGCCAGCGCAGCGGCAAAGGGATGGCAGAAAGATTGGCTTCCGAGATCATTGCAGCAAGCAAAGGCGAAGGTGCCGCTGTGAAGAAAAGGGAAGATACACACAAGATGGCAGAGTCGAACCGCGCATTTGCACATTTCAAAGTTTAAAAAACCTGCCGAAGGACAATCATGGCAAAAGATCTTAAATACACGAGGAATATTGGCATTGCTGCGCACATTGATGCGGGTAAAACCACTACAACCGAGCGTATCCTATATTATACCGGTGTTTCTTATAAAATCGGTGAGGTTCACGATGGCGCTGCCACGATGGACTGGATGGAACAGGAGCAGGAGCGTGGCATCACGATTACGTCTGCTGCAACTAAGTGTACCTGGACGGTAGAAGAAAAATTATACGACTTCAACATCATTGACACCCCTGGCCACGTGGATTTTACTGTTGAGGTAAACCGCTCGCTGCGTGTGTTGGATGGTTTGGTGTTCCTCTTCAGTGCGGTTGACGGCGTTGAACCGCAATCGGAAACCAACTGGCGCCTTGCAGACAATTACAAGGTACCGCGTTTGGGTTTTGTAAATAAAATGGATCGCTCCGGTGCCGACTTTTTCATGGTCGTGAATGACATGCGTGAAAAATTAGGCTCCAATGCAATACCGCTTCAGATTCCGATTGGTGCGGAAGAAAAATTCATCGGCGTCGTTGACCTCATCACCAACCAGGCAATCGTTTGGAATGAGGACGACATGGGCATGACCTACCGGGAAATTCCAATTCCGGATGATTTGGTTGACCAAGTGATCGAGTACCGTGAAAAATTGGTGGAAGCTGCGGCTGAATTCGATGACTCTTTGATGGAGAAATTCTTTGAAGATCCGAACTCCATCACGATACCAGAATTGCGCGCCGGCGTTCGCCAGGCCGTTATGTCAATGAAAATTACGCCGGTGCTTTGCGGCTCGGCCTTCAAAAATAAAGGCGTTCAGGCTTGTTTGGATGCAGTATGCTACTACATGCCTTCTCCACTTGATGTGGATGCAATCAGAGGAACCAACCCGGATACGGAGAAAGAAGTGACGCGCAACCCAACGGTGACCGATCCTTTTTCCGCCCTTGCGTTCAAAATTGCGACCGACCCGTTCGTAGGCCGCCTTTGCTACATCCGCGTTTATTCGGGTAAACTCGACGCAGGATCTTATGTGTTGAACACCCGCAACGGCAACAAAGAGCGCATTTCCCGCCTCTATCAGATGCACGCCAACAAGCAGCGGCCTATTGACAGCGTAGAAGCAGGCGACATCGCCGCAGCAGTCGGTTTCAAGGACATCCGCACCGGGGATACCCTTTGCGACCTCAACCACCCGATTGTACTGGAAAGCATGGTTTTCCCCGATCCGGTTATCGGCATCGCCATCGAGCCGAAGTCTCAGAAAGACCTCGACAAACTGGGCATGGCCTTGGCTAAATTAGCGGAGGAAGACCCGACATTCCGCATCCGTTACGACGAAGACACCAACCAGACCATTATCAGTGGCATGGGCGAGTTACACCTCGAAATCATCGTGGATCGCCTGAGACGCGAATTCAAAGTAGAATGCAACCAGGGTCAGCCCCAGGTTAACTATAAAGAAGCATTGACGCAAATGGTAACCCACCGCGAGCGCCTCAAGAAGCAAACAGGTGGTTCCGGTATGTTTGCCGACATGGAATTCGAACTCGGCCCTGCCGATGCTGAATTCTTAGAAAGCGACGACTACAAGAGCGGCAAAAAACGCCTCCAAATGATTTGGGGCATCGTCGGCGGCGCGATTGACAAAAACTACCTGAAGCCGATTACTGACGGGTTCAACTCGATGATGAACAACGGCGTACTGGCTGGCTACGGCATAGACAGCATGAAAGTACGGGTCTTTGATGGCTCGATGCACGCAGTAGACTCCAAACCAGTTGCGTTTGAATTGTGCGCCAAGGACGGTTTCCGTGCCTCAGCGCCAAAAGCTAAGCCGGTTTTGCTGGAGCCAATCATGAAATTAGAAGTGGTTACGCCCGATGAATACGTCGGTTCCGTAATCGGTGACCTGAACCGCCGTCGCGGTTTGCCGAAAGGGCAGGAAGCACGCTCAGGTGCCATCGCAGTGCAGGCAGAAGTGCCACTTTCCGAAATGTTCGGTTATGTGACTTCGCTGCGTACAATTACGTCGGGTCGCGCAACTTCGACGATGGAATTTTCCCACTACCACGAAGTTCCGACGGGTATTGGAAAAGAAATCATCGAAAAAGCCAGAGGCGCCGTTAAGGTTTAATTGAAAGGAATAATTTAATAATCCGGTTGAAATTTCGCATAAAAACGGACTTTCAACCGGCCTGCAAAAGCGCAGGCATTGTTTTTGACAAAAATATTCTGAAAAGGCATGAATCAGAAAATCAGAATTAAACTACGATCTTACGATCACAATTTGGTAGACAAGTCAACCGAAAAGATCGTGAAGACGGTAAAAAGTAGTGGGGCTGTTGTAACTGGCCCGATTCCGCTGCCCACTGAAAAGCAGATCTTCACCGTGCTCCGTTCTCCGCACGTTAACAAGAAGTCTCGTGAGCAGTTCCAGTTGCGCACCCACAAGCGCCTGATCGAAATCTATTCTCCCACACAGAAGACAGTAGACGCACTGTCCAAGTTGGAGCTGCCAAGCGGAGTGGATATCCAGGTTAAATTGACATAAGCATTATTAAACGCCGGACAGCCCGAAGCCATTAACCATGGCGATCTGGCCTGGGGGTGGTGTATTTATTGCACAACTCTGGCAGGCATCGAGGTTGTCGTATAAAATATACGGCTAAAATGAACGGACTAATCGGTAAGAAAATCGGTATGACCAGCATTTATGATAAAGCTGGTCGTAACGTAGCTTGCACCGTAATAGAAGCAGGCCCTTGTGTGGTAACTCAGATTAAAACTGACGATACCGACGGGTACACCTCGTTTCAACTTAGTTTTGGCGAAGCCAGAGCTAAGAATACGCCCAATCCGCTGATCGGCCATTTTGCGAAAGCAAATACCGGCCCGAAGCGAAAAGTCGTAGAATTCCGCGATTTCAACATTGTCCAGAAGTCTCTGGGCGACGTACTCACGGTAAGCGATGTATTCAATGAAGGCGACAAAGTACACGCGGTAGGAATCACGAAAGGAAAAGGCTTTCAAGGGGTTGTCAAAAGACACGGTTTTCACGGTGTTGGCGGTCAAACCCACGGTCAGCACAACCGTTTGCGCGCTCCGGGTTCGATTGGCGCATCATCGTTTCCGTCTAAAGTATTCAAAGGCATGCGCATGGCAGGCCGCGATGGCGGCGACCGTGTGAAGGTGAAAAACTTAGAAGTGGTTAAACTACTTCCGGAGCAAAACCTGATGCTGATAAAAGGTGCGATTCCCGGACACAAGGGCGCATTCGTGATCATCGAGAAAAAGTAATCATTCTTCCAATGTCTGCAGCGCCGCAAGTTATAATGCGGCCATGCGATAAATGACATAGCAATGAAAGTTGATGTTTTAAATATTCAGGGGCAAAACACCGGCAGGCAAATCGAACTGCCAGAGGCCATCTTCGGCATCGAACCGAGCGAGCACGCGGTCTATTTGTCTGTAAAACAGTATCTGGCTGCCCAGCGCCAAGGTACGCACAAATCAAAAGAGCGCAGCGAAATTTCAGGCTCTACCCGCAAGCTGCACCGCCAGAAGGGTACAGGTGGATCGCGTAAAGGGGATACAAACAACCCGTTGTACATGGGTGGTGGTCGTGTATTCGGCCCGCGTCCGCGCAAATACGACATCAAGCTGAATAAGAAGGTGAAGCGCCTTGCTCGTAAATCAGCCTTGTCTTTCAAAGCGGGTGTTGGCAAAATCCTCGTAGTTGAGGACTTTTCCTTCGAAGCGCCAAAAACAAAGGAGTACCTCAACCTGCTCCTTCGGCTCAAATTGATGGAGGAAAAGACCCTGTTGATTACACCGGAACTTGAAAAAGAAGTGTACCTGTCAGCGCGCAACCTTCAGAAAGCGGAGGTGGTTCGCGCATCGGATGTGAATACTTATCAGATCCTGCATGCCGGTACGCTGATTATTTCGGAAAGTGCCGTATCGAAGATCGAAGAAACACTTGCTTAAATCATAACTGCCTCCTTTTAAAAAAACTGAAGGCACAATTCGCAAGACAATGGCAAAGAAAATATTAATCAAGCCGGTGATTACTGAAAAATCGGAAAAGCTTTCCGGTAAGTACAACCGCTACACCTTCGTTGTTGACAAAAAAGTCAACAAGATCGAAATCCGGAAGGCGGTAGAGGACATGTATGGCGTCAGTGTAGTATCCGTTAACACGCTGGTCATGCCTGCAAAAATGATCACCCGCTCTACGAAAGCAGGGGTCGCAAAAGGCAGAAAAAGCGCTTTCAAAAAAGCGCTGGTAACGCTTTCGGGCGGAGACGAAATCAACTTCTACGGAGATATTTAATTTATTTACGAGGCGCGGGGGAATGGCTCCGGCGCTGGAGTGACAAAGAAATTTCAAGACAATGGCAGTCAAAAAATATAATCCAATAACGCCGGGGACACGCTTTCGTGTGGGCAACTCCTTTGCTGAATTGACGACCGATAAGCCTGAAAAGAGCTTGATGGGACCCATCAGCAAATCAGGCGGGCGCAATGGCGTTGGGCACCTTACCGTGCGTCAGCGTGGGGGCGGCCACAAGCGCCGCTACCGGATTATTGACTTTAAGCGCGACAAAGACGGGATTCCCGCAATTGTCAAGACCATCGAATACGATCCAAACCGCACTGCATTTATTGCACTCGTGGTGTATTCAGATGGCGAAAAGCGCTACATCATCGCTCCTCAGGGCCTGAAAGTTGGCGATAAGCTGCTTTCTGGCAAAGAAGCGCAGCCGAATATTGGCAACGCACTTTTTTTGAAGGACATTCCGCTGGGTACGGCAATTCACGCAATTGAGATGCAGCCGGGCAAGGGTGCAGCGATGGCGCGGAGTGCAGGAACCAATGCAACCCTGATGGGTCGCGAAGGAAAATACGGCGTTGTTCGCCTGCCTTCAGGGGAAGTTCGCCGGGTGCTGCTGACGTGCAAAGCAACGATGGGTTCTACCTCCAACCCCGATCACGGTTTGGAAGTATTGGGTAAAGCAGGAAGAAAGCGCTGGATTGGTCGCCGTCCACGGGTACGTGGTGTCGCGATGAACCCGGTAGATCACCCGATGGGTGGTGGCGAAGGCCGCGCTTCCGGTGGACATCCGCGCTCCAGAACAGGCAAGCCTGCAAAAGGGTACAAAACGCGGAGCCGTACGAAGATGTCGAATCGTCTTATCGTTTCTCGCAGGAATAAATCTAATTAACAGTAGATAGCGCTTTTGCGCAAGCTAAAAATCAGAGACCGACATGGCAAGATCTATTAAGAAAGGCCCATACGTGTTTCATAAATTGTTGGACAAGTTGCTTAAGGCCAAATCGTCTAACAAGAAAACCGTAATCAAAACGTGGTCTCGCTCATCCATGATCATTCCGGACATGGTGGGTGAAACGATTGCCGTTCACAACGGGAAAACATTTGTACCGGTGTTCGTCACCGAAAACATGGTAGGACACAAGTTAGGAGAATTTGCGCCTACCCGGAACTTTAAGGGACACTCTGGTAACCGTTAATAGCGTGCAAAACTGGCGCGCATAATATTGCAAAGCAATGGAAGCAGTATCTAAACTGAGAAACATCCCAATGTCGGCGCGCAAGATGCGTCTGGTTGCGGACAATATCAGGGGTAAAAAGGTAGATGAGGCGCTCTCAATTTTGCGCTTCACCAAACGCGAATCGGCAACGTGGCTGGAAAAGGCATTGCTTTCCGCGGTCGCTAACTGGGAGAATAAAAACGATGGCAAAAGCGCAGACGATCACGATCTGTTTGTGAAAACCATTTTCTCGGATGAAGGCACCATGTTGAAGCGTTTTCGCCCTGCCCCGCATGGCCGTGCAAATCGTATTCGCAAGCGTACGAATCACGTGACAATTGTGGTGGACAGCAAAAAAGCTGCCGAAGTGGCGACTGCCGGGTAATTCAATGACCGGCGTCCGCTTCGAAGAAAACTAATAAAGTTTATTCAAATTCAATAGTACCGTAATGGGTCAAAAGACTAATCCGATTGGCAATCGTTTGGGCATCATCCGCGGGTGGGACTCCAACTGGTTTGCAGACAAGGACTTTGCAGGCAAAGTAATTGAAGATGAGCACATCCGCAGTTACCTCAATGCCCGTATCGTAAAGGGCGGTATCGCACGCATTGTAATCGAACGCACGCTCAAGCGGGTCACGGTTACTATCCACACTTCCCGCCCTGGCATCATCATCGGTAAAGGGGGTCAGGAAGTTGACCGCATCCGCGAGGAGTTGAAAAAACTGAGCAACAAAGACGTTCAGATCAATATCGTGGAGATTCGCAAGGCCGAACTTGACGCTGCAATCGTTGCAGAATCGGTTGCCAAGCAGCTCGAATCACGGATCAACTATCGCCGCGCCATCAAAATGGCTATTCAGGCAACGATCCGCGCCGGTGCAGAAGGTATTAAAATACGCATCTCTGGTCGCTTGAACGGCGCAGATATGGCCCGCACGGAAGAATATAAGGAAGGGCGTACGCCTTTGCATACTTTCCGCGCCGATATTGACTACTCGCTGAAAGAAGCCCAAACCGTATACGGAAAAATCGGCATCAAATGCTGGATCTGCCGCGGTGAAGTTTATGGCAAGCGCGATTTGTCTCCGAATGTTGGGGTAACCAAGAAGGAAACGCAGCCAGGAAGCGAGCGCAATGAAAGAGGCGAAAGAGGCGGCGACCGCAGGGATAGAGGCGACAACCGCGGCGGCGGCGGTCGTGACAATCGCGGCGGCGGCGGTGGCGGTGGCAATCGCAGAGGCGGTGGCGGCGGTAGCGGCGGCGGCGGCGGAAGAAATCCACGAAGAGATTAGAATATTCTGAAAATATTGCTGTACCTTCGCCGGGCTTTTCGGAATACCTTGCCAAATTAAGGTTGAAAGCGGGTGAAATCGGCAAAATGCGTTGAATCATGTTACAGCCAAAAAGAACAAGATACCGTAAGCAACATAAATCCACAGGAGTGAAAGACGGCGTTGCCCACAGGGGCGCGATCATCTCCTTCGGAGAATATGGCTTAAAAGCGATTACCGGCGGGCGCATCACGAGCCGCCAGATTGAATCGGCTCGTATTGCCATGACGCGTCACATGAAACGTGAAGGCAAAGTGTGGATTCGCATCTTCCCGGATAAACCCATTACCAAGAAGCCACAGGAAGTGCGGATGGGTAAGGGTAAAGGACCGCTCGATGGTTATGTAGCGGTTGTTGCACCGGGCAGAATTATGTTTGAAATTGAAGGCGTACCGTTTGAAACGGCTGCTGAAGCCCTGCGCCTTGCTGCGCAAAAACTTCCGCTGCTTACAAAAACGATCATGCGCCGCGACCTTGCAGGCAAATAGGCAAAGCTGCTTTTTGAATTTTTGAATCATTCAGACAATGGAAAATAGTATTAAACTCAAAATGCAAGGGCTGTCAGATGCCGAACTAACCGACGAGCTGGCGATAATGGAACGGGAATATCAAAAATTCCAGTTCGATCACGCCATCAAGGGTTTGGAAAATCCTTTGTCACTGCAAGATATGCGTCGCGATATCGCCCGGGTAAAAACGGAGATTCGCCGCAGAGAAATGGCTAACCTGCCCGCTGAAGCGCTGGAAAAGCGTTCCAAATTGCGTGCAAGACGCCGTAGTGAATAAGACTGACGTTTTTTTATAATTAATTTCATTTATCACAATGGAAGAGAGGAATCTCAGAAAGCAGCGGGTTGGTCTTGTGACAAGTGCCAAGATGGATAAAACCATCACGGTATCCACAGAGCGTAAACTTCGTCACCCGATTTACGGCAAGTTTGTGAAGAAGACCAAAACCTTCATGGCGCACGACGAAAAAAATGAGTGTACTGTAGGCGATACGGTGCGCATTATGGAGACGCGTCCGTTGAGCAAACTTAAGCGCTGGCGCTTAGTTGAAGTTGTCGAAAGGGCTAAATAAAAAAATCTTTAAAAGATGATACAGCAAGAAAGCAGGCTCAGAGTAGCTGACAACAGCGGTGCAAAAGAAGTGCTGTGCATTCGGGTTTTGGGAGGTTCCAAACGCCGTTACGCCTCAATTGGGGATAAAATCGTGGTTACCGTAAAGGAAGCTTCGCCAGGCGGTCTTAAAAAAGGAACAGTTTCTAAAGCTGTTGTTGTGCGCACTAAAAAAGAGATCCGCCGAAAAGATGGCTCCTATATCCGGTTTGACGACAACGCTGTGGTGTTGTTGAACGCCCAGGATGAGCCAAGAGGTACGCGTATCTTCGGCCCTGTTGCACGGGAACTGCGCGAAAAGGACTACATGCGGATTATTTCGCTGGCTCCTGAAGTACTGTAAATTTTAATCTATTGTCAAGTTTTTAGCGATGACAAAGCAAAATAATCAGAAGCGTTTCGCTCCTAAATTGAAGATCAAGAAGGGGGACAAAGTCGTGGTAATCTCCGGCACTTACAAAGATACCTCCAAGGTTCGGGAAGTGCTTGAAATATTTCCTGACGAAAACCGGGCGATCGTTGATCAGGTGAATATGGCTAAAAAGCACACTAAGCCTACCCGGGAAAATCCGGGCAGTATTAATGAAATTGCGAAGCCGATCCACCTTTCAAATTTGATGTTGGTAGACCCCAAGACGGGCAAACCTACCCGCATTGGCAGAAAGCTTGCCGATAATGGCAAGATGACGCGCTATTCTAAAAAATCTGGAGAAATCATAGAATAATGAGCACATTACCCAGACTCAAGAAAAAGTACCGCGAAGAAGTTGCGCCCAAAATGATGGAGCAATTTCAATACAAAACGGTGATGCAGGTGCCCAAACTGGTTAAAATTTCCATTAACCAGGGGGTAGGAGAGGCCACGCAGGACAAAAAACTGACCGATAATGCCATCGCTGAGATGACCATGATCACGGGTCAGAAAGCAGTGCCAACGAAAGCACGCCTGGCTATCTCTAACTTCAAACTTAGAGAAGGCATGGCTATTGGGGCAAAAATCACCCTGCGCAACGTCAAAATGTACGAATTTCTGGATCGGTTGATCTCCGTTGCACTCCCTCGGGTTCGTGACTTCCGCGGCATCAACGACAAGAGTTTCGACGGACGTGGCAACTATTCCTTAGGCATTACCGAACAAATCATCTTCCCTGAGATAGACTTGGATAAGGTGAGCAAGATCAGTGGCATGGATATTACATTCGTTACAACAGCCAAAACTGATGCCGAAGCGCTTGAGTTACTCAAGTTGATGGGGCTACCGTTTAAAGGTCAAAAAACTAATAACGCTCAATAAAATGGCAAAGAAGTCCATCATTGCACGCGAGAAAAAGAGAGAACGCTTAGTTGCAAAATATGCAACCCTGCGCAAACAGCTGAAAGCTGAGGGCAACTGGGATGAGTTGGATAAACTCCCCCGTGACTCCAACCCGATCCGTTTGCACAACCGTTGCCAGCTCACGGGTCGCCCGAAAGGCTATATGCGCAAGTTTGGCCTTTGCCGGGTGAAATTCCGGGAAATGGCACTCGACGGGAAAATACCGGGTATTACCAAGGCGAGCTGGTAAAGTCAAGCTCATTTTTTTTGCTCTATTTTTTTCACAGCGAACAAGGTTCCGAATCAAAAGGAAAACCGGTTGGCGAAATGCTTAACTAATGGCAGTTACAGATCCGATAGCAGACTATCTGACGCGAATTCGGAATGCTCAGCAAGCAGGACACCGTTTGGTGGATATTCCTGCCTCCGGCATCAAAAAGCGCATGACGGAAATCCTCTACGATCATGGCTATATCCTCAAATACAAATTCGATGATGAAGCAGGTAAAGGTAATCAGGGCGTGATCAGAATCGCTTTGAAGTACGATGTACTTACCAGAAAACCTGTGATGCGCAAATTACTTCGGGTGAGTAAGCCCGGTTTGCGCCAATATGTAGGGGCAGACGATTTGCCCCGCGTATTGAACGGCCTCGGCATTGCCATCATTTCAACGTCAAGAGGCGTACTGACTAACAAGCAGTGCAAGACGATGAAGGTAGGCGGCGAGGTTTTGTGCTTTATTTATTAACCGTTGTTGACGACTAAAATCAACTTCACATGTCAAGGATAGGAAAATCCCCAGTTGCGCTGCCGAAAGGCGTGGAAGTCTCTGTCAGCAAGGGGAATCTGGTGACGGTAAAAGGACCTAAAGGGCAACTCTCTGAGCAGCTCGACGTAGACATTACCGTTTCAATTGAAGATGGACAACTGAACGTTCTGCGTCCGACAGAGTCAAAAAGACACCGTTCCATGCACGGCTTGTACCGCGCATTGGTAAACAATATGGTAGAGGGTGTAACAAAGGGCTTCGTGAAAGAAATGGAAGTGATCGGCGTTGGATACAGGGTGGCAAACACCGGCCAACTGCTGGAACTGACGATCGGCTATTCACACCCGATTTTGTTCGCACTGCCGGAAGAAGTCAAATTGAGCACGGCGATGGAAAAAGGGAAAAGCCCTTTGATTCGCATGGAGTGCATAGACAAACAATTGCTCGGCCAGGTAGCGGCAAAAATCCGCGCCTTTAGAAAACCAGAACCTTACAAAGGAAAAGGTATTCGTTTCGTCGGCGAAATTGTTCGTCGCAAGGCTGGTAAAACTGCCGGTAAGAAATAAGCATCGAATTATTCCGAATAACAGGGTTTTGGGTTTAGTCGCTTAAAGTCGCTATACACTAAAACCGGAAAGGAAGTAAAAATGAAATATTCTAAAGCACAACAAAGGAAACGCATCCACTACCGCATCCGCAAGAAGGTGCAAGGTACGGCTGCGCGTCCGCGACTGAGCGTTTTCAGAAGCAATAAAGCGATTTATGTTCAGGCCATTGACGATGTAAATGGGTTTACGCTGGCTGCGGCCTCTTCCAAAGAGGCTTCAGACGGGAATAAAACGGTGCAGGCTCGCGCGGTTGGTAAATTGATTGCCGAGCGTGCTTTGGCTAAAAATCTGTCGGTTGTAGTATTTGACAGAAGCGGCTATCTTTTCCATGGCAGGGTCAAAGCATTGGCAGACGGGGCTCGCGAAGGCGGCCTCCAGTTCTAACCTCTCTAATAATTCAACAGGATGGCAAAAAGAAATTCCTCCGCCAATAACAACAACAACTCCGAACGTCAAGGTCGGGGTGGCGGTGATAACAAAAATAACGACCGGATAAAACCGGCTGAGTCAGATCTCAAGGAAAAATTGGTGGCGCTCAACCGCGTTGCCAAAGTGACCAAGGGGGGTAGAACTTTTAGCTTTGCAGCCATTGTTGTGGTTGGCGACGGTAAAGGAACAGTTGGACATGGCCTGGGTAAAGCGAGGGACGTTTCTGAGTCTATTGCCAAAGCCATCGGCGATGCCAAGAAAAACTTGGTTAAAGTTCCGCTGCACAAAGGAACGATACCACACGAGCAAAAAGGTAAATACGGTGCCGGTAAGGTGCTGATTAAGCCAGCTGCTGACGGTACGGGCGTAATTGCAGGTGGTGCCATGCGCGCTGTGCTGGAAATTGCCGGCGTACACAACGTTTTGGCAAAATCGCAGGGATCGTCTAACCCGCACAACGTCGTGAAAGCGACGATTGATGCTTTGGCAAAATTGCGCAGCCCGATGGAAGTATCGCGCCAGCGCAATATTTCTATGGAGAAGTTGTTCAACGGATAATCATTCGCACGGACTCCGGTTCATGCACAAACTCAAGGCGATGGGTAAGATTAAAATTACGCAAGTTAAGAGCATCATTGATCGCTCGAAGCGGCAAAAAGCTACCGTCAAGGCGCTCGGCTTGCGCAAAGTCAGCCAGTCGGTTGTTCATGAAGCCACCCCGCAAATTGTGGGTATGGTCAATAAAGTCGCCCACTTAGTGAAAGTGGAACAGGCTGAAGGCTAAGGAGGTATTTTCCTCCTGTAAATTCAAATTATTGTTACAGCAATAAAATATTCAAGCATAATGGAACTGCATCGTTTAACGCCGGCTCCGGGATCAGTAAAGAAGAGAAAGCGCATCGGCAGAGGCCAGGGGTCAGGCCATGGCGGCACTTCTACGCGTGGTCACAAAGGGGATGGTTCCCGTTCGGGCGCAAAGGAGAAACGTCATTTTGAAGGTGGTCAGATGCCGCTGCAAATGCGTTTGCCAAAAGTTGGGTTCAAACGTCCGAATCGTTTGGTTTATGTTCCGTTCAACCTGGCAAGACTCCAGGAAGTAGCGGACAAATACAACTTAAGCGCCATCACACCCGAGGTATTGGTTGAGCATGGAATCGTCGGCAAAGGCGATAAAATCAAAGTGCTGGCCCACGGTGAGTTAAAGGCAAAACTGAGCGTTAGCGCTCATGCTATTTCCGGCACCGCAAAAGAAGCCATCGAGCAAGTCGGCGGAAGTGTTCAACTCGTATAAACCACAACGATGAAAAGGTTTATTACCACCATAAAGAATATCTGGAAGATCAAGGAATTGAGGAATCGCATCCTCTTCACCTTACTTCTACTTTTTGTATACCGCCTTGGCTCCTTTATTGTATTGCCGGGCGCCGTGCCTGAAGTCCTGAAAAGGGCATCCGGTGGTCAGGGTGGAAATGCTCAGGATTTGCTGGGCTTGATCAATAGTTTCACCGGCGGTGCTTTTAGCAACGCCTCCATCCTGGCTTTGGGAATCATGCCGTATATTACGGCCTCCATCATTGTTCAGCTTTTGGGCTTCGCCGTTCCTTACTTCCAGCGCCTGCAACAGCGCGAAGGTGAATCGGGACGAAGAAAACTGAACCAGATTACCCGCTTGCTTACTGTAGCCATTACTTTGGTACAAGGCGGAACGTATCTGCTTTATGTCAAAAACATGGACGCCGTTTCGCCCAATATTTCGGAAGGTCTTTTCTGGGTAACCAATATCATTGTGTTGGCAACCGGAACTGTATTTTCGATGTGGCTGGGTGAGCGCATCACCGACCGCGGAATTGGCAACGGCGTATCGCTGCTGATCACTGCCGGTATCATCAACACATTGCCGCAATCTTTTATCGCCGAATCTACCAAGCGTTCTTTCGGACCGGTGTTCATTATAGAAATCGTACTGCTCTTTGCAGTCATCATGGCAACAATTCTAATTGTTCAGGGTGTTCGCAGAATACCGATCCAGTTTGCAAAAAGAATGGTTGGCCGGGGCACAGGCAGTGTTCCTGCTGCGGGCGCAAGGGATTATATTCCGCTGAAATTGAACTCTGCGGGGGTAATGCCGATCATCTTCGCCCAGGCTTTGATGTTCCTGCCTTTTTCGGTTTCTCAAGCTGTTGGTGGGGAAACCACCAGCTCATGGCTTCAACCCTTGACGGAATTCACTTCAGTACCGTACAACGTTCTTTACTTCATCCTTATCGTGTTGTTCACATACGTTTATACCGCGCTGCTGGTGAATCCGCAGCAATATTCAGAATACCTGAAGCGCCAGAATGCATTCATTCCGGGTGTGAAACCGGGTAAACCTACGGAAGAATTCATTGACTCCGTTACGACCCGCATTACACTGCCGGGTTCGGTTTTCCTGGGTCTGATCGCAATTTTCCCCGCTGTTGTGGTTGCTTTTGGGGTAGAACCAAGCTTTGCTCTGTTCTTTGGCGGTACTTCGCTGCTCATCCTGGTAGGCGTTATGCTGGATACCCTCCAGCAAATTGAAAGCCACTTGCTGATGCGCCGCTACGATGGTCTGGTAAAGTCCGGCCACATACAGGGAAGAAGTGGAAAAGGAATCCAGATTGGCGCTAACATGTAATAAAAGCGCACAACTGTGGGCATGATTTTTTATAAGACGGATGAAGAAATTGAGCTAATCCGCCAGAGTAATCTGGTTGTGTCTAAAGTATTGGCTTTAGTTGGCGAAATGATCAAGCCCGGTATTACAGGGGCTGATATTGACAGAGCAGCGGAAACGTTAATTCGCGACCACGGTGGTGTCCCTTCTTTTAAAGGATACAATGGATTCCCCGCAACGCTTTGTGTTTCCGTCAACGAATGTGTCGTACACGGAATTCCTACTAAAGAGCAGGTATTCAAAGACGGAGATGTAGTCTCAGTAGATTGTGGCGTTTTTTTAAACGACTTTCATGGCGACGCAGCCTATACTTTCGCACTAGGTGAAGTGGATAAAGAGGTGATGCAGTTATTGAAAATAACACGCCAGTCTCTCTATAAAGGCATAGAACAGGCCGTTGCCGGAAAGCGATTGGGAGACATCAGTTTCGCCATCCAGCAATACGCTGAAAGAGAACATCGCTACGGAATCGTTCGGGAATTGGTAGGGCATGGCGTCGGTCATAACCTGCACGAAGCCCCTGAGGTGCCTAATTACGGCAAGCGCGGCTCCGGCCCGATTTTGAAAGAAGGGTTAGTGATCGCCATTGAGCCGATGATCAACTTAGGTAAAAAAGACGTCAAAACAGCCAGAGACGGCTGGACGGTGCTTACCAAAGACAAAAAACCTTCTGCTCATTTTGAGCACTCGGTAGCGATTCGAAAAGACAAAGCCGATGTTTTGTCAGACCATACGGGGGTAGAAGCAGCGATTCTGCAAAACCCGAATGTTCAAGCAGTTTAGAAGCACAAAAGTATCCTGGGGTGCCGGGTAAAATAGGAACTTCAAAATTTTTTCTTAAACAAGATATAATTTTGAGGGTTCTTAGTATCTTTGCACTCCGAATTCGGAAATATGGCAAAAAAGAATCTGATTAAGCAAGACGGCATCATCGAAGAAGCCCTATCCAACGCGATGTTCCGGGTTCGTTTAGAAAACGACCACCAGATCACCGCGACAATATCTGGTAAAATGCGCATGAATTACATCCGCATTCTGCCGGGCGACAAGGTTTCTGTGGAGATGTCACCGTATGACTTGAGCAGAGGCAGGATCATTTACAGGTACAAGTAAAACATTGAACCATGAAAGTCAAACCGTCCATCAAGAAGCGTTCGACAGAGTGCAAGATTGTCAAAAGGAAAGGAAAACTTTACATCATCAATAAGAAAAATCCTAAGTTCAAGCAACGGCAGGGTTGATTTTATCTGTTTGAAAATCAAGTACATTGGTGCGCCAGTGTAAAAACAATTACATCAGATGGCTCGTATAGCAGGCATTGATTTACCAAGGAACAAAAGAGGCGTTATCGGCCTGACGTATATCTACGGGGTTGGACGTTCAAGAGCGCACGAAATTCTGCAGAAAGCAGAAGTAAGCGAACATACCAAAGTCCAGGATTGGACTGATGAGAACATTCGCGAAATTTCCCGCATTGTTAACAACGATTTTAAGGTAGAAGGTGAATTGCGCTCTGAGGTTCAATTGAGCATCAAGCGCCTCATGGACATCGCCTGCTATCGCGGTTTGCGCCATCGGAAAGGATTACCAGTTCGTGGACAAAGAACGCGAACCAATGCACGGACTCGTAAAGGCCGCCGGAAAACGGTTGCCAACAAAAAGAAAGCAACCAAGTAATTTGCTTGCTGCTTAATGTTAAACTTTTCAAATTGTTTCCATACTAATGGCAAAGTCAACGGTAAAAAAAGTAAAAAAACGGAAAGTTAAAATTGATGTTGAAGGCTATGCCCACATTCAGGCAACTTTCAATAACATCATTGTTTCCATTACCAACAAGAAAGGTGACGTTATTTCCTGGGCTTCTGCCGGTAAAGCCGGTTTCAAAGGTTCCAAGAAAAATACGCCTTACGCTGCTCAGGTTGCCGCCAACGATGCTGCCCGTGCTGCTTACGAAGCTGGCATGCGCACCGCAGAAGTTCTGGTGAAAGGCCCGGGTTCGGGAAGGGAAGCGGCTATCCGTGCCATTGACGGCTCCGGGATTAAAGTGACCAAGATTCAGGATGTTACGCCTATGCCACACAATGGCTGCCGTCCACCCAAGCGCAGAAGGGTATAAACGGTGCGCGACAACCATTATTCAGAAATATTCAACGACTAACAATGGCAAGATACATCGGCCCGATAACGAAGAAAGCCAGAGCTTTTGGCGAACCTATTTTTGGATTCGACCGTGCTTTCGAGAAGCGTAAGTATCCTCCGGGTCAGCATGGCTTAACCAAAAAGCGCAAGCAGCGTTCAGATTATGCCCTCCAGTTGATGGAGAAGCAGAAGGCTAAATATACGTACGGCGTTCTTGAGCGCCAGTTCCGTAAACTTTTTGACAAAGCAAGCAGCAAAAAAGGCGTCACCGGCGCAGTATTGCTGCAATTGCTGGAGTCAAGGTTAGACAACACGGTATACCGCCTGGGGCTTTCCCCAACGCGCCGTGGCGCTCGCCAGCTGGTTTCTCACCGCCATATCACCGTGAACGGCGTGATCACCAACATTCCTTCTCACTTGCTTCGCCCCGGCGATACCATTCAGGTGCGTGGGAAATCCCAGACTTTGGAAATTATCAAAGACTCGGATGGCAAAGCAGAAGCAAGAAAACACACGTGGTTGGAATACAACCCGGACAAACTTCAGGGGATTTTCCTGAGCTACCCGGAGAGAGAGCAAATACCGGAGAAGATCAACGAGCAGTTGATCGTCGAATTATATTCCAAGTAATATTCGTCGTGAGACTTTGGCTGGGAGCGCATCCCGGCCAAAGTCATTTCGCTTTTTAACCGCTATATCCTCTCCAAAGACAGTATTCTATGAGTATACTTAATTTTCAGAAGCCGGACAAAATCGTCATGCAAAAAGCAAACGATTTTGAAGGAACCTTTGAATTCAAACCCCTCGAACCTGGCTTCGGCCAAACTGTCGGCAATTCGCTGCGTCGGGTGCTGCTTTCTTCCTTAGAAGGATTCGCCATCTCTGCGGTTCGAATTGCAGGGGTAGAACACGAATTCGCTACCATCCCCGGCGTAGCCGAAGACGTAGTTGATATCGTGCTCAACCTTAAGCAAGTGCGCCTCAAGCTGATGATGTCCAACGAAAACATCAGCAACGAAAAAATCTACCTTACCATCACTGGAAAGGAAGAATTTCGCGCAGGTGACATTGAAGACCATACAAATGTATTCAAGGTCATGAACCCGGAACTGGTGCTCTGCACAATGGAACCAGGTACCAGCCTCGAAATAGAACTCACGGTTACAAAAGGCCGCGGTTATGTTCCCGCAGAAGAGAACCTGCCGAAAGATGCACCCATCGGGGTTATCCCGGTTGACGCCATCTACACGCCGATCAAAAATGTGGCTTACCGCATCGAAAACACGCGCGTTGGACAACGTACCGACTACGAAAAACTGACGATTGACGTCAAAACGGACGGCACCATCCACCCGGAAGATGCAATCCGCGACGCTTCGCGTATCCTGATTCAGCACCTGATGCTGATCACGGATGAAAATATTACCTTCGATGATGCTTCCAGCCGCGAAGACACAATTGTGGATGAGCATATCCTCCACATGCGTAAGCTGCTGAAAACTTCACTCGAAGACCTCGACCTCTCGGTTCGCGCATACAACTGCCTCAAGGCAGCCAAAATCAATACCTTGTCGGAGTTGGTTAAATACGACACGCACGAGCTGCTGAAGTTCCGCAACTTCGGTAAAAAATCCTTGGTGGAAATCGAAGAGTTGCTGCAGGAGAAAGGTCTTACTTTTGGAATGGATCTCTCCAAGTACAAGTTGGACGAAGAATAATTGTCAGCATAGAGTAGGCTGTCAGGATAGCGGAATGAACGCATTTCGTAGTCCGGCATGATTTTATCAAACCTGCAATAACGACCTTCGGTGAACCAGCGGCCTACTGCTGAATGCTTAAACAAGCATGCCCGATGTGACGTGTTGCGAAGTCAAATCTATCGTTGTACCATGAGGCACGGTAAAAAAATAAACCATCTTGGCCGCACAGCGAGCCACCGTAATGCGCTGTTGCGCAACTTATCAAATGCGCTGATTAAGTACAAGCGCATCAACACGACAGTGGCTAAAGCAAAAGCTTTGCGCATGTTCATTGAGCCGCTGATCACCAAATCCAGAAGCAACACGACCCATTCCCGGCGCGTTGTGTTCAGCTACCTGCAGAACAAAGAATCGGTAAAAGAATTGTTCGATGCAATTGCGGAGAAAGTTGGAGATCGTCCGGGCGGTTATATCCGTATTCTCAAAACTGGTTTCCGTAAAGGCGACGCCGCCGATATGGCGATGATCGAACTGGTGGATTATAACGAAATCTACACTGCTGGTAAAGAGGCTGGCAAAGAAGATGGTCCTAAGAAACGCAGCCGTCGTGGTGGTGGTGTTAAATCGGCTACTGCCGCTGTTGTTGCAGCTCCGGCTGCCGTTGCAGCAGTAGAAGAGGCCATTGTTGAAGCGGAAGAAGTTTTGGAAGAAGCCGATGAGTTGGTTGCAGAAACTGAAGTTGCAGTAGAAGAGGCTGAAGCTGGCGAACCTGCTGAAACAGAAGAACCGAAAAAAGAAGCGGGCGAAGCATAGCGCTTAAGGGTCGCTGAAATAATAACTGTCTACTTTTCCAGGAGGCCTTTTGCTCCTACCCTTCGTTGGGAAACCGCCTCCCTTAGCTATGGCTAAGGTCGGGAACCCCCGCCTCGGTTAGAATTAAAATGCCTTGCCCGGAGAAAGCGACCCTTATTAATTCAGCGCCCCTAACCTGATCAATAAACAACTAGACCCAACCGTTTTTGATAAAAATGGTTGGGTCTTTGTATTTTGTGGCGGTTCCTGACGAAACCTGAGCCACAGCTATGGAAACCTTTCGCATGTTTTGTACGACCAACCCTAACCTGCATGAATTCCATGCTAGCAAATGCCCGATTGCATACCGTGCTGATGAAAAGATCATCCAAAAACGCAGCAAAGCGTCACTTTTTGACGTTGCCTACCAACTATGAGACTGTTGATTGTTCTGGCACAATACCACCCTGCATTGAACCCCAATGTTTATCGTTGGCGGGCTATTGCTACCCACTGGATCGCTCAGGGCCACGAAGTACACCTCCTCTGCACCAAACGAAGCGGCCTGCCCGATGAAGCAGTTTTTGAGGGCGTACAGGTACATCGAGCCGGACAAAACTCCCTTTTAGACTGGGCTTACAACCTTTTTCATACCGCAAGACGTCGGGGCGAGGCCGGGGGCGACCTTCCGGCACGGCATGGTGCGCTCCGAAAAGGGCTTGAAAAATTAGTGGATATCAGCTGGCGCAGCTTGTATTGGCCGGATGGGCGTTGTCTCTGGTATTGGCCGGGACGGAAAAGGATGTTGACCCTGCTTCGGGCTTACAAATTCGATGGCATCATCAGCGTTGGGGCACCTTTTACCGCCCATTTGATCGGGCTGGCCGGCAAGCGTGCCAATCCGGCCTTAACCTGGCTGGTGGACATTGAAGACCCTTTTGCTTTCGTTGACGCCTACTTCATCAACAACCGGCTGTTGTATCGGCACCTGAATTTTAGGGCAGAGGCTGCCGTGCTGGAAGCCGCAGACGCCATTGCGGTGACGGTAGATACGGCAAAAGAAACTTATGGGCATTATTTTCCGGGGGTTGAAACCAAAATAACCGTTGTCCCTCCGCTTTTCGACCCCGGACTTGCTGCTGCTTCAGACTTTGACGGATTTGAATCCGGGCACCTTCATCTGTCTTATATGGGGGCGTTCTATTCGCCCATCCGCACACCCGATGCTGCGTTGAAATTGCTGGATTTGCTGCTCGAACGCCATCCTGAATTTCAAAATCGGTTGCTAATCCATTTTTTTGGAGAAATTGAATATGCCGTTAAACCTGCTTTTGACCGATATCCCCGACTTCTGCCCAACCTTCGCCTGCATGGGTTGGTAGACCGGGAGCAAGTTGCGGATGCTATGGCAAAAACTACTTTTTTACTCAATATCGGGAATACCACGACTTACAACCTGCCGAGCAAAAGCGCCGAATATTTAGCTTCCGGCAAACCTGTTATTCATCTTTCTGCATCAACTCCCGATACTTTTGTGGCCTTTATGGCGGATCATCCGATGTTGCTAAGTCTGAAAACGGAAACAATTGGGCCTGATGCCGCCGATTCTTTAGCAAAATTTATCATGGATTTTCAACACCGGCAATTCAGCGCCGAGGTGATTGAATCCCACTTAGAACCTTACCTGACTGCTCAAATTGCGGAAGCTTATCTAAGGTTGTTGGGGAAGCAATGAGCGCCCGTGGTCGCCAACTTCAGGTGGCAGACCTTAAAAACCGGGTAAAACCCGTCGGAATAGAACACGCGAGGCCGGAGCCTCGGCGCGAGCAGGGAATATTCTGTTAAGTATATAAAGATTTTGTAACTGAATGGAACTAAAGCAGAATCCATGGTGTTTCCTGATTATTCCCATCAAAATAAACGCTGCGCGCGCAAAAAAGAACATATCACAAACGCTGCATCAAACTCTGGAACGCGTCTTTGAAATCATAGACAAGTTCATACCCAGCAGGACTCGTTGTATACGTTACGTTTGTTGTATCAGTGAATCTCGGATATAAACCCTACATGATGAACCCACTACCGAACCAACTGAGCGCCTCTACGACTGACCTTAGGCTATTAAGTACACTGTAAATTAAGTTTCATTGGCTTTTGGATGAATCTTTTTGCGCCATGCTTCGTCCATTTTTTCGCCCGATGCACAGGCATCGAACTTAAAAATGGACTTGCCTGACACAAAAATCTTTTACCCAAAATCTCAACAAACTTAGTTTACGGTGTACTAAGTCCGTACGTTCCCGCCACCTGATTTACCCCCGTTGCACAAAGTGACTTATCAATTTCCGTAACACCATCGAAGTGTGCTGTCCTTCTATAAGACTTGTTGCCACGGGAATCATCGCAGTGGTGGAAATGGCTCTTTTTTTTCCACTCTTCGCCTTTTTTTCGTCGCATAGCAGGGCTATGCTTCTCAAAAAACGCTGTGATTGGGAAAAAAATAGCTCATCCCCACCACCACGCTGACCCGTCGCAATAAGTCTATTGTCCATCATTTTCAAAACGAACTGAAGATGGAAAATTTGAATACAGACCAGGTGTTGATTTGGGTGCTGATCTTCATTGCACTCGGAGCTGTTGCCTGGGCAGCGCTGCAAAACTGGTTTTTTCATCAGAGAAACCGCTACAACCAGTTTCCACCCAATTTTCCCCCTTATGGCGCTTACCCGCCTTACGGAGGCTATGCCCCTCAACAAGGGGGCGACTACCCACACCTGCAGACGCCGCGCAAGAGTTCGCCTTTTTTGACCCTGGTGCTGGTGGTCATTGCAGGGATCGTGTTGTTTAAGTGGGTGTCAACGATCAAGCCGGATACGGTCAACCAGGAACAAAAGAAACTGGAGGAACTCCGCCGCGACAGCTTCAAGAGCGAAAATGCAGGTATGTTAAACCCGAAAGGTAAAACGCTGCTTGCGGAAAAGAATCCGATCGGAGAAAGGGAAGGGGGAAAAATTCCTGATCCCTATAAATCGGATGAACTGACTTTGACGAACTCGGAAATACCGACTTCAAAACCTGCTGATCCGGCACTTGTCATCGTCCCTGAAACCGGCTTTTCAATACAAGTTGCTGCCCTTGAAGACGCCGCCGGCTTTGATCGGCTGGCGGCTGATTTGCGTGAGCGCTTCCCCCAGGCCACGATTTTCCGGCACATCTCCGAAATTGCTCCCAGTGTGTACGGCGACAAGCTGTTGATTGGCCGTTTCAAAACCCGTGAAGCTGCTTTGGAAGGCATAAGAAAGCTCAGAAAGAAAGGCTATAAAGGTTGCTTTGCGGTTGATTTTGAGGAGATTGATATGGTGGAGGTGTATGAGCTTTAAAATTATAAAAACCAGGAGTCCTCCCAATTTTCATTGGAAATGGGCTCCTGGTTCTCAAAAAGCACTACCGTGCAATCACTATTTTTCCGCTTTGTGGTCTTCTATCTTCTGTCCAAATCAGGTAATAGTACATCCCTGGAGGTAAATCGCCCCAATCAAACTGCTGTGGCCGTCCTGCATAGAATTTTTCCGATTTCAGTGCCCGTCCCTGCACATCATACAGTGTCAGGAGGCATTGCCGGTTCCCCTGAAGCTCGCCCTCCAAGGAAACCCATACTTGCCCGTTTCCCGGGTTGGGATAAACCACAAAGCGCCCCTCCGGCAAAGGCTGTTCTTCCGAAGCGGTAGGGTCAAATCGGGCAGTAAATTCTGTGTGATGACCTAAATGCGCCACATAATCGGAGCCACTCAACTCCATTCTACGCATAACTGATTCATTATCAGATGATTTCTTGATAAGCTGGTGTGAGCCGAAAATCCTGCCTACTTTCGTCTCCCGGAACCCTTCATCCGTACGAAGATGGCCACCATCAACCTGTACATAGAGTACATTATCGGTGGCTCTGCTTCCAATCTGCTCAGCAAAATCAAAGCCCGGCGCTTTTAATATTTCTTCTGTTTGTGCCAAATTACCATAATATTGAGTAAGTCGCTGACTTTGCGAAGCGCTTGCTTCCACCCCTGGAAGGGCCGTCGATAAAAGAGACATCGCCCGCTCAGATGGTTGTTCATTTGAAAATTCCAACATGTGGCTTTGTAGCAGAGGACTAATAGCTAATTTATGTTTCATCTTTGCTATATAGGGATGACAGGTCATCACTTCGATTTGGCCGAGGGTGCTGTGGATTTTCTTTTTTTCCATGGTCTTTGCCCACGCCGCCAAGGTTCGCCTGTGAAACCTGACGACCAAGTTCTGCCCACAATCCTACAAACTCCTTTTCGTACTCAAGAAATGTGGGTTGCTCATTTAACGCTTGGATTTCAGCATATTTCGATTTGGCCAGTGCCAGAAAGTCTTCTTCGTTCATAACTTTGTTATGTGCAATATACGTACTTTTGCTATACGACAATTTGGTTTGCGCCCATCTATGATTTAAAATTGATCAAACTCCCATATCGTCTACTTACTTAAATTAGTAGGCAGACGATATGGGAGAAATACCGACCCGCCAATGACCTGTGGTGAGGACCAGGTTACCGTCGTTCCCGAAAGTATGGTAATCGGGGGTAAAGCTCCGATATCTGTACAGGCGCCCAATTGAATAAATTCCGGACGTTTACCGGTTCCTGGGCTGCCTACAAGCAACCTGCCGGAATAGACCCTCCATTGGCAAGGCGAAAGAGAAGATGATCTTCCATTATATCCCATAATATTGGTGCTAAGCGATGCGCCATTATTACACCCGAAGATATCACACCCACCGCCGCCGGTAGCGCCCGGGATATTGCACTCGGCAACAATATCTAAATCAACACTATATTGACTATTAGCATTAAATGAGTGGCAAAGTCCGGCAATATGCCCGGTTTCGTGAACCAGTACTTTGGCCATATAAACAGCTGCGCCATACCAGTCATTTTGGAAACAGGGGCCATTCTCCAGACGCTTGTGCCAGTTGTTTAGAAATAAGTGGTTGCAAAATATTCCTGTGCCACAAGCCCGGCCGTCAAAATCAGTTACCTCATCGCGCACTATAATATGCACTACCTTTTTGCCGTATAGCAGTGCATCCGGGGCTGGGTCGGCGATCCTGTACCAAATGCCGCCTTACTTATCCGCAGCGTTACCGGCTTCAGAATAAAGTTTGAAGCGGATGCGGCTGTCGCCGAGAAAGTCGGCAAATCCAAGTGGGTTGTCATTCAGGTTCGACATAATCTGGTTTGCTCTTTCGATCATGGCACGGGCAGCAAGATTGCCATTCCAGAAACCATCTAATAAAGGCTCGTTATCGTCATTGGGATTTTCAGGATCGTCAGGAATGAAATTGTTATTACCAACTCCAATAAAATGAACGTTCACTTGTACCTCTACAATAGGAAATCCGGGAGCAGAAGTAATGCCTTCAAGGCAAGATAAGGGAAAGGCTTCCCTCGGTTCAGGCTCAGGTTCCGGTTCAGACTGGGCAGCCATTATCCATGGCAACAGGCCAATCATGAGGCACGTAAACAGCTTACTCCCCCGAATTCATTGAAGAAAATAGGGAAGAGCGAGAAACATCAGCGGCAAATAAAAAAATTTGATAAGGAAAAATTACCTGTTGCAGGAATCGCAGGCCGGCAAGTTGGAAAAATTGGATCCGCTGCGCTTTATGCGCATCCACCGGCCGGTAGTTATTCATACCGGTTTTCTCAATGAAATCAACAACATCGGCCTGGGCGATGTGGAGGTGCGTAGGAAAGATGGCCTTACTTTCCGGGCGAGTAAGTCGTATGAGGAAGAATGGCACCGAAAATTGGGACTGGGATAAGAAGCTTTGAAGGTGAATACCGAATGCAGAACAAGCCCCTAAACAAGATGAGCCACCCTAAATTTTGAGGCGGCTCATCTAATAGATTCCTTCAAAAAACACTTGTTTTATCGCAACGCAATGCGCTGATTTGCATACACCTCATCGGTGTTCATGTTGTTGATGCGGCGCAGGTATTCGATGGTAAGCCCGTATTGTTTGGCGATGCGGTAGAGGTTTTCGCCGCGCTGCACCACGTGGTAATTTTTGGCGACGCCGGATTCGTAATTTTGCTGCAAGGCACTTTCATTGGCGTAGCTCGTTGTACCCGCAGCTATTGAAGGCGCTTGCGTAACAGCTGGCGAGTCATAAATCAGCGGCGTTGTGCGCTCATCGAAATCGTATTGCGGGTTTGTATTCCGCACGGTTTGTGGCACCGTAGAAGCTTCAGTCGTGAGGGGCAGCGGCGCGTCGTCGTAAAACTGCATGCCATTTTGATTGCCCTGTTGCTGCGGCGCTGGCATCACAATCGGAGAGTCGTAAATGCTATAAGCCGACGGGCGTATTTCGGTATCGCCGGTTCTGGCGTTGTTCAGCGCTTGTTGCGACTGCTGATTGTAATTATAGTTGTAATAGGAGGCGGTGCGCACTTCCTGTTCCTTCACCTGCGAACTATTAGAAGCCGGTTGGGTTTGGCTGGTGCCTTTCGGTGTTAAGCGCGTACCCGGGGTCTCATAAGATTTAAGTCCCGTAGATTGCGGGCATTCGCAATCGGTTGTTTTCAGGCGCTGTCCTACTTTGATCCAGTCGTTTTCGCCCAGGCTGTTGAATTCGCGGAAACGTTTTTCCGTATACCCGTATTTCTGCGCCAAATACCCAATGGTTTCGCCTGATTTCACGGTGTGAAATGTTCCCGTTGCCGCTGTACTGACTTGCGCATCAAGACCTCTAGGGGTGGTGATGATTTTCGATCCGGCAGATTCAAAGGAGTTGGGTGTTGCGCCGGCTTCGCTTACCTGCAACTGCGTACCTTTGCGGATGCTGGTAGACTGCCCCATTTGGTTCCAAGCCTGCACTTGCTTCACGGATACGCCGTATTTTTTTGAAATCCCGTAAAGGGTCTCGCCCGGCTGCACCGTATGCATAGTTGCAGGGCCGCCTGTGGCCGTTTTTTGCTGTGTGCCTGCGCCTTTTGAACCGGTATAATCAAAGCCGCTCGGGACGGTATTGTCTACATTGGCTGTTCCCCGCGAAATCGGCGCTTTTCCGCAAGCCAGCAGCAGGTGGTCTGCAAATTTCTGGTTGTTGACCCGTTCCAAGATAACCACGTTGTTCGTTGCGTCTTCGGGCGTGAGGCCGCTGCGCGCTTCTGTGATGCCTACTTCCGGCGCGATTACGATTTCGGAATAAGCATTGGCCACGCCGGTCGCATTGGTGTATTGGCGAAAAATATAAGCGCCGCTACAATCATTGGCCATGCGGCCTTCAAAATAAACCTGAACATTGGGGTTGTTGTAGGAAATATTTTCGCCGACAGCGCCTTCTTTGGTATCAAAACGGAAAGAATAAGTCGGAGAATTATAACTGATCACCTGGCCATTCCATTGATGAAGGGCGGCAATGCGCACCGGCATCATGATGTAACGACGGTTGAGTGTTGGATAAACAATAATCAACTCATCTGCTTTGTTGTTGATGCGCTTCACCGTTTGTCGGTCAAACAAGCCGTTGGAGCAATTTACTACGCCCGCAGGCAAGCGATCCTGTTCAATGCCATCTTCTCTTCCAATCTCAAGAACAAGGCGCTCTGACGCGCTCAATCGTACGTGATAAGCAACATACACGCCCGTATTGCCATCCTTGAAGTAGTTGTATTCTAATCGGTCCATGCACTCCGGATCGTAAACTACGTAGATGCGCGCGGCTTCCAAAGTGCTTGTGGTGAGAATGAAAAATGCGAAAAAGAGAAGTAATGCTCTGATGACTTTCATATTGTTGTTTTTAATGAAGCAGTGTATCCAACAAAAAGCTGGCGTTTACGACGCTTTGCCTGAGGGGATGCAAAACTTTTTCATAACGCAAATTTGTATAAAAGATTGCAATTAAACAACTTGTTTAGAGTTTTGCGTGAAATATTCTTTTTAGCAGGTGGTCACGTAGCCAACGTTTGTAGCCAACGTTTACTAAACTTCTAAAGTTTAGTAAACGTTTGTAGCCAAGCCAACGTTTACTAAACTTCTAAAGTTTAGTAAACGTTTGTAGCCAACGTTTATTAAACTTCTAAAGTTTAGTAAACGTTTGTAGCCAAGCCAACGTTTACTAAACTTCTAAAGTTTAGTAAACGTACTCAACAAAATAACGACACAACCCCTGCAAGGTTTCACTTTAAAACC
>Ga0163147_10000679_pt1 | contig 53258 bp, 36 predicted proteins | sample OliLakLV19MP6G1_FD_148597 | JGI IMG/M metagenome (GOLD analysis project Ga0163147, IMG submission 148597) | Freshwater microbial mat bacterial communities from Lake Vanda, McMurdo Dry Valleys, Antarctica- Oligotrophic Lake LV.19.MP6.G1 | ecosystem: Environmental > Aquatic > Freshwater > Lake >... | reverse complement strand
AAAGGGCATTCGACATCATAGTACAATAGACTTGCGCCCCATTGGTTAGCGTGGTCGTCGAGTATGTAGAACCTGTTCCAACCAAGTTATTGTTTACAAACCATTGATAAATCGGCAGGGTACCTCCGTTTGTTGTAGTTGGGGTAATCGTTACATTTTGACCCGAACAAATCACCGCAGGACCAGTAATGCTAAGGCTTGGAGTTAATAGCGGATTTACGGTAACAGTAATTATGTTTGAAGTTGCAGTTAGTGGACTGGCGCAGGTGGCGTTAGAAGTCATAGCACAGTAAACTTGAGCGCCATTAGGGAGGGTCGTAGTCGAGTACGTTGAGCCGTTCCCAACTACGTTGTTATTTACAAACCATTGATATGACGGAGTGGCGCCTCCGTTGGTGGGAGAGGCTGTAAAAGTCACATTCTGACCGGAACAAATTGATGTTGAAGAAGCAACAATGATGACACTTGCGGTCAATATCGGATTGACAGTAACAGTAATTATGTTTGACGTCGCAGTTAATGGACTGGCGCAAGTTGCACTGGAAGTCATGGTGCAGTAAACTTGAGCGCCATTAGGGAGGGTCGTGGTCGAGTACGTTGGGCCGTTTCCAACAGGGTTGTTATTTACAAACCATTGGTATGTTGGCATGGCGCCTCCGTTTGTTGGCGTTGCAGTAAATGTCGCATTTTGACCAGAACAAATTGAGATCGAAGAGGCGACAATACTGACACTTGCCGTTTGTATCGGATTGACGCTTACCGAGGTTGCTTGCGAAGTCGCCGTACATCCGTTGGACTCAACGGTTACTGAATAACTCCCGGAAGATATAACATTAATGCTTTGAGTTGTTGCTCCAGTGCTCCACATATAAAAACTTGCTAGGCTTGCTGTGAGCGTGGTTGAGCTGCCTTGACAAAATGTTGTTGTACCAGAAATAGTTGGAGAAGCTAATTGGCAAAGTTTTTCTACAAAAATATCGAGGTTTCCAGCCGAAGTAAGATTATAGGTTCCATTGTTAGGGTCAAAGTCGACTGTTCCAATAAAAAATCCTGTTGTAAAAACATTCTCATTATTATCTACTGCAATAGAAACTGAGTTATCATTTGAGGATGCTCCGCCCATTTTTACTGCCCAGACGAAATTCCCAGAAGGATCCAACTTGGAAACAAACATATCAGTACTACCGGCAGCAGTCAAGTTATAAGTTCCGTTGCCTGGGTCGAAGTCGCTGGTTCCCCAAAAAGTACCTGTTGTATAAACATTTCCATTGGCATCAAGAGCCATAGAGGTGCCCTCATCGGGAAAAGGTCCCCCCATTTTTTTTGCCCATATGAAGTCTCCATTAGCATCAAGTTTGGAAACAAAAATATCGCCTTGTGAACCCGAAAGGTTATAGGTTTCAAAAGGGTCAGGATTGAAATCTCCTGTATTCTCGAAGGTTCCGGACGTATAAACATTTCCGTTGGCATCAACTGCGATTGAGTTTCCCGCATTATAAATTGACCCTCCCCCCATTTGTTTTGCCCAAATGAAATTCCCAGAAGGATCAAGTTTGGAAACAAAAATATAACCGCCAACTTCGGAGTCGAAATTGTAAACCCCTGGACCAGGGTCAAAGTCGTAAATGTGAGTAAAGTTGCCCGTTGTATAAACATTGCCGTTTGCGTCTAAGGCAACTGATCTGCCAATACATACATCACTCGTTTCAAAGCTAACTCTACGAAAGTGTTTTGCCCAAAGAAAGTTCCCAGAGGCATCAAGCGTTGAGATAAAGATATCATGACGAGTTGCGGTCAGGTTATAAGTTCCAATGCCGGGGTCAAAATCTGCGGTATATGTAAAGTAACCCGTTGTAGTAACATTTCCGATGGAATTAATAGCGATGGAATAGCCCTCATCTGCGTATGTTCCGCCCAATCGCTTAGCCCAGACAAAATTCCCAGAGGAATTAAGCTTGGACACAAAAATGTCAGTATCGCCAGCAGTATTCAAATTGAATATTCCAGGGCCTGGATCAAAATCGCCACTTGTAAATCGTCCTGTTGTATATACATTCCCGTTAGCATCCACAGAGATGGAGAAACCATTTCCAATGCCTAGTTTTTTGGCCCAAATGAAGTTTCCGGCTGCATCAAGCTTTGAGACAAAAATATCAAAACTAACGGCAGTCAAGTAATAAGTTCCATTGTTAGGATCAAAGTCGACTGTGCCATTGAAGGTTCCTGTTGTATAAACATTTCCGCTTGCATCAACAAAGATGGAATTGCCTCCTTCCCCACTAGTCCCACCTAAATTTTTTGCCCAAAAAAGATTTGGCGGTTGGGCAGTTAAATGGAAGTTTAGGCCTGAAAAGGCCAGCAATGCGATGAAGTAAATTTTTTTCATGGTGTTTTTTATATCTTTTGCTTCTTTAAATTGCGAAGAGCCTTTGATTTCACCCAACGAACTGTCAATTATCATTCTTTCCAAAAATTGGTTTTTGGGGTCAGCTTACACCTGGCCTATTACTCTTCGTACGCTTCAATATCGCCCATACCGTCCTTTCCGAAATCCCAAACCGGTTGGCGAGCGTATCCACGATGATTGACTTGGTATACCCCTTTTCAACACTCATCTTTTCAAATTCCTTGCAAACCGTAAACCGTTGAAGCTGCGGCGTGGCAATCAGGTTCTGGTCTATTAAATAGGCAACAAAATGATCCTCCGTATTTTTGATGTCATGTCGATTGCAGAATACCTCGAAGCTCCTGTGGAGATGTTCCTGGAACTTATCTAAGATATATTTTCTTGACTCCTGCATTAGTTCAATGGTTGAGTGAAGGGTGTTTGATTCGTAGATAATACCAAACCTGATATTTGTAAAATCTGGCACAAGAGTGCATACATGCAGATCAATAACACTAATACCGCTTTCACCTTTTTCCCCGTAATTTTTAGGCGATTTCTGTTCGATTTTTCCTTTCAGTGGTCAAGAATAGATTACTCATAAATCAATTATTTTGGCATTAGCAAGGTCTTTTTATCAAAAATCCCTCTTTTTTGATCGAATATCTCTGCATTTCAAGCCATTATTTAATATTTTACAAATTCCACTGAATTCAGTAAGAGTGCTTAACTTTCCCCGTAAAAAATCGTATGCAAAAAGTTAAGTTTCTTGCGCTGTTAAAAAAATTGAACCAACAGGAGTTGGAAGGCTTTCACAAATACCTCAAGCAAAACCACCCACGGGAAAAAATTGCCCTGCGGGTTTTTGAGTATCTAATCAGGTTCTACCCGAATTTTGAACCGAAGGAGAAACTGCGCCTGGAATACGCCTTTCAAAAAATTTTTAAACCGGATATCTATCGAGAGGACTACGCACAGAAAAAAATGCTGAATACAGCCTCGGATTTATATAAATGGTTGAAAAACTTCCTGATCACATCAAAAGCCCAACATAACCCTCAGATACAACAATCAATTTGGCTCAGCATTTTGTTGGAGCGTGGTATGAAGGACGAGTTTTCCAGGAAATCTGAAACGTTCTATCACCAAACTCGGAATGCCCCTTTCAATACACCGTCAGATGCTTTGCCCAACTGGATGGCGAGTTATTTTCAGCGGGAACATCTCGGCTGGGACAAACCTTTGATCCATACCAATATCATTGAACAATGTGCCGAAACCATGGCCGACTGCTGGGAAGTCCTGCGCCTGAAAATGGCTTGTGAGATGAGCCTGATGAAAAAATTCGCCGATCATGCACCCACTCAGCAAACAATGCAACCAACTGATTTTCAGCAGCTTGGCCAGTCCATTTTAAAGGACATCTACGAATCTTTATTGCAGCTGATCAATTCAGGAGAAGATATGCATTTTGCCCGCTTGGAATCCCTGCTTATACAAAACGGCCAGGAGATTGATCCTAAAGAGCTGGAATGGGTCATTCGTAGCGCGTACAATTTTATGGCGGAGGAAAGCCGCCATGATCAGGACCCGATCCAGTTTGAAAGGATGCATCGCCTGGACAAGATCGGGCTTGCATACGGTGTTTATTTACAGGGCGGATACCTGCCTTCCTCTGCTTTTGGCAACATTGTGACCGTGGCGTGCCATGCAAAAGATTTTGAATGGGCGTCCGGGTTTATTCGGGATTTCAGCCACATCATAGTTGAAAAAAACCGCCAAAAAGCCATCTCTCTGGCACGAGCTGTTTTGGCTTTTGAAACGGGTAACTTTAAGGAAGTGCTTGATCTGCTCGAACCGCTTGGATTTGAAGACCCTTTGGACACCCTCCGGTCCAAATCGCTGTTGTTGAGAAGTTATTACGAACTTCATTCCGACGAGGATATCATATTAGACACTTGCGCATCCCTTGAAAATTTGTTGCGCCGATCGCCTAAAAAAGAAGCCGTGAAAGCCCTGCTGGCATTTGTCCTGGTACTCAAAAGACTGGTTGTGCGGAAGTCCAGCAAGCAGTTGATCCTCGATTGTATCGAAAAAGCACCCACGCTTTATTCCAAAAAATGGCTTTTAGAAAAAACGGCGCATTACAAACCCTGGTAACGCTAGTGCCGCGTCCACCGAATAACCCATCAATATGCGAAGGCAGATTTTTTGCTCGTCTAGGCTTGAGGAGGGCGCAATGCGGGACATTTTAACCGACGAAGAACGCAGAGGAGCGGAAAATATGGCCGTCAGATTGATGGGTTATTCGGTGGACGCGGCACTAGTCAGAGCACCAAATCCTCGATAATAATCCCCTCAGAATATTGGCCCCCGCAAACCGTAGCAAAGTAAAAATTGTACGTCCCGGATGAGAGTCCCGAATACGCTATGGATGTGCTGGAGGTAAAGGTTTGCTGACTGGTATAATTGTCGCCTTGCCTGGTGTAGAAAACGACATACCCGGAAGCTCCGCTTACTGTGTTCCAGGAAAAGGAGGCGAAGCCGGTTGATTGGCTTGTCACGGAAACCTGGGGGCCTGGACAAGTTGTCTCGACAACATCCGGATTTGTGAATCCGGAAAGGATTGAAATGAGCAGTAACAAAACAAGTGTAGCATACTGCCAGTTTTTTTTGACTTTGTTTCTCATCGAATAAAGATTTGAGTGAATGAATTTTACCGATAAGAGAAATCTTGGTCAGGGGAGGTAACCTATACCTTCAATTTTTTTAAAACTTTCTTTCCTTTGTTCTATAAATAAAGTCTGAAACAGGTTGCCTTTGTCTGTTCAACACTCTCTAATTCATGGATCAGCACTATACTGAGCTACAAATCATCGAAGACATCCGCTCGGGCGGTCTTGCGCGTGAAAACGCCTGGAGGTACGTCTCAAAAAATTGGGGAAGCTACTGCTGCGGAACTGCAATCAAGTCGTCAGGCTGCAACGCAAAGCAGGCAGTTGAGGCCTTCTCCATTGCCGTAATTGGTACAGACAAGCGCATCCTGAGCCCCGATGGTTCAAGTTTTTTGAGAACTGCCAGCTTGAAATCATATTTGACCCAATCCACTGTTTATGCAGCAAGGGGTCTTTTGAGCAAGGGCTTCAAATATGGCGACCTGAATGATGGAGAATCGTTCAAGGAGGATGCAGACGACTGGTTTAGTCAAAAGAACTGTAGAGAAATTATGGAAAATTCGCTGGCTTTTCTAGGCGAGCGCTGTAAAAAGATCCTGCTGATGTTTAACGACAATTTCAATATGAAAGAAATTGCCGACGAAATGGGCTATTCAAATGAAAATGTTGCAAAAAAAGAAAAGTATAAGTGTCAGGGGAACTTCAAAGACTACTTACGTGCCAACCCAAGCGTCAAAAACCTTTTAAAGGAAAATTGTTATGGCTAACGAGCAGCAAACCGATAAGATAGAGGCCTGGATAAAAGGCAAACTTCCCTCCGCAGAAGCTGCCGCTTTTCAGGCAGAAATGGATTCCGACCTTGCGTTGGCCGAGGAGGTTGAACTTCATCGCTTGGCCTTGCAAGCGGGAGCGCATCTTTCGGAGCAATACTTAAAAGACAACGTGTTAAAATGGGTGGTGAATGAGGACACCTTTTCGCCCTCGCCCCAATCGAACAGCAATAACTGGAAATGGGCAACTACAACTTTGCTTTTGTTGCTGCTAGCCGTGACTTTTTGGCATTTCTGGCGCGTTGCAAATATGCAAGCGGCACGAAATGAGGAAAATGCGGCAATCGCCCAACGAGACTCGGTCATCGCTGTTATGCGCATAGAACTTCAACAAATACAGGATTCTTTGTCAACCCTGATCAGCTTGCCCATAGATTCCTTTTATAGGCTGGAAATCAAACGTTTGCGGGAAGTAGTTGATCGGAAAGACAAGGTCTTGAGGACCTTAGAGGCCCAAGGTCGGACTGGCAAGCCTCAACTTGCCATGCAATTCGCGCCATCGCCCAATGCGCTGAAACGAGGACAAAATACAGGTGACGACCCAACGCTCGTCAACGCTAAAAATGCCTACGAAACAGGCGACTTCGCTACATCTGCCACGCTCCTGAAAAGTATTCAACCAAACAACCCCAGGTACCCGCAGGTCAGGCAACTACTCCCCTACTCGCTATTCTATGCTAAAGATTTTGAGGCGGCTGTTCCAGGCTTTGTGTTTTTACTGGAGGAAGACACCTTTGGAGACCCGGAGCTGCCATGGTATTTGGCACTCTGCTATGTTGGAACCGGGCAACAAATGGAAGCCCGCATCCTGCTCCACAACATCATGCAAAACCCCAAACACAAATATTACCAAAAGGCAATTGACCTGAAAAAGGCATTGAACGTTCGATAGGTTTATCCACAAATGTAAATATAAAGCCCCTTTTTAAAAATTTGCATTATTTAGGTTTTACTAAATCCAAAATTTTACTGTATAATAGTTTTTCATCAAGGGGTTTTGAAATGTAGTCGTTCATGCCTATGGCTTTGCACTTTTCTACATCAACGGTGGTTACATCAGCAGTTAGTGCAATGATTGGGATTTGCAAATTCATTTTATTGCGGATATGTTCCGTGGCTTCAAATCCATTCATTATTGGCATCTGCAAGTCCATCAGAATAAGGTCGTAGGAATTGGTTTGTAGTTTTTCAATAGCTATTTTTCCATTGTCTGCAATATCCCATTCGAATTTGAAATCATCCAATATTGTTCTCATCAATAATTGATTGAGCTTAACATCTTCAACCACCAATACTTTTAAGGGTTTATTTTCTGTTTCGTATTGTCCTGTTTCATTGTCAAATGCTACTGCAGCATTGGTTTTTTGAAAACTTAAAGTGAAACTAAAAGTTGAACCTTCATCAACTTTACTTTTTACTGAAATAGTTCCACCCTGTTTTTCTACCAATTGTTTAACAATGGCAAGTCCTAAACCTGTGCCTCCATATAAACTTGAAGTGATAGTGTGTGCCTGTTCAAAGTTTTCAAAAATATCTTCAATTTTATTTTGCGGAATTCCAATTCCTGTATCAGTAACTTTAATTTCAAGGGTTACTTTTTCTTCGTCTTCGTTTATTAAATTAACACTTACAATGACTTTGCCTTTTGCAGTAAATTTTATTGCATTGCTCAAGAGGTTAATGAGAATTTGATGCAAACGAATCGAGTCGCCCAGTAATATTTCGGGAATTCTGGAATCATATTCCTTTACCAATTCTAAATTCTTTTCCTGGGTTTTTGTTTCAAACAAATGAAGAATTGTAGTTATTGAGTGTGCTATTTTAAAAGGCGCGTTTACAAATATCATTTTACCTGCATCTACTTTTGCTAAATCTAGAATGTCATCGATGAGCACGATTAAAGTATTTCCGCTTGATTTTATGGCTTGTAAATATTCTTTTTGTTTTTCAGTCAAATCTGTTTTCATCAAAACTTTTGAAAAGCCAATAATCGCATTCATTGGAGTCCGGATTTCATGACTCATGTTCGATAAAAATTGTTGCTTCGATTTCACTGCGATTTCAGCTTTGACTTTTTCATCTTCTGCAAGTAGTGTTGCCATTTCGGCAAACACTATTGCCTCCATTAATTCTTCGGAAAATGCTTTTAGTTTTTGTTCTGCTAATTTGCGGTCGGTAATGTCAACAAACACGCTCATTATTTCATCTTTGTTAATGATTGCCCTCGCTTTAATTACGGAAATTATTTTTCCATCGTTGCGCATAATCTCTTTTTCGTAAGGCGGAGAAATTTTCATGCTTTTGGCTTTCTCAATTGCCTCATGTTCATCTATATGATATTCAGGAGGTGTGTATTTGAGCCAATTTATTTTACCTTCTTTGAGGTCTTGTCGCGTATAACCAAGCATGTTGAGATAGGCATCGTTGGCTTCAAAAATAGTTGCGCTTTCCATGTGCGTGAAGCATACGGCAACTACATTGGAATCAACAAATGCTCGTGAGCGGGCTTCGCTTTCTATTATTTTTTCCTCTGCTTCTTTTTGTTGTGAAATATCAATGCTGATACCGGTAAACTTATGCTCTACGCCAAATTCATCATATTGATACTGCCCCGTTGATTTCATCCACACAATAGCCCCATCATTTGCACGGGCAATTCGGTAATCTGCTTCATAAATTTCATGATTAGCCTTTGATGCTTCTATTTTTTGGAAAGCCAATTCCTTATCCTCCGGAACAATCACTTTATGCCAGTCTTCGTAAGTTAGGTCTTCGCGATGTTCATCATATCCCCACATTAATTTATGTATGTGAGACCACTCCAATTTCGAGGAATCAATGTCTAAAGACCAAATGCCAATTTGGGCCGAATCAGTTGCAAGTTTTAGTTGCGATGCCAATTTTTTTTGTTCCTTCTCGCTTTCTTCTAATATTTTTTCTGCACGCACCCTGTCAGTAATATCTTCCATGGCAAGAAGTATCAACTGTTCTGCTTTATTTTCATTTACAATTTGTCGTGCATTTAACAGAATAATGCGCACACCCTTATCGGGCAAACGGAGATTGATTTCAAAATCTTCTATGCGGTTTTTTTGCGGAAGAATTTTTTCGAGCAATGAGCGAAGCAAGGTATCATCGAACTGATGATTTTGTATTTCGTAAAATAATTCGTTTTCGGTTTCATTTTCATCCACATTAAATTTTTTGTAGAAGGAAGCGTTGGCGGTTTTTACACGCAATGTTTTGTCGAGAACCACAAGCGGTTCGCGCATGGTGGTAACGATGGCTTCGGAATAAAAACGGGAAGTATTGAGTTGCTCCTGCTTGTCGAGCAATTCCTGATTTACGATGATGAGTTCTTCATTGGTTGATTGCAGTTCTTCTTTTGATGTTTCTAATTCTTCGTTCAAACTTTGCATCTCTTCGTTGCTGCTCTGCAATTCTTCGTTGGCACTTTGCAGTTCTTCATTGGCGGCTTCCATGTCCTCGGTGATGGAGCGCATGTCTTCGCGGGTTTGCGAAAGTTCTTTTTCTAAGTGCTCGTTTTGCTTTTGAGTTGCGTTTATTTTTACTGATGCAGATTTTTTTTCTTCCTGCTCAACAGGATTTTTTTTCTCAAAGCGAATTAGGTAATGTGGATCAATGGTATCGGTAAGCGGAATAATTTCTATAGTAACCAAAGATTGATTGCCCTGCCCGACTCCGTCATACAGGCGGGCATTGGTCTTTACAGGAATATTTTCTTTAGTAACTGTTGCACGTTCTTTCTTTGCTTTATGAATTGCGTTGCGTAATTCAAACGCTAATCCTTCACGCGCCATTTTTACAAGGTTGTGCGTTGGCTTGCCTTGCGGTGCTTGAAGAAAAGGTGTGATGTCTCCATGAATATGAACGATGTCCATTTGTTCATTCACAACCACACTTGCAGGGAATATTGAAATCATTACTGCCTCTGCACTTTTTTTGAAATCGGTGTGAACGGTTTCGTGTTTGGTTACGGTTTTATCTTTTGTTGTCAACGCTTCTTCCCTGCGTTCGGTGGCAACATGCATGAACCGTCCTGGCAAGGGCTTGCGCGAATAGATTTTATCGTGCTTGGAAACTTGTGTAAACAAATCGGATGACGCGCCGGTGGTTTCAGATTTTCCGAGTAGAAGAAAACCGTTTTCTTTGAGCGCGTAATGAAAAGTGGTGAATGCTTTCTTCTGTAAGAAAGTATCCATGTAGATGAGCACATTGCGGCAACTGATCAAATCCATTTTTGCAAATGGCGGGTCTTTTAAAAAATTGTGCGGAGCAAATACGCACATGTCCCGAATGAGCTTGTCCACTTCGTAATCACTGATATTTTTTTTGAAATAATTTTTCAGTTGCGTTGCAGAAAGGTTTTCTACTTCGGCTTTGGAGTAAATTGCTGCGCGTGCTTTCTTGATTGCTTTCTCGGAAATATCGGAAGCGAAAATTTGAATTTTTGTATTGGACAATTTCTCTCCTAAAAATTCGTGCAGGCAGATGGCAATTGAAAATGCTTCTTCGCCTGTGGAGCATCCTGCAATCCAAATGCGAATGGGTTCATCAACGGTTTTATTTTTAAACAAGGCGGGAAAAACGGTGCCGCACAATGCTTCAAAAGTTTTTGGGTCGCGGAAAAAAGAAGTAACGGGAATGAGCACATCCTGAAAGAGTGCATCCTGTTCGGCTTTATCGGTGCGCAAAAATTTTAAGTAGTCGGCAAGGTTTTTCTTTTTCACAATGGCAATTCTCCGCGCTATGCGCCTGTGAAAAGTGGGCTGCTTGTAATACGTAAAATCAACCCCGCTGCGCTGTCGAAGCAACAAAAGAATTTGTTTGAAAACATCTTCATCGTCTTTAGGCAGTTCATCTTCTTCTTTGAAAAAATGACTGATTTTGTATGCGCTGTTGATTTGCAAAAGCTGCGCGGGAATTTTTTCAGGAGCTAAAATAAAATCAACTACTCCTGCATTCACCGCACTTTGTGGCATGCTGTCGTAAGCAGCGGATTCCGAGTCCTGCACAATGCTGATGCCTCCGTGTTCTTTGATGGCTTTTAACCCAATTGTGCCATCGCTGCCCGTGCCGGACAACACAACACCTACTGCACACTCTTTGTGCACATCGGCAAGCGATGTAAAAAAAATATCAATGGAAAGATTGATTTTTTTTTCGCGGTCAGAGAGCTTGAGCACACCATCCGTTGAGATGAGCATTTTGTTGGAAGGAATTACATAGATATGGTCGGGCGCAAGGTGAATGTCTTCGGTTATTTCATGTACGGGAATTTTTGTAACCCGTTGTAAAATCTCTGGTAAAACACTTTCGTGCGAAGGGTCAAGATGCTGCACCAGCACATACGCCATTCCTGAATCTTCTGGTATGGCTGTGAGCAAACGCTTGAAGGCATCAAGCCCGCCTGCACTCGCGCCAATGCCTATGATGGGAAAGTTCTGCACAGTGGCAGGCGGTTGTGGTTTCGATTTATTTTTTTTGGCTGCAGCCATTTTATTTTTTTTAATGGTTTGTTTTTTCGTCCATGCTGTCTGTCGGGTGTTATGTTTTCTGCCCTGCATGGTCTTCCCGCCGTGTTTGGTCTTTTGTCCAAATGCCATTTCTCTGAGTGGCCAAACAAATGTATACACAAAAAACAAAACCCCCGCCTCGCAAACCGCAAAGAGGGGGTTTCTCTTATTCCATCATATTTCCAACGCCTTCCTCGCACCCCAAAAATCGCCCTTCCCAAATACGTCGCCGCATCGCCCAGTTCTTCTTTAATCCGAAGCAGTTGGTGTATTTTGCCACGCAATCTGAGCGCGAAGCAGCCCCCCCTTAAAAGTTGATTTGGCGAAACACAAAAACCATAACTCGCCAAATTGTAAGAATTTATCGTACATTTGGCGAACTATAAAAAACAATTCGTCACATGGAATTGATCGGAAGGGTCGAAGAGGTGGCCCTGTTGAAAAGCCTGTTAGACAAGGATGAGTCAGAATTCGTGGCCGTTTATGGGCGACGACGAATCGGGAAGACTTATTTGGTCAGACAGGTTTATGCCAATCAAATTGTTTTTGAGTGCAGCGGATTGCACCAAAAAGACATGGCACAGCAATTGGAGAATTTCTGGCTCACACTCGCTGAGCAGAACAAAACCGGAGGGCCAATCCTGCCACCGAAAACTTGGCTTCAGGCGTTCTCGCAATTGCGTGCCTATTTGGCGGGGTTGCCGGCAGGAGGGAAAAAAGTTATTTTTCTGGATGAAATTTCATGGTTTGAGACCCCAAGATCGGGTTTTTTGGCAGCTTTGGACAATTTTTGGAACCAATTCTGTTCCAAACGCGAGGATGTCATCCTCGTCATCTGTGGTTCAGCGGCCTCGTGGATCATCCAAAAAATCATCAACGACCGAGGCGGGCTACACAACCGCATCACTCAACATGTACGATTGATGCCCTTTCGCCTCGGTGAAATGAAGGCGTTTTTGGAGGCTCGAAACGTTCAACTTTCATATAAAGACATCGCTCAACTGTATATGTGCGTTGGCGGCATACCATTTTACATAAAGGATCTGCGCCCTGGCAAAAGTGTTGCACAAATCTTGGACGAACTATTGCTTGGCAGCGGAGCAAGGCTCAAAGACGAGTTTCCCAACCTTTATGCTGCGATTTTTAAGCACAATCAGGGTCACGAAACCGTGGTGCAGGCATTAGCGCAAAAAAACAAGGGCATGACACGCAACGAAATCATCAAATCCACCGGAATGAAAAGTGGTGGCGGGCTCACTGTGGTTTTGGACGAACTTTTTCAATGCGGTTTTATTCAGCGTATCTATCCATTTTCAAAAGTCAGCGAAGATTGCCTTTATCGCTTGGTAGACGAGTTCTCACTATTTTATTTCCGTTTTTTACATAATAGGAAAGGAACTGATAGTTGGCAGCAAATCACCGCAACGCAATCGTTCAAGAACTGGTCAGGCTATGCGTTCGAGAACGTTTGTTTCAAGCACGTTTATCAGATCAAAAAGGCGTTGGGCATCCATGGTATTGTCTCGAATGAATATTCCTGGGCCCAAAAGGGCAGCACAAAGATGCCCGGAGCCCAAATTGATTTCATTATTGACCGCAGCGATAACTGCATCAACTTGCTTGAGTTAAAATTTCACAACACGGAATTCGAGGTTACAAAAGATTACGCCAGTCATTTGCGCGAAAAGGCCGAAGTTTTCAAACAACATACGCGCACCCGAAAAAACGTGTTCCTCACGCTCCTCACCGTTTTTGGGGCAAAGCGAAATGAGCATTTTTTAGCAACAATTGCACAGGATTTGACCTTGGATGTGTTGTTTGATTGAATCTCGCCAGTCTTGCGTATCCTCACACCCCAAAAATCGCCCTTCCCAAATACGTCGCCGCATCGCCCAGTTCTTCTTCAATCCGAAGCAGTTGGTTGTACTTCGCCACCCGGTCTGAGCGCGAAGCCGAGCCGGTTTTGATCTGGCCGGTGTTCAATGCTACCGAGAGGTCGGCGATGAAAGTATCTTCCGTTTCGCCAGAGCGATGACTGATCACGGAGGTGTAAGCATGGCGGGTGGCCAGGTTTACCGCGTTGATGGTCTCCGTGAGTGTGCCTATCTGGTTGACTTTGATGAGAATGGAGTTGGCGATTTTCTCGTCAATGCCGCGCTGGAGGCGTTCCACATTGGTCACGAACAGGTCGTCGCCTACGAGTTGGATGCGGTGTCCGAGGGTTTCGGTCATGAGTTTCCAGCCTGTCCAATCGTCTTCTGCCAGGCCGTCTTCGATGGAGTAAATCGGGTAGCGGTTGCACCAGTCTTTCCAGTAAGCCACCATATCTTTGGAGGAATAACGTTCGCCAGAGGATTTTTTGAACACGTATTCACCCTTCTCAGCGTCGTAAAATTCAGAAGCAGCGGGATCGAGCGCAATCACAATGTCGTCCAAAGGCTTGTAACCCGATGCTTCGATGGCGGTCATCACCATCTGGATGGCTTCTTCATTGTCCTTAATGCCAGGGGCAAAGCCGCCTTCGTCACCGACGTTGGTGGAATAGCCCTTGTTCTTGAGCACTTTTTTCAAGTGGTGAAAAACTTCCACGCCCATCCGCAAGCCTTCGTTGAAAGAGTTTGCACCGACAGGCATAATCATAAACTCTTGAAAATCAATCCCGTTGTCGGCGTGTGAGCCTCCATTGAGAATGTTCATCATTGGCACAGGCAGCACGTGGGCGTTCACCCCGCCGAGATAGCGGTAGAGCGGCTGGCCCAGTTCTTCAGCTGCGGCGCGGGCCACGGCAAGGCTGACGGCGAGAATGGCGTTTGCGCCAATCTGGCTTTTCATGCGGGTGCCGTCGCGATCAATCATCAGACGATCAATGCGTATTTGGTCGCTCACTTCCTGGCCAAGCAGTTCTGGGCGGAGTATGATCTCTACGTTTTTGACGGCACGACGCACGCCTTTGCCGAGGTATCGGTCCTCGTCATCGCGCAGTTCTACTGCTTCGTGTGCTCCCGTGCTAGCCCCGCTTGGCACGGCTGCGCGGCCAATAAAGCCCGCTTCTGTCCACACTTCTGCTTCAATGGTGGGGTTGCCTCGGCTGTCGAGGATCTCTCGGGCTAATACTTCGCGGATTGCGCTCATGATTATGGTGGATTGGTTGAAGTAGTGACTGGTGATGGGTGATTGGTGACTGGTTTTTCAATGCTTTAAATAGTAAAAGGGGGTCAGCCCAATCACCGATATATCAGTCACGAGTCCACTAGTCACCAATCACCGATATACCAATCACCAATTAACCGGGGCGCAAAAGTAGTTTTACTTTGTCATTTTAGCCGTAAAACAGTCCTGTGCTTGTTCATTTTATCTGACAATTCAGTATTTTCTCTCCTTCAATGAACCCTTCGAGCAGATCGCCAATTTGTACAGGCCCCACCCCTGCCGGAGTACCCGTGAAGATGCAATCACCTTTTTGCAGCGTGAAATAACGTGAGAGGTGCACGATGAGGGTTTCAAAAGGAAAAATCAGGTCGCGGGTGTAGCCGTCCTGCACCAGATCACCGTTTTTTTTGAGTTGGAAATGGATGTCTTTCGGGTTTTTCAAATTTCCCAGCGGCACGAATTGGCTCAGGGGGGCTGAACGATCAAAGCCTTTCGCAATTTCCCAAGGGTGGCCTTTCGATTTGAGTTTGTCTTGCAAATCGCGGGCGGTGAAGTCAATGCCGAAGGCAACCGCATCAAAGTACCGATGGGCAAATTCGGGTTGAACTGAGCGGCCATTTTTACAGACCCGGAGCACAATTTCCCCTTCATAATGAAGGTCTTGGGTAAAATCAGGGTGGTAAAAGGGTCTGTTGGCGAGCAGCAGCGCCGTAGGCGGTTTCATGAATACGAGCGGCTCGGATGGCACAGGGTTGTTCAGTTCTTTGGCGTGGTCGGTGTAGTTTCTTCCGATGCAAAAAATCTTCATGGAGGAGGAGGATTAACTGGATTAAAGCCCATAAGAAAGGGTGAGCGCCCAAGTGGAGTTTTTTAAATCGCCAAACGACGCTTTCACCGTTTGGGCTTCCACTTTCTGAAGGCCTCGCGAAAGCCGGAAGTGCAAACCAAGGCCACCAAAATCAATGCCGGTCCCAGCGTGCCATCCAAAATCGAATGCTTCAAAATCCGCCTTAGCCAGTGAGCCCGGGATTCCCTCAATGGTCCCATCAGCCGTGGCGAGTAAAGAGGCGTACCCTCCGGCATGGAGGTTTATGAATCCGAGCAAGCGATATTCAATGGAGAGCGGCAATTCGATATAGTTGATCTTGAAATCTGTGCGGTCGCCATTGGCAAAATCATACGCGCCACCTTTGGTCGTGAACAACAATTCGGGGCGGAGCGACATACGGCCTTTGGCAAGGGGGATTTGGGCAAATACGCCGCCCGTGATGCCGATTCGCGATTTTTTGTCGGTAGCATCGGCATCGTCATAAAGCTTGGAGCCATTAACGCCGGCCTTGAATCCAATCCGCGGCCTGCCATCGGTCATTTGTGCGTGCAGAGCGCCAAAACCAGTGATTAAAATGGTGGAGATCAATAGGAGATTGTGGATAATTTTCATTGTAGATGAAATTTAATCTTGTTAGGTACCGATGAAATACTGACAAAAGTAAACTGGAATTTTTGAACGCTCGAGAAAGGAAGAAACTTTAGACACCCTCAAAGAAAAAGGCCGAATGCGCGTTTCCGCAATCGGCCTTTTTTAGAATTATTTGGTGGTATCCCCACCAGTGGATTCTTCTGGCGAATCCTCCTCCTCGCCTTTTTTCTTCTTGCTCGTGGATGGATGCCCTGTAAAGTGCTTGAGCATAATGACCTCACGTTGGGTAAGTTCGCGGAATTTGCCGCGCTCCAGGTCTTTTTTGGTCAAACCTGCGAAATAGAATCGGTCAAGTTTAAAAATCTCGTACCCCAAGGTCTCGAATATTCGGCGCACAACGCGGTTGCGACCCGAGCTGATTTCGAGTTCTACAATATCCCGTTCTGGATGGTCTTCTGAAAAGCGAATCCAGTTGACTTCCATAAGTCCGTCTTCCAGTTCTACGCCCCGTTCGATGTGTTCCAAATCGGCTTGTGTAAGGCCTCGACGTAAGCCTACGCGATATTGTTTCTGTACCGCGAAGCTTGGGTGGGTGAGTTTTTGCGCCAATTCGCCATCATTGGTCAAAAGCACCAGTCCAGTGGTATCTCGGTCCAAGCGACCTACAGGGAATATCCGCTCTGGAAAGCTGGAATCTACAATGTCAATCACAGTAGGCCTTCCACGATCATCGTCGGTTGTGGTAATGACATTTTTTGGTTTGTTCAACAGCACATAAACCAAGCGCTCTTGCACTTTCATCAGTTTGCTGTCGCAGATGACGATGTCGCCGGGTTGGATACGGTAGAATGGTTCTTTTTTGACTACACTATTTACCGTTACTTTTCCAGCCTCAACATAATCAACTGCTTTGCGGCGAGATGAAAGTCCACAGTGCGCCAAATATTTATTTAAGGGCATTCCCTCACCTGTGGGAAGATTGGGCTTGGGTTTCCGTTCAATAAAGAAGTCGTCTTTTTTGCGGAAGGGTTTTCTGCCGAAGTTGCCGCCGCCGCCGCCACTCCTTTGTTGGTAAGGCCTGCGTTCATAATTACCAGCACCTTGACCTCCACCCTGATTACGGTCTTGCCAGGGCTTGCGCTCGTAGTTGCCGCCACTACCCTGTTGGCCACCGCCGCCTTGACTGCGGTCTTGCCAGGGTTTGCGTTCGTAGTTGCCGCCACCACCCTGTTGGCCGCCACCGCCTTGACTGCGGTCTTGCCAGGGTTTGCGTTCGTAGTTGCCGCCACTACCCTGTTGGCCGCCACCGCCTTGACTGCGGTCTTGCCAGGGTTTGCGCTCGTAGTTGCCGCCACCCTGACTGCGGTCTTGCCAAGGCTTGCGCTCGAAAGCACCGCCTTCCCGGCCTCTGTCGGGACGCTCAACAGGCTTGTCTGGTTTTTCGGCAAATGGGTCTTCTGGTTGTTCGGATTTCGTTCGCTCTTCCAGCGAGGAATCCACGTCCGGCTTAGAAAGGCGCGGACGGCGCTTTTTTTCTTCTTCCATTGAAAGCGGATGTTGTTGTTGGTATTGAACTGCTGCTATGAATCTGGGGCACAAATTTCCGTTTTTTCCTCGGAACCGCCGCAGGGAATGGGTTTTATTTTAGAGGCTGTCTAAAGTTTTTTGATGGAATGATTTTTCAAGGATTTTTGAGCGAGGCAGGGCAAATTTTGCAGCCATAGTTGATTTCTAAGGCGAAAAATTTAACGAAGCCGAAAAGACTGAAAAAGCATCCATTGAAAAAACTTTAGACAGCCTCTTAATCTAAAATTCTCGTTCAAGTTCTTCCAAGCGAACTTTATAGATGTGCTGCGGAGTACGTGCATACATGGCCCGATAAAGTGCCACAGCCCGAAGATGGTGGGGAGTAGGGTTGTCGGCAACTCGGCGGAGTTCAAAATGAACCGCAGCTTCTTCACGCTCGGTGCGCACAAGGCTGAGCATTTGTTGTAGTTGGCGTATTGCTTCGGGGCGGTTGCCTTCGGTAATGATGACTTGAGCGCGGAGGATATTGGCGCCAAATGTCAGCTCGGCATTGCCCAAGGCGAGTGCGATGTCGCGGCCTTCTTCCACATATTGTCTTGCGGAAGCCACTTCGCCTGCCTGGATATGGACCAAGCCTTTTTCGATGAGCGAATAGCCCAGCACCAGTCGGTTGCCCATTTCGCGGGCATGGTCAATAGCTTCGTTGTAATAGCGGATGCTACGGGGGTAATCGCCCTTGTAAAACCAGGTATCACCCAAAGTATTGAGTGCTTTGGCGATGCCTTTTTTGTAATTGAGTTCGCGGCTAAGTGCAAGGTTTTGCTCTAAATATTCAATAGCCCGGTCAAAATCACCCATCACCGAAAGCAGGTCGCCAATGAGTCCGCAAGCGATGGAGAGGCCCTGTTTGTCGCCGAGTTCGCGCACGAGTTGCAGGTCGCGCTCAAAGTTTTGCATGGCTTTGGCATAATCTCCTTTCCGTTCCCAAACAGAGCCAATTGAACCGATGCAAATGGTCATAAAGAGTTTGTTGCCCAATTCTTCTGAGAGGGCCAATCCTCGCTCCAGGCAGAGCAGCGCGGAATCCAACGAGCCTTTTTCAAGGTTGATGATGCCCAAGTTGGTGTATAAGGTAGTGAGGCCCTGTTTGTCGCCAGCACGTTGGGCAATGTCTAATTGTTCTTCAAGCCAACGGATGCCTTCGTCGTAATGGCCCTGGTTCATAAAGATGAGGCCCAGGTTGGCAACGATGGCCGCGTTCTCAGCCTCGCGCCCATTGGCACGGTTGATCTCAATGGCTTTGGCAAACCAGCTTTTAGCCGATTCGTAACTGCCTTGCCGAAAAAAGAGCGTGCCAAGATTGCCATAGGTTTTGGCGGTACCCACGGGGTCTTTGGCAAAGTCAAAAAACGTGGAGGCCACGTCGAGATGCTTTTTGGCCTCTACATAATCGCCTCGAAGCATACGCAACTGACCCAATCGGCGGTTGGCCCGTCCGATGAGCAGCCAATCGCTCAAATTCTGGGCGCGTTTGAGCGCGATTCGGTAGTCTTTTTCTGCTTCTTCCCATTGGCCTACCAACTCGTGTACCGCCCCTTTCCGAAGCATGAGCCTTATGACTTTTTTGGTTTCCTTTTCTTTGCTCAATAGGTTGGAAATCAATTTGTCGTAGAACTTCAAGGCTTGCCTGTTCTGATAATTCCGCTGGGCATAACGGGCGGCTTTTTCGAGGTATTTGTTGGTTTTTTTCTCGTCCTCCGCTTCGTCATAGTGGAAAGCGAGGTCTACATAACGCTCCTCAGAATTGGGATACAGTTGTTCAATAGCCTCCGCAATGAGCTGGTGAAGTTCGCGCAAACGGGTGCGCAACTGCATATCGTACGCGGCTTCGCGGAGCAGCGAGTGCCTAAAAATGTAGCGTAGTTCGTTCATCGCGTACCACACCTGCCATTTTTCTGCCGTTTGTATTTGTTCGCGAAGCACCACGTCAAGGTCGCCGTTTCGGCGTACGAAATCTTCCTGCCGCGCCATTACCGCCGAAAGCACTGGCAACTCAAATTCGCGCCCAATCACTGCTGCTGCTTTCACGGTTTCTTTGACCAGCCCACTTAGGCGGTCTATACGCGCCATCATGATTTCTTTGACGGAATCAGCGATTTGGAGGTCTTCGTTTTTGAGTTGCAACACCCCTTCATCGGTCAATTTGAGCAAGTCTGCCTCTCGGAAATATTCGGCCATTTGTTCCACATAAAAGGGGTTGCCCTGTGTCATTCGGTGGAGCAATTCATATAGGTCGGGGTGCATCGGGTTTCCCAGTCGCGCCTCCGCAAATGATTTTAGATCGTCGTTTTGCAGAAAATTCAGGTCTACTTCACAGAACGGTGCGCCGATCTCATCCAGCAGATTTTTCTTGAAAACATAGTTCTTGGTGCCATCGTCCTCATAGCGGCTTGTGACCAAAAACAGCAGGGGGTAAGTCTGGGCTCGTCGGGCGAATTGCGCCAAAAATTCGCGGCTCATGTCGTCATACCAGTGCCCGTCTTCCAATTCTATTACTACTGGCTGAAGCAGCGATTCGGCCACAAAAAGGTTGGCCATAGCAGCGAGAGCGTTTTGGTAACGGCCTCTAGCATCGAGCTGCTCCCACAGCGTACCCGTATAGTTGATGCCCACCATGGCAGCCAGAACACTCTGTGTTCGGGCTATTTCGCGGCGCACCGCATCGGCTTCGGGGTGCTGGCTTTCGGTAAGTTCGTATTGGAGTTCGAGAAAATTTTGCTCGAAAAGTTCTTTGTTGCGCTCCGGGGTATTTTCGGGGCTTTGGTCAAAATAGTTTTTAAGAAAGTAGATAAAAGGGTTGAATGGCTTGCGCAAAATCTGGTCGCTGGCACAACCGAACCAACTGACCGCCATGGTGTCACGCAGACGGCGGCGCAGTTCGTAACTCAGCCTGCTTTTTCCGATGCCTGCTTCGCCAAAGATAAAGGCCATGCCGGCAAAGCGATTTTCGTGCAAGGGCTGCGCAAATGCAAACAGCCGATCCAAATCCCCTCCCCTTCCAAAACAATCCCCTGAAAAACTTGCTTTGCCCGCCAAATTCCGACCTGTGAGCAGGTAAGTCGGCAACTTGTTTTCAAAACCTTTGAAATAGCCGTCGCCCCGGTAACTGAACTTGAAGTTTCGGTTGCGCGACACATTTTCGTCGCTCAACACCTCGCCCCATTCGGCCTGCATCATTAGCCTTGCTCCAAGGTTCACTCGAGCACCCACTGCTGCGTATTGACAGCGTTCGTTGCTGCCAATCACGCCGGTGAAAGCCTGCCCGGAAGCCATGCCCACTCGAAAGCGGGCGCCTGTGAGTTCGGTCAGTTGAGACAGGTCGTCGCGAACAGCGGCCACAAATTCAAGGGCACGCTCGGTGTTGTTCTCGAAAGCAATCGGCGCACCGAAAAGGCAGAACATTACCCCTCCCTTGTCGCCAAAATCAATTTCTTTGAAGTAGCCGCCGAAGTTCTCGCTTTGGTCGAGCACAATGGAGGCAAAGTGATCGAGCGATTCGTGGGAGCGCACACCTTCAAATGAAATAAATACACTCACTACGTTGCGGAATTCGCCAATTTGCTGGTTTTCAAACACTTCTTTAGGCAAAAAATCCGCAGAGACTTTGGCATCTGGCACCGGGAGTACGATTGCTCGTTCGGGTGTATTCGCGGTAGGCTGTTCAGGATCAATGGCTAGTTTGAAAAATCCTTCTCCAAGGTCTTCTACGTCAAAAACAGCGGGGTCGAGCAGCCGGAGAAACTGGGCGTCTGCCACGGCTTCGAGGCTGCTGGCATGGGTTTGGGCCTGTGCGCAAGCGTCAATCGGGTCGCCTTGAAAGTAGTACCCCTTGCGGCGTTGGCCCACAATGCCCCATTCCACCTCACCTTGGGAGAGGCCGATCTTGATCCCGATACCATGTTCCAAAAGGATAGAGTCCGGGTTTTGCCGATTTTGTGAAAAACGGGCAAGGATGGACTGAGCAGAGTTTAAAGCCCCAGTTAAGCCACCTGTTGAACTCGGAAAAATGGCGGTAAAACTATCTCCCGCGAAATAAGGGATAAACCCACCCTGCTGATACACCAACTCCACGGTAGGCTGAAAGATGTGGTTGAGCACATCGGAAAGTTCTTCCGCGCCTACCGGGCCTTTTGCCATGAGCGATTCAGTCAGCCGGGTGAACCCACTCAAATCAACAAACATCGTGCAGGCCTGTAGGCTGCCCTGAACTACCCCGTTTCGGTAATTTTCCTGTATAAAGTGTGGCAAAAAGTGTCTCAAGACGAGGGAAGTTGGTGATTCGTGGATTTGGTGATTGGTGGATTGGTGGATTGGTGGATTGGTGGATTGGTGATTGGTGGATTGGTGATTGGTGATTGGTGATTGGTCTACTGGTAGGATCAGGGAGTGTTCAAAAATTTGTGTCAACTGCTGGTTACACCCCCCAACCCCTAAAGGGGGGCAAATTCGAAAGGTGGATTATTGTTTGTTATTCATTGAGTATGCACTCGACGGAATAAACTCCCCTTTAGGGGTAGGGGGTGTAACCAGCAGTTGAAACAGTTTTATGAACACTCCCTAGGATAATTTCCTAATGCACCAATCCACCAATCACTTATTTCGTGATTCCTGGGCAACGGATGCTGCCAAAATAGTAGTTCAGTCCTATCCCGATAGTGGCATAAGCATCGTTTTTTTTGCCGTTTCCGCGTTGTCTGCCTGGAAGGCCAATGGGTGGCTCACCAGATCGGTCGGCGAAAGCGGCGGCGATGTCGCCTCGTTGCGAACGAATATCGCGGATATCAGCGTAAACACCATGCACATCATCAAGATAGTCGGTAAAAATCTTACGCCCACTGAGGGCGAAATCAAGGCTCCAGCGATAAGACAAGTCTATTTTGAAACCTATCCCATAAGAGAATGCCCCTTGAGCAGTATTGTATTCCTCGCCGCGAAACTGGCCCTCGGTGCCCATTTCTCGCAAATTATAGGTCTGTCCGTCTAGTTCAGCTTTGGGATTGAACCAGAAAAAGGCTGGGCCTGCAAACATATACGGGGTGAAAAAATACTCTCGGTGGCCGTGCACATAAGGGAAAAAATTGAACTCAAACTGTGCAGTAGCATCCGCGACGGTGCTCCAAAAATGCAAGTTTCGGCGCAGTTCATAAACGTTTTTGGAATCGGAATCGTAGGCACTGATTTTACCAGCGTTAAGCCCGAGACGCAGGGCCAGGCGGTCGTTGAAGTTGTAACGCCCTGCCGCACCACCTGCAAGATGCAGGCGGTTGACCCGGAAGTTGGTGTTCAAATCACCAAAATAATTGGAAGCCCCGAGCCAGCCCCCTAGTTCCCAGCCTCGCATTTGAGCAAACGAGGTTTGGCTTGAAAGCACGAAGCCACAAATAAGCAGGGCACAGAATCGCAGATGTTTGTTCATGTAAATCGAAATTTTTGGATTTTGGTCTTGGACGAGATTGTGTCTGAAAAGGATGCTTTGACTGTTTTTTATAAAAATTTTTGACAGGATTTACAGGATGGACAGGATTTATCCTTTCTCATTTTGAGTATAACAATCCTGTTGATCCTGTAAATCCTGTCAAAAAACAATACCTGTCCACAGCGCTTTTCGGCCCGCAAAAGTAAGCGGGTTTTTTGACGCTTTCTTTCGTTTTTCAGCCGTTCCCGCCAAAAACGTGCCGAACAGGAATATGGTATGGGGTTAATACACCAAACCGACTTTCTCTCGGATGGTATCAAGGGTTTCCACAAGATCAAGTGTGAATTCGAGCGGCAAGGTCTCACTTTCAAACAATTCGTTTTCAAGGCACTGCATCACATGGGCAGCTTCATAAGAATAGCCTCGACCCACATAAGGGATATCCAAATCGCGAAAAGACTCCTGCCTGCCCTGGTAGTGCGAAACCGTAATTTTTTGGGTGTGGTGCCAGCGCGGGTGCAAGAAAATAGTGCCCTCCGTTCCGTACAAATGCGCACCGAGCGATGTATTGGCGGCGATGGTGGAATGGCCGATAGCGAGACGGCCAGCAGGATATTGAAAAGTAAAAGCACAGGACTCATCCACATCGGTGGCAGTAAAGGTGGCGGCGGCAAAAATATTTTCGGGTTCCGGCTTCCCAAAAAAAGAAAGCGCAAGCAAAGCGGGGTATATTCCCAAATCCATCAGCGATCCACCACCAAGCGCTTTGTTGTAAAGGCGAGAAGCAGGGTCAAAAGGCATTTTGAAGCCAAAATCGGCTTTAATGGTATGTAGTTCGCCAATTTCTCCCTGTTCTACCATTTGGAATACCTGCTCGATGGCCGGGATAAACCTCGTCCAAAGGGCTTCCATCAGAAAAACCCGGTTGCGACGGGCAGCGCCGACCATACGCCGGGCTTCGGCCATGTTCATTGCAAAAGGTTTTTCGCATAGTACCGGAAGTCCGTTCTCAAGACAAAGCAGGGTGTTTTCGCAATGAAAAGGATGGGGCGTGGCCACATATACCACATCCAAATCGGGGCAGTGTACTATGTCTGCGTAGCGATTATAAACGTGGCTTGCACCAAATTCGGCAGCAAATGCCGTTGCACGTTCCTGCGAAGTGGAAGCCACTGCATGCAGCCGGGCATTGGGCAGCAGACGAAGGTCGTCGGCAAATTGCCGGGCTATTTTTCCGAGTCCTATGATTCCCCAGTTGGTCATGAAGTGATGAAGGGATGAAGGGAGATGGTGGGTTGTTGTTTATCCTTGCATTGGTAGTGTTTGTTTGTTGCGCGGTTACGCTTTGGCTGCTGAGAGGAGAGATGAGGGCTTTTGTTCTTCGAAGCAAATAGAAATTGCTTTTTTTCACAAAAAGTGAAACCTCCTGAAATTAGCGCCTCTCTGCGGTGAACCCCATCACTCAATTTTCAAAGTCTTGACTTCTCCGTTGGGCGTAACGAGCAGAAATTCTTTTTTCATAACGGTTTTTTCCGCAGGCACCCGTTCTGGCAGGGTAAAACGCACCACAAGGTTGTATGAGAACTGCACTGCTGGCTCAAGTATTTCCGGGTTGATAACGATGTCGTAATCGTTGGCTGGCACAGCATTGTAGAAGCGCGATGTGATCTTGTCGGCGGAATTCACCTTGCTGTTTTCGTCTATGTCGAGACGTTGGGTACTGAAAGCCTGATAACTTTCGTAGCGATTGATCGGGTAGGCCACCCAGGCGTTTTCGGCGCTGACCATGTAGGCAGAATCAAGGCGGATGCCAAGTGTTTTGTATTGATTTTCAATGTTTTTAAGGTACTTGAACGTTGTTTCCCGCAATTGAGCATAAATACTCTCAGAGTCTTTGACAAAGTAATCAACCTTCACAATGTCATAGATTTCCTGACGGGCGGCGGCAGTCACGATGCGCTCTAACAACGCAGGATTGGTATATCGTATGTGGATGTTTTTCTGCATTTCAAAACCTTTGGGAATCTCTGTGTATGTCTTGCGGGAAAACAGTTTTTTGCTAACATCGTACTCATATTTGGGCAGAAAATTGACCATGTCCACATAAATATCGGTGGCTGGAATGCCGAGGTTTTTAAGATCGCTGAGGAATCCATCAAGGCGGGCATTGAGCAGGGTGTTGGTCTCTTCCGCAGTTTTTCCAGCCTGTGTTACGCTGAAAATGGCCGTGTAAGCACTGGCCTTTTGATTGTACAACGTGTTGACGCTGATTTCAATCTGGTTGTCGCCGATGAAAAAAGCGGCCTTAGGAACTGCGCGATACTGAGCGTTTGGAACGATGTTTTGGTAGGTTTGCTGTTTTTCGCCATAATTGCCCATTACCTGAGCGGTGAGGGATTGGCATATGATCGTGAGGAGTGTAAGGAGGAGATAGTTTTTCATTGTAAGTCTGTGAAATTGAATAGTTTAAATATTGAAACGCCAGAACGTCCGGCTGTCTCAAAAAATTGCCATCTCAAACTTTCGACCCTGGCTTTGCCGAGAGCTTCTACTTTTGCAACCGAATACGGGCTTTGGTTGTTTTCCGAAGCCAGAAAAAGAAAACCATGTTCATCGAAGTTTTCAAAAGCAAAATACACCGTGTCCGCGTTACGCAAGCCGACCTGAACTACATCGGCAGCATCACCATTGATGAGGACTTGCTCGAAGCAGCCAACATCATGGAAGGCGAGAAAGTGCAGATCGTGAACAACAACAATGGCGAGCGTTTCGAGACTTACACCATCCGGGGCGAGCGCGGAAGCGGCGTCATTTGCCTGAATGGCGCGGCAGCGCGGCGTGTGCAGGTGGGAGACGTTGTCATCATTATTTCTTATGCGTATATGACGCCAGAGGAGGCTAAAGACTTTCGAGGAACGGCGGTTTTTCCGGATGAGCATAATCGGTTGGTGAAGGGAAGCGGGCTGTAAAACCAAATATTGAAAACGTGTTTCAATTTCTAATCCTTTTAACAAAGTAAGGCAATTGCTTTGTTTTGCAAAAAAGTATCCTTCTTTTATGTCAGAGTTTATACCCTGCTAAGGTGAAGAACATCCGCCTTAGGAACGGTGTCAAAATAACTTTCCAATTTCAGGCCTATTATTTTGGCGTTAGCAAACTATCTTTTGAGGCGAATAGTGGGGCTATTTAACGAAAAAGATAGGATGGATGGCGGCAAAAGAATGGCATCAAATTGGGAAGTTATTTTGACACCGTTCCTTACCGATGGCGACCACAATATTGATTGCAAAATCGAAGGTTTTGGTGCTATGGGCTTGAAATCTGAGTTTGTGAGAAAGGCTTAATACCGCCCCGGATCAAACGCGGCCACCCCAATACTCGTAGCCTTCCCGCCCGCCATTTCCGCCACCAGCTTTCCTGTCCCGGCAGCCAAACTCAAGCCAAGCATGGCATGCCCGGTGGCGATCATCAGGTTTTTGGTCTTCTTTGCAAAACCGATATACGGCATCCCGTCTGCAGAAAGTGGCCGATAGCCAAACCAGATTTTTTCCTGCATATTTTCTTTCAATTTCTCAAAGTTAGCGAGTTCGCGGAACGCCGGGTCGTCGGCGTAGCCCGGAAAAAAACGTGGCACCGCTTCCAAAATCCCTTGTACGCGCGGAAACAGAATCCGGTCGTTCATCGCCCCGATTTCCATGGTGCTGCCAATGCGCAGGCGTTTGGCCCAAGGCGTAATCGCTACTTTCGCTTCAAGCAGAATACAAGGATGACGCAAGGGCTGGTGTGGCACTTCAACGGTCATAGAATAGCCTTTGCCGGGCATCATGGGCAGGTATTCGCCGACCATTTTGGCAAGGGGCTGAGACCAGGAACCGGCGGCCAAAACGATCAAGTCTGGTGTGCTGATAGTCTCACTTGAAGTAAGACTATCAGTTGGCTTTCGGAATTTAACTGCTACAACTTTCCCTTTATCTTTTTGAATATCAACAACTTCAGCGTTGTAAATAATTTTCACGTCACGTTTTTCCAAGAGACTGGAAAGTTGGCGCATGAGTTCGTTCGGATACAAAATCGCATCGTCTTTGTACCATGCAGCACCGCGCACATCGGGTGGGAGCTCAGGTTCGAGGGCCTGGCATTGGGCGCGGTCAAGCACTTCAATTTGGAGGCCAAGATCACGGCCCATGCGCACGTTTTGGAGTTCGCCTTTTTCGTATTTGGCAGTTTGGAAATAATTGATGCAACCTTTCTGCTCGTATTCAAATTTCATTTCTCCACTTGTTTCCCAAGCAGCGGTGAGATCGCGTGATAGCAGGAGCAGTTCGGCCATCGGTTTTGCGCTGCGCTCGACATGGCCGGCATTGCAAGCCCGGGCGAATTTCAGTCCCCAATCCATCAATCCCCAACTCAGCGAAGGGCGCACATAAAAGGGGCTTTTCTGTTTGAACATCCACAAAATGCCCTGGCTGATGATTCCTGGCTGTGCAAGCGGCGCAAAATGCGAGGGAGAGAGGTAGCCCATGTTGCCAAACGAACAGCCCTCTGAGCCGTCGCCGCGCTCGAGAATTGTCACATCCCAGCCTTCTTGTTGGAGATAGTAGGCCGTGCTTAGGCCGATTATGCCGCCGCCGATGATGATTGCTTTCATGTGAATTGCTGATTTGGTTATTTGGGGATTTGGTTATTTGGGTGGCCAAGCTTGGGTGCTCGAATAACCAAATCTACAGATAAACAGATACCCATCTACTTCACAATCAATTTCTCCCGTTCCGGTCCCGTCGAAATCATCTTGATTGGCACACCGAGCATCTGTTCCAAATCTTCAAGATAAGCGCGGGCCTCGGAGGGAAGCTTGTCGAACGTGCGGATGCCGTCGAGTGAGGAATTCCAGCCCTTGTATTTTTTCAACAGTGGTGAAACTTCCGTTTGGCAGAGGTCGAAGGGCAATTGGTCGGTGGTTTTTCCGCCGTATTGGTAGTGAGTAGCGGCTGCGATTTCTGTGAAAATATTGAGCACGTCAATCTTCGTCATACAAATTTCGGTCACGCCATTAATAAGGTTGGTGTAGCGAAGCTGGGGCAAATCAATCCAGCCGCAACGTCGCGGACGACCAGTGGTGGCGCCGAATTCCATGCCTTCTTTGCGGAGCAGTTCGCCTGTTTCGTTGTCCTGTTCGGTGGGGAAAGGCCCGCCGCCCACGCGGGTGCAATAGGCTTTCGAAATGCCAATGACGCGCCCAATTTTCTGTGGCGCCACGCCCAAGCCGGTGCAGACTCCGGCGGTGACGGTGTTGCTTGACGTGACATAAGGGTAGGTGCCAAAATCAATGTCGAGCATACTCCCTTGCGCGCCTTCAGCCAGGACTTTTTTTCCTTCAGAAAGCGCGTTGTTCACGAAATACTCACTGTCCACCATAGGCAGACTGCGAAGCGTGGCAAGACTTTCGAACCATTCTCGCTCCGCAGTTTCGAGGTCGAAATCTATGGGCGGGTAAATTTTCAGTAGTTCCATGTGCTTGGTTTTCAAGGCTTCGTACTTTTCGCGGAAGTTGGGCGATTCCACATCGCCGATGCGGAGGCCATTGCGCCCGGTCTTGTCCATATAAGTCGGGCCGATGCCTTTGAGTGTGGAGCCAATCTTGGATATTCCCTTGTGAGACTCGCTGGCCGCATCCAACCAACGGTGCGTGGGGAGGATGAGGTGGGCCTTGCGCGAAACAAAAAGCCGGCGGCTGAAATTCACGCCACTTTCTTCCAAATTTCGCAATTCGCGCTGGAACGTGACGGGGTCGAGCACTACGCCATTCCCGATGAGGTTGTTCAGGTTTTCACGGAAAATCCCTGAGGGGACCGTGTGCAGCACATACTTTTTGCCGCCGAATTTGAGGGTGTGGCCGGCATTGGGGCCGCCTTGGAAACGCGCCACCATGTCATAATCGGTAGCGAGGTAGTCCACAATTTTGCCTTTGCCTTCGTCGCCCCACTGGAGGCCCAGGATAACGTCTATTTTATGCATAAGATCAGGTTAGGCGCAAAAGTCGGCAAAAGCCAAAAGTTGAGAGCATCTATTTTTTGGCAAACTCCAATCTACCTGTTTTATCTTTGTAAAAAAATCGGCTATGAGCACACAAGCCCAAACTCAATCCCAACTTCTTTTTTTCGTCACTGAAGACCCTGATGGCGGCTACGTCGCCAAAGCGCCTAAATACGGGATTTATACCCAGGGCGAAACTTGGGAAGAACTCATTGCCAATATTAAGGAGGCGATTTTGTGCCATTTTGAAGAGGGGGAAGCCCCGGCGTCCTTTGCGTGGCAAATGGTGAAACGAGAAGTGGTCATGGTATGAAAACGCCTCGAAACCTCAATGGAGCCGAACTTGCCAAATTATTGTCCAAAAAATTCAGCTACGAAATCACTCGTCAAAAAGGAAGCCATATAAGATTGACAACTCAAGAACCCAGCGAGCACCACATTACGATCCCAAACCACGTTCCTTTGATGGTCGGTACTTTATCTGCTATTCTTTCCGATATTGCTGAACATCACGGGATTGAACGAGAAGAACTCATGGAAATCCTGTTCGGATAATGTACGCCGATATCATTCTCCCCCTGGCCCTGCCCAAACGCACATATACCTATTCCATCCCGGAGTCGGTGGCTTCGCTTCTGCAGCCTGGTGTGCGCGTAGAAGTCCAGTTTGGTCGCTCCAAACTATACAGCGGCCTTGTCGAGCGCGTCCACAATGAAACGCCCGACTATGTGGTGAAGCCCATTCTTTCTGTATTGGATGAAGTTACGGTCGTCACACCCCAGCAATTCCGGCTCTGGGATTGGATGTCCGATTACTACTGCTGCACCCTTGGTGAAGTTATGTCAGCCGCGCTGCCAGGGCATTTGAAATTGACCAGCGAGACAAGGCTCGTGTACAACTCGGTGTACGGAGACAACTTTTCCGAACTTGATTCGGACGAATACCTCATCGCCGAAGCGCTCCAAATTCAGAAAGAAATCACGGTAGAGGATGCGCGGAAAATCCTAAACAAAAAGACTGTTTTCCCTGTCGTACAGCGACTTTTAAATAAAGGCGTCTTGTTCCTCAGGGAAGATTTGCAGGAAAAGTTCAAGCCTCGAAAAGTCAGTGCCCTGCGCCTTGCCGAGCCGTTCCGCACGCAGCCAGATTTGCTGCGCGAGGTTTTTACCGAACTCAGCGGCAAAGAGCGGCAAGTCGAAATCCTCATGGCCTTCCTCGCACTCGAAAAACGCCAGCCTTTTGTCCGCAAACAGGATGTGCTGACCAAAGCTGATGTGTCGGAAAGCTCGCTCAATACGGTGGTGAAAAAAGGGATTCTGGAAAAATACGACCGCGAAGTGAGTCGGATCAGCGGCTATGAAGATGAATTGGTGGAAGCGGATGAATTGAGCAAACAACAGGTGCAAGCCATTGATGAAATAAGAAACCTCGTAGGTTTTAAAAACCTACGGGGTTTAGCAGCAGAAAAAAATGTCGTCCTACTCTACGGCGTAACTGGCAGCGGCAAGACCCGCGTGTATGTCGAGCTCATGCGCGAGGTGATGAAACGAGGGGGTCAAGTGCTCTACCTGCTGCCTGAAATTGCACTTACTACGCAGATTATCAACCGTTTGCAAAAGGTTTTTGGCAATGAGGTGGCAGTGTATCATTCCAAAATAAATACCCAGGAACGGGTGGAAATCTGGAAATCTGCTGCTGCTGGAAAACCCATAATCCTCGCTGCCAGGAGCGGTCTTTTCCTGCCCTTCCAAAATCTGCAATTGGTCATTGTGGACGAGGAACATGATGCTTCATTCAAGCAATACGACCCCGCTCCGCGCTACCACGCCCGTGATACGGCCATTTTTTTGGCCAATCTCTATGGTGCCAAAACCCTGCTCGGCACCGCCACGCCCTCGCTCGAAACCTGGCACAATGCCCAAACGGGCAAGTTTGGACTCGTGGAAATGCCCGAACGTTTTGGCGGACTCGAACTGCCCGCAATGGAAACGATTGACCTGCGCGAGCAACTGAAAAACCGCCAGATGCAAAGCATTTTTTCCACTCCGCTGCTGGAAAATTTGCAAAAAGCATTGGACAATGGCGAGCAAGCAATTCTTTTTCAAAACCGCCGGGGTTACGCCCCCATGCTCGAATGTGAGGTATGCGGTTGGAATGCGATGTGCCGCTATTGCGACGTGAGCCTAACCTACCACAAGCATACAGATCGCCTACGCTGTCACTATTGTGGCTATGTACAGGAACCAGCCAAAACCTGTCCCGCTTGCGGCTCTGGCAAAATCACGTTCAAAGGCTTTGGCACCGAAAAAATCGAGGATGAACTCAAGATTTTCCTGCCCAATGCCCGCATTGGGCGTATGGATTTGGACACGGCGGGCACTAAAAGCAATCTCACGGCCTTGCTCAATGACTTCGAAGAACGCCGTCTGGACATCCTGGTAGGCACCCAAATGGTGACAAAAGGGCTTGACTTTGACAATGTTGCGCTGGTGGGAGTACTCGGTGCGGATGCACTCACCAAATTTCCGGATTTCCGGGCAGGAGAGCGGGCCTTTCAACTACTGACCCAGGTAGCGGGTCGCGCCGGGCGCAAGAACAAGCGTGGCAATGTGCTGATTCAGGCGTTCGATCCAAAGCATCCGGTGGTGCAGGAAGTGCTGAACGGTGATTTTCTGGGCTTTGTCGAGCGCGAACTGAAGGAGCGGAAGGAGTTCAAGTACCCGCCTTATTATCGGCTGATTCACCTGGAATTGCGGCACAAAGAACCCAAGGTGGTAAACGAGGCGGCGGCATTTTATGCCAAAATACTCCGCCAAAAACTCGGCGACCGGGTGCTCGGCCCGGTGATCCCCAACATCGCCCGCATTCGGAGTTATTTTGGGCAAAATATTATGCTGAAACTGGAAAAATCGGCACTGGTGTTATCTGGTGCGAAGGTGCTAATCCGGCACACCACAGAAATTATGCTGGGCAGACCAGGGCTGAGTCAGGTGCAGGTGGCGGTGGATGTGGACCCGGTGTGAGGCGACTGCTTCGATTTTTCGATGGGGGGATTGATTCGATTGGAAGGGGGTTTTGATAGAAATGCGCTATTTTTGTGATCAAAATATTATAGCATGACAGTCATTTTTGAAATAGAGGCCATGAGCGAACTCGAAGAAATCAGCCAATGGCTTTCCGAACGGAAAATAGTTGTTCAGAGTGTTACTTCCAAAAAAATGGGAGCAACCGCGTTTTTGAAACGGCTTCGGCGCTATAAAATAAATCTGCCTGCCGACTACCGTTTCAACCGCGACGAGGCCAATGAAAGATAGGCGTCAATGGAAATTAGAGATTTAGGGGTTTCAAAAACAAATGTATTTTTGAGGCAAATTATTTATTCAAATGACTGCACAAATTCAACCCACCCATCTTCCCCTGCAATTCACACAGTTGTTAGAAATGGTGAAACAACTGGGGGCGGTAGAGCGAAAAAATCTGCTCCTTTTCTTGCTTGGGTATAAGCCCGACAAAGATGACCTTACGCTTACACATTTTGCCAGCGAGCAAACATTGGCACAAGATTGGCTTACCGAAACCGAAGATGAGGCATGGCAAAATTTGTAAAAGGCGAAGTGGAAATTATCTTTGTATCAAACTTGAATCACGATCATGCAAATATCCACCCATATTAGCCCGTACTGGCTGCTTCTCAAAGACTTGAGCAGTAATGAAAAACAGTCGCTTATTGAGTTGCTGGTGAAATCATTGCAATCCACTAATCCTACTCTCGCACCCAAGAAAGGCCGCCGCGGTATAGCCGAAAAGAGCGATTGGGTGCAACGCTTTTCGGGCAGCTGGAAGACCAAGCAGGGCAGAAAAGTGGTGGCATGGCCTAAAGGCGATGCCACCACTTACGAGATACCGTTTAGATCAAACCTTATCCTCCCGGAACAGCCTCTGGAGCAGCCACAGAATACAAAAATGCTCCCATCAACCCAAGCGCAACAATCCAATACGCGGCATTGATGAGCAAATTGGCCAGGCTGTTCCGCTGAAACAACCCATTGGAAATCAATACCAATGCCGCAGGCAAACCCATGGAATACGCACCATGAAAAAATCCGTGTACAAACTGGCTCATGCCCGGTTCGGTATGACTGGCATAGTCATTCATGCGCCATGCAAGGAAGAGTGCGATGAGTGTTGAAAGGCCAAAAATCATAGCCCTGTTGCCTTCTTTGAGAGATTGTTCTGTCAATCCTAGGGACTTCATCCAGACGCCCCCGAAAACTTTCGGGTGATACCAGATATAACTGAGCACCATTGGGATTAAACCTGCGAGTAAAATTGCTAGATACGAGTTCATAAAAAGTTAGTTAAGTGAAAAAATGAAAGACAAGGGTTTTTAGATTGGTTGCAAATCAAATGCTATTTTTGGGATGTGGCCAAATAAAAATATTGCCCTTCTTCTATTTCCCCTTCTTAATCCCGCTTTCGCCGAGGCTACAACCGCCGCGTTTGGTATTTTTGGCCATGCAAATTATCCGATTACTTGATAGCACGGAACATAGTTTATTGGAGAAATGGAGGTTTTGTTGATGCTCCGATTCAGATTGTTTTTTGCCATTAGTTTGACCACTCACGGAAATGGCATTTGGTCAAAAGACCAAACGCGGTGGGAAACCAAGCAGGGTAGAAACGCGGTCGGAAGATCAAGCACGGCAGAATGACGTTACTATATTTTTGTGATCTGAATACGTTGCGTCGTTGCGTGAAATCTATTAAAACTGAAAATAAATAAACGCATTCGCCCCAAAACTCCCCAAAAACGCAATAAGCCACAAGACCGAAGCAAACAGCGCCAAGCGCAAAACAGGCCGCTCTACCTGGCGCTCATTCCACTTGAATCGGAAATTTGAAACCTCCACAGCAAGTAAAATTCCGATGAGCAAGACTCCTTTGATTACCTGAAATTTATTGATCACTGCTCCAAAAGCAAACTCCGCCCCAGAAAAAATCCCGCTCAGCACCGCATTGGCTGTAGTAAAACTATCGCCTCCCGCCAGTCCGATACTGCCACTGCGGAAATAAACCCATGCCAAGAGCGTGAGCGCATACACCGTGGCCATTTCCGCGCCACCCGAAACAAAGCCCGGCAACCGAAGCACCCTTACCACGCGCCGCCATACTGGCGCCACTGTACGCTGCCCAATGAGGAACAGTCCGTGCAAAAACCCCCAAAACACAAAAGCCCAATTGGCGCCATGCCAAAGCCCGCCGAGCAACATGGTGAGCATATTGTTTTTGTAGGTGGCCAATTTGCCCCCGCGGTTTCCGCCGAGCGGGATGTAGAGGTAATCGCGCAGCCAGGAAGAAAGCGAGATGTGCCAGCGCGTCCAGAATTCGCTGAAACTCCGGGAGAAGTAGGGCGTTCGGAAATTTTCCGGGAAATGATAGCCCATCATCCGCGCCAACCCGATGGCAATGTCGGAGTAGCCGGAGAAATCGCAGTATATCTGAAACGAGTAAAAAACCACCCCGATGAGCAAGTGCATCGAGCCAAATGTTTCAGGGGAATTAAAACACTGATCCACAAACGGCGCTAAAGAATCCGCAATCGCAATTTTTTTAAAAAAGCCCCACAATACACGCCCCAGACCCGAATGCCAGAGCCGCCACTCGAACTTTTTGTCCTCCTTCATCTGGTATAAAAAATCCGCCGCCCGCACGATAGGCCCCGCCACAAGTTGTGGGAAAAGCGCGATAAACGTGGCAAATTTCAACAAGGATGGCTCCCACTCAATTTCACGGCGATACACGTCAATCGTGTAAGACATGCTCTGAAAAGTGTAAAACGAAATGCCCACCGGAAGGATGATGTTCAGGGTCGTCCAGGAAGGCGTCATACCCAGCGAGCTGATCAATCCAGAGAGGTTTTCTGCAAAAAAACCGAAGTATTTGAAAAAGCCCAAAAAGCCCAGGTTCATCACCATGCTTAATACCAGCACTACTTTTCGCTCCATGCCCCAGGACGCAACCCATTCCGTCTTTCGGCCAAAAAACTGGAGCACCGAACTTCCGTTTTTCCAGCGTTCCCGGGTTTCTGAAGGCCTGTCCAAGTAACTGAGCCACAACCCAAACCACCAATCAAGCACGGTCGAAAACAGGATGAGCGAGAGGAATCGCCAATCCCACCAGCCATAAAAAAAATAGCTCGCCAAAAGACAAACCCAAGTCCTTATTCGCCCTTTCGTGCCGAAATAGAGCAGAAAAAACAGGACAATAAAAACCAAGAATGTGAGGGAGTTGAAAACCATCGCGCTTTTTCAAATTTACCGTGTGCTCGAAGGCAAAGGTATTTATATCGCCGAAGGCGGTGTCCCAAACTCCTCTTACTCGCCCAAACATCACTTTCCTCCTTGTTTTAACCTTGCCTACGAAATCACAAAACCCTTTCAAGAGAAAGAGGCTAATTTTGCCGTTCATTTTCGCACAATATGAATCGCAAAAACATTTTCGCACTCGCAGCACTGCTCCTTGTAGCATTGGCAATATGGTTTTTCTTCCCCAAAAAGGAAACCACTCCCAGCTCCCAGGTTGCTCAAGAACTTCAGGGCGACCCTCAACTCAACCAACTTACGGCACAGCTGGAAAAAGACCCCAACAACGACACCCTACTTTTCCTCCGCGCCACCACCTATTACAAACTCGATGCTTTTGACGAAGCCATAGCCGACCTTGAACGCGCTATGAAAAGCGACTCAATGCAGCCTGCATACTACCACTTGCTGGCAGATATACTGCTCGATTATGCCCGCCCCAACGATTCCCGCAAAGCCATCGAGGTGCTCAAACTCGCCGCACAACGATTCCCTGACCGAGTCGCTACTTTGCTGAAACTCAGTGAATTCCAACTTATCGTCCGAAAGCATAATGACGCGCTCGCAACGCTCGACAAGATACTCCAACGCGACCCCCAAAACGCCGAAGCATTCTACATGGCAGGCCGAGTAGCACTAGACAAAGGCGACACCACCAATGCCGTGGCATCGCTCCAAAAATCAGTGAAAATTGATGCAGACAATGCCGATGCCTGGTTTTTTCTCGGGCGCATCTTTAGCATTCGCAACAGCCCAGTGGCCCTGCAATATTTCGACAATGCCCTCCGTGTAGACTCCACTTACCTCGAAGCGCAAGAGTTCAAAGCCGTGTTTTACAAACGCCGTGGCGAATTTGACAAAGCCTTTGAACTTTACCGCGACCTCATACTGCGCGATCCCGATTACGCAAACGCCTACTTCGATATGGGCGTGATTTACCTCGAATTGGATTCATTTTCAAAGGCTTATGACAATTTCAACATAGCGACAAAAGTGGACCCCATCTTCGTGAAAGCATATTATTACCGAGGAATTGCCTCGGAGGGAATGGGCAACCTGGAAGCTGCTTTGGCCGACTACAAACAGGCCAATGGGATGTCGCCAGAATACGAGGAAGCCAAAGAAGCGAGGGAGCGGTTGGAGAAAAAATGAAGGATTTGGTTATTTGAGGATTTGTGGATTTGGTTATTCGAGCGTACTCAAGCAAGACATTCGTACCAGCTAATTAGAAATTGCGATCGTGGGATAACCAAGTCCCCAAATCCCCAACCCCCTTGAAATTGTTTTAAAAAGTGCCGAATAACAAACAATTTCAAAAAATGGTCTTACTTTCGCCCAAATTTTGACCCACTTTGCTGCATTACGACGAATTTGGTTTCGTGGAAGAATGGGAAGTTGATAGCCCACCTGCCGCTGCTGATGATGCTCCTCCGTCCGAGCCTCATGTGCCAATGCGCGAACAATTCCCGGAGGCTGGCAGCAATTATCTCGGCGGCTCCTGCAACGGTTGGGAATACCGTACGGCTTTCAGGGGTTCGCGTTTGGCTTTTGCTTACGAAATGCTAAAGCTATTTTTAGTGGAAGAAGGCTACGCAGATGTGCCTTTGCCCGAAACAGCCGCAGAACTCAAACTTTTCAAAAAGCCCCGGCTCGCACAACTCCAAATGTTCGCCGATCGAGGCTACGCCCACAACCCGATCAAAATCCTCTTTCCCAACCAGCGCAATACCTTGATTCTCTGCGTGTACAACGAAGGTGAACCTGGACATTTGCTGCGGTTTCATGGCGTGGCATGAAATGTCCAAGGGAATGTCCAATGTCCAACAAGGAATGTCCAAGTATAGCGCGCCCTTGGACATTCCTTGTTGGACATTGGGCATTTAAAAAAATTCCCTCCCTGTGTGCAATTCTGCCCAGTGGCACATCTGTACCCCGCACAAATTTTCTCACCGAAAACTATCTAATCTATGAAAGTCACACTCTTTCTCTCCTCCTTTTGGCTCTTGATAGCCTCCCTTTTTTCTCCTGCTGAAAATGCCCACTTGACCGGAACTGTCACTGATGGCAAAGATGTCCTCATTGGGGCAAGCGTCGTTGCCAAAAAAGAAAGGCAAATTGTAAACGGCGTAACCACTGACATCAATGGTAGATACCGCCTCGAACTCGAACCGGGTATTTATGAAATTGAGTTTTCCTACACAGGATTTGTCACTCATCGAATAACAGAGGTGCCTGTAGTGTTGGGAAAAGAAAACATCTTGGATAATGTTCTGGATAGCAAACCTGCCATGGACGAAGTAATTGTAACGAGTTTTCAGACAATGAAAGAAACCAGTTTCGGTGCCTTGGGTGCTGCCCCTGCCAGTGCATCCGCCCGTGTCACAGATACGAGGTTAAAATCTGAAAGGTCTGTAGAACATGCCGGTGCGAAAGGGAGAACAGTGGCCAAATCTGCCGATCCTGCCGCTTCCAAACCTGCTCCAGTAGAAAGAAAACATGATGACCGCCGTGAGGCTCCAGAGTCTGCCCCAAAGCCTGTAGTCGTGGATGGCATGGACAAAAAAGTTGAAATCTCCTTTGATGCCGAGACATACGAAGAGCGTACCAGCCTTTCTGAACATGAAACTCCCAGCAGTGGAACACCCGCTCAGCCAGCTCCTCGCGCTGGCCTCCTCACTGCCGGAGAATGGAACGACCTCCACAACTGGAACCGCCATTGGGTTGATCTCCTCGCCGATGGCGAGACCGATTCCTTCCAGAAAACGTATGGCATTTACCCGCGCCAACGCTACACCGTGATGTTGACCAACGAGCATGATTTCCCCATTGCCGATGCCATTGTCTCGCTCAAAGGATCAGGAAAAACCCTCTGGGAAGCACGCACCGACAACACGGGTAAAGCGGAACTTTGGGCCGCACTTTTCAACCCAGAAAAACAAACCGCCAAGCTCCACGCTGAGATTTGGGTGCATGGAAATAAACACGATATTTTCACACTTTTACCCGCTACCGAAGGATTCAATCATTTGAAAGTCAATGCCGAATGCAGTGCGCCCAAAAATGTGGACATCGTATGGGCCGTGGATGCAACGGGCAGTATGGGCGACGAAATCGAATACCTGAAAACTGAATTGCTCGACGTAATCGGTCGTGCCAAAAGCCGCAGTCCCGAACTCGCCTATCGAATGGGGACGGTGTTCTACCGCGACAAAGGCGACGAATACATCACGAAGAGCAGCGGGCTATCACCCGATATTCCCAAAACTGTTGAGTTTATCCAAAACCAGTTTGCAGGCGGCGGCGGCGATTATCCCGAGGCCGTCCACAGCGCACTCGAAGAAGCTGTTTTTGGTCAAAAATGGAGCGAAAATGCCATAGCGCGCATTTGTTTTCTGGTACTTGATGCTAGTCCGCACCAAACCCCAGAAGTCAATGCCAGTCTACAAAAAAGTATTCGGGAAGCGGCCCGACTGGGCATTCGAATTGTACCGATAGCAGCGAGCGGTATCCAGAAAGACACCGAGTTTCTGATGAAATTCTTTGGCCTTGCCACAAACGGCAGCTACGTTTTCCTAACTGACCATTCAGGGATCGGTGGCAAACATCTGGAGCCTACCACAGATGAATACAAAGTAGAACCACTCAATAGCCTGATCGTGCGGCTAATTACCGAATACACCAGTGTTGAAAATTGCGAAGGCAAATCCGAAATCCGTTTTGAGAACGATCCGCAACACCTACCAGGCCCCGTCATTCAAGCCCTGTATTATCCCAATCCTGCCGTTGACCAATTTACCCTTGAGTTGCCTTTCGAGGTTCAATCCGTCACGATATATGACTCAGAAGGCAAAGCCGTGCGCAAATTGGAGAAACCAGTTGAAGGGCCGAATGTGGTCTTAATCAACGACTTAGCAGCGGGATTTTACACAATTCGAATCCTGAACAACGGACTGATGCAAAGTGGAAAATTGATGGTGGTGCGAAGCTGAGAAAAAATTTACTTTGGAGTATCGAGCAAATCAATACCTTTGTAACGAAAATTCGCTAAACGCGGTTTTTGTATCGTTCCACTCTAATTTTAACGCTTTTCACCACATTATGTCAGTAGCAGCCGAAGCCTCCACTATCCTCAAAGGCGGCGAATTTCTCATCCGCGACAGCCGCCCGGAAGATGTTTTTATTCCTGAAGAACTGAATGAGGAGCAACTCATGGTCAAACAAATGGCCGTTGATTTCCTAAACAACGAGATCGCTCCCAATCGTCAAAAAATTGAAAAACAAGAACCCGGACTGTCTCCTGCCTTGCTCAAAAAAATGGGCGATCTTGGTCTGCTCGGCGCACACATGCCAGCCATTTATGGCGGCACTGAGTTGGATACGAATACCAATACCGTCATCGCGGATGTGTTTGGTCCAATGGGTTCGTTCAGCGTGCCCTTTGCAGCCCACACAGGCATTGGGATGCTCCCGATTCTATATTTTGGCACGGAAGCGCAAAAGCAGAAATACCTGCCCGAACTCATTACCGGGGATTTGAAAGCGGCCTATTGCCTCACGGAGCCTGGCTCCGGTTCCGATGCGCTAAATGCAAAAACCCGCGCCGACCTTAGTGCTGATGGTTCGCACTACGTAGTGACGGGTCAGAAAATGTGGATTTCCAACGCGGGTTTTGCCGATATTTTTATCGTTTTTGCAAAGGTGGGTGGAGAGAAATTCACCGGCTTTGTGGTGGATGCACACTCAGCAGGGATCACCTTGGGCGCTGAGGAAGACAAACTCGGCATCAAAGGTTCTTCTACCCGACAAGTGTTTTTTGAAAACGTAAAAGTCCCTGCGGAAAACGTTTTAGGCGAAATCGGAAAAGGTCACCTCATTGCGTTCAATGCATTAAACATCGGTCGTTTCAAACTCGGCGTGATGTGCATCGGCGGCAACAAAGAAGTGATCAACATGGCAGTGTCCTATGCCAACGAACGGGTCCAGTTTGGCCAACCGATTGGCAATTTTGGCGCTATCCAATACAAATTGGCAGAGATGGCGATCCGCAATTTTGCCGCTGAAAGTGCCGCCTACCGTACTTCACAGTGTATGCAGGACAAAAAAGCCGAAGAATCTGCCGAAGGAAAATCCTTTGGACAAGCCACTTTGGAATCTGCCGAGGAATACGCCATCGAATGCTCCATTTTAAAAGTATTTGGCTCAGAAGTGACCGATTATTGTGTGGACGAGAACCTGCAAATTCACGGCGGTATCGGCTTTAGCGAGGAATACCCAGCTGCGCGCGCTTACCGCGACAGCCGCATCAACCGCATCTATGAAGGCACCAATGAAATCAATCGGATGCTGATGGTGGACCAACTTTTCAAACGGGCGCTCAAAGGGCAGTTGGACATTGTCGGTCCGGCCTGGGCAGTGCAAAAAGAACTGACTTCCATGCCTTCCATGGAACGCCCTGCTGGCGATTATGCCGAAGAGATCAAGGCCGTTTCGGATTTCAAAAAGGTCATCCTTATGGTGGCCGGCGGTGCTGCAAAAATGCAAATGGACGGCAAACTCAACCTCAAAGAAGAGCAAGAAGTGCTGATGAACTGCGCTGATATGTTTATTGATCTGTATGCCGCCGAATCCATGTTGCTCCGCGTCCAGAAACTGGTGGGTATGAAAAAAGAACAGCCACAAGAAGTGTACGAGGCTATGCTTCAGGTTTTCCTCCACGATGCGACGGCGCGCATGACCAGAAACGCCACCGATGCGCTGGCTTCTTTCGCTGAAGGCGATTTGCTCAAAACCTTCTTGATGGGAGTAAAACGTTTCACCAAGTACCCACCTGTGAATGTAAAAGTCAAGCGCCGTCTGGTGGCAGAGGCCCTGCGGAAAGCGGGGGGCTGGTGTTTTTGAATTAGGGAATTGGGGAGGTGTTGATTTGGGGATTTGAAGTTCGCCGCGCCGGGTTTTCCAGCGCGGCGAACCTTTTTTTGGGGTGCAATGGGAGATGTGACCTAGGTATAGCGAGGCGGACAAATGGATACTACTACAATTCCAATATGGCAGAGTAAGTCTTGTTATGAGTATGTTTTGGAGTCAGCAATACAATATTTAAAAATATTTGTGCAATTTAGTGGAAAATTCTTTGTGGAAACTAATTTTTAATATTTACGTTTGTGCCACAAAACTAAAACCTTATGTATGCCAACATACTTAACCACAGTCAAAGACTGCCTTGACTCTGATGTTTTTACAGGAGTCGTTGAAAAAGAATTTAAACTGTCTAATGGTGTAGCAAGGTGGCTTAATTTTAATGTAATCACGCCTCATTTAGAACAGTTAAAAACATCCATCAATCTAGTTATTGAAACACACTATATTGACAAGGTTTATAGAGACAGTTATTACTCCTATTATTCTTCAAAATTAAATAGATACAAAAGGAACTGTATCAAGATTTCCTTGTTTGATACAGTTATTGCACAGGATGATTTTCTAGATATATATAAAATAAATTTGCTCTCTGATCATTATCTTGGCTTTTTGGTTTTGCGCCCAACAGAACCTGCTATTCTTGGCCGAAGCGTAATATCTCCTAGAGCACTTGAAGTAAATGATATTCAAATATGTTCTGTTAGAATTAGCTCTACTGCGAACGCACTAAAGTTTAAAGCAATAGGGTTTCCTCATTCTTCTCAAGATACAGAAACTATTACATGTGCAGAAACGACTATCTGGTCACTAATGGAATATTTTGGGCATAAATACCCTGAATATAAACCTGCACTCCCGTCTAAAATCCATACCATTCTCAATTCCGTTTCTTTTCAACGACTTTTGCCTTCAACAGGATTAGATGTCAATCAGTTATCTTATGCTTTACGCGAATTAGGATTCGGGACGAAAATTTATTCACGGGGTGTATATGGAAATATTTTTGAAAACCTCTTGAGTACTTATATTGAGAGTGGGATACCTTTGGTAGTAGCCCTTGATAATGGCAGGTATTTGAAGGAAAATCCGGATGATACTGACACTAATTATATAGGTCATGCGTTGCTCTGTATCGGACATGTAACAACTAAAGACCAAATGATCGATGATTTGGAGGAAATAGATACACTAGATTCTGGACTTAATGATATCACAAAAGGCAGCATCGTAAAGGCATTTGATTGCAATGATATGGTTCGAGAATATGTTTTTGTTGATGATAATCATCCAGTATATCAAAAAGCATTCCTTAAACACCCCGCTGAGTATTACAAATCGCCTAGCTGGCGAAAATGTGAAATATCTCATTTTATTGTCCCTCTTTATAGGAAGATATACCTTGAAGCGTTTGAGGTGAAAAATTTCGTTCTTGGGTTTTTACTTAATAGTCCTCATAAAATACAGAATGACAATGAAGTGACTATTAGAACATTTTTAGCCTCCACTCGAAGCTATAAACAATACATATCTCTAGACTCATCAATGGACCCAGAAATAAAACGCTTAATAATTGAGGAAAAATTACCTAAATTCATTTGGGTTACCGAATTGTCTACCAAAGAATTGCTTAAGTCCAAGATGGCAACAGGATTAATAATTCTCGATGCAACAGAGCCTAATGTTTTTAATTTTGAGCCACTTATAATGGCTCTCCATTCAAATTTTTTGGTTAAATTTTCTCGAGAAACCAAGAGTTTAGAAAAATTTGAATTACCTTTGCGCCCCTTTTCAATGTGCGAAAGTAATCTCAAAAACATTGTTTAACAAACCAGGGAATCGGCAAGCCTTTTGCTCTAATGCTTAGGTATATCTTAGATATTTGCCTTTTCTAAAAAAACTTACAGAATCATGTTAAAAGAAATTAGCACGTCAGAAGCTCTACTAAAAAGGCTAAGAGGCGAAAAAAAATCCGTTCTCCTTGACAAGGAGGATCACCTGACCGCTGCTGAATCATTTAACACTTTTTTAGAAAAGGTGAAAGCTGATTTTCAAATCAAGGATAAAAAATCACAGATTTCCGCAAGCCAAGTGCAACTTACTGCTTGATTTTCACGGCTTTAAATTTATTTAGGTTTAAAAAGTTCGCCGCGCCGGGTATCTGGCGCGGCGAATTTTATAATATCCCAATATTCTAATATCCCAATATTCTAATTCTTCCGCCCATTTTGCGCATATCAAAAAAACCTGTACGTTCGTGCAGAACAATTTAAACACCTGATTTCTATGAAATTTCTACCTATCTTTTTCTCCTGGGCGCTCCTTTTTTGCCTCCCCTTCCAAACTTTCGGACAAAAAAGTACGCTTTCAAAAGCCCATTTTGTCAAAACCTACACTTTTTACAAAAACACCGACACTGGCCTGAACCACTTGAACTACTTCGATGCCATGGCAGAGAAAATGCGCCTCTCGCCGCAATCAAAAATGGTGCTGACAAAAGTTGAATCTGGCACAAACGGCTACAACCACTACAAATACCAGCAATTACACGAGGGGTTGCCCATTTTTGGCAGCCGTTACATTTTGCATGAAAAGGACGGTAAAGTCGTGACAGCAACAGGGCATTACAGCCCCTTGGCCAATACTGCTGCTTTGCCGGGCATCAACGCCGCTACCGCAGTGGCTTTTGCCAAGAAAACAATGAAGGCAAGGGAATACGAAGACAATAGGATAGAGCCAACACTGTGTTTTGTTGACCCTGCATTTCCCCAAGTCTCGGAAACACTGCGCCTGGCTTATAAGGTGGACCTGCACAGCACCGAGCCATTCGACAAGCGCCGCTATTTTGTGGATGCGGCTTCTGGCAAAATCATCACCCAGTTCCCGTTGATCTTGCAAGAAGGCGTACCCAGCACGGCCAAAACAAGATATTATGGCACCCAAAACATCATTACCGATTCAATAGCCCCACAGCAGTTTGTGCTTCGCGACCCGACCAGAGGTGAAGGCATTTTTATTTATAATAATGATGGCAGCAATTTTACCAGTACTTCTTCCGCTTGGGACCTGACCAATGACGAACAGGACGAAGTGGCCTTAGATGCCCATTATTGTACCCAGGAATATTATGACATGATGCTCGGCGATTATAACTGGCAAGGACTGGATGGCAGCGGCAAAGCGCTTAAAGTCAATGTGCACGGCGGCGCCTATGCCAATGCTTTCTGGGATGGCGTGTCATCCACTTATGGCGATGGCGACTGTAATTACGGCCCATTGACAACCCTGGAAGTGGTGGGGCACGAGTTTACACACGGAATGATTGACTACACTTCCCGTTTGGTTTACAGTTCGGAATCCGGCGCCATCAATGAAAGCCTGGCTGATATGTTTGGGAAACTGCTGGAGCGCAAAGCCGACCCGACGAATTTTAGCTGGAACCTGGGGCATTCTTTTCTCCTGAGCCCAGATGTTAGCCCTTTCCGCGTGATGGACGACCCCAACAGCCTCGAAATGCCTGCCTTTTACAAGGGACAATATTGGGTGGACAATGGCGGTGTACACACCAACAGTTCGATCGGCAACTTGTGGTTCAGCATGTTGGTGGACGGTAAGCAGGGCATCAACGAGCTGGGCAACGCCTTTGATATTCCTGCGCTTGGCCCTGACAAAGTAGGCCAAATCGTATTTGAAGTGAACAAGAACTATTTTACTGAAAACTCTAACTACAACCACTTTTACCAATATTCACTTGAGGTGGCCGAAACTTTGTACGGAGCAGGCTCCACAGAAGTGTTAGCAGTTGAGGAAGCTTGGAATGCTGTAGGCTTGCCCGGCACACCAAGTACAGCTTTAGACCTGAGCGTTTCGGGAGGTGGTTTTTTTGAAACCAATTTTTGCGGCTTGGGCCAGTTTATCCCGGTCAACTTCAAAATCACGAATTCAAGCGGTGTAGCCTACAATCCCTCTGCGATGGCTACCGTAACCCTTACCAACTTTTCGCTTCCCGACCATATAGTAAACCTTACAAGCCCAATCGGCCCCGGAGAAGTGTTTGATATTCAAGTTGACAATTGGCTGCTGGCATCCTCTTTAGGGTTTAATTTCGTTAGCGCCACATTGAATCTGACAGATGAAAACGCGAACAACAACTTCGCGTCCAACTATTACAATGTAACAGAGTTTGAATCTGATGACCTCAGCTTATATGTAGATTTCGAACCTCAAAATTGTTTTGCTACCGTACAGAACATCTTCCTGTATGTTGAAAATAACAGTTGTTCGGCAGTCCCTGCTGGTGCCGAGTTGAATTTTACTGCCACCGATGATAACGCAAACCTTATCTGGGCATCGCCGCCCTATATATTGGCCGAAGACCTGCTTCCCTCAGGTGCAGTTTTTATTTATTTTGAATTGCCGGCCACAAATTCGGCTTTGAACTTTACGCTTGTTTATCCTAACGACCCCGAACCGCTCAATAATGAGTTTTATGCTGGTCCAGCGCAAACATTTTTGCCGATAACTGGCAATTATTTGAACAACTTTGAAATAAACGATGGCCAAGACGAATATTTAACAATCGAAGGTCCGTTTGATCCTACGATATTCTACCAAAACAGTCAGTTTTTTGCGAGTACGGGCTATGGCCAAAGCCCGGAAGATTTTCAGACATGTTCAGACATCTTCAAAGTTTTCAACAGCGAATACGAAAATGGCATCAACGCCAGCATCCGTGCCTGTGTTGACTTTTCATTTTCTTCAGCCCCTGTCCTTGAGTTCGACCTTGCACAGTTCCGCAATGCTTACACAGACACTTCAAACTACCAGTACAGCAGTATGTTTCAAGCAAAATGGACAGGAAACGAAAGTGGGAATCAGATCATTTTTGGACAGCCCGAGGGCCTGGTCGTGCACCACAACATTCCATTACCTCCCTTTTTCAAAGGAGCAATGAGCTTTAAATTATACACGGAATTAGGCAATTGGGGGCAAGACCCAATGTTTTTGGATGAAAACGATTTCGTGCTGCTGGACAACCTTAAACTGAGCGCACCCATTACCAGTACGGATGATTTGGAAGCAAGTGCTATCATCCTTATTTCGCCAAACCCGGCACGGGAAAGGGCGACCATCCAGGCAGCCGATGGTATCAAAAGTATTTTACTTCAAAACTTGAATGGGCAAACGCTGCAAAACTTGCAACTGAACGCCACTTCATACGAGCTTGACTTAAAGGGGCTTAGCAACGGTTTTTACCTGCTGAATATTCAGTTGGAAAACGGAGCCTGGGGCGTAAGAAAACTGGTGAAAATGGATTGATTGCACGATTTATTACCGATGAATAAGCGGGGTGGGGAACACGGATTACACGGATGAGACACGGATTTCTAATTTTAAAGATTAAAAAAAAATCCGTGTCTCATCCGTGTAATCCGTGTTCCCCTCCCCGCTTAGTTCATAAGCTCCCAAGCCGTACGATACGCCCCATGCTCCGCGCAATAATCCAGAAATTCCTGGTAAAATTTATTGAGCCCAATCGTCTCTGAATCCCCTATGACCACCAGCACCATCCGCGCCCGGGTCATGGCCACATTCATGCGGCGGTAGTCCTGCAAAAAGCCAATCTCATGCTTGTCATTGGAGCGCACCAGACTGATATAAATCACGTCGCGCTCCTGGCCTTGAAAGCCATCAATAGTATTGATGGCAATGTTTCCTGTTGATAGTAAGGGAGCAAGCAACGCATCCTCCCGAAACATCGCTTCCAAATGATTTACCTGTTCCCGATACGGCGAAAGAATGCCAATACTCGGCAATAGATCGGAGCTGGGCGGTGCGTCCATCTCTAAAGAATACCCATACCGCAATAACAATTGCATCAAATGTTCCCGAACCAGCAAAGCCTCATCCGCATTGAACCGACTCGGATTGCGATGCAAGGCTCCAGGGTTTTCTTGTAACCTTTCCTCAAAACCGCAGCCTGCCGTGTCAATAAACGTAACCCCCGTCTCTGCAGGCTGGAAGTCTGGGCTGTGCAGTTCCCGTCTTGCTACACTATCATGCGCCACCAAAGCACCTTTATAGAAATACTGGTTGGAAAACCCCATAATCACCTGATGCATACGGTATTGTACGGTCAGCAAATTGACCTGCTCGGGCAGGGTTTCCAGACATCGTTCTATCAGCGTGGTGGACAATCCCTGACGTGCAGCCTCGAGGTTTTTGACCGTCGGCGGCAATTGAAACGGGTCGCCCGCAAGCACCACCCGACTGCATTTAGTGATCGGTATCCAGCAGGCAGGTTCGAGGGCCTGGGCCGCCTCATCAATCACACAAGTGCGGAATCGCCGCTTCTCCAAAAGTGGGTGCGAAGCGCCGACCAGGGTGCATGTAATGGCTTGGGCACCGCTCAATATTTCTTCTACGACGCGGTCTTCCAACATTCGCGCCCAGCCATCCAGGTCGCGGGCTTGTTGTTTGAGGTGTGTACGTTCCCTGCGGTCTTCCGCACCAAAGCTTCGTTTAAATCGCGCGGCTTGACGGCGATATTCTGCCGCTTCTATCTTTACTTTTTTGATGTTTTTTGCTTCCGGGTGTGCCGCCAGCAGCGCGTCCACGGTATGTTGCAACACACTATCGTCCACACGGCTAATATTGCCGATCCGCACCACGTTCAGGCCCTGAGCAGCCAGGCGTTCGGTGAGCAGGTCGGCAGCAGTATTGCTGGGCGCAGTCACGAGCACAGTGTTTTCGGTTTGGGCCAGGGCTTTGATCCCGGCTACTAAAGTGGTTGTTTTGCCCGTTCCCGGTGGGCCGTGGATGATCGCCACATCGGTGTTGTGAAGGATGGCCTCGACGGCGATGCATTGGGAATCGTTCAATCCCAGCCGCCCGTTTGCTTTGCTGGGAGTCGTGGTATCTTCTGTTAATACAATAGGGATTTCGATGCTTGAAAGGCTGATCGCCTGCACTCCGGTATCGGTCAAAATTGCCGGAGTAGGCATATATACTGGCAGGGAAACACCCTTTTGCAAGGGAGTTCGGGAAGTCGTCAAAATTTCCCGCAATTCCGCCAATCGGTCGCCTTTGGCGGCCATTACTTTTTCAAGGGCGCGGTCCATTTCGTGGTAGCTGCGGTCGTCGAAGAGCATATCCACCCCGAGTTGTCCGGCATTGATCCAGTCGGGAACATCCCGGGCACTGAGGATGATTTTCATGCGGTTGCGTTCCACGAAGTTGATTACGCCTTGTTGGGTGGGTTGATCCACCCCGGTTGCCTGGGTGAACAAGCTAATAGGTTGCCCGGCGCGGAGTTGGTGGGGTGCGTTCAGGTGTGTTGTGCGCTCCACGATGACAAACGCCTTCTCACTAAGTGCGAACCCGGTATTGATCACCTGCAGCGGATACCAGGTATAGCCTTGGGCAACGCGATCAGCGAGTGGTTTTTCGCGTACCAGTTCCAGAAAAGCGCGATGGTCGGCTTCTTTCTCTTGGCGGAGGAGCTGGCGGAGGTTTTGGAGGTGCGGGTGATCGGGTGTCATATTGGCCGGCGAAGGTACGACGGGGATGTAAAGGAAATGCGAGGGGATGGAACACGGATGACGCGGATTAGACACGGATTGACTCCTAATTACCTTAAAATCCGTGTCTAATCCGCGTCATCCGTGTTCCATCCCCTCGCAGCCTATCAACCATACACCCCCACCAAAAGCACCAAAACTGACACCAACGTCAACCAGCCCAAAAGCGGCAATACAAATTTCAGCCAGCGATCAAAGGTGACATCTACCATTGTCAGCGAAGGCAAGATCAGACCCGTGGGCGTAATGAAAGCCATCAACCCCATTCCGTACATGTAGGCATCCACGACCGCACTGCGCGGGGCACCCACCACATCCGCCAAAGGCGCCATGATCGGCATTGAAAGCACGGCCAAGCCCGACGAGGAAGGCACGAAAAAAGACAGCACCCCAAACATCCCCATCATCACGGTAATAAACAAGCCTTTGTGCATACCTTCCACCAAATTGGAGGCGTAAAAAAGCAAGGTGTCTGAAATGCTGCCCTCCTCCATAATGATCGTCACACCGCGTGCTATGCCTATAATAAGTGCCACTGAAAGCAGCTCATTCGCACCTCGAATAAAGGCTTCCACGAAGGTCTTTTCTTTGATTTTTGAGATCAAAAAGAGGAGCAAAGACCCTGTAAAAAACACCGTGGTCATCTCCATAAACCACCAGTCAAGCCGCGAAACGCCCACGATCATTACCACAAAACAAAGCAAGGCAATGATCAGTGAAAGGCGTATCCGTCCATCCAGCGATACTGTTTGTACGCCCTCGTTCCGCAGAAACAGGGCTTCAATGGCGGCTTTTTGCTTGAAAATCAAAGAGTATTCGGGGTTTTTACGCACTTTTTCGGCATAGCGGAGGATGTACCAAATACAGATGCTCGTCCCTAAAACCAGAAAAGCAATCCGGCTCATTTGCCCGCTCGTCCAATTGATCCCAGCTGCATTGGAGGCAATGATGACACTAAATGGATTAACAACGGAAATCATGGTGCCGATACTAGAACCGATGTAAATACAAGCCAAGGCCGTGATCGCATCATAGCCCGCCGCTAAAAATACCGGCACCAAAATCGGGTAAAAACCAATCGTTTCTTCGGCCAAACCAAAGGTGGTCCCACCTAAAGCGATCAAACCTGTGATGACATAAATGAGCAGTCGCTCGCGCCCCTTCAGACGCAGTGCAAGCCATTTAATGCCTGCATCAAAAGCGCCCATAGATTGGAGCAAACCAATAAATCCGCCCAAAATGAGCACAAAAAGAATTACATCAAAAGCTCCGGCAATCCCTTTGAGGGGCGATTGCACCCAAGCCAAAAAGCCCTGTGGCTGGCTTTCCAGTCGGTAGTAAGTACCGGGGATGCCAACCGGCTTTTTGATACCACCTCCCGTGAATTTTTGGATATCGGTTTTGATGCCAAGTTGGTCAAGCGTGGACTGGACGGCAGGAAGCGCAACCGTTTGGGTATCCGATTTTTGATGGAGGAATACCTTTTGATCGGCATCATATTTCAAGGTCTGGTATTTCCCGGCGGGTATCAACCAGGTCATCAAAGCGACGATGGCGGCGATCAGTAATAGGACGGTGTGGGCGGTGGGAAAGGAGATTTTTAGCATGGCTTAGGGCCGGGCGCATGATTGCCCGGTAGTTGTGCCAAAGGAACGGGAAAAGCAGGATTTATGGGAGGGCCGTGCGGTAGTTGCGATTTTAATTATTTAAGTACCGATGCAATACCAATCCTAGCTATCGTTGTCAATTTATTTTCACTATTAAGATTGGGTGAAAGCAATAATCCTTCGTGCTTACCCCCCGCCATTGCAAATACTGCGTCATTGGGGAAATCCATTGAACATTTACCCATTTTAGTATAGGGTTCCTTTGTTGTAAACAGATTGTCGCAAAAGCTTTTGCTAAAGTAGAGTTGTGAATTTATGCATTCTCCATTAGATTGCTTTCCCCCATTTTTCCCAAAAAGCATAAACATTTGCCATTCGTCTTTACTTATCTGTTCAGGATATCCGCTATAATTTCCTTCTGCATCTGCCTGCCATACTTCTACCACAGCTCCAGAAACCGGAGAACAATCGGGATGGCTTAGCACTTGCATTCGTAGGTTAAGCAGTTCCCCGTTTTTATCTTCAACAATATCGCGTCTTTCAGGAGAAGGCAAATAAAAAGGCCCTTCAACTTGTTTAGTCGTAAGCACACAAGGGTCTATTTCTGTTGGAGAGGATGTTGTGGAAACCGTTGGATTGTCAGAAAAGGTAAATAACATTTCTCTAACCAATTTACGTCTGAAAATCCAAGCAGTCAATACCCCGCCACCGAGGATGCCCAATGTAGTGAATATAAATTTCGTCTGTTATGTTTTGTCATTGTATAAAATGGTTATGGTTGAATATTCAAATCCGCCAAATGTAATTCGGCAAACTGTAAAACACCAAATCATCTAAGGGGGATTTTATTTTATCCCACCTTTTCTTGGTGATAGGGGCATAAATCTCCGTCGTTTTGCTGATTTCGTGTCCAAGGAGTTCTTGGATGTATCGGCAGATAGAAGACCACGAAGCCCCCCCGCTACATCTTGACCACCTTGCTCAGTGCCCCGCTATTTTCCCCAATCACTTGAATAAAATATACTCCCGGCAAAGCACCCTCCAAGCGCGATTCAAGTCCGCCTACATCTTTCCCAAAATCCCCCAACAATACACCGTCCGCACTGAAAAGCGAAATGTTCCGAATCTCCTCCACCCCTTCAATGCTGATTCTTTGTCCCGAAAAAAAGGGATTCGGTGAAATACGCATTACGGGCGATCCAGCAATCACATTTTCTATACCAACAGCGTTTTTCGGGCTTATGTAAACCTTGAACATCCGCTTGCTTGCACTCGAAGGTGTGATGTTTGGGATTTCCGCTTTGATGCCGCCAAAGAGCCAACCCACAAAGGTTTTGCCGTTCATTTGGTGGAGTTTCAGCACCTCGTTGGGAAAATGCGGCGCGTCTTCAGCGGGGGCGAAAATCATGTTTGTGCCTAGCAGTTCATCAAATTTTTGGGGCAATAAAAACTCCCTACTCGTGTCATCCGCGCGGCGGCGGAAAGTGCTGATGTCACGAATGAAAGGCACTTTCTCGTCGTACTTTACGGTCTGTGAATTCTGGTCAAAGTAGTGCGCACTGAGACCGGCAAAAAGTATCGTGTACATGGAACCATCTGTGGAATCGAACATCGGCACGGCGGGACAGGTGTACTGACTGAAGATTTGCTCATACGAATTGTCTAGGGTAAAAATTTGATTTTCACCGATATACACGGGGTTGTAATACGGCAAATCAACATCCGGGCGGAACACGCCACCATGCAGACAAAGCCCAGGGGAGCCATCGGGATGGATCACAGGTGCGAGCGTGAAATCGCGGCGGCGCAGGTTTTGCTCATCGTGGTGTGCGGAGTAGTCTGTGATGGCAAGTGTGCTGGAATTGTTCGTGATTTTGAACTTTCGGATTTCGCAGGTGTACGTTTGGGTGAACATCGGGCTTGGTTGTTGGGTATAATTCCCCGAAAAATCGTGGCCGCCCACGAGATAAAAAAAGTCACCAAGTTTGTCCATCTCGCCGCCGCAAACGCGGAGATTGTCCGACTGAGTTTGCCGGAATGCAGCAGAAGGATTGGTTTGGGCTTGCATAGCCGATACGAGCTGGGGCAGGTTTACCACTGTCAGCACGGCAAAGCTGATGAAATCGCCCGTTATCGCGTCTTTGCCATAACCACCACAGATGTAGAGGTTTTCGCCGTCCTGCGCGTACTGTGGGTTGGTGGCTTTGAGCGGATCGTGAAAGGGAATGTTGAGTGCGTTCACGCCAAAGTTGAGGGCATCGCCCGTGGCGGGGTCAATGAGCCAGATGTTGGTGTTGGCCTCGTTTTCAGGGAATGCAGTGAAAGGGAAAAAACCGTGCAGCCCGCCCACACGCCCGCCGATAATAACCCACCAGCCGTCCCATTGGGCAAAAGCCATGGAGTGGAAGCCGGGCAATTCGTCTTGTGTAACGTCTTCAATTTCAAGGGTAAAAGGCAGTTCAGCCGGGTCACCTGGGGAGGGGGATTGGGCGGAAACAGAGGCGGGTGTTAGGGCTATCAAAACGAGGAAGAGCAGGTCTTTCATATATAATTGATGGTATTAGAAGTGCCTAATTCTACTTTGTCAAATGAGAAAGATGTTTTATATTAGCGTTTTTAAGAACGATGAAGCTACCCATAAGTGAAAAAAAATAGATTTTTACGCCACTTCGTACGAGCGGTATTTTTGGTGCGGCACCAAATCAAGCCTGGGCCGATGTCAAGAATACCTAAAAGGAATTTTCCACGATTGCAAAAGT
>Ga0163147_10000672_pt1 | contig 53496 bp, 36 predicted proteins | sample OliLakLV19MP6G1_FD_148597 | JGI IMG/M metagenome (GOLD analysis project Ga0163147, IMG submission 148597) | Freshwater microbial mat bacterial communities from Lake Vanda, McMurdo Dry Valleys, Antarctica- Oligotrophic Lake LV.19.MP6.G1 | ecosystem: Environmental > Aquatic > Freshwater > Lake >... | reverse complement strand
GCCTTCAGGCTTTATTTTCATCGTGATGATTATGCTACCATCTTCTTCAAACTTGTATTCAGTGGCCATATCCTGTATTTTTGACCCCAAATGTACATCAAATGGGAACTACACCCGCTGGCTTGGTGGCTCTTTTGCAAATGTGCTACCAATAGCGTTGGCTTATTTTACTTTTAATTCATACTTGTCCTCAAAAAAATCATTCAATATATTTTGGTCAGTCTCTTCAATTAAAAATTTCCTTTCATTATCTGTCAGCTCACAAACTCCAAAATTCTTTATGTAGTTGCCATTTAATGAAAAGTAGTTTGAAGAATAAGGCTTGCTAGTAGTCTTTATGTAATACCAAAACATACTCGACTCCATTATCTTTTTGATGATTTTCATTTCAGTCTCTGAACTACCAACAACAGCTAGTCCATTATAGAAAAGTAAGTCATCATCTGAATTGATAATGAAATTCGGAGTCCTGTCAGAATATTTAGGAAAAAACATTTTGTTCTTTATCTTCTCTAGTGATTGAGTTCGACCAAATGCAAACCAGTTTTCATAGCTCCCATTTCCTTTATCCCTTTCTGCCAGAGTTATTCTTTTGTTTTGTAAGTATTTGTGTGCTTCGGGGAATTTATCTCTAATTAATTCCTCATCTAAAAGCTTAGGTTTTTCTTGGTGGTCGTATGGGAAAATGACTTTCTCTTTTAGATTGCTTAAACTAACCTCACGACTTAGTTTATTTGAATTGATAATGTCTTTACAAATGCCTTTTTCTATCTTATATAAACTACCATTTTGCAAGTAGAAATACTTGTCATCTTCGTCAACTGGTCTAAAAATATAAATGTCATTCTTTAGTGTTGCAATACCGTGTCTGGTTTGGTATATTTCACCAAATGGAATACCCGCAGATTCAATTTTAGAGATAGTTTTATTGTCTTTTAAATTCCACCCTTTTTTTGAATCAAGAGTTCTATAATTTACTTTTTTAAATGATTGCTTTCCCTTTAATTTATTGCTTTCAGAGTTGGTGTAAGAGATGAAATTTTGATTTCTGTTTTCAATAAAACAAATACAGGTATATGTGTTTTTCGATTTGAATACTTGTTCCGAACCAAAATCAATTATGCTTATTGCAAGCTGCTTTCTTTGAAAATAATCTCTTAGAGCCCTTCCATTTAAACTTTTGAAGAATGAGTTCATTGTTATAAATCCAAGAGTTCCATCTTTTGCTAAATTCTCAATTGCAATTTGAAAAAATGGAATATAAAGGTCTGAGTTACCCGGTTTACAAACCTCCCAATTCTTTAACTTCTCTTTTGTTTCTTTATCAAGATTCCTAGCACAAACGTAGGGAGGGTTTCCTAGGATGACATTAAAACCATTAAAGTCGTCAATTTTAGTCGCCCAATCAAAATCTAATGAATCGCCTTGAAACAAGTTAAATTCAAACTCTTTGACATCCTCTCCTGATTGCAAAGCCAATAAGGAAAGAAGAAGCTTAGTTCGGTTAACAGAATATTCTTGGATGTCTAAGCCAAAAATGTTGTTTTTAAAAATTTCTGAATAGTTTTTACCAGTTCTGTTCTTAAACTCTATAGAAGAATTGAATAAAAAGCCACCACAACCACAAGCGATATCCGAAATTTTAATCGAATCATTGAGAATACCAGTTTTCTCAAACGCCTCTTTAACGAGATAATCCCTAATGTGGTAAGGGGTATAAATTGCTCCATTTATGATTCTATCAGCAGGCGAGATGACAAATTCGAACAGTTCTATTAGTTCCTCAAAACCAAATTTTGTTATTTCAGAATTAATCACTGATATAAATTCAATAAGTGAAGCGTTTTCCTCTTTTTCAACTTTCCCGATTGAATATGACTTAAGAAGTATGTTGTTCTGAAGCTTTATTTTATTGATTTTAAGAAAAGCAGAAATAATAAGCCTGTCCACATCTTTGGGAGTTGTGGAATATTGACTTAAATATTTGAATGCGTTTCTCATTATAGAATTGCTCTTTTCAGTTTTTTGTAATCCATATATTGAAAGGAGATTGCAATAAATAGTTTTTTAGCATCTTCATCTCCAGTCCTTTCAATTAACTCTCTTAGAATCTCCATCCTTATTTCAAGTTGTTCAAGCATCCAAATAATGCTATATCGTTTTAAATAAAGTTTCAGTTTTAGATACATGTATTTTGCAGAATCAGATGTTTCAACAGGATAAATATTTCCTAATTCATCTCTGTAGAAGTGCTCGTTGTAGTCTACATCACATGGGTCAAGGTAAATTCCTATATCATCACTCTTTGCTCTATTTACATAAGAACATGAATAAACTAAATTGGAATATTGTGTCTCAAGTCCTGGATAAATTGATTTAGGCTTAAAGTGGTCAATTTGAAAATTTCTTTTCCCTCCAAACCAATCTTGTTGGCAATAAGTATAACCACATCTTTTGCAAAAATCTTTCTCCAAAGGGTCTTTGTAACCCTTGTAATCTTTTAATACCCTGCCTGCATAACTTCTTGCAGGTGGCGTATTTCTAAAATTTAGTTGGCTCATTGTTTACCTTCAAGTTTTTTAGCTAATTCATCAACCTTCTTTAAAAGTTCTGATAGTTCCGTTGCTTCTTTATCATCTCTTAAAACATTCGGGATTTGACTTTCTTTATCTAGTGCCTTCTCAATCTTAGAATCCAATTCAGCAATCTCTTGTTTTTCAAAAGCATCTAACTTTCTTTTCTTGCTTTCAGCAATTAATTCCAAAAGCCTATTTTCATCTGACTCTAATTTATGTTTATACTTTTCGATTTGAGCTTTAATTCTTTCTAGGAATTGTTCTCCCTCGTCCATCTCCTTCTTTTCATAAATAATATTGACATCTTCTCCTTTTGAAATAGCATCATCTTCGTAAGAAGTCAGAATGAATACAGGAAATCCTTCTCTCTTTTTTAAAAATAGACTAACTAAATCAGTACCGTCATAATGAACTGTGGAGAGTTGTTCAGCAAAATCAAAATCAGATACTATTGCATCAACGTGGTTCTCCAATATTTCGTTACAAGTTTCTTCAATAGAATCTTTTGGGGTGAAGGGGATTACTTCAAAAAAATTATATGAAAAACGTTGAAACCTTCTGGTATCTGATTGGTCTTCGTCTATATATGCGATTTTGTATTTCATATTTTTAAAGATTATGTGGTAAAGTAATTTTTAGCTTGAAATTGGGTCTTGTTTGTAATATTTCAACATCACCACTGTATTCATCTATTGTAGATTTAACAATCCACATCCCCAAGCCTGTCCCAATTTTTTCGCCAGTTTTATCATCCCTTTTTGTTGTAAAAAATGGCTGAAAAATTTTATTTGGCTCAGATATTTCTTCTAAAAGCCCAGGTCCAAAATCTTGATAAACAACGCTAATTCCATTTGCTTCGTTTGGATTAAACATAAAACTTAGTTTTAATTCCCTAATATCACCAGCGTCTTTTCTTTTGTATGCATCAACAGAATTTGTGATGAGATTATTAAAAATTCCGTCTAAATCAATTTCGTGTCCTCTAAAGTTTACTTCAGTGAATTTCCATTTGTCAATAGTCAATTTGATGTTTCGTCTTGAAAGTAAGGAACTCCATATTTTTTCTAGACCTTCGATATAGGTAACCATATTAATTATTCTTCTCGTTCTTTTGTCCTTTCTTACTGATGATATTGAAAAGTCAAGCCACGATTTCAATCTTTCATCTTGCTTTCTCATATCCGAAAGCATAACATATGGATCAAAGAATTCGGGTAGTTCCCTTAATTTGTCAATATCGATAATCTGTAAAAGAACATTTTTTAATTCATCAGTTCTCGGAAGAATACTATCCGTATGATTTCTAAATTCGTGTGCAAAAGATGTAACTATGAGTCCTGCACTTGCCAAAACCCGTAAAATTTTTTGTTCATCTTGAAGCTCTTCTATATCTTCCTTATATGCCTCAATAGCACTTATCAAAGTTTCCTGTTCTACTTTAGGGTCGGTAGTTCTTGAATCACTTTTATTTTCTTTCTTGTTTTTTATGATTTGTTCAGCATCCTCTTTTGCCTTTCTCTTTTTGTTATTTTCATCATAAATCTTCTTGAGCGTCATCATTATTTGATTTCTGTCTTGCTCGAAGATTTCGATAATAGATTTTAATATTTCTTTGAATAAAGAAAAAGTGTCATTTTCTTGTAACCCTTCTCTACTTGATTTGTCCTCAAAATTAATATTATCAATCCTAGAAATATTTACAATTCCATAAACTTGTTGTGGTCTGACTCTATAACCAGGTCTTGTAACTGTTGGGTTACTTAGAGCCCTTTTACCTAAATCTAACCAGTCGAATGAACTACTCTTGGTTTCGCCATATGGCCTAACTCTAAAATTGTCTCTAAAAATTTTAATCCCACCAAACTTGTCCAACCAACTAGATCGATTTCTATAATTAACTGCTTTATACGGATATTTACCTATATCTTCATCCTTTTCCTGACCACCTCCCCTTTTCATAAAGTAAAATGAAAATGAAAAAGCTCCTATTTTACTTAAGTTGTCATTTTTGTCAATGTCTTTATAACCAGCAATTAAAGTTTCTAGTTTAGTTTGTATTTCAAATTCACCTTTTTCAAAAATATCAAATTGATATTGTGATTGATTGAGCTTTGAGTTTTCAAAAAATCCTAATCTTTTCAAATCCCCAAAATTCAATTCATTTCTAGTGACATTTATATTTACACTTTGATCTTCATTAATTATAGTTGAAATTTTATAATCAAAATCATCACATAAAGTTGGTAGAACTTTACCATAATTTTCAGGTTCTAAAGTACTAAAAAGGAAAAGTTTAAAAATATTAGTTTCCAATGGAGGTACTAATATCTCCAAATTAGAGAACAGAGACTGTGTAGCTCTTTCATCCCAAGTGTCTTTAAGATTATCAATTGAAATTATGGTTCCCTTTTGTTCATTCCAATAATCAATAATAGGCTCTCTTAGTCCAGTGAAATTTTGCATTTCGATAATTTCTCCCCAAAAATCACTATTACCAATTTGAAGTGTTGCTTTAATATCTGAAATTACCGCTCCAGAGTTATCAAACTGATTCCAATCCACGTCCCAAACTAAACTTTCTGAATCTACTGTTTTGGTAAGCATTATACTTGATTTGCCAAGGCGGTCTAAAGCAAACCTTCCGATTCCTTTTGCTCCTGTTTTAATTCTTGATTTAGTTTTGAAATTAATTTTCTTGTCATCAGTACCAATGGTCATCCATTGGTTTCGAATGATTTTCTCTGTCATTCCATCACCATTATCTAAAATTCGAATACTGTCGTTTACCGGGTCTATTATTATAATACAAACGGAGGCATCTGCGTCATAACTGTTTTTTACTAATTCAATTATAGCACCTTCTGCATTTGCAAAATTTTCTTGCCCAATTAAACGAGCGGTTCTTGCTGATACCGTAAATGGAATTTGCGTTATCTCCAACTTTTCGATTTCCTCTTTGATAGATGCAATCAAAACAGCATCAGAACTTTCCTTCTGAATTTCTTCGGAAAGTCTTTTTTTAAGTTCTAATATTTGTGTTGCGTTATCCATTAATTTATTTCTGCTCATTATTAATCAAGTCCGTAATCTGAACATTGAGAAGTTCTGCAATAGAAACCAATGTATTTAATGTAGGTTGAACATCATTTGTACACCATCTTGAAATAGTAGCTTCATTCTTGCCAAGCTGTTCAGCAAGCCATTTACTACTAAGGTTCTTTTCAACCAGTACTACCTTGATTCTATTTATTGCTTTTCGGCTCATCTAAATTGCATTCGGTGCAAAGATATTGATTTTATACGAAATTAGTCAAGGTTTTTGTCGGAGCGTTGGGGCAAAAGCAAATCTGCTGCATTGTGTTGGCTTTGTGGGCGGGGATGCAGCTCTTTTGTTTTTGCTGATGCGTTGGCATTTTGTCTTTCATTTTCTATTCATTTATAGTCGGTCGTGTCGTCTTTTAGGGTGAGGCATAACGCATAAATATACCCACTTTCCATAACACCGCACCAAAGTACGCCAAATCCTCAAATCGCGCAGAATTTTAGAAAAAACCTTCTAAGTGCTTGACAACAAACCATTTAAAATATTTACATATACGTCAATATACCTAAAACAATACAAAATGCGTACTTCAATGCACAACAAGGTCGGCGTTGAAACAATACAAAATGCGTACGCTCTCCCGCATTGCCAGGTTTTCTCCACCCTCGCCAAGCCGCCCTGCTCCGCCCTAGGCCGCGCGGGTGTTTTCACCACGCAGGAAAAGCGAACTGCGATTTACCTTTACCATTATTATTGCTCTTAGGGAATCTCGATTTCCTATCCTGACTTTCAACCCAATATATTTTTTTGCGCATGGCAACCCTTACCCTCCTCAATTTCGAAAAGAAAACCCCCAACAACATTCTGGATCGGGGCAAAAAAATATTGAAAAATGACATGATCCTGGACTTGAAAGAAATTTTTCCTGGAGAATGGACCGCGACGGTGCAAAGTTCCAAACGCGGCAGCTATCTTGTGACCGTAAGCCTGGACGGCAATACCATCCTGGATTCGGATTGTGATTGCCCGGATGATTACAACAATGTTTGCAAACATCAGGCTGGTGTTTTGTTTCAGCTCCGGGAGCAAGGTCCGGGGCAGATGCCCGCCGAAATCAAAGCGGCAGAACCCAAGGCGCGGCTTACAAGGGCAGATATACTCGCCCAGGCGCGAAAGACAAGGCTGGAAAGATATGGGGTCGGCAATATAAAACAAGCGCATGACCAGCCGGGGGAGTCCGCCCCCGCCCCCATCCAAACCGCAAGCGTTCAGGAACTTTTTGACCAATTTGATCGGCTTGACAAAACCGAAGCCCGCCTTGTTAAAATTGCGGCTGTTGCCTGGGAATTGGTCAGCCAAACGAAGTTCCTGGATATATTCAACGGCAGTGCTTTCAAACACAATGGCATAAATCTATACGTCGGTGAGCTAAAGTCCATGCTTCCCAAACTTTCATCTGCTGGTTTCCTGCTTCAAATCGACGCTCAATACCGCTGCAATTCGGCGTTTGCAGATGCCTTGTGCGATCGGGATTTTTCCGGCGACCCTGATTTTCGTGCTATTGCAAAGGCTATCGACCGGGAAATACCGCTTTCCTGGTATACCCACGGCTCCGGCCCCGATCGGCTGCTCCGAGAAATGCGGCTTGCTAAATATCTTGACCGACCCGATCAGTTCAACACGCATTATTTCAACCTGATCAGTAAGGGAACCAAGGAATACACGCAACAAAAACTCCTTGACCTCTGGCTGCCAGCAACATTCGATTTGGCAAAATTGGAAATGCTGCCACTGGGTATCAGGGCTTTCCTCTTGGCTGAAAAATTCATCATTCAGACCTTGCATCTGTTGCCTACGGACGCTTATTTCCTTTATGCTGTAGAAAAACTGCCAGTTTTCGAGGAATCAGCCCGGGGAAATCTTGCACGGCTTACCGGACAGATCTATTTATTGCAGGGTGACTGGAACGGGGTGCGCCTTGTTGCCAAACACGCCGGGCTTTTGACCAATCTGATATTTGACGGCATTCACCGGTTGATCATCGGCAACACCGCCGAAAGCATCACCGCCTTTCAATTTGCGGTAAAAGAACTCAGGCGTGAATCACGAAGCCCTAAAAATACCCTGACAAACCTGGGCGGCCTTTTTGAGATCATGGCGCAGTTGAAAACACAGGATACAGCGTATTATCAAAAAATAAATGTGCACCTCGAACATGTCTATAAACACGGCACGTCCTATTTGAATGCATTCCAATATATTCAAGCTGTGTTGCTTTTTTTACAAAACAACAAAGAGGGGGCGATTAGAATACTCAATAGTAGCCATGGGACTACTTTTCCTATAACCTTGTTTTTCAAGTATTTATGCCAATATTGGGTCGAAGAGAAGTCCATTGACAGGCCAGCGGTTGAAAAGTACCACGAAATGCTGTCCGCTAATGGTTACGGTTGGCTCGCCGCCGAGATGCTGGCGCTGCGTGCCGGACTCAACCCCGATGATACACACCTGCGTTCGGCGAGCGAACTGGAATCAGCCCGGCTTTCCTTCGAGCCATTAACAGGGGTTTTGCCCCGGATAGAAACCTGGGAACAAGCCCTGAACCTGTTGTCCGGAATGGTTGCAAAGTCCGCAGCGGCGGCAGAGAAGGAAAACGACACCCGTTTGATTTGGCTCGTGGATTTCGATCGTAAAGTCTTGCAACCCAAGGAACAGCGATTCGGAAAAAAAGGCTGGACAAGTGGTCGCGCTGTTCCCGAATACAGCCTGACACGGAACAAAGTGACCAACATGACGGTACAGGATATTCGAATTGCAGAAGCGCTTGGATATCATTCATGGTATTATTTACAAGCGGCCACCGCTGCATGGCAAGCCCTTGTAGGTCATCCTTTGCTTTTTTTGGCCAAATCCCCCGAAATAGCGGTGCAACTGACGGAAGAATCGCCCGTGCTCGTCGCGCAGAAAACCGACAAAGGTTTCCAGTTGAAATTTTCACATAAATTTGTAGACGAGGGTTTTCTAATAATTAAAGAAACTCCTACCCGGTACAAATTAATAACCATCACGCCTGAACATACCCGGGTTATTAAAGCCTTCGGCGGCGCGGCACTTTTCGTGCCCAACCAGGCCGCTGAACGATTGGACGCCATCTTATCGGGACTTGCCAGGCAAATACCCGTGCAATCCGCATTCGAAAGCGCTAATCTTCCCGTCGTACCCGCTGACGCTCGTGTGTGCGTGCACCTGCTGCCCGTGGGCGACGGGTTTCATGTTGAATTATACGCAAAACCCTTTACCACGACACCGCCTTATTTCAAACCCGGTGCGGGCGATGACTCGGTGACGGCATTCGTCGGAGGGGAACAAGTGCGCAGCATCCGGGACCTGAAGGCGGAGACCAAGAACAGGGCGAAATTCCTGGAAGAAATCCCCATGCTGCGGGATGTGAAGCCCCATGACGATGTGTGGGAACTCGAGAACGCAGATCAATGCCTCGAATTACTCGCCCAACTATACCCGTTGGTGGAAAGCGCCAGCATTCTGCTCGAATGGCCAAAAGGCGAAAAACTGCGCATCACCGCCCTGGCGGGTTTCGATCAATTCAAGATGCGCATACGCGGGCAAAATAACTGGTTCGAGGTGGAAGGCGAGCTTCGTGTCGATGAAAATCGCGTACTGACGATGCAGGAACTGCTGGCCATGAGCACCTCGGGCAAGCAGTTTATGGAGATCAGTCCTGGCAAGATCATAGCCCTCACCGCCGAATTCCGCCGCCGCCTGCGCCAGATTGACGGACTGATGACGACGCGGAAGAACGGGGCATTGCAACTGCATCCGCTGGCAGCCAGCGCGCTCGACAGCTTCACGGAACTGGTTCAACAGGCGGATTTTGACCAAAAATTCCTGGAGAAAAAGGAAAAAATTCGTGCGGCTTTCGAGGTCAAATACAAATTGCCCAAAAAATTCAACGCCGAACTGCGCCCCTACCAACTTGAAGGGTTCGAGTGGCTGAGCCGCTGCGCCGCAGCCGAATTGGGTGCCTGTTTAGCCGATGACATGGGGCTGGGGAAAACCGTGCAGGCATTGGCTCTGCTGACAGCCCGCGCATCATTAGGGCCCGCCCTCGTTGTCGCGCCCGCCAGCGTGTGCCGGAACTGGGTCGCTGAAACGCAAAAGTTCTCCCCCGCGCTTCGCCCGATTTTGTTCAGCGAGGGCGACCGCGCCACCGGGCTGAAAAAAGCCGGTAAAGGCGACCTGCTCATCGTTACGTACGACCTGCTGGCGCGGTCGAGTGACCAGTTTGAAGCGAAGCAGTTTGCCACCATTTTGCTCGATGAAGCCCAGTCCATCAAGAACCGGGGCACCAAACGCAGCGAAACGGCCATGAAACTAAACGGTGATTTCAGGCTCATCATGACCGGGACGCCGCTCGAAAACCACCTCGGCGAACTCTGGAACCTTTTCCAGTTTATAAACCCCGGGCTACTTGGCTCGATCGAAGATTTTAACGAACGGTTCGCTATACCCATCGAAAAATACGGCGATGAAGCTCGCCGTGACCAACTGCGGCGGCTGGTGCAACCTTTTATGCTCCGCCGCCGCAAGGATGAAGTGCTGCGCGAATTGCCCGCAAAGACCGAGATCACCCTCAGTGTGCCGTTGTCGCCCGAAGAGCGCGTGTTCTATGAAGCCCTGCGCCGCAACGCGCTCGCTGCCCTGACCGGCGATAATGACAAAGGCGGTGGTGAAAAACACCTGCAGATCCTCGCCGAAATCATGCGCCTGCGCCGCGCCGCCTGCCATCCCAAACTCGCAGATGCCACGGCAGGTTTTAAAACCAGCGCCAAACTGGAGCTTTTCGCTGAAATCGTGGATGAACTGATCGAAAACGGCCACAAAGCCCTCGTATTCAGCCAGTTCGTCGGCCATCTGGAAATCCTGCAAGAATACCTGAAAAAGAAAAATATCACCTATCAATACCTCGACGGACAGACGCCCCAGGCAAAACGCCAGAAAAACATCGAAGCCTTCCAGGCAGGTAAAGGCGACCTGTTTCTCATCAGCCTGAAAGCCGGCGGCACGGGGCTGAACCTCACCGCCGCCGATTACGTGATCCACATGGATCCCTGGTGGAATCCCGCAGTGGAAGACCAGGCGACGGACCGCGCGCACCGCATCGGACAGGTAAAACCCGTGACGGTATACCGCATCATAGCCGAACAAACCATCGAGGAAAAAATCCTCCAACTGCACGTCCGCAAAAGAGACCTGGCGGATTCGCTGCTTGCGGGGACGGATATGAGTGCAAAATTGACAGCGGCGGATTTGATGCGGTTGATTGAGGAGGGGTAGATTGTTGTTGGTATTGCAGGCTATGGAATCGATGTCAAAAGAGTTGTCAGAATTGAAGGCCTATTTCAGCAACCAGTGGCAGGGGCACGAAGTCTTTGATAGTTTGGTCAGATTATTTTGAGATGAGACTAGGCGCGACGAAGGATTGTAGCGGGCTCTCCATGACTGAGGCGCAACAAAGTATCAGTTCAAAAGAGTCGAACAAACCGTCAAAGACTTCGTGCCCCTGCCACTAGACGAAGTCCCGCTTGCAGGTGCTCCAATCGCTGTGCGGCCTGACAGAACTGGCAGAACTGCCTGTGATTTTCAACGAAGACACGGTTTTGCTGCTCGAGCACTTCAAAGTCCCGAAGCATTATCAAAATGCCCTGGTGGCTTTTTGGTGGACACAGGAGAGCTCCAGCATCGGCCAGCTCAAAGCGTGAATCGGCAGCGCTGCTCCCTGTTTTGGATCACCCCAATCTCCCGCTGCACAACAATGCCGCCGAACGCGCCGCCAGACGAAAGGTCCGCAAGCGGGATGTTTGCTTTCACACCATGTCCGCCGAAGGCACAAGGGTGCAGGATGCCTATTTGTCTATCATCGAAACCGCCAAAAAACTTGGCGTCTCTGCTTTTGAGTACCTGACCGATTTTGTGGCAGGTTCCAGGAAAATGACCCCTTTGCCCAAACTCATCGCCCTCAAACTATCCGGGTAACTATTCGGCAATCCTATATGGTTTTGAACGGATACGATTTTATACAGATAGTAGAACAAAAAGGATTCCCACCAAAAATTATCATATTGAGAATTGCCAACCGTTCGTCGGATATTGTTGCTGCGCTTCTGGAAAAACATCAGGTTGCCATTTTTGAGTTTACCCAGAACAGCGGGTTTTGCTGGGAATACGATGAACCTTGCGGTAAATCATTGGTTTTCAGGGGCCAACCACTTTTGATCCGCATAAAAATTGCCAAAAGGAATGAACGAGATCAGGAGTAGAAGTCCAGTTTTAGCCCAATCCCATTTGAGTTCTCTCATGGTCAGAAAGACCAGGATTACGTAGGCAACAAACAGTCCCCCGTGAATAGAACCCACCGTACGCACGGCCTGTGGTTGTTCAAAAAAGTATTTGAGCGGCATAGCCACAAACAGCAAAATCAGGAAAGAAACGCCTTCAATAAAGGCGATAAGCCGTAGGCGGCCTAGAGTAGTAGAGAAAAACTTTTGCATAGAACCTGAAAATCAGGACGCAAAATTGAGGGATAAGACCTAATCCACCTAACATTTAGCAAAACTATGCCGTGCATGGGCTGAATTTAACGGAGCCATGACCTCAAACTGCCACTTATCCCGTCAAACTTCGCATCAACCATTCCATAGGGCCGTTTTTGAAGCGTTTTTTCCAGAAGAAGCTGAATACTGTACTGCCTAAGAACCACGCGCCTGAAAACCCCAAGATATAAGCTGCGCTTGCCGTTCCATTCGGATTCATAGGCAGGCCATACGGCTGGCCAGTCAGCCAGGAAAGCGTGAACATTCCAAGCATAAGGTGTACGACGTAGTGGGTTAGCGTCAATTTAAAACGATGCGTTTTAGTCGCTTTTGTTCTTCCACAGAAGCTTTCGGACGAAAAGTCAGCAACGAAACGCCCATTCCAGCTAAAATCACAAAAGCCGCGCTCGAATTACCGGTAAACAGGTTCAGGAATCGGCTGATCCGGGAAGGATCCGTAAAATTTCCGAATGTAATTTGGAAGTTCACAACGAACATTCCGAAGATGGCCCAGGCACGGGCTAGGTCGAAACCTAGGATACGGGGTTGCATGAACTATTGTTATTACTCCCCGCCCGTCAACAATCTACTCGCCAGCTTCCTCGCCTCCTGCTTCGGGCTTCTCCACCACTGCGCCGACAGCACTGGCACAAACGAAATACCCTGCTGCTTGAAGTAGTTGCCCAGTTTTTCCTCCCATTCATAACTCGGCAATTGTGTTTTAGCCAGCACGCCATCGAAAGCCAGCACACTGCTGTGCTCGCCACTGCCTTTACCCTGGATAAATAGCGGCACACGAACCCCCGCCGCCATTGCCGAGCGCTTCATCTGGCTTTGCTCAAAATACGGCCGCAGCGCCAGTTCCACTTCCTCTCCAAAAACCGTAGGCTGGAAGAATGACTCTTCGTAATCGAGCAATTTTTTCATCTTGTTTAATTGCTCTTCAGCAGCCTCGCGATCACCTGACTGAATGTAATCAGCGAACGTAACCAAGTGCGAGAGGATACAGGTGCCCAGGAAATTTCTGTCCGCAGCCAACACAGAGTGCAGCCCTTCCGGAATGCTGTGCGCGATGTAAAACTTCTGGGTTGCACGGGTGAGCACCACATGCAATTGGTTGAAACCCAATTGACTGTTCCAAAAATGCAGATGCCTCGTAAGCGTTCCTTGCGCATCGGTAGTGCCGTGCGTGAGCGAGAGCAGCAGCACATCTACGTGCTGGCCTTGCAGTTCGGCAAATTGGTACACACCCAGTCCGTTGAGGTACAATTGCTGTATTTTTTCCCAGCCGGCCATCTTTTTTTGGCGGATTCTGAGCAGCTGTGCAGCAATCAAGTCGCGCTGTTGCACCGTAGCGCAAGCGATGCCCACTACGGGATATGTGTTGGTGGGCGTAGGTTCTATAAAATTTAGCCAGTCAATGATCTGGCGGGCTTCGGCCTCGTTGGTGCCTGCGCTTTCGTCATAACGGCCTTCCACATTCACCACCACCGTGGAATCTAGCGCGGAACGGCCCGAAGGCGTACGTTTGAACGGCGTTCCAAAAGCAATTTTGTTGAAGCGAATCCAGCCTTCAGGAGTGTCCTGATGTTGGTAGTCAAGGTTGTGCGACTTTGCGCCAATGCCCTTGCAAAACTCCAAAATATCGTCTTCCTCGAAGGGGGTCATGTCTTGCCGGGCATCGCCAAATAACACGAGGTGTTTGGCCATCGAGAACAAGTGAAAGCACTCCTGCTTGGGGATGTTGTGCGCTTCGTCCACCAACACCACATCGAACTGCATTTTGGAAAGTTGTACTACATCAAGTGCTACCTCCGGGGTTGTCAGCAAGACGGGCAAGGTCTCCGTGAGCGGCAAAATATGCTTGTGAAAAAGTTCTTCCGCCTTCAGATTGGCTGAAAGTGTGCGGTTGTCTTTGCCAAACCAGTTTTTGTAATCCTTTGAAAACGAGGATTTCATACCCCGCAAGGCTGTGTTTTTACGGTCTTGCCACTGAGCACTGATCTGAGCGGGGAGCATTTGCCGGAGTTCGCGCCCGTACATACTCACGTTGTTGAGCGTATCCTCGTCCCACAGGAAATCAGGCCGAAATTCTTTTTGCAAGAGATGGTGCAGGTACCAACTTTCAAACGCGGCTTTCCAGTTTTGGGGCTTGATTTTGCATAGGGTGCGCACGGTTTTTTGCGCGGCTGGCGCCAGCGCGAGCCAGTGTTTTTGCCAAATACAAAAGTCGTCGAAGTCGCGCAGGTAAAACTGCGTGTCCTCCAATCGGGCAATCACATCCTCCAAAAATTCCTGGCGTTTTGGAACGGTAAGCATTTCGTGCTTGAGGGCATCCTGATAAAGGCCCGAGGCATTGAATTCCTCCAAATAGGAGTCGAGTGCTGTTTCGAGGTCGCGGATTTGTTCTCTAAAATCAAGTTCTGAATGGATGCTTTTGGCGTTGAGCCGTCGCACGTCTTCCCGTACAATGGAAGGCACACGCCGTCGCCATATTTTCAGCGCAGCATCAAAATCCTTGGTCAACTCGCTGATTTTCCGGATGTTGCGATTGTCAAAATGTGCTGGAAAATCAAACTCGAAATAACGGCGCAAACTATAAGCCTGCCTCATTTCGTCAAAAATCCCGCCAATGCGCTCCTTGGCCGCCACCAATTCTTTGTACTTTTCTGAAAACACGCCATAGAGTTTTTCCCCGCTTGAAATCGGCTTTTCAAAGTCTGGTCCAAAACGGATGACCCCGTCCTCCAGGCCGTTCTGGATGCGTTTGATGTAAAGGGCGAGGTCGTTGTAATATTGCTCAAAATGGTCGTGCAAGCTCTCGTCGTAGTCATTCGTTTGACCGATGTAACGGTGGTGCAGCGCGGTGGCTTTGGCAAGCAGCGTACGCACCTGACTTTCCGTCCATGCACGGCCCTTGTCCTTGTCGTAATCGTTAAAAACCTTGTGGTTCAGGCGGTTGAGCGGGTGGTGCAGCGTCGGGAACCGGCGGAATAAGGGTTCGGAAGCATAAATAGCTGCTACGATTTCCTCGTATTCTGTCAGGTTAAAGGCGAAATCGGAGGGGTTGAGTTGGCTTAGTAACAGGTCTTTGCCTTCGGTGCGGTTGGCACGCAAGAAGCGACCCACCGTATCGGTGAAACTCAGTTCCCCAAAAAATGGCTGGTGGATGTCAACCCAAGCCTGGTCGAGTTTCCCCTGTTCGCGCTGGGTCTTGTTCAGCACCGTTTTGAAGAGTTCGGGGTTGTAACTGGCCTTGTTTTTCGAATCGGCGCTCATTCGGAGCATATCGGCCAACATTAGTTTGTCGCCCTCCAAATCGCGCACCACGAATGAGAGTTCGCCCACACCTTTTTCCAGCAAGAACTTTTGTGCTCGGCGCAGGGAATTGATACTTTTTGACACCACGAGGCACTTTTTCCCATTGGAAAGGGCGCTCATGGCTATGGCGGATATGAGGTAGGTTTTGCCCGAACCGGAGGAACCTTCCACCACCGTGAGGGCATTGCGCTGTACCGCAGCCACTACCGATCGTTGTGATGGATCAAGCGGAAGCAGGGTAAAACTGTGCGTCCAACTGGCATAATCAGCGGGCAAATCGGGTGCAACAGCGGGCGGTTGCGTCACCTGAGTGCGTGGCAAGGATGGGAACATGCCCGCGACCGCCGACCACAACAGTCGCCCGGAAGCGCGTTCGCCCTCCCACCTTTCAAAGGGCTGGATGCTTAGGGGGAGTCCGTCTTCTACAAGCCCAAGGCTTTGGCGGACAGCTTCGCAGAGTTCGCTAAAAGCATTGACATTCAACCCTTTGCCATCAACGACTTGTTGCGCGGTTTTTGAATAATCAGTATGATGCAGTGCATCCAGCAAATGGAAAAAAGGATAATTGGGTTGAACAGTGTGCGTTTCGTTGCGTTGTATTTGCCATTGGTCAGCGTGTTGTTGGCTGGGTTCTAGGCTGATTTGCCACACGAATAGGGGCGCGGCTATTTCTTGGCCACCAAGTTTGGCGATCAGGAACGGATAGCCGATGCCGAGGTTTTTGGTGCCAAAGACTTTTTCGCGGTTGCGGGCCTCGAAATAAAAATGATTGATCCAGTCGCCTGCAGGAGGGTTGGCCTGCAAAGGCAGGTCAAAGGTCCGGTTATCGAGCAATTCGTGGATGACCCTGATGGCCAGGTCATCGCTAAGGCTGCACAAATCGGCACGCATGGGCGGAGCCGGTTGAGCATTAAGCCATTCTAGGGCGGCACCGGAGTATGCAGCAGAAGTAAGCGCGGCGGTGGGTTTATCCATAGGAGCCTTTTTATCTGTGGGCGTTGTGGCGGAAGCGGGAGTAGCGGAAGGGATCGTCGAATCTGGCATAAGACATGGCTGATGAGTGCGCAAAAGAACACATTTTGTTCAAAATCAACGTGGTTTTGTTTTTATACTGCTTTAATATGAGTCATCCCGAATTTTCCACCGTTGTTGTTGGCGAGGACGCCAACAACGGCAGGAATCTTGTTAAACTATTGATTATCAAATGGCAAAGCAGGGAGTCGCCGTTGTTGGCGTCCTCGCCAACAACAACGGCAGCGCCCAATGTTAAGCGAAAGGCGGGGCTCCATCAGGTTCAATCAGTTGGAAATGAGGTTTTTTCAAATATAAATCTCGAATTTCTCTGGTTTGAAAACTTCGGGATGACTCATGTTGGATTCGGGTTATTACTACTTTCGCCTTACAAATCAACCACTCATCAATTTTTATCCATCATGGAAAAAAGAACGTTTCTCAAGACCGGCCTTTTCCTCGGTATTGCCGCTGCCACAACTTCATTTTTGGAAGCCTGCAAAACCGCTGCCAAGACCGCCCCAACCGGTGTCGCCCCTCCCCTGCCGCCGCCCAAATTGCGCCGCACAACACCGTTTACCCTGCCAGCTCTGGGCTATGACGTAGCCGCGCTCGAACCGCATATTGACAAAATGACCATGGAAATCCATCATGGAAAACACCATAACGCTTATGTGACCAATCTGAACGACGCTGTAAAAGACACCGTGTATGCTGAATACGAATTGGAAGACATCGTAGCGCGCATCAGCACTTCAGACGCGGACAAAAAAATCCGAAACAACGCGGGCGGCCACTGGAACCACACATTTTTCTGGCAAACCATTGCCCCTGGCGATAGCAATGCACCTTCCAGCAACCTTGACAACGCCATCCATACGGCTTTCGAATCGCAGGATAAACTCAAAGAGCAATTCAGCAATGCCGCCAAAGGAGTTTTTGGCTCTGGTTGGGCCTGGCTATGCGTCGGCAAAGACAAAAAGTTATTCATCTGCAGCACGCCCAATCAAGACAATCCTTTGATGCTCAACGTGTCCAAACAAACAGGCACACCCATCCTCGGCCTCGACGTTTGGGAACACGCCTATTATCTGAAATATCAGAACAAACGCCCCGACTATATCACCGCTTTCTATAAGATCATCAACTGGAAACTGGTGTCGGAGCGGTATGAGAAGGCGATTGGGTAGCTTTGAGGGGTTTGAGGGGTTTGAATTGTTGGCGCAACTCAAACCCTTCAAACCCCTCAAACCCTTCAAACAACTCTATTCGCCTTCCAAATTCCCCAAGCAATTAGTCCAATAAATATCCCCAGCCCGGCAAACAAGGCCTGAAAGCTGATACGGTCTTTAAACACTGCGAGGAAAACAATGCCCGCCAGCGCGATGGTAGGCACTTCATTGATCGCACGAAAATACAGATGCGAATGCGGCGAAGTGCCCGCCTCCAGCTGACGAATATGGCTTTGAAGCCAATGTGTGTAGCCTGTGAGGAACAAGAGAAAAGCGAGTTTCACTTGCATCCAGCCTTGTTGAAACCAGACTGGCTGAATACAAAGCATCATTACCCCAAAAGACCAGGTGATGACCACCGCAGGGCGCAGGATAATTTTGTAAGCCTTCCACTCCATCTCCACAAACTGCCGGATCAAGATTTCCCGTTCGGGAGATTCTTTCTCGCTCGCCATAGCATGGTAAACCATGATGCGGACGAGATAAAACATCCCGGCCATCCAGGAAGCCATGCCGATGAGGTGAAGGGCTTTGGCAATGCTGTACAAGTTGGCGATATCCATGACAATAATTTAACTTTTGTCTCCTGGATTTACCCGCTTTAGCCCAACTGCTTTAACGGGTTGCAACACAAGGGGTGCTTCTTCCATTTCCACAGAATCAGAATCAAGGCCAAACCAGTTTTTGGGCGACGATACCCAACCTTTCACCGTCAGGTAGGTGGAAAGAATCAATTGCTCTGCCCATGGCAGTTCATTTTCGTTGGACAAAAATTCTTGAATAATGACAAATCGGAAATCGCCCGTGGGATATTTACTGTCCGTGGAATGATACCGTGAATAGATGGTAAGTTCTTCATTCTCAACGAGTTCCTGTACGACTTTGTGCATAAATACATTCATGCGTTGCTGCACCCGGAAACCAAGCCGGAAGTTCACTTTGTAAACATCGTCGGATGCGATGGCATTCACTTCATACTCCATCGTGAAAGGCTCATCTGTGGTCTCGATGTGTACGAACCAATACACATCGGCGCGTTTGGGCTGGGTCTGGAGAATGGAATACAGCACTTTTTCCTCCACTTTTTGAGGATGTTTTGCTGTGGTAAGGAACACCAAGTTCGTAGCGTATTTTGGCACATTCTCATCGTTGCTCAAGGTAATGAGTTGATCCAGATAATCCTTGATTTTCTTCTCATCGGAATAACTCTGCCGGATACGACGCGCCCTAACCCAGAGGTACATCGTGCCAAAAAGCACCGAAGCTATAATGACGGTCACATAACCGCCTTCGGAGAATTTCAGCGTATTGGCTACGAAGAAACAGCCCTCCCATGACAGGTAAAACAGCAAGAAAAACCAAATAAGCCCTGCTTTGTATCGGTGCAACACCATCCAGTTGGATAGCAAAATGGTGCTGCAGATCATGGTGCAAACTACCGAGAGGCCATACGCGGCTTCCATTCTCGAACTTTGTTGGAAATAAAGCACCACACCCACACAGCCCAGCCAAAGAATGGTGTTAATAGCCGGAATATAAATCTGGCCTTTCATATTGGTTGGGAACATTACCGTCATTTTGGGCAAAAAACCAAGCCGAATGGCCTCAGATGCGAGCGTAAACGACCCGGAAATCATACTCTGACTCGCAATAACGGCTGCGCATGTGGCAATGATAATGCCCGGCCATAGGAACCAATGTGGCATCACCCCATAAAAGGGGTTATCGTCCAAAGGCATACCATTGTGGTGCAGAAGCCAGGCAGCCTGCCCAAAATAATTGAGCAAAAGGCAAATTTTTACAAAAATCCAACTGACCCGGATATTTTCCCGCCCGCAATGGCCCAAATCGGCATACAGGGCTTCGGCCCCAGTTGTACAAAGAAAAACGGCGCCCATCACCGCCAACATGTGGGGGCTTTGGCGCAAAAGTTCGATGCCCATCATTGGATTAATAGCCTCAAAAACCGAGGGCATGTACACAATTTGGCCTATCCCCAAAACTGCCAGCATGGAAAACCAAATGAGCATCATGGGCCCAAAACCCTTGCCAACGGTAACTGTACCAAAACGTTGTATAAAAAAAAGCGCTGAGATAATCACTATGGTGATGCCCATGGTCGGGATGCCGGGATACTTGATTGCCAATCCCTCCACCGCCGAAGAAACAGAAATGGGGGGTGTGATCATACCTTCTGCTAACATGGCCGCTCCACCCAACAAAGCCGGGAATAAGAGCCACTTTCTACGGCGGCGCACCAAAGAATACAGGGAAAAAATCCCGCCCTCACCATTATTGTCAGCGCGGAGTACCAAAAGCACATATTTGAGGGTGGTTTGGATCAATAGCGTCCAAAAGACCAGCGAAACCCCGCCCAATACCGTGAGGCGATCAATAATTTCACCTTCGCCGACGATGGCTTTCATCACATAAAGTGGAGAAGTGCCAATGTCGCCAAAAATAATTCCGAGCGTGATGAGTAGCCCTGCTTTGCTGAGTGGGTGCTGTCCGTGATGGCTATGTGTGCCCATGTTTTGCTTTCTGGTAAAAACTGCGGGCAAACGTAGGCAGATTTTCAAAAGTAAATACGGAGACGGGGTTATTTCACGCAACGCCGCATTATTTCACACAACGCCGCATTTTTTCACGCAACGGCGCAACGGCGCAACGTATTGAAACCCATAACACAAACGTTGCGCCGTTGCGCCGTTGCATGAAATAAACCTTCCTACAAACGTAGCGCCGTTGTGTGAATATCATTTATCCAAAAGTACGCTCCACTGTCCAATAAAGAGCGGTCAGGGCAATAGCTGCCGATACCGGGATCACAACTCTAGCACGGTACCAGGTCTCTTTTGAAAACCAACGACCAACTAGAAAATACGCCGCCAGAATCACAGCCAATTGACCCAGTTCCACGCCTACATTGAAACTCAGCAGTGCCGACAGATAGGAAGAAGGCGGCAATCCCAGTTCAGACAATGCTCCCGCGAAACCCATGCCGTGTACCAAGCCAAAAAGAAAAACAATACCCAAGCGACTCGGCTTCAACTCGCCCACTAGTATATTTTCAACCGCCACAAAAAAGATGGAAAGCGCGATGATGGGTTCCACCACTGCGGGCAATGGTTGAATAAAACCGTACATCGCCAGGCCCAGTGTGATAGAGTGCGCCAAGGTGAACGTGGTGGCTTGCCAGATGATGGTACGCAAGCGATTGCTCAGGAAAAATATGCTCAAAACGAACAGGATATGATCCACGCCGAGCGGAACGATGTGTTCGAAGCCGAGTTTGAGATACACCCAGGCTACGTTTGTTTGAGAGAGCGCGGCAAGTTCGTAGTTGATGGTGTGTGCCTGACTTGCAAAAGATAGGGCGAGAAAGAAAAGCAGAAGACCCGCTTTTGCAGACGCCTGCCAAGGCTTGACGAGCTGGAAGGTACCCGCCTTCGCTATAGCTACGGCGGGTAAATCGGGCAGATTTAAGATTCTTTTCATTGCAAGAGAAGATTTTTTCGTTTCAAGCGAGACTTCGCAGGGTTTGAAACCCTGCGAAGTCTGATATCTCAATTATTGCTCCATATAAGGCTTCAAAGCCATCGCCTTAGCCACCAGCACTTCTCCTTCAGCCTGTTGGCCTAAAGCGATTTTTACCTTGCCAGCCAGCAACAGACGCTCCGGTTTTTGCGAATTGGTGCGCAGCGCGGTCTCAAGTAACGGGGCTGACTCATTGGCTTTGCCCATCTTGAACAGCACTTTAGCAAGTGTTTCACAGGCATCAATGTTTTCAGGGCGCCGCAGTTGCTCGGATTTGGCGTGTTGCAGGGCTTTGTCCAACTGATTGGTTTTCAAATATAATTGAGCCAATTCCATATCGGAGTAATGGCCAAGGCTTTTGTCTTTTGCCGCTGAAATATTGTCGGAGACAAGCGCGTCTATTGTGATGCGAGCACACTCGTCTGCCTTGTCGTTTTGGCCATTGAGGCGATAGAGGTCTATGAGTTCTTCAAAAAAAGACGCATCCGCCATCACCGTTTTTGCCCTTTCAAAATATTCGATGGCTTTTGGATAGTCTTTTTTGAAACGGGCAATTTTTCCCAAACCTGCCAAGGCAAAAGGATACTCTGGACGCTCAGCGAGTGCGATCTGATACTGCGCTTCGGCCTTGTCAAGCGCATTGGAATCTTCGTACAGATGTGCCAGCACCATGCGCGCCCAACTTTTGTCTTCCGCACCTGGATAGCCCGCAGAAACGGCTAGTTGGATGGCCTCGATTGCACCCGGCATATCGCCGTGGATTTCGCGGAGGTACGACACGCGGGAGTACGAACGAATGTCGGGACGAGTGCTCACCATTTTATCGGCGGAAGCCACAGCGTCGGTATAATTCCCAAGTTCCACATTTGCATCGCAAAGTAGGCCGTACACGAAGGAATAGTGCGGGCTTATTTGCCTTGCGTTCTCGGCCAGTACCTTGGCCTCTGCAAATCGGTGCTGGGAAAGGAATATCATCGCCTTGAGGCAAATCGCCTCTAAATAGGCGGGGTCTTTTTTCAAAACCAAATCTACCATGTCGAGCGCGGCCTTGTTGTAATAGGAGAAGTTGCCGGTTACGCGGCCTTCCTGCATAAAGGTTTTCGCAAGTTTCAAAAGGATCTTTTTGTCCTCAGGCTTGGTCTCGAGTTCTTGGCGAAGTCTTTCATAATCGGCTTTCACGGTGGGCCATTCGGGGTCCTGGGCGAGTACGCCTGTGCGGTCTTTGAGTTCGGGAAATGCTGATTTGTCCTTGCCATTGACGAAAATAAAAGCGGCAAAAACAAGGCTGAACACAGTCAGCAGAACATAGAGACTACGGCGAGTGGATGGTTTCATCTTTTTGAATTTTTTATTTGGGGAAATTTACGAGCGGACGGCGGATTTGGATTTCGTCTGCTCGAAATTTCTGTCGCCAATTATCCCTTTTCAAAAGAGTTTGAGAAACTCCGTTAGGAAACCAGACATTTGCAGCACAAATCAACTAGCTGCTCTTTCAATGAGATTGAAATTTTACTCCATGCTTGCCATGCTCTTGCTTAACGCATCGGCTGCCTTTAGCCAACAACCAACCGAAAAAGAATGGTGTGGCACTAAAGGCATCACCCCTTGGTTCGACTATTACCGCCTGAATCGTGAAGCCCTTGCTGCTGAACGCGGCGGTGGCGACACCGCTTGGCTGTATGTGCCTGTCACAATTCAAATCACTGGTTCGAATTCAGGGACTGGCTATTATCCACTGGAACAAGCCATCCTTTCGGTATGCCAGATGAACGAGCATTTTGCTCCCACGCGCATCCGCTATTACTTACAACCCGGAGACCCGGTCAGATACCTCAACAATTCTGATTGGCACAATCATGAGTGGGACGGGGGCGCAGACCTTATCGAAAGCAACCGTATCCCCAATCGCCTCAACACCTTTATTGTGGCCGATCCTGCGGGCAATTGCGGTTACTCCTGGATGGATGCCATCGTGATGTCCAAGAATTGTTCTGGCCCTGGAAACAGGACCTGGGCACACGAAGCAGGCCACCATTTGTCTTTGCCTCACCCCTTTGTTGGATGGGAAGGTTTCGTCTGGGATTATTCTGAGCCGGCACCTTATGATATTGATGACCACCTCGTGGAAAATGCGGATTCCTCCAACAGTTACGTCGCTGGCGATTATTTCCGCGACACCCGGGCCGACTACCTGAACTATCGGTGGCCATGCAATGCAAGTGGTGAAAGCATCACTACACAGCACGATCCACACGATGTGCCCTTCCGATCAGACGGCACCCTCATTATGGGCTACTCTTCTGATGAATGCGGCGCTGTCTTTACCCCAGAACAAGTCGTTGCTATGCGCTCCAACCTGCAAAGTACCAACCAATGGGGGCACAGTGAATACCTGCAAGTCAGCGAAGCAGGGGCAGAAATAGAGGACGATGCTGTTGTGACGCTTGCCGCCCCTATTGATTCTCAGGCGGTGCATTACAACAACTTTACGCTCCATTGGGAGCCAGTGCCGAACGCCACTTTCTATACCGTAGAAATTTTCCTATTCGAAAATCTCACGCCACGTCTTTTATATCAAACGGTGTATAACACCACTTCCCTTACTGTCACCAAAGGCATCCCAAACAACCGTACGCTCTATTGGCGCGTCCGGGCACACAACGAATGGGACCTGTGCCAACCTGCTAATATTCAACAATTGGGCGTTTTCAAAACCAAAAACTTTTCGGCTACCAACGACTTGGAATCAGTTGTTTTGGCCGAACTCTCTCCTAACCCGGTTGCGGCTGGCTTCCCGGCAAAACTGCTCCTGACTTCAGATGAAAATATGGAAGCGGTGTTAAGCATCACCGATGCTTCGGGCAGACAATGCCAGCGTCAAACGGTGAACCTTTCCTTCGGAGAAAATATCCTTGAAATCTCCACTGACGCGCTAGAAGCCGGACTTTACACCCTGAGTCTTCAAAACGAAAAAGGCACAATTTTGAAGCGATTGGCGGTAACACATTGAATGTGAATGTCCAACAAGAAATGTCCAATGTCCAAATAAGTGCTGAACTTGAACATTGGACATTTCTTGTTGGACATAGGGCATTGATCAGCCTCCAACATAATTGTGCGGCGTAATCCGCTTCAATTCCTCCTTTACTTCTTCTTCGATTTCAAGCGCGTCAATGAAGTCGTGCAAATGCTCGCGGGTCACAAGATGGCGACCACGGGTGAGCGCTTTGAGTGCTTCGTAAGGTTGTGGGTAAGCCTCCCGACGCAAGATTACCTGAATGCCTTCGGCGATCACCATCCAGTTGTCTTCGAGGTCGTCGTAAAGTTGCCCCTCGTTGAGCATCAGTTTGCTCAGACCCTTTTGGATAGATTTTAAAGCGATAAGTGTATGACCCATAGGAACGCCAATGTTGCGCAGTACCGTTGAATCGGTTAAATCGCGCTGAAGGCGGCTCACGGGGAGTTTTTCGGCGAGGTGTTGCCAGAGTGCATTCGCTAGTCCCAGATTGCCTTCTGCGTTTTCAAAATCAATAGGGTTCACCTTGTGTGGCATGGCGGAGGATCCGACCTCGCCTTCTACCGTTTTTTGACGGAAATATTCCATGGAAACGTAGGTCCAAATGTCGCGGCAAAAGCCGATGAGTATCGTGTTGATGCGGGCAATCGCCTGACACTGAGCGGCAAAACAGTCGTAATGTTCAATTTGGGTAGTATGTTGCGAACGTTCGAGGCCGAGGAATTCGCGCACAAAATCATCGCCAAAGCGCTGCCAATCATAGTCCGGGTAAGCTACGTAGTGCGCATTGAAATTGCCCGTTGCGCCGCCGAACTTGGCGCGGTGCGGGATGCCGCCCAACAGATCGGTTTGCACATCAAGCCGCTCCACAAAAACCTGGAACTCTTTGCCCAAAAGTGTGGGAGAGGCCGGTTGCCCGTGAGTGCGGGCGAGCATGGGCACCCGCGCCCAGTCTTGTGCCATTTGTTCCAACATATCGCGGACTTGCTTCAACAAGGGATAGTACACTTGATCCAATGCCATTTTGAACAGCAGCGGTGTGGCAGTGTTGTTTATGTCCTGAGAGGTAAGGCCAAAGTGTACGAACTCGCGCAATTCGCCAAGGCCATGCGCGTCAAAACGTTCTTTAAGGAAATATTCCACGGCCTTCACGTCGTGGTTGGTAGTGCGCTCAATGGATTTGATTTGCTCCGCATCCGACATATTGAAGCGCTCAAAAATGGCGTTCAGTTCGTCAATCTTGTCCTCTTCAAAAGCGGAAAGCTGCGGCAAACCGTATTGACAAAGTGCTATAAAGTATTGAATTTCAACAAAAACGCGGTAGCGAATGAGTGCGTATTCGCTAAAAAAATCAGCGAGTTCGTGGGTCTTGTCGGCGTAGCGACCGTCAATGGGAGAGATGGCAAGTAAGGACATATTGGCTGCTGTGTGAACTATTGCGTACTATGTGGAAACAAATTGCGCGGCAAAATTCGCCTTTTCTTGTCAGCAAAAGCATCACTAGGCTACCTTTGCCCATTCTTTTTCAACACGAAACTTTTGACATGAAAAAATTGACTTTTTTACTCGCTTTACCCGCCGTATCTTTAGCGAAGGCGGGCACAGCCTTGGCGAAGGCGAGTGCGTTGACCCTTTGTTTCCTCCTCATGTTCACCGCCTGCGGCAACGATAAAAAACAAGTCGAAGCCCTCGCAAAAGAAACCGAAACCATCCACGATGAAGCCATGAAAGACTTGGCCGACATGAACCGTGTGGCGCGCGAACTCAAACAAACCATGATTGCTGCCATGATGAATCCCGAGCAATCTGCCGCATATTCCGATGCGCTTACCGCCATGGGAAAAGCCGAAAATGAGATGATGGACTGGATGAAAAACTACAAATCACCCGACGATATGTCTACTGCCGATGCGCTCAAATATTTGCAGGCACAAAAAACTTTGATCGAGAAAAACCGGGCCGATATCAAAGCCGCAATGGAGGCTGGGAAGAAATTGCAAGGCAAATAGCCAGTTTTGGGGATTTGTATATTTGGGGATTTGTTTATCTGAGTGGCCAAGCTTGGTTGCTGTCGCCAATGACCCAAACGTAATCATGTTTTTGGGCATGAGCCATTGTTGAAAAACATATAAAAAATAAAATAACTAAGCATTTCATAGACTAAAATACAATAGCAAACCGTATCGGAAGCACATTTTAATCAACCCCGGGAAAATCAACGTTCCTTAACTTTGCTTGGTTTTTCAAATCACCACCAACCATATTGACTTTATTCTTGTTGTTGAAGCAAAAACCAGACTACTGGATATGTTTTTCGATTGCCCAGACTTTCCAAGTTTTAAAAACTTGGAAAGTCTATCTCCGCGAAAATGTCCAGTAGTCGGGGCAAAAACCTTGGATATGAACATAAAAACCGTTTTTCCATTCCTAATCCTGTCAGTACTTCTCGCTTGCAACACTCCGCAACAGGCACAAACGCCTCCAATCCACCAATCCACCAATCCACCAATCACCAATCCACCAGTCACCAATCCCCCAATCACCAATCCCCCAGTCACCACCCCCTTCGTCACTTGGGACAAAAAGCTAGTAGACCTCGGCAAGGTGAAAAAAGGCGAAAAGCGTACGCTCTTTTTTGAACTCACCAATACCAGCGGTCAGCAAATCAAGATTGACATCGTGGATGCCTGCGAGTGTACCAAGGTGGATTTTCCTCGCGGGGCCATCGCTCCGGGTGGGAAGGGGCATTTCGACGTGATCTTTGACAGCAGCGAAAAAGATGCCGACGAAACCATTGGGATCACCATCGTGTTTCGCGAAACCGATGCCGCCGGAAACCCGCGCATCGAATCCGTGGAATACAAGTTTGAGATCGAAAAATAAGGGTTAATAAGCACGCTACTTGACATTTTCGCGGAGATAGACTTTCCAAGTTTTAAAAACTTGGAAAGTCTGGAATAATCTGGTTCCTAAGCCTTTAAATAATTCACCCAACGCTCCAATTTCCCATCTGGCCCCAGGATGAAAATTATTTTTTCATACCGCAAGATTTCCCCCCGGGGCGTTTCCACCGTCCTTTGTGGTGCACCATAGGCTTCGACAATGGCTGCGCGGTCTTTGCCAATAGCGATTTTCCGGGCACTCTCTCCCTCGTATTTGGGCGTGGTAGCCTGAAAAAAAATGGCGGGCCTTGGGCTGTTTTTTGCGCTCATGAAAATCTTTGAGCTCGTTCCGGGCATCATATCTTGATAAAAGGTAACTCCAGCCCCTATTTTAATCTCCAGCGAGTCTATTGAATTTGGATTGTCTTTGTATTCATCCAAAGCTATCTCTTCAATCCGCTCCTCTCTGTCGAGTGTAGGTTTTGGCTTGTCAGGTGCTTGGCCGAGCAGGATTTTTAAGTTTGTGGCTGCAAGCGCGTTCTTGTTGGCTTTTTCCGCTTCCCATAATTTTTTAGCCTGCCCGTTTTCTCCCCGTATGGCCGCCAAAATTCCGAGCAACACCTTTGCGTCGCTGGCGGTTTTGGGTTGGCCGTGTTTTTGCGCACATTGTATTGCCTCTATTTCAGCATAAAACTGGGCACGTGGCACATCGCCCAAGAGTGCGTAAGCGCAAGCTTTATTCAGGTAGGCAGGAGCATAGTTTGGGTCAAGACTGATAGCAGCGTCGAAGTGGCGAAGTGCCTCCGCCAACAATTTTTGGCGAGCAGCTTGTTCTTCAGGCCCACGTGCCGAACTGGAAGATTCGAGGTCAAGCTCAACAGGCAAGTGATATTTGAACTCATCTTCGCTAAAATATTTCCGGGCTTCCAATACACCAAGCACGCCGAGGTTGTTGTAGATTTCCCGGCTTTGGTACTCCTTTAAAACATACTCGTAGTATTGTCTTGCTTCGGGATAAAGGTCAACAATGGCAAGAAAATTTGCCATTTCGAACACCTCAATGAGCGCTTCAACTCTTTTGGCAGTGTGTTCGCTCAAGGTTTTTCGGTCCTTCAATGGAGGATAGTACGGCATGCGTTCATCCTTCAAATTGTAAGCATCATATATAGCTTGTATCAGCAAAGGCCCCTTGTCAAAAATGCCATAACCAGCAGTGTAGGCCAAGAACCCACCTATGTAATCCGCCTGCGTCTCGTAGCCTACTTTTTCCTGAAGGCTGTCGAGTTTCATTTTGATATTCAGGTCTTTGTAATCTGCCACAAACCCGCGTCGCCAGCCGTGTTTCTCGTAATAATGCGTCAGTTCGTGCCCCAAGACTATTGCCAATGCTGCGTCCATATCTTCTTTAAAACTGGCACATACATCGAAGGCCTTTTCTTCGAGCATGATTTCGGGTACGCTGTAGTACATGATGGCGCCATTTTGTTCGGTAGGTTCGAGGGTGAGTATGGGCACTGGATAGCGTGAATCGCCCCGAGCTTGCACCAATTTGTCATAAATTTCGCGTGCCTTTTGGAGCTTCTTTGCTCGGTCGGCAGGGCTGCTTTGGGAACCCGATCCAGCTTCATTTTGAACAAGCGGAAAATTAGTTTGAGCAATTGTTGCCGTTAACCAAGCAACTGAAAGGGCAAGCAAAAACAGGTATTGTTTTTTCATGGCTATGTAAATATTGGGACATCAATTGTACCCAGTTACAGAATATGTTGGGCAAAGCAACGACTTTCGCAGCAGATTTTTCTTCTAGAATCAACTCACGCCCCGGTTTCAAATTTTGAAACACAAAAAAGATGATCAATATGTCCACTTGCTTAGGCTCATTATTCGGAACAAAGATTTCGAGCATCTTTACATTTTTCATCTGCTTGATTTGTTGTGCCAAAACATTTGCACAGATAGAACCGATGTTGACAAAACCCAGCACTCGGGCTGTTATCATCGGCATTTCGGCTTATGCCAATATTTCTCCGCTGCGCTTTGCCCACAAGGATGCAGAAGCATTTGCCAAATACCTCCTGTCGCCAGCCGGTGGGAGCCTCCCTGAGGAAAACATCAAGCTTTTAACAAACGAAAACGCTACTGCGGGCTTGATCGGGCTTTCATTCAATTGGTTGGTAGCCAATAGCCAGGAAGGAGACCGGGCCATCATTTATTTTTCAGGACATGGTGATGTAGAGACAGAAAGCACCGACATGGGTTATCTTCTTGCTTATGATGCACAAAAAACCACTTACATGGGCAGTGGCGCGATTGCTGTATTCCAACTGGAAAGGGTGGTGAAAAAACTTTCGGAACAGAAACACGTAGAAGTGATTCTGATCGCAGATGCTTGTCATTCCGGCAATCTGGCCGGAAGCGAAAACAATGGGGCGAAAGTGACCGCCATAGCCCTGTCAAACCAATTCGCCAAGGAAGTAAAGATCATGTCTTGCGAACCCGGCCAGTTTTCGCAAGAAAGTGAAGTTTGGGGCGGAGGCCACAGCGTTTTTTCCTATTATTTGCTGGATGGCTTGCGGGGTCTTGCCGATAAAAATGAAGACCGACAGGTGACGCTCCGAGAAATCGAAGGCTTTTTGTTCGATAGCGTACAACGAGCAACCATTGCGTTGCGCCCTGATTTGCCTCAATCCCCCACCACTGTTGGGAACAAAAACGCTGTAATTGCAGAAGTAAACGCGGACGAAATCGCTGCGTTGCGCAAGAAAAACAGTCCCTCGAAAAGTGAGCCGACTGCTAGTGTCGCCAGCAAAAATGTGGCTGTTTTTGACACTATTTCAGCACGGTTGTTGCTCCAATTTGAGGTGGCGATGCGCGCGAGACATCTGCTCACTCCCGAAGCAGGCGCGGCCTACAGCATATATCTGGAGGCCAAGGACCGGGCGGCCATGCAACCGCAGATTGAGATGATGCGCTATGCGCTTGCTGCCGCCATGCAAGACGATGCCCAAAAAGCCATCAACGATTACCTTGTAGCCGACCCGCGAGAGATGCGTATGCGTTGGGGCCTCGATGACAGCCGCTACCAGCAATACCCCATTTACCTTGAAAAAGCCGCAGAACTCCTTGGGAAAGACAATTTTATGTACTCCCAAATAAAAGCGAGGGAGTACTATTTCAGGGGCTTAAACCTCCGCTTGCAGGGTGAGCGCAAAGGCGGCGATACGATGCTCTTCAATGCCGCGATCCCGTTTCAGGAAAAAACGCTGGCCCTTGACCCGACAGCAGCTTATGCTTACAATGAATTGGGACTGTTGGCCCGGAGGTTTAAACAATATGAGCGTTCTGTGGAGTATTTCAATAAAGCAGTGGGGTTTTCTCCAACGTGGGTACTGCCCTGGACCAATTTGTGCGCCAGCTACAACGATTTGGGGCAGCCGGAATTGGGTGAAAAATGTGGAAAAAAAGCCATTGCGCTAGACAGCACATTTGCGCTCGCAAATTTTAATTTGGGATATACTTATTTGATTACAAAGGAGAATGATAAAGCAGCAGTGCAGTTTCAAAGAACAATTGATTACAACCCGGAATATGCCGATGCATTTTATAATCTTGGTTATTATCACTACCAAAACCGTGCATATTTGAAGGCTGAACAATTGTGGGAGCGGTATAAAACGCTCAGACCAAATGACCCGGACGCATTTCAAAGTTTAGCTGAAGTCTATTTGAAGCAAGGGAAAACAGAACTTGCAAAATCCCATTTATTGCAAGCTATTGAATTGAACAATCAATATTCGATGGCCTATTTTACGATGGGCGAACTGTATTTGAACACAAAGGATACAGAGCAAGCAACTAAATGGTATAAAGACTATTCGAGATTAAAACCTGAAGACCCAGAAGGGTATTATCAATTAGCCATTGCCTGCCAAAAAGATTCAGAACAATCTTTGGGTTATCTAAAAACAGCTTTTCAAAAAGGATATAAAGATTACGAGCGATTGAAAAATGAGGCGGGGTTTGATTCACTTCACAGTATGCCTCAATATTCGAAATTGATCAAAGAATATTTTCCTGGCCAAAAATAACAAGAGGCTGTCTCACAAGTGAGACAGCCTCTTGTTATCATACAACTTGCTCTAACCGGATACAGCCTTTTTCGCCAAAACACCAAATCCGTAACGCATCCAAAAGGCTGAGTGCATATAGTTTGCCATATTGTCGTGATGCTTTTGCAATTTTATATAAATTTGATGGGCATCATAAAACCACTGGTCATTTTCCAGTGCAATTGCTTCTGTCAATCCCCGCAAAACAGCCGCATTACTTGATTTAAACAAGCCGGAAGACATAGCATTGCTCAAAGCAGCCTTGCGTTCTAGTTCCGTACCGATACCAAATTCCAATTCAGTTGACGTAATGGGTTCATTTCCATTGGTACTCACTTTCCAACGATATTTGCCGCCAACGCTCAGGTTCAACTTGCGCAAGTCAATTTGTGCAAAAGTATCACGCACTTCCACGCTATGAATGGTCTTGTTGTTAATATCCGTTATCACAACTCGATAAGCTTGGTTGCCAGCAGGTTTTGACCATCTAAAAGTGAAACCAGTTGCCTTTATTTTGCCAAATGGCATAATGGATGCAATGGTATTGCCGTTGCCTCCCCAGCCGTCGCCACTTTTCTTTGGGTCTGGGACAGCCGTTCCCCAACCGTCGCCACTTTTCTTTGGATCTGGGACAGCCGTTCCCCAACCGTCGCCGCTCTTCTTTGGATCTGGTACCGCCGTTCCCCAACCGTCGCCGCTCTTTTTCGGGTCAGGAACTGCGTTGGCCCAGCCATCACCGCGGCTTTTGGCAGCTGCGATCATTTCTATGGAACCCAATAGCAAATCGCCAAAATTACGATCAAAATTCAAACCTCGCCTGGCTGGGGCGTTGCCACAAATACTGGATAACGCGACAGTCTGATTGCCTTTTACGTTTATAAACTGCCCATTGCAGTACACGACCGCTTTGGCGCCTTTGGCAAGATTGAGTTGCCCAGTATTTTTGGCCACTGCCCCGGATGCTATCCCCATAGCAGTAGTTTCGTTCTGGGGGATAAGCGCAACTTTTCCAGTGGCATTGACTATCACGACTGGATTTGCTTCTTGCGCCTGAAGCGACAATGCCATTGCTAAAATGACAGAAAAGCTTAGTTGTTTTTTCATAATGACTTGATAATTATGCTTATGCGGTGAAAATAATCAGAGCGAACTTTTCCGATATACGCCCCAACTTTCCACTTTTAATTGTGGGGAGAATCGGAAAAAAATATTGGTTTCAGGATAAACCCATACGCTGCCACCCAGTATAGCTATATGCCTCGGGGCCTTCCCATAAGCCTCTAGAACCTTATCCTGTCCAGTGCCCAATCCAATACCTCGAAGCGTGAGTCCGGTATAATTGGGCTTTGTCTCTTGCACAAGCACATAGTCTTTTCCTTTATTGGCATAGTGTATGAGCAAACGCGACTGCTTCAGTTGGCTTTGGCTGAAGCCGCAAAATATTTTTGGCTCAACTTCTACTGTCCGGTCAGGTTGTGGCTTTTGGAGAAAATCACCCAATTGATATTGCTCTATTTCTTCCAAGCCTTTGGCAGGGATAACGGCATTGACTGCATGGCGGGAGGCATTTTGCAGGGTTGCTATGTTGACCTTTGCCCAGGCATTTCCTTGTTTTTGTGCTTGCTCCCAACTTTTCAGTGCGCCCAAGCTGTCCTTTTGAAGGGCGGCGATTACGCCTTCCAGTACGATAAAGTCGGAAGCGATTTGAGGGCTGGAGGATTTCTTTTTCCCTTTTCTGATGCAGTAGTCGGCATCTTCCAATTCACCCAACAGCGCAAGTGCGCAGGCTTTGTTGAGGTAGGCGGGAGGATAGTTTTCATCGAGCTGCACAGCCCGTTCGAAATGTTCCAAAGCAAGGCGCAGGAGGGTGTTCCGGCGGGCGGCTTTTTCCGAATCGTTGTTTTTGAGCGAAACCAGCCTCGATTTGGGGTCCAATTCCAAGGGCAGCACAAAAGGCATCTCATTTGGGTCGAAAAGTGCAAGGCCAGCAAGCGCGGCGTTCACCCCTGCGTTGTTGTAGATTTCCCGGCTTTGGTAGGTTTTCAAGATTTTGCCATGGTATGTGGCAGCATCGGCATAGTTGCCGAGGATAGTGAGCAAGTTGGCCGTCTCGAACACAATCTGCAATTCCTGCAAGATGTCCATCGCAGCTTCCACCATGCTCAGCCGGTCGGTCAAGCTCGGGTATCCGGGCAAATCATCAGACAGGTCGTAGGCTTTGTACGCTTTTTTCAGGAATTCCGGCATAATGCCGTAGGTATTATAGCCGACTGAAAAAGCCAAAAAGCCTCCGATATAATCGGCCTGAGTTTCCTGTTTTTTCCCTTCGTCGAGGTTTTCCAGATTTCGCGAGGTTTCGAGGTTTTCGTTTTGGCGGACAAAGTTTCGGCTCCAATCGTGTTTCTCATAGTAATGGATGAGTTCATGGGCCAAAATGGAAGCGAGCGCATTGAGCGAGTCCTTCCCAAAAGTGGTACACAGGTCATAGGCTTTTTCATCCAGGATAACCTGTAGCAAATCAGGATTAAAGCAGGCGATGCGCCCGTCTTTTTTGTTCAATACCAGTGTGGGCTTTTGCATACTGATGTCTCCGCGTGCACGGACAAGGGCATCGAATACTTTTTGTGCAACCGCGAGTTTGTAACCGCGTACATATTCTGTGGCCTCGTTTGCGTCACGGCTTGGTGCGAATGCAAAGGCTTGCCCCTGTGCTTGAAATGAAATAAGCACAAGTATTGGCAATATAAGAATGGTGGGTTTCATAGTATTTTGACAATAGAAAGTGGATCATGCTCTTACACTATGAGCCTGATAATCAGCGAGGAATATACGCAGTCGCTTCGGGCAACATATCCATACGCGCCAGGAATGTCGCATACATTTTACGCAGGAGGACATTGTCAGGATCTAAAGCGAGCGCATGTAGGTAGGTATTGTTTGCGGCGTAAAAGCACCGCTCTTCCTCCAAACTGTATGCAAGCATTAGTTGCTGCACGATTGGGTCGGCTTTCTGGTAGGTTTCCTCTTTTGAAATCTCTGTTTGTACTTCTTTTGCTTTGTCGGGGCAAACCTCAATTGAAACAGAGGCCGACTTTATTCCTTCGCCTCGAGTGACCATCCACTCGTATTCTGCAAAAATATCCATGGAAAGTTGGTCAATATCCATCGTCACGAGGGTGTCCCGAACAAACACTTGAGCCACCTGTTTGCCATTTGCGGCAAGGAGATTGAAGGTATATGGCCCCTCGCCAGCAATGTTTCGCCATTTGAAAGTTACATTGGCTGAAGGAAGTTTGCCGGAAGTGAGGAGCAACGGGGTTATTGCATATTCTTTTACTACATGGCCTTTAATCCCACCACTTGATTTGTTCATGTATTTTCGGTGGTGTTTTTTTACATTTTCAGGGCTATCTCCCTCCTTTACACTTTCGGTCAAGAAATTAAAAAAGCGACCTGAAAAACTCATCTCATTCGATTTGACTGCGGCATTTATTACATCCTGAACATTCCGCATTTTGCTTCCTTTAACCCAAAAATAGTGGCCATTGTACACCATTTTTGCCGATTCTGAGCCTTTGCAGCGCAATCTGCCTTTCAATTCAAATTGCGTTCCCGGGTTTTTCAAGACAGGGTTTGATCCTGCTTGCGGATAGTACAAAATTTGACCGCTTAGCACGGTGATTTGCGCCTGAGATACCATGTCAAATTGAAAGAAAAGGCAGCAAATCGCAAGGGTAATTGTTCTCATAATTCTGTTTGTGTGTATGTGAAGTTGTGTTTTATGCTTTTACTTTTGAACTGCCTTGTTTGGCAGGTTCCGTGTCGGCAACTGGCGGCTCTTCTTTGGGCACTTCAATAGGCCTTTCAACTTTTTTTGGACGCTTGGGAGGTGCTGGAATCTCATATGGTATCCTGCTGAGTATGGTTATACGCTTGCGGACGCCATTGTCATAAAACTTTACAGCATCGAAAGTCAGTAGCAATGCTGTAATCCAATAAGCTACATCCATTTTTATTCGATAATAATGGAATAGCAAAGCAACAATAAAAAAGAGAAGGATTATTTCGCCTAACTGTAGGAAGCGTGTTATAAATTGAAAAGGGATACTCACGCGACGAAAAATTTGATAGAACAAATGTATATTAAAATAGCAGAACACAAGTGTCAACAGCAGGTTAATCCAAAAAGAAAGTTCATGGACATAGGTATTGTCCAGCATCATACGAATGATATTTGCATGGATTACAATGCCGTACATATCAGGTGTATTGTGCCCGGTATATCGTATGTTAATCGGTGTATAATGTTTGTCTTCAATCGGTCGGTTATTTTGATCAATGGGAATAAAACCAATAAGCACGATTTTACCGTTTAATATTGAACGGAGGTCTTGATTGCTGTCGAATATATCTTTGGTTTTAAGCTGTACAAATTGATTTTCATCTCCAGTATAAAAGATTTCCTCTACAGCATTTTTGCGATTGAACAGCCTTTCAGCAGCTATAGGATCATACATTAAAACAGTGCGTGCAGCGAACGACAGACACTCTTCTTCAACAGTCATTTCACGCGGGCTGATATAGCGGATTGTGCTGGAATCCTGGTCAACAAAATTGATGTAACCTGTATTGATGTAATTGGAAAAAAATGTATCACACCCTACCTGAGATCTAAATGTTCTCCCATCTTCTTCTAAATCGGCGACCTTATTGGCCAGCACGATGTTTTCCATTTGCAACAGGCTTTCACGCAGCAGTGAATCCGTATGAAAATCCTTTTGCTCTTCAAATGTGATATCCAATGAAATCACTTTTGCTCCGGCATCCACAATGCGGTCTACCATCATGCGGAGCGTGTCGCGACTCGGAGGTGAACCCGAATTTACCAGTACAATTCGGTTGTCTAAATTGACTTTTTTGCTGCGCAGCCTCGAATACACAATATCTGTTATCTCGTAATCTCGTATCGTTTCATTGAAAGGGTTAAGAAAATGCAGGTTGATCCGAATGGCATCCAAAAACCAAATCAGAATGAACACCATACAGGTGACGATCAGACTATGTGGATAAAATAGTTTTCTAAACATTGATCTCTGTCATTGACAATTGCCCGAAAGGTATAAAAACTGCACTGATCGGGTGCAATCTCAAAACAAAACGCGTATTTTCACCGCTAAAAAAATCGTATGAATCGCCAAACCTTCTGCTCTCTTTTTGTGCTTTTTATTGTCAGGATACTTTCTGCTCAAGATTTGCACATCCACTACAATGTTTTCCGGGATTCGGTTTCCTATGTCCAGAATGGCAAAACCACCGATAAACCCAGCGTGCGAAAAGGAAGTACCGTATTGCTCCATGTCGAAAACTACAATAATTACCTTTATGATGTCTCCGTAGAGGTGGAAAAAGAAGAAATCCCTGTGGCAAGCAGCAATCCCTCCAACCTGCTTAGTCAAATTGGGGGATCCAGTTCCATGCCCCTTAGTTTTCTCTTCAAAGGCAGCGAGCAGATGATGGGGGCTTTCAAATTCTTTCCTTCGCTCAGCGGTAACGATCTGAAAGAAGGCAGCGGTTTTTCTACCACTAAGGAAGAGAGCGTGCGCCAAGCAAAGGTAGCCCGCCTAAAAAAACTGGAAGCCGATTTTGGTACGGCTAAAGACCAGGTCCTTAAACTGGACGGCGAACTGAAAACCTTGCAAGATCAGGTACAACAAAAATTAGCCGTCCAACGCTTGCAGGCATTCGCAGTAGAAGAAGTGAATAGCATCCGGTACAACTCACGTCTCGAACCCGTGCAGATAAAACGCATGTCGGGCGAATACATGGAGCGGATTTTTGCGGAAAAAGACCCAAACAAGATTGACCTCGACCAATTGCTTAAAATTGCGGACGCGCAGACCGAACTTCCCAAAACCATTCAGGAATACCGCAAAAAGACCGACCGTTATGCTTCTAATACCGTCTCTTGCGATCTTTTGATGACTGAGTTTCGCGAGTTTGATTTTCCGGAAAGCAACCTGAACGAGTTTCGAAGCGCTGCGGATGCATTCGTGGTGGCTGCAAAAAACAAAACCTTGAGCCACCAAGAAAATGCTGCCATGCTGGAGGAAAAAATACCCGACATCGTAACCCTTGACCCCAAAACATTGTCCGAACTCCGCACAACCTACATCGAACTGAACACCAACAGTTTTTCCAAAACCTACCGCCACACTGCTACCGGTGAAAAACTCAGCATGAAACTGAAACTGGAGCCAATTGACTCGCTACAACGAAGGGGTATGAAAACCCTCGATTTGGCGCCAGTCTCTGTAAATGTGTTTGGAGGGATGCGCGTCAGTGCTAGTGTGGGCCTCAATTTTGGGCAGTTCTTCAGCCGTCCCCAAGCATTTTTTGTGCGCGACAGTACACTGCAGTCCGGCAATAAGGATGCTTTTGTGCCCGTGATAACCTCCTTCGTGCATTTTTACACCCCAAGTCCCCGGGCAATGTCCCTCGCTGGTTCTTTTGGAGTAGGCTTCCCACTCGGCGGCGGCGGCGAGAATCTGCAATCCATCTCTTTCTTTCTCGGCCCCAGCCTGATTTTTGGCAAGGGCGAACGTATCGTGCTGAACGCTGGTATCATGGGCGGCAAAGTGGAACGCCTTGCTCAAGGATACCAAGTCGGCGACATCTATATCTCTGACGCAAACCTGGCCCCTACTACATCCGTGTACGCATTGGGTTATTATGTTGGTGTGTCATTCAATCTGAAGGGAGGGAATTGAGTATCAACTTGGGGCATCCTGAATTTTTGGGAATAAAAAACCGCAAAATGTAAAACAGGAGAACCGGAAAATATAAAACCGCAAAATCAGGATTTATCAAGACTCGAATCAGTCAAGATTTTTGACCTGCTTCACCATCAAATATCACGGTTTTATATTTTGCGGTTCTCCTGTTTTACATTTTGCGGTTTAATTTATGGGTTCCCGGATGACCCATGCCTTTTTACTCCTTGCTCGGAGGTGCCGCCACCTTGACACCCGAGAATGCTACGATGCTACCAAAAGGCGTTTCACAAAAAATCAGTACCATCAGCTGCACTGGGCGATAGTACGAATGCGTTTGGGTTGCGCCCGGTTTGTCAACGACTCCGGCAGTTTCAAACTTCCAGTTACCGTCTTTTGATTGGGTAAAAACCTGGTACTCTACCGGCTTGCCTTTGCCATCAGGAGGACCTGAAATTGTCAGGGAATTTTTTGTCGAAGTGTGCACTTCTGTGGGCTTGGCTTTCGTACAGCCCAGACATTGTTGCGCCGAAACGCTTGGCAGGTAAAAGAAAAGGCCAATTGCCAGCGTGAGCGTGATTGGGAACGTCTTTTTCATTTTGTAAAAAATTTGAAAGTGAGTGAATGTGAGTTGTGATTGGTCGTCAATTGTCATCTTTCCCGCCAAAGCCAAATCTAAGGCGGGGCGTGTCATTTATCATTTATTTTCAGCAAATGAGATTGAACTTCAAAAATCAAGTCCTTGGCCAACTGGCTCAGCGAATTGGCTGTACCGCTGAACGGGAACCGCTTCAGTTCGGTATCGTTCAAGTAAAGGGAGGCGTTGCCGGTTACCTTACCCTCTTCAGATTGGTACTGCCCGCCGAGGTAATAATATTTGCCCGCGTAGGACTCTACGTCCCAGAATACCATCGCAGGTGTCTTCTCGGAGGAAATTCGTTCGAGTTCCGAGTTGAGGGCTTTAGAGAGCCCGATTAAGTCCTTGTTTTTTTTGCCATCAATCATCGTCACCCGAACAAAAACCGGGAGTTCCGTGGGCATTTTAATGTCTGTGTTCCTGTCTATAATCCCGATCGCATAACTCTCCGCTTTGATTACTTCGGGCCTTTGTTCCCGGTTGATGTTTTTGGCAAGTCGTTCTACATCGTCTTCCACAAAAGCGAAAAGATCGCCCAGTTCGACCAGGTTGTTCCTTTTAGCAGCAACAGAAAGCATCCCGTTGATGAGGCTGTAAGTGAGCAGGCCATGGCCGTAATTGCTGGCCTCGTAGCTTGACTTGTCGGCAGCGCTGCCCGCAAGCACGTACATCCCAGTGCGGTCTTTCATGCGTTCAAGTGCCCGGCGCTGATCGGTGTTCAAATCTTTGGCGCCCGCTTCAAAATGGGATACTACGCTTCCCGAGTTGCAGGCATCATAGATCAGAATGCGCTTGCGTGCTTTCACCTGCCGCACCCATTCCATCAGGGAGTCTTGTGCTACGGCTTGCGTCTTGAGGATCGCCTCATCTTGCAGGTTGTCGCCCTGGATGTCGGTGGTCAGGTAGTAAAATTGGCCGGCCTCACTTACTGGCGGGTAGGTGATCCCGTGGCCTGAAAAATACACCAGCAAGATGTCGTCCGGGCCTGCCTTGGCGCCAAATTCCTGGAGCGCCTTGCGGATCTCCGCCTTGCGTGGCCAGGGTTCAGATGCTGTGCTGAGCAATTTGACCGATACCCGTTCCTTGAAAAGTTTGCCAGCCGATTTTCGGAGCGCATCAGCAAAGATGGCGGCATCCTTTTCTGGGTATTTCAGGTTGAGTTTTTCGTCGCGATACTTGGAGGTACCCACCACCAGGGCGTAGAAATGTATTTTCTCCAGAATAGCGTCGCTCTGGGTGTTAAGCCCGCGACGGGCCGGGGCTGTATCACCGCCGTCTTTGGGCGACACGCCGTCGTAGGTGTGTTCGAGCTTGTATGACTGGCTCTCAAGCCAGCCCTTTTCGTTGTATAGCTTGAGACTCAGGTGATTGGGCTTGGTTGGAGAGAAATATCCGAGATAGGGTTTTAGGTCTAGCTGGAAATCGGCCTGTCGCGCAGGGTTAGCGTCCGGCACCAGCTCCGAGCCGTCGAGCTCGAGGGCCACCTTGCCGATGCCGCCGCTTCGGGGCTTGAGGCGGACTTTCAACAAATCGTCCTTTATGCTGGCCTCCAAGACTTCGGGGTAGAGCGGCACATTGTTGAGTTCATCCACGGGGCGCAGGCCACCCGGCATGATGCCCATGATTTTTTGCAGGAGGTAGGGTTCGTAGTAGCGTGATTTCAACTGACCGAGTTCGATCACCTCCATGCCCAGCGAATAGTGCAAGTTTTCCATCATCTCCGGCGATGCATCAAAAAGCCCGGAAGGGGTGGTGACTGCCCAGATGCGGCTGATGGAAGTTTTATAGTCAGTTTCGGTATAGCCCGCCCAAGTATCCGCCAGGAGTAGGGTGGCGACTAGTTGGCCAGTTTTCACATCGCTGAGTTCATAGGAGATACGGTCTTTGCACACTAAGCGCCAGCGTTTGTCTTCTTTGAGTGTTCCATTTTCTGCAAAACGACTTACAGAATCCATTTCCACCCCGCATATAATCTCGCCGCGCTCCGGCAGGAACAGTGCGTTGGGCATTGGAAGCTGGGAGCTGTCGCGCTTGACAAGAATCATTTTCCCCTCGTTGTAAACCCGAAAATCGGGGGGGAACATGTTGGCGTTAGTGGTTGCCTCCAGCATTTTTAAGCCAAAAGAGTAGGCAAATTGCCCTGTCACAAGTGAATAAGCAGTCATCCCTGCTCGCACGTCGGCTACGTCCACGATAGGCACCTCAAAACGGTTTTGCAGGTCAGGGCTAATGAAAAACCAGTTGAGACCATCATTAGGCCATTTTTGTTTTGCCAATACTTCACCCGTTTGGGTATTCACCTTATTGTAAAACAATTGTCCATCATGCTGATAGAGTGCGCCCAACTGTTCTCCATTATTTGAGAAACGGAAGTCCTGATTGAATGACTCATCATAAAACTCCTCGAATGCTATCTTCAAATCGGGCGAAAACGTTTTGTTACGCCAATTCCAACGTTTGAGAGTGCCGCTTTTAGTCAGCACCTGCACAAAATCGCCATTACAGGTGAATCCCAGGCACACGTCTTCGAGAATCGTTTCTTTTGCACCCGTTTCGGTGACCACCCAAAACAACGCCTTGTCTTGCGAATCAAGCAAAAAGTGCGAACCATCGGGGGAAAAACGCAGGCGTGGTCTGCCGGACATCTCCAACTGAAATTTTTCTGCGCCCGACAATGCGTCCCAGCAAGTGATTTTTGCGTTAAAGTGTGCAAGGACAAATTGCCCATTCTCAGAAATTTCCACCCCATGAATGCGGATCGGCTTGCCCAACGCTTTCAGTGTGCGCAGCATTTTGCCTGAAACCATGTCCCAGACTTGTACTTCGGTATTAATATTAGGGACTACACCGTCATCCTGCTGAAATTCAGACGCCCCGCAAAAAGTTGCAAGTGCGAGTTTGGTCCCGTCTTTTGACAAGGCTATCTGCGCAACGGGCAAGTGGGTCAGGATGGTTTTGATCAAGCGGCCTGTCTTTTGTTCCCAGAGTTTTATCTCATTTCCAGCACAGGAAGCCATGAAATGGTTGTCAGCCGAAAAGCAGACATCCATGATGGGAGTGGAATGTATCGCCGGGAGTACGAGTTCGGGTTTTTGTGCCTGCGCTGTGAGCACAGTGAGACAGAGCAATACAGTGATTCTCATGGCAGATAATATTTTTTGAAAATGTAAGCGCATGCGTTCATTTGTTCTTCATCAAATATTCCCGCACCTCAAGCACCAACGCTTTTGCCCATTCCTTTTCCTTGCCCTTTTTGAAGGAAATAGGAAAAGATGTGATCTTGGTTATCCCTTGTTGGTAAAGATTTGCGGTGCCTGAAAATTTTTCCGCTTCTTCTTGGTACTCCCCACCGATCAAGTAGTACTTGCCTGAATAAGAAGAAACATCCCCCCAGAAGACCAGTGATGGATTTTTTTCGCCGGCACTTTTATCAAGCTCGTCGTTGACGACATCTGAAATTTTGAAGAAATCCACCCCTGCCTTGCTGACGTTCAGACTGGTGCGCACAAAAATGTCCAGCTCATTGGGTGGCTTTATGCCAGTGTTCTCATTGATCTGCCCAATCGGATAGCTCTCCGCCTGAATTACTTCTGGTCTTTGCTCCCGGTCTATTTTTTTGGCCAACTCCGACACATTGTCCGCCACAAAATCAAACAAAGCACCCAGCTCCACATCGCCGCCGTTTTCAGCGGCCACCTGGATCATGCCATTGAGCAGGCTGTAGGTGAGCAGGCCATGGCCAAATGTATTGGCTTCGTAACTGGATTTGTCGGCAGCACTGCCCGTCAGGACGAACATCCCGCTGCGTTCATTGATGCGCTCCAGTGCTTTTCGCTGGTCGCTGGTCAGGTCTTTGGCTCCTCCCATTTTTTCTACCACACTGCCCGAGTTGCAAGCATCGTAGATCAGGATGCGCTTGCGGGTCTTCACTTTGCGCACCCAATCCATGAGTGAGTCTTGCGAGATGCCTTTGGAGTTTAGCATCGCCGCTTCACTCAAATCGTTGCTGCTGACATCGGTGGTGAGGTAGTAGAACTGGCTTTCTTCGCTGTTGGGGGCTTTGTAAGTAAGTCCGTGGCCAGAGAAATAGATGAGCAGGATATCGTCGGGGCCAGCGTGGGCTGCGATTTCATGGATCGCCTCGCGGATTTCTTTTTTGCGTGGCCAACGTTTTAGGGTTGTATCGGCTGTGCTTAGGAGCTTGGTAACCATTCTTTCTTTGAACAATTCCCCTCCTGCTTTTTTCAGGGCATCTTCAAACATAGCGGCATCTTTTTCGGGGTATTTCAGGTTGAGTTTTACATCCGCATATTTGGAAGTGCCGACTATTAGTGCATAGAAGTGGATGTTTTCCAGCCCCTTGTCAGATTGGTTGTTGAGCGATTTCCTTTGCGTGGCAGGAGGAGCCGTGGGATCCTTGGCCGTGACGCCATAGTCATTCGAAGCAGCAGTAAGCGGGTCAAGCGGAAAGGGCTTGCTTGGAAGATCACCACCCTGATTGTATAGCACTAAATTGAATTGGTTGGGTTTTTGGACGGAGTAATGTCCCGCAAATGGCTTGATATCCACGACAAAACTTGGCTTGCGCGCAGGGTTCGCATCGGCCAGCAATTCTGTCTGGTCAAGCAACAGCGCCACTTTGCCGATCCCTCCACTGCGCGGGGTGAGCGTCACATGCAAGCTGTCGTTTTTGATAGACCAGTCGCAGACCTCTGGATAAAGTTTGACTGCGCTTAGCTCATCTACGGGGCGCACTCCCCCTGGTTTTATGCCCAGTATTTTTTGAAACAGATAGGGTTCGTAGAAACGGGTTTTGAGTTGTTTGAATTCCAATAGCTCATTGCCGAACAGATAATAAATCTGGCGCATCGCGCCAGGGGAGGCATCAAACAAGCCCGATGGATGAAGCACTACCCAATCATTAGAATCAATTGCGATCAGTGTAGCGATTTCTTTTCTAGTTGCGACGTTCCATATTTTTACCGTGCCGTCTTTGCTACCAGTCAAAACGTTCTCACCTTCGGGTGAAAACGCCACAGCATTCAGATCCGAAGTGTGGCCAGAAAAAGTAATGACCTGATTGCTCTCAACCTCCCAGATTTCGGCATCATTCCCTGTTGCTTTCAACACAAACCTTCCCCCATTTTTGTCCGCAGCGTTTTTTGGGGAAAAAGCAATTGAACTGACGTTGTTGCTATTGGCGAAGCGACTGGGGTATCCTTTTTTTAATTCGCCTGTCAGCGTTCTAATTTCTGTCAAGCCGCTTTCAGCACCGCAAACGATGGATTTCCCATCAGGCGCAAAAGCAAGCGCGGTGATTGCCGAGTTCGTTGATTTGGGGAAAAGCACTGGGCTTGCGCCTGCAGAATCCCAGAAAATGACCGCTCCGTCATCGCTTCCAATCGCGAGCGATTTTCCATTAGGAGAAAAGGCCAGGGCTGTTACTTTTTTTTCAGCATGAGCCAAAGTCACCGCTTCCTTGGTTGCGAGATTCCAGACCTTGGTAGTACCGTCTATGTGTCCGGTCAGGATGGACATCCCATCTGGTGAAAAAACCGCCCTGTTGGCGGGTTTGAAAGATTTTATGTCACTACCTGACAGGTCTTGCAACCATGCACCTTTATCCTCCGATCCGGTCAGGATGAACCGTCCGCCCACAGAATCAATAGCCGTTTTGGGTGAAAAGGCCAGGGAAACTGGTTTCCCTGCATATTTAAAGGATTGTACCTCTTGGCTCATCACCCGCCAAATTTTGGTAGTGTTGTCACCGTGGCCGGTCAGCAAAGTGAGGCCGTCGGGAGAAAGCGCCAAGGTAGAAATCGCGCTGGTATGGCCTTTCAAACTCAGGTAAACGCTGCCGCTGCTTACTTCCAGGATTTTGGCAGCTGGTTCTCGCTCGGTTGCCGAAACGATAAATCTACCTTCTGGCGAAAATTTCACGCCCCGCGCCATACCGGGAGAACCTTCCAAGCGCCCACGGACATACGCTTTGATAATCAGGGGGTCCTTGCCAGAGTGATCCCAAACCTTAAGTGTACCGTCTGAGCTCGCTGTCAAGATTTTTTTTCCGTCTGGAGAGAAGGCTACGCTTCGAATCTCCTTTGCATGTTGAAAAGTATGAAGCTTTTCACCTTTCAAATTCCAAAGGATTGCGGTGCTATCAGCTGCCCCTGTAAGAATAGAATCGCCGCCGGGAGAAAAAACGGCACAGAGCACGGCTGCTGTATGCCCTCCAGAAAATGTGTGGTGCCGGGTGCCTGAGCGTTTCCAAAGCGTGGCAGTTTTGTCATTGCAAGCGGTCAGGACAAAACTACCATCCGGCGAAAAAGCCACCGAATTCACTGCGTCCGGGTGCTGGTAGGTTTGAGATTCTTCTGTTGAGGAATTCCAGAGCCTGGCAGTATTGTCTTCACTGCCAGTGAGGCAGTATTTGGCATCAGGCGAAAAAGCGACCGATGTGACCTTGCCTGTATGTAGTTCAAAGGTTTTGATTGGTTCACCACGCTCATCGCGCAGAATGGCCGTGTAATCAGCGCTTCCCGTCAGGATGTATTTTCCGCCATTGCTGTCATCGGCGTTTTTGGGCGAGAAAGCCACGGCAAGTACTTCTCCATCGTGGCCGAGCAAGGTGTGTATCTCATGACCTGACCAATCCCAAATTTTGGCCTTATTGTCTATGCTTCCTGTCAGGATAAAATTCCCACTGGGAGAAACATCTACAGCTGTAATGCCCCTGGTATGCCCAATGGGGACCACCAACCTGGGTTCGTTTTGTTGGGCCGATACAGGCAAAAAATGCAGTCCTAGAAAGCAGAAGGGAAGAATCCTTTTCATAAAAGTTGCTGTTTATACGCAGTAAAATACAGTACTCTACATGCAGAGCATCGAACTCGACACGAAGTATCCTTCATGAATTGATAGCAAATGGGCGTAGTGATTGAAATCAATAATTGCTCCGCACACGGAACTCTGTGCGACGGTTTTTGGCATGCTCTTCTTCGGAACATTCGACCCCGTTGGCGCATTTGTTCACAAGTTTTGTCTCGCCAAAGCCATGTGGTATCAATCGTTCTGATTGAATGCCTTTAGAAACAAGGTAATCTACCACGGATTGCGCACGGCGTTGCGACAGTTCCACATTAAAATCGTCAGAAGCGCGGGAGTCAGTGTGCGCGTTTATTTCGACATGGATGTTCTTCCTTTTGGTCATCAGGTCGAATATTTTTTCGTTGATAACCCGCTTCGACTCTGAGGTAAGCACCGCACTGTTCAGAGCATAAAAAATTGGAAGCACATTGAATTCGGTGAGATCACAATCGATTGGTTCCCATACATACCGGGGCTTTTTGCCACCTCCTTCTCTGTCCTCCTCCTCCGGCAAAAAAACCACCTCTTCCTGGGTCACCGCACCAACTTCGGTGGAATCAACCGTCCAGTCTTTCACGAGTTCTTCTTTTTGGAATGTAATGTATTCGGCAGGGATTTCGGTTTCCCTTACGGTAGCAGCAGAAACCAATGCCCTGCGGCTAAATTTCCGGTATTTGCCCTTTTGAGGCTCTTGTGTATACCCAGGGGATTGTGTAATTTTTTTTACAGAGATTGGTTTCTTTTCTTCAGGATGCGTCACCCAGCAAATCACTTCACAATCACGGGGGTCTGGGCAATTTTGAACCCCTGGCCTTGACTCAAATCGGGAAAACTCTTGCCGTGTTACGATTGAATCCACGGCGTTGACCAGTTTCACTGGCAACACCGTAATCTTAGTGATTGGGTCTACAATCAGGATAGAATCAACTACATCCCTGTAAACGGCTGGCACATATTCGTACCGCTTGGAGGCGGGCCTTACTTCAATGCGCTTTTCAACTGTGCGGTAAGTTGGTTTGGACGCAGTGTAACTAAAGTAGGAAGGGACAATTTCATGTTTTGTTTTTGTGGTGGTTTCTTCAACTTTGCACCGGATGTAACACGTTCCGGGAGCTGGGTTTTTTGGGTAATCGTCTTGAGCAGAAAGGACATTCCAAGTGGAAATGGAAAGCAATAGAATGAGTGTGGAATTTCGCATTGTAATAGAACTGGTTTAGTAAAACTGCTACATTTGGCGGAGATTTTATTCCAATATGAAGCAGTTTGAGCATTGCCACCAAAGACGCTCAGATTATAAAACGACGTGTAAAATTACACTTAATTTTAAAACCCTCCTATTATGCTGTTAGAAAAATCAATTTCCCATTTGTTCCTGCTGGCACTGTTTTCTGTCAGTTGCAGCGGTCCCAGCCCCACAATCACCGCTCCCGCGAAACCAGCCGATCCGAACACGAGCCTTACCAAAATCAAAATGTCAGAACTGGATGGACAGCCCATGTCCCTGAAAGATTTTGCGGGCAAACCCGTTTTCCTTAATTTTTGGGCTACCTGGTGTGGGCCTTGCGTAAGCGAGATGGCGTCCATCGAAAAGGTATCCCAGCAGTTCAAGGACGAGATCGTGTTTCTTGCGGTCAGCAATGAATCGCCCGCGCTCATCAAATCCTATCTTAAGAAGCACAAATACAGTTTCAAATTTGCGCACCTCGATGTGAGCTATTTGGATGTATATGTCGTTGCACTACCCACTACCATGCTTATTGATGCCAATGGCCAATTGGTGGCCGAGGAAGAAGGCTTCCGCAACTGGGCGGATGCTGGCAGTGTACAAAAGCTGAAATCGTTGATGAAGAAGTGAATTCGTTCGCGGAGCTGTAAAACCCTCGCAAGGCATAACGAAGGAACTAAGGGGCAATAAGGAAAAATCATGGTACAAAGGTGACATCCCACACTGCCAAAAAGTAGCGCAGAAATACGGGTTTACAAAAACCCAGTGTTTCTACGCAACCAACCCCGTAGAAATACTTGATTTACATGACACCACGTGACTACCATAATGTCGCTGCGATGCGGCTTTTGCTGGGACCTCTCCAAAATTCAAGTTAACACCTTGTATATGCTTCAAAACTGGTTAAAACCGCTCCCTACTTCTTTCTGCAAAAACGCCCTTGACCCGCTACCCGCCTGGTCGTTTGGCAAAAACACCCTGCTCCACCGCAGCGAAATGCCGGATTTGAAAAAAGTCCGCGCAGCCATCATCGGTGTGGGTGACAAAGAGTCCAACCTGATCCGCGAACAGTTGTATCGCTGCGCTTTCCCTTTCCCAAAAGCATCGGTGGCTGATCTCGGGAATCTGAGGAAAGCCGATGCCGCGCTGCTCATTCCGGTACTGTTCGAGCTGCTGAGTGGCAAGGTTTTGCCGATCGTGATAGCCGGAAAAGACGATCTCGCCCGAGCTCAGTTTTTAGCGTACCAAGAAGCAAAAGCACTGGTGAACATGGCAGTTGTAGACGAGCATTTCCGCCCAGATGGTGTGTACGGCCCGCTTTTGAAACCCCGTCACCCGCAACTTTTCCATTTTGGACTGATGGGTCTGCAAGTCCATCAAACCCCGCCGGAAGCCGTGGAGTTTTTGAGCAAAAACCATTTTGACCTTGTGCGCTTAGGTAAGTCCCGGGCAAACATCGAAGAAACGGAACCTGTGCTTCGTGACGCAGATTTGCTGGCATTTCACCTCTCCGCCCTGAAACAAACCGAGGCCCCGGGAGTAGCGACGCCCACGCCCTCGGGGTATTTTGCAGAGGAGGCTTGCCAGCTTTGTCGCTACGCAGGCATGAGCGACAAACTCACATCTTTTGGACTTTACGGATTCCAACCTGAAGCTGATCGGGACGGATTAACCGCCCAAACCGCTGCCCAAATGCTATGGTACCTGCTCGAAGGCTTGTTCAACCGCAAAGGCGATTACCCTGCCTCTACGACCGGAATGACCGAATATGTGGTTGATTTTAGAAAACTCAACCACCAACTCACCTTTTGGAAAAGCACCAAAAGTGGCCGCTGGTGGATGCAAGTTCCCGTGGCTACCAAGCGCAAGCACGAGCGGCATCGTTTGGTGCCGTGTTCCTATCAGGATTATCAATCAGCCTGTCGGGAAGAACTGCCGGAGCGGCTGATGCAGGCACTGGAGCGGTTCTGAGTTGGTTGACTGGTTGACTGGTGACTGGTTGACTGGTGATTGGCGGATTGGTGATTGGTGATTGGTTGAATTAGTCCTAATTGGCTACATTTTTACCCGCCACGGCTAGGGCAATGGCAGCTAAAATTGACCACATTTATTATGAAATCCCTATATCTTTTATCCTTTTTGGCAGTCGTCCTCTTCATTTTGCTCGTATGGGTGTATGTCCTTGAGTTCGCCGTGCTGTCAAACACGCTTGAAGTGAAAGTACTGGTAATTGGCTCGATGCTGGTCGTAGCGACACTGACGAGCGGGGCCTTATGGTATTGGCGGGAACGGTTCACGCCGTTTGAGCGGCATTTTCCGGAAGTGGTTCTGATTTTGGTTTTCAGCGTGTTGTTTTCGCCGTTGTTTGGGAGTTTGCTGAATAGGAGTCTGGGGAAAAACGAAACGCAACCTTTTGATTTTGTATCTGAAACGGCCTATTTCGCCTCGGGATATGGTATTTTGAAAGGGGAGAAATGGAGGCCCACGGGCTGGCGGCTTACAGTACGGGAAGGAAAGCGCGAACGACGGCTAAAGTACAAAAGTCAAGCCTATTTCCCGCTCACCAAGCCAGGAGAAAAGATACTCTTGCCGGTGCGACGGGGGATTTTGGGAGTTAGGGTGGTTCAACTTCAATAAACTAAGAACGATGAAAGATGAACGATGAACAAGGCACCCAGCGTAGTAATAGTTCATCGTTCATCGTTTTAATACCCTTGTTTCACACTCCTTTTACCCACCATATTTCAAACGAATGCGACTTTTCTCCGCTCTACTGTCCACGCTTTTGGCTTTCCAAATTTCCGCTCAAAATTCGGTCGCTTTTTTCCCCGATGAACTCGTGGTGACGGCCAACTCGCTCAACCTTCGCGCCAAACCGGACGTGAATTCCCAAAAAGTAGTGAGCCTGCCGCAAGGCACTTTGCTCCAGTTTTTAGATTCATGGAACAATGGCCAATACACCCAGGCCGACACCACCGATGAGAACGCGCCCTATGGACGATGGCTCAAAGTGCGCAACAAAAACAATACGGGCTGGGTCTTCGATGCTTATGTAAGCAGCACTATTCAACTCTATTACGAGCATTCGCCACAGTTCGATATGCAGGGCATTTCACCGCTATTTTGGTACGGAGTATACGCCCGCGATTCTTTTTCTGACGAACTCCGAAAAGTGCAGGTTCGCTTGGCTGAGGAGCCGAACGAGTTTTACGGCGGAACGATTAAAATATTGAAAACCAACCAACCAGACCCCAGCAAATTCCTCATTGCCAGCCACGCACCCCTGCCCACAGGCTATTGCGGTCCGCTTGGCGTGTTCGACCCAAACCAGATGTTTTTCTCCAAATCGCTCGGGCCCGGCAGCCAACTTTCCATTTACCCAGGCAACGACCTGAACGATACCATAATGAAGCCCACATACGGCCTCGCGGCTACTGGCTGCGCGAGTTTCGACAACAACTTTGTGCGTATCACCGATTACAAACTTACCCTGCTCGACTATGCCAATGACCCAATTTTGACCCAAGACCTCACAGACTGGGTTCGCACCGAAATCCCGGAAGTGAACCCTACCGTGGACTTGCTCTGGTTTGGAGACCTCGACCGCGACAACCTTCCTGATGCCATTATTCAAGATTGCCCTTACGAGGTGGGGTGTCGGGCTTCGCTTTTTCTCTCCTCAAAAGCCCGGTCAGGGGAATACCTCAGGAAGGCTTGTGAGTTTTATTGGCCGGGGGACTGATGTATGATGTATGATGTATGATGTATGATGTATGATGTATGATGTATGATGTATGATGTATGATGTATGATGTTGGAAATTTGGGCTAAAGGTTGTAATTTTAGGAATAATTGTATTTTTTCAGTACTTCATTTTTCATCATCATTTGCTTTAAATCATGGAAAACATTCAACCAATCATTTCGCGCAAGCCACATTTACTTAGGGACAAGACCTTCCAATTCGCTGTTCGTGTCGTCCGACTTTACAAGTATCTGATAGAAGAAAAGAAAGAATATACATTGAGCAAACAGATACTTCGCTCTGGAACGAATCCAGGTGCAATGGTTCGTGAAGCACTCAATGCAGAGAGCAGCCTTGATTTTGTACACAAACTCGGCATCGCCCAAAAAGAAACAGGAGAAACTCAATATTGGCTAGAATTGCTATACGCTTCCAATTATATAAATGAACCCGAGTTTCGATCACTATATGATGATTTACAAGAGATTATGAAAATCACCCGTAGTACAATTCTCACTAAAAAGAAAAACATGACCACCAAAGCATCAATTCTAATTTTAACAATATTTTCCCTTGTCCATCTCCTACTCTGAACTAAGTTAATACATCATACATCATACATCATACATCATACATCATACATCATACATCATACATCATACATCATACATCATACATGAAATTCGATTCCCTCACCGTAAAAGAACACCCCGAAAACCGCACGACCGCGCCGCACGTGCTGCCGATCTATGCCACTTCGTCCTTTGATTTTGAGGACATCAATCAGGGCATTGAGATTTTCAAAAACATCGAGCGTGGCCACGCCTACAGCCGTTATGCCAACCCGACGGTAGACACTGTGGCAGCTAAAATCGCGGCATTGGAAGCTTATGGCCTGGATATGGAAGCATGGGCGGTAATGACTTCGAGCGGAATGTCAGCCATTGCCACCCTGTTGCTTGGCACGCTAAGAAGCGGAGATAAAGTGCTGAGCCAGGGCAATTTGTATGGCGGCACTACCGAACTTTTGAAAGGGATTTTCAGCCAGTTTGGCATAGAAACGGTATTTGCAGATTTGCGGAATTTGGAGCGTGTGGAAAGCGCTCTGCAAGATGACAAGACTATAAAAATGCTCTATTGCGAAACACCTGCCAACCCAACGCTGGCTTGTGTAGACATTGCCGCATTATCAGATTTGGCGCATCGCCACGAAGCATTGTGTGCTATTGACAATACGTTTGCTACGCCCGTTTTGCAGCAGCCATTTGCGCTGGGGGTAGATTATGTGATTCATTCCACGACAAAATATTTGAACGGCCACGGCAATTCCATCGCCGGGGTAGTGATTGGCCGCGACCAGGAAACCATGCGCAAAGGCGTGTGGCGCGCCATGAAACTGGTGGGCACCAACTGCTCCCCATTCGAAGCCTGGTTGACCAACAACGGCCTGAAAACCCTTTCGCTGCGCATGGAACGGCATTGCTCCAACGCCTTAAAAGTGGCTCATTTTTTGGAGCAGCACCCTGCCGTAGAACGGGTAAATTACCCCGGTCTTCCATCACATCCCGACCATTTGCTTGCTTCAAGCCAAATGAAGGGCGGTTACGGTGGGATGCTGAGCTTTGAACTTCGCGGCGGACTCGATGCGGGCATTGCTTGCATGAACCGCATTCAATTTTGTTCGCTTGCACCAACCTTGGGTGATGTGGATACCCTTATCTTGCACCCCGCTTCCTCATCTCACTTGGCCGTGCCAAAGGAGATTCGGTTACAGAATGGGATTACGGACGGATTGGTGCGCGTATCAGTAGGTATCGAAAATGTAACCGATATTGTGGCCGATTTGGAACAGGCTATTGGGTAACCAAATTCACACATCACCAAATCCACAACTCCCCACATCACCATAAATTTTTGTTTATGAAGCACTCAATTCTCCTTCTGCTCGTCGCTGCGATTGTCGTAGCATGCACACCCCAAGATAATGTTTCTGCCCAGCAAACTGATGCGATTGCACCGACCAGTACTGGAACCCTTGTCCGATTGGAAACTGGCGCTTGCCGGGGCTATTGCCCGATGTACAAACTCACTTTCCGCAACGACGGCGTTTTAGAATATCTCGGTATCCGCAATGTCGAAAAAATTGGTGCCGAAACCGTCCGACTCAGTGCTGACGAGTTTGCACAGTTGCTAAAAGAAGTGAGAAAGGCGGATCTGTGGCAATACCCTTCAGTAATACCCAGTACTGTAGTGGATGCTCCCGTCCATACTTTCATTGTTTATGATGGGTCAAAATCGCATACCGTAAAAGGTACTGCAGGCATACCTCAGCCAATCATGGCACTTGAAACACTCATGCAGGATATTGTTGAAGCGCATGGTATCGCTGTTCGGAAAGGTGCCGAATGCAAAGTACCTGGTGCTTTAACAGGCCAGGCAATCGTAAAATTCAAGATGGACGTGAATGCCAAGGACTTCTGCAATCAGTTCTCCGACATTAAGGTGCGAACAGTGCGCCATCTCTCCGAAGACAATACATGGGTTATCGCGTACAACCCTAAGGAACTTACCGAAACCCAATTCATAAGCCTGCTCAAAGACATGGACGGAGTGTTGGAAGTGGAGCCGGACAAGCAGGTAAACGAGCGGAATTGAAGTCATTGGGTCATTGGGTCATTGGGTCATTGGGTCATTGGGTCATTGGGGTCATTGGGTCATTAAGTCATTGGGTCATTGGGTCATTGGGTCATTGGGGTCATTGGGTCATTAAGTCATTGGGTCATTGGGTCATTGGGTCATTGGGTCATTAAGTCATTGGGTCATTGGGTCATTGGGGTCATTGGGGTCATTAGGTCATTTGACTAATGACCCCAATGACTTAATGACCCCAATGACTTAATGACCCCAATGACTTAATG
>Ga0163147_10000669_pt1 | contig 53644 bp, 36 predicted proteins | sample OliLakLV19MP6G1_FD_148597 | JGI IMG/M metagenome (GOLD analysis project Ga0163147, IMG submission 148597) | Freshwater microbial mat bacterial communities from Lake Vanda, McMurdo Dry Valleys, Antarctica- Oligotrophic Lake LV.19.MP6.G1 | ecosystem: Environmental > Aquatic > Freshwater > Lake >... | reverse complement strand
GTTGTATTTCATTTATTATTTTATTTGAATTAGTGCATGCTTCTTTAGCAATTTTCTTTTCAGCTCATACCCTTCGGCTGTTGGTGAGAACACACAAAAGCGGCGTCAATGATAGTTGGGTTTATAAAATTCATTGCAATTGAAATGAAAATATCAACGAATCTATCTTTTTGCCTGCAGCGGCAAAAAAGTATTCGGTGTATTTCATTTATTATTTTATGTGACTTAGTGCATGTTACTTTAGCAATTTTCTTTTAAACTCATACCCTTCGGCTGTTGGTGAGAACACACAACAGCGGCGTCAATGATTCATACCCTTCGGCTGTTGGTGAGAACACACAACGGCGGCGTCAATGATAGTTGGGTTTATAAAATTCATTGCAATTGAAATGAATATATCAACGAATCTATCTTTTTGCCTGCAGCGGCAAAAAAGTATTCGGTGTATTTCATTTATTATTTTATGCGAATTAGTGCATGCTTCTTTAGCAATTTTCTTTTCAGCTCATACCCTTCGGCTGTTGGTGAGAACACACAACAGCGGCATCCCGGATAGTTGGGTTTATAAAATTCATTGCAATTGAAATAAATACAGCAACGAATCTATTTGTTTGCCTGCAGCGGCAAAAAGTTAACCTGATGTGGTATTTAAAACAAAAGGGGCTGCCTATTGTTGGCAGCCCCTTTAAATTAGTAAAGGCGTAGTAAAAAAGTGTTTTTAAATTATTGTCTTATATACGTTTGTATAGAGGGTTTGAAATTTTACTGCTTCACAATTCTTTCCACAATAGTTTTGTTGCTATACATCATCTTTAAAATATAAATACCACCTGCTAACTTATCAAGGTTAACTGTAATTTGCCTGGCTGCATTTCCGTTGTATCTTTTATCCAAAATCCTTTTCCCTGCTGCATTAAACACTTGTACAGCTTGCAAATCTATAGGTGGCTCTACCGCTGAATGATGAATTAGAAAACTGTTATTAAATGGATTGGGATAAATTAAATATCCCTGGTCTTTCAGCCTTTGTGGTAACTTTTGTTCAGTGATATTAACATTATCGAGCCAGATACTATTTTGCTTATTTCCTTTAGCTACAAAGTACAATTGAAAATTGGTTGACCCCACAAACGGTGAAAGGTAAATTTTGTTTGCCTTCCATTGCTTCTTTAATGAAGGAGTGAAAGCTACTGTATTGGTATAATTAGGATCATTTACGGTTTGCAATTCGAATCCAAATTTCTTCCATACACTCGTGAAGGTTATACCGCAATCATTGGTGGCTAAAATCTCCAATGTATCTAATGGAAACACTGTAGAACCTGGATATTGTGGCCCGGATTTGTACGCCATGTCAAACGCTACAAATACGGAATCTGCCTTGCCATCGTTGATAACAATGGGAGAAATAAAATAATCAATGGCATTATTGGCGTTGCTGACATTGCCATTATTTATCACCATCGCTTTACTACCCGTAAATGCACTTGCCGCAGATGACTCCCAGCCCGTACCTCCAGTTACATTTTGAACGCCCCAATTAAGCGAAGGAAAGCCGTTACCCTCAAAACCTTCTGTAACAGGCGTAGCTACAGGGGTAAAAATATTAAAGGTTTTTACCAGTGTATCATTGGCCGGGTATTGGTCGTCGAGCCCATTGGGCAAAGAGGTGTACACTTTTATCACATGGGTTCCCGTAGTGGTATTGGTTGCAGCAAAGCTAAGCTGCAACTGATCGCATTTTACAAAAACACCTGTCCAGTCAACTGTATTCACAGGGCCATTATCAATTTGATAGGATATTTTTAGCGAACGCAAAGTGTCCAGCCCATAATTGGCAATAATAACTTTGGGTGTAAAACTGGTTGTATTACAAATAGAGGGTAAGGGTTCAATGATAGATGATACCGTTGTATTTCTTGCAAAAGCTTTAAAGCCAACCACATTAATACTATCTATATAAATATTATTTCCGTAGTCATTTATTGATTCAAAACCAATAACCAGTGTGTTGATTTTTTCGCTGCACAAATCATTCAGCACCAACCGTTCTGTTCTCCACTGGCGGCTATTGGCCGGAACAAAATCTTCGCTGGTAGTACCGGGCACAGTACTTAATGAAGCACCACCTTTTGCATAAGTGGTGGGTTTCCACGTAAGGCCACAATCAGTAGAATAAATAATTCTTAATGAATCTTTTGTAGGTGTAGTAACCCCTGTACCAAAATAGGGCTGGTGAGCTACATTAAAACTAAGTACGAGAGAGTCTAAAGCATCCACTTTTATGGAAGGCAGTCTGTAAATATCCCGCTGACCCAAATTATCATTTGCATCCGGAGCATAGTCAAAGCATTTAATTCGCATAGAAGCATTGCCAGGTCGTCCGGCTGCTGTGGTTCTTGTCCAGGTAACTGCCGGCGCATCCGGATTAATGATAGCGGAACCATTTGCAGGCGGAAAAACAGTTGATTGAAAACTTTCTGTATAAGGCAAGTTTAATTCCGGTGATATTGTAAAATTTACTGTTAAATCATTATTTGCAGCATTGGCATCAATGCCGGCATTTGGAGCAGACAAAGAAAACTTCAATGCATTAGCACCGGGTACGGCAACCTGCGCAGCAAGTTCTACTACCTGGGATTTACCAGTTGAAATATTTACAGCGATAGTTTGCGTAACAGCATTTAAACCATTAATGCTTGTTGTGATTGTAATGGAAGTGAGTGTGTTTGTACCTGTATTTGTAATGCGCAAACGGGGAATAAATACACCAGAACAACTAAGGGCCGGATAGCTGATTCCAGTGCAGGTGCTGGTATTAAAATCACTGCCTCCAGGGCTAACAATACTATTAACGGCTGCATCTAATAAAGGCATACCTGCAGGATATTGCCCACCAAGCGTGGTGAGATATCCCGAGCGGCAATTTTCCAATACCCACTCCATCCTTTTTACTGATCCTTTAGAAAACATAGAATAGCAGGCATCATCCGTATAGTCCATAAAATTTTGAAACATTCTTGCTACCGAAGGGGTACACCCATTGGCAATAGCCCCTGCAGGACAACCACTTGTAGGATTGTTTTGATTGGGAATATCATCAGCCGGTGCCAATAACTCCGGCGGTAACGAACAGCTTGCAGAAGTTAGTTGATTGAAATCGTTTGAGGAACAGCCATTATCAAATGGGTGATATAAACCAAAGTTGTGGCCAATCTCATGTACGGAAGTTCTGCTCAATTTAAATTCGGGATAAGAGAAACAAATGTTGGAAAAAGCACGGTAATCTACACATACACCATCTGCAGTGGAGCTGCCGGCAGGCCCGCCGATACCTATTGCTGGCGCTATACCCAACAGGCCTGCAGTACTACCATCACCAACATACAGGTTGTAATATTTGGTAACATCCCAACCTGTTGAACCACCGGTGGCAGTTGACGATTTTTTTATGGGCTGATCGGTAGTCCTTAATATTTGCGTAGTGCCACTTTTGCGGATGATGCCTGTTGTAAAGTTCCCACTCACATCTCTTTTAGCCAATGTAAATCTTAACAACGAGTGGCCTCTTACAGGATAAAACCCAACGCCATTAGTACTATCCGCATTAATGCCGGCAAAATCCTCATTCAATCTGTTGATAAAAAACTGTACCGCATCATCTGTTATACTCCATGGATTGGGCAATACGATGTGCACTACTACCGGTATTGTAACCGGGCCGGGTAAAGCTAACGGCCTGTTTACCTGATTGCCTTGTGCAGGCTTGCTGGTAAGCGAACGCAGGTAATCTGCCTGCCCCTTTTGGAGACGCTCCAACAGGGCGGGGTTTTGTGCCATCTCCTGCTGCAGGGCTTCCATGGTTCCGCATCTTTTAAGCACAGGTTTTACAACCTGTTGCTTTTGCGCATACAATTTTTTAAAAGGAACGAGGCCCGTTGAAAAAATCAATAACCAAAATGCCACTATTTTAAAACGCCTTGCAAGAAAAAAGTAACCGGGTAAGATTGTAAGCATGTTATTTAGGTGGCTTTAAAAAAGTTTGTTTTGATAAATAGTAAACAGTTGTTAAGTAACATTGATTCTTAACAGGTGATGTAAATTTATTCCGGTTGAACACTAAATAAATAAAATTGTTTATTTATTCATCCTTAACTGGCATTTTAAACAAACAAAAGTTGATTAAATTCTTTAACCACCAGGAAAATCAACTACGAATTTACGGATGTATTTATTGATGTTGGTGAGTGTTGGAAAAAATTGTTTTTCCAGTTGAAAGTATGCCCATTTTATTTGTTGATTTTTTATGATTTTAGGTTTACTGATCCTGCTATCAATATACACATAAAGTTTACACTTTTACTAAATATAAATACCCGGTGGCATAAACATTTACAAGAGTTGCTCAAAAAAAAACCCCTGCCATGGCAAGGGGTTTTATTAAAATACATTTCCTGTAACTGTTTCTTTTAATCGGTATCTTTCTTCGCTGCCGCAGGCACCGGCACACTATTATTGATGGGCCCCTGCTGTTCTACCTGCACCGGCATTGGGTTTTTATACTGCTGATTAAAAGATTCTATTGCTCTTAAAAACTGGTAGGCTCTTTCAGCATCATCATAAACCATCCGCAATTTACCCGTTATGTTGGCCATGTATTCATCCCTTTCCTGCTGATAACGCATCTGAGAACTTTTAGCTATTCCCTGTTGCAGTTCCAATACAGACATATTGCCCAATGCTGCATAGTAGGCAATTTGCTGTTCCAAATCTTTTTTAACACTCTTTTCCACCTTATCAGCCAATAGGGTATCACCGGCTTTGTAACTAGCCTCTAAAAACTGCATGGAAATGTAATTGTGTTGTTGATAGCGGGATACACTGCCATAACCAAAGTTTTCCTGCAACATGTTCTGATCACATTTATTCAGCATCTTTTTCGCATCTTCTTTGCTGCCATGGTCTGCCAGGTTAGCCGCTGCAGAGGCATAGGCAAGGCGGATGCTGTTTAAGTGACGGCGGTTTTCTTCGTCAAAATAAACACCAGGTTTATTGGCACCACCAAATACAAACTTGTTCATCATTTTATCAACAATCCACTCCTTATTCAATTCCGCATTTTCTACCGGTACCAGTCTGTAGGTAAGCCCATCCTGCCGAATGTATTTATCAAAACCAAGACTGATTCTTTCTGAAGTAAAATAAATAGGACGCTTCCATTTGTTGGCCGCAATGATATTTAAAATAGCTGCATCATTTTTTTGCAATACATTTTTAGGTATATCAAATTGTAGTTGGCTAACTACACTATCGGTTGCTGTAACAGTACCATTTTGAAGAACCAACGTTGCATCAACAGGAACAGTTACTTTTTTAGTTGGGTAGGTGTTAATACCAATCCCATCTCTAGTTTGCTCCATTTTACCCGGATCATCACTACCGGCATAATCTTTCATCATGGTATATAAATCCATCGCCATGTTAGGGTCTCCACCTGGTTTTTGTACAAAATAAACCCCATCTCTTTTGGCACCTTCTATTTGTTCTGCTGTCCAGATAGGATCAATAGGATCACTCATATTTAATTTATAGCGCAACTGGTTAATGTACCAGTCAATACCCAGCAAACTGCTATTGATAACCCTTATATCTCTTCGTACACCTTCTACTTCCTGTGCATACCAAAGCGGGTAAGTATCATTATCACCAAATGAAATTACAATAGCGTTTGGTGCACAGCTTTCCAGATAATTGGTAGCAAGGTCACGTGCCATTGTTTTTTTACTTCTGTCATGATCGTCCCATTCCACACTAGCCATTAATACCGGCACTGCTGCAATACAAATGGCTGCTGCCAAATAATTGGCAATGGTGCCACTCATTAGTTTGGCCAACAATTCTTTTACATACAATACGCCCAAACCAATCCAAATGGCAAAGGCATAGAAAGAACCCACAAATGCATAGTCTCTTTCCCTTGGCATATTGCCCGGCATGTTCAGGTAAATTACAATGGCAAGTCCGGTAAAGAAAAACAACAAACCTACAATGGTGCCATCCTGCTGGTCTTTCTTAAACTGAAATATCAGTCCTAAAATACCCAGTATCAACGGCAATGCAAAAAGGCTGTTATTGGCCTTGTTATGCTTCATACTATCCGGCATAAATTTTTGATCGCCCAATCTCATTTTATCTAAAAATGAGATACCGGTTTTCCAGTTACCATCTCTTACATTGCCCAGCGAAACACCTTGTACATCGTTTTGCTTACCGGCAAAATTCCACATAAAATAACGCAGGTACATCCAGCCCACCTGGTATTGAGCAAAGAAATTAATGTTATCACCCAAGGTTGGCTTATCGCTCCATTGCCCGGTTTTAGGGTCTTTGGTAATGCCGGCAAAACTTGCATAGTAATCAGCATGACCCTGTTCGTTACCACCATCAAACATGCGGGGAAAAACATGCACATCTTCCGGACGATAGGTTACTTCCTGCTTGCGGCCTTTCTTTTCGTAACCGTTTGCAGTTTTAATATAAGTCTCTTCATTGGTATAATCGGGGGTGTATTCATCGCCTGCAACATTACCTGCTGTAAAATCCTGGCCAAACATAATGGGCGTATCACCATATTGCTCTCTGCTTAAATATCCAACCAGGGTAACGGGGTTATCAACATTGTACATGTCAATAGCGGTATCTGCATTTGAACGGATCAATGTAGTAAGGTAAGATGAATAACCAATCAGCATAAAAGTGAAACTCCACAAGCCAAGCTTTAAGAAATTCCAGTTATTTTTATTGGCCATCTTCAATCCAAAATAGATTAGCACAGCCAGCAATACAAAGAAAAAAGCAAAACCGCTAAAGAAAGGCAGACCAAAATCATTAACAAAAAGTACATCAAATGCACCGGCACCTTTAATGGTATATTGAATTACAAATTTTTGTACAATACCGGTGATAGCACAACCAATTAAAAAAGCAAAAAAAGAACCCCAGGCTGTAACCTTATAGCGTTTAAAGTAATAAATCATTACCATGGCCGGTATGGTCAATAAGTTTAGCAAATGCACGCCTATTGAAAGTCCCATCAGGTAAAATATTAAAATGATCCACCTGTCTGCGCTGGTAAAATGTCCTTTAATACCGAGTTTTTCCTCTTCCGACACAGCATCTTCCCATTTCAACATGGCCCAAAAAACGATGGCTGTAAAAAAAGAAGACAAAGCGTACACCTCACCCTCAACGGCACTATACCAGAAAGAATCAGAAAAGCAATACGCCAAAGCGCCCACAACACCTGCAGCCATAATGCCGAAAATTTGTTCGCTGGTTAAAACATCATTGGTTTTTAAGGCAATCCTTTTAGCAAAGTGGGTAATACTCCAAAACAAAAATAAAATAGTGAATCCGCTACTCAATGCACTCATCAGGTTTACGCCGGTAGCAGCATGTTTAGGGTCAAACGGAATCATAAATAAACGGCCAATCAATACAAAAAACGGGGCTCCCGGCGGGTGCGGAATTTGCAATTTATAAGCGCTAGATGCAAACTCGCCACAATCCCAAAGACTGCCCGTAGCTTCCATCGTCATTATGTACACAGTGCATGCAACGATGCAAATAATCCACCCGGTAATGTTGTTGATCCGTTTATAATTCATATAGTAATAGGTTATTAAGGCAGCAAATATAATTAGTTTGTGCTTTGCAGATTATAGTTTGTGGTTATTTAGCATTTTTTTGAAACTGCCATTGGCAGCAGCTAATTTTTCCCTGCCCGGAATAGTAGAAAAAGAGTATAAAATCAAGGCTCTGGGGCGGTCAGCCAATCAAAATATTTGAGCCTTGGTTGCGGCTATCCGCTGCTACTCCGGCACAAAGGCCAACGCACAGGCCCTCACCGGGGTATCCGCTGCTATCCGCCAGCCTTTCAGCAAAAAATCTTTGTTCAGCTTTTATTACAATATTACATGGAGTCCTGCTTTCAAAGCGTGAATGGCAGAAACCAAAATTGAATTAGCTTTACTCCCGTCAGTATTGCTGATGAAGCAACGCCATTTAAAATAGTGTAAAAGCCGGTTGCTGAGTTGATTTTTTTATGTTGATCGATGCGGTGATAAAGCAGCTGTGGTTGTAAGCTGGGGCAGGCTCCCTCTGCATCGGGGTTTCACAGTTATGGCTTTACAATGGTGGATGCCTGCTGTGAAAACCACGCCAGCACAGGAGAAGGCACCCCGCAGGCGCTGTCAAAGCAGGTGAGTTTATTCTACATTATCCTTGTGGTTACTTTTATTTTTAAGTTTTAAATTTCGCTGTTCAGTTCTTGTAGCTTATTTTAAATCGCTTAAAAAAGTTTATTAAAGGCCTTGGTAATTTAGCTGTCCATACGAATAAAATCAATCAGAAAATACCGTGTTTTAACCTTATTTTTCAATTAGATTAACACTTATGTTTGCATAAGAACTATTAAATTCAAAAAGTTGAAATTTAATTAATGCATCAGCAACCCAACAAAAGGTGGCTAGCCAAAAAAAATTACATACTCATGAAAAAGTTACTTTATTGCTTTGCCATTACTACAATTTTAATGGCAAATGAATGTAAAAGAAGTAAGCCTGTAAGGCCTAACACAGATGATGGCTTACCCCCAGCCACTCAAACTGGTGCAAATATTTTTGCCTGCAAAATAGATGGACGAAATTGGATTTCTGGAACTGGAATTTCTTTAATGAATGCAGGAATATCAAATGATACTACTTCGCTTACTGGAGTTGATGGTGATACAAATTATTTTGAACGTATGACAATTAGAATAGATGGAGGTGCCTACCTTATAAACAATCCTTTTTTGATACCTGATAATTTTAATATATCAATATTGTGGAGTGCAAATAAATCATGCAACGGTTTATTAGGCAGTGGTATTATTAACAGCTATGCCACACAAGGAAAAATAACACTCACAAGGATAGATTCAATAAATAGAGTTGTTTCCGGTTTATTTGAGTGCAAAATACCAATATCCAATTGCGATACATTATTAATAACGAATGGCAGGTTTGATGTAAGAACCTATTAGTTAAATAGCTTTTTAACCCTTATTTTTTATATCTAAAATATCTCCAAATGAAACATATAAAATAACAGATTACAGGAATAGCATTGTTCCTAAGTATTTCCTTTTCTTATGCCCAAACCTATGACACCACGCAGTACTTTGGTAAAATGAATTATATTTTCCAGAACGTAAATAAAAGTTTGGTAACATCTGGCTTTCTAAAAGATTATGGAATTGAATTCTTAAACCTTGATAATTATAAAGGCAATGGGCTGCACGACAGTAATTTTGTTTCAATTGATGAATGGCGGGTTTTGTATAGCAGTCTTTACAGCAGCCAGGTTAATGGAAATGCTAACATGTTGTATCTTGATACTATAAATCGTTTGATAAAAAAATATAATTACACAACCATGCCCATAACATTTGCGGGGCTATATTATAGTTACCAGCGCTTTAGGGATGACGCTGTTACTGCCAATTTAATGAGCATCACCAATGGAAGATTGTATGATGTGGCAGGGCGAACACAAAGCCCTTATCAAACAGAAGAACTATTTGCAGTCGCTCCCACAAGGCAGGCATTATTTACAGGCAATAATAATATTATTTTTCGTCCCGAGTTATTTAAAACCAACACCGGCAAAACCATCAGCAGCATTGCTATTGACACAGCCACAGGTAGCAGCTATGTTATCGTTCCTCTCAATACCCCTTTCAACCTTACATATAACACCAAGGGGTTTTACAACCTAAATATTAAGATTGTCTACACAGATGGCACTACAAGGTACAGCCATACAAAACTTGTTGTGTATGATAGCCCACTGACTCTGGCTTCCAGGTATGGAACAGCTTTTACCCCTGCTACCACTGAATCAGTTACCGCCAGCAAAGCATACCTTAGTGTTTTAGGGCAAGGCGATATTACAATTGATTTTGCAAAGAATAATACCACGGGGCAAATTAGAAAACCCTTAATTGTTGTAGAAGGATTTGACCCTGATGGAGGATTTACATATAGTGGTCGAGGTGGTTATTTAGATTATCTAAATTTTGACCAGAATAGTCGCACAACAATCACCCTTAACAATGGCTTAGATGATATTAATGAATATGACCTTATATTTCTAAATTTTGCCAATGGAACAGATTACATACAACGTAATGCCTATCTGATGGAAACGGTCATACAAATTGTAAATACCCGTAAACAAAATTATAATGGTGCAAGGCAGCAAAACGTGATAATAGGCATGAGTATGGGTGGGCTTATTGCCAGATATGCATTAAGAGATATGGAACTTACCAGCGTAGCACATGAAATAAGGTTGTTTATCAGCCACGATTCACCTCACTGGGGAGCCAACATACCTGTTGGGGCACAAGCAGCAGTGCAGCATTTAGGCCCATTTCAAATATTAAATGTCGGAGGAAGTTTTCCTTATGTAAGATGGGTGGATTTATTTCCTGCTATTGTAGATGCTTTGCAAATGTTTAATTCTCCCGCTGCTAAACAAATGCTTATCCAGCGATATGATCTTGGAGGAGCCGATGGTCAAACATTAACGGCCAATAATATAGTTCATGATAATTTTTTGAGTGAGATTAATGGAATGGGTTGGCCGCTTAATTGTAAGAATTTAACGCTTGCAAATGGGGCATGCAATGGGGTATTGAACTTCCCGGATAATAGCAGATTACTTGTAATGAATGGGGAAAGAAGTATGACCTATTTTGGAAACTTGTGGAGGTCTCTTATTATGACAATTGGAGCACCACTAACAGCGGCAGGTTTGGTTAATGGGTGGGGCAGTCCTCAGTTTAACTCGTGGGCAATGGTTTGGCAATTCCCTTTATCACTCTTTTCTACCAAGTCATCCATAGGAGTAGATTTTTTTATTGATGCCGTTCCAAAAACAGGCAGTAAAGAAATTTACCGGGGAGATATTTACAGTAAAAAGAAAATATTATTTGTTATTAATGTATCAAATTATTTTGTAAAATGCCATGCTCAGTCAACTACAAATATGCTACCATTAGATAATGCACCAGGCGGCGTTTATGATTTGGAAAATTTTGGGTTTGATCCGGCAATAATTCAAAATAGTTTACCCTCGTTTTTTCAGGGCTATGTTCAAACTACAGTTTTACAGCCCAGGTTTTGTTTTGTACCAACAGTCAGTTCTTTAGCAATTAACAATCCTTCGGCAAATATATTTTCAAATATATGTAGTACAGTAGCCTGCAATAACCCGGCAAGTGTAGAAGACTATTTTGTACCAACGCAAAATCAAATTCATATATCTTATACACAGCCCAGCAGTGACTGGATTTTACAGAAACAAAATCCAGCTATCAATTGTATAAAAATATGTCCTTCGATTTTGACTATTACTGGTTCTAAGGATCAGATTTGTGCGGGAGAGAATTATTCTATCAACTTGCCTGCAGGTGCAACAGTTTCTTGGTCTGCGAATCCACCTAATTTAGTAAATATTCCAGACCCAATTGCCAATCCTGTAACGGTTAATAGGTCAGGCACATCAAATGGTATTACTACTTTAATTGCTGCTGTTGGCTCAGGATGTACAAACGCAACAACCGTATCTAAACAATTAATTATAGGCAAAGGAGCCTCCACTATTAATTTTACCAATGTTACTATCAATTGTGATGCTGGTCCATATTTATATGCAAGCTATACTCCAATACCCGGTGCAACTAATTGCGATTGGTATGCAAAAGATATGAGTAACGCTTCCAATCCATTTGTGTTTTTAGAAAGTGCATTAGATGGTACAGATTATCCATTAAGGAGGGATAACCGCTACTACACTATCAGGGCCATCGTAGCCACCCCATGCGGAACTTTGCAGGGTGACTATCTTCAATTTGCGCCGGATTGTGTCGCAGGTGGTAATATTGTAATTGCTCCTAATCCAGTTGACACTGATATGGATGTAATGATGCTTGACGAAAATACTTCTTTAACTTCAAGCAGGATATATGAGATTAGCATTCAGGATAAGATTGGAAAAATTGTATTTACAAAAAAGTATGATGGAAACACTAAAAAAGTAACTGTTAATATCAGCGTTCTAAAACCCGATGTTTACTACATCAAGGTTTGGAATGGAAAGGAATGGAAGTCAAAGCAATTTTTAAAACAATAGACTAATAATAATTATATATAGCAACTTTGTAAAAAACAACTTCATTTTGAGCATGAGATAGATGCAGTGCTTGCAGCTGAATTGCACACCATCCTATACGGAATCATTTGTGATCTAGTGCTGAAAACGGTAAAACACGGTTAGGCGGCAGTGACAGGGGTTTATTTAAAAACAAGCCGGTAAACTATTATGGTAAAAATTAAGGTTGACGGAAAGTGTTTTGAATATCACCCCAATGATGAAAACAAAACGTTTGGTTTGCAGAGCAACGAAGGCCGGGTACCTTACCTCAAAGACAGCTTTTATTTACAAACTTATGTCCCGGCGAGCAATGTCATTAAGCTAATGATTTGAATTGCCTCGTCCCTATAGGGCGAGGTTAAGAATGAAACCAAATTGTGTGGCTTTAGCTGAAATAGTTGTTTGGCTAAAGCCGTCAAAAGGCCCTTAACTTAATAACATTGTCAGCCGGGACACAATACCTCAGTCCCGGCGGGGTTTTAACAGCAGGTGCACACCTCTGTAAAGCCATAACCGTAAAACCCCGACGCAAAAAGAGCATGACCTTGCTTACAACAATAGCAGTTTGTCCTTTACGACAGATAAAATAATAGACCAACGTCTATTATCCCATTCCTTTAAAATCCCAACTACTACAAAGCAACCATTAAAGCAATACTATGCCCCATCAATGATAATCCAATTTAAAACCCAAATTCTTTTATACATTTACAGCCTAGATTGCTTCAAGGATTTGTTTTTTTCTAATGCAGGGCCAACTCCACTTAGCTATTGAAATACAGTATCTCTTTATTTTCAATTTTTAAAACCCCGGATCGCAGCATGTCACCAGAAAAAGAATACAAAAAAGTAACCACCAACACCATACAGAAAATGAAACTGGCCGGAGAAAAAATCTCCATGATTACCGCCTATGATTTTTCCTTTGCTACCTTATTTGATGCCGCCGGCATCGACATTATTTTAGTAGGCGATAGTGCAAGTAATGTAATGGCAGGCCATGCCACCACACTTCCCATCACCCTCGATCAAATGATTTACCATGCACAAAGTGTGGTAAGGGCAAGAGAAAGATCCCTTATTGTGGTAGATATTCCGTTTGGCTATTATCAATCCAATTCTGAAATTGCGCTGGCTTCTGCCATCAAAATAATGAAGGAAAGTGGCGGCCACACCGTAAAGCTGGAAGGCGGCGAAGAAGTAATTGACTCCGTAAAAAAGATAGTAAGTGCCGGCATACCTGTAATGGGGCACCTGGGCCTTACCCCTCAAAGCATCAATAAATTTGGCACTTATGTAGTAAGAGCAACCAATGAAATTGAGGCCAACAAATTACGTAAAGATGCTTTGCTATTGCAGGAAGCAGGCTGCTTTGCCATCGTATTGGAAAAAATTCCTGCTGAGCTTGCCAAAGAAGTGTCTGAAAGTTTAACCATCCCTACCATTGGCATTGGCGCTGGTGGCGATTGCGACGGACAGGTACTGGTAATGCATGATATGCTGGGCATCAACACAGAATTTAAACCAAGGTTTCTGCGCAGGTATTTAAATTTAGATGAACAGATAACAGGCGCTATCAGGCAATACATTAGCGATGTAAAAAGCAGGGACTTTCCTAATGAACAGGAGTCTTATTAGCCCCCTGTCCCCCAAAGGGGGAACTTAAATTCCAGCTGCATTCGTGAATCAAACTTTTTTAGTTTCAAAAACTGTTGGTTTATTTAGTAGAATTAGTTAGAATAATTACATAGAACGACTGTCATTGCATTTCGAACGGCCTCATAAAAAAGGCGTTAAGAAAATTAAAATGATTGGCGTTAAAAAATGAAATTGATGTTACCAATGTTTGGCCATGCAATTAGCTTGTAAGTCGCACTAAAGTTGAGTTATATTCTAAAGATGGAACTTAATTTCATTTTAGCCAATCAATTTAATTTTTAGCCTTTTTTATGCAGCCTTAATTTTTTTGTTGCTTTTTGCATCAAGGCAAAAAGTAAATAGACAGTAGCTCAATACAGTTAAAGCTATGAGATTAAAACACCTATTTCTATTTCGTAAATAATAAAAAAATATTACAACGGGATTACTTTATTCAACAAACTTGTTTTTTCAAATGTTGTTTCTTTTAATTGAACCAATATATTTGCAGCAATCATTTTTAAACCACCAATATGACTGTTAAAAACGACTGGACTTTATCCGAGATAAAAGCAATTTATCACCAGCCATTGCTGGATTTAATGTACGAAGCTGCAACCGTTCACCGGGAAAATAAAGCCTATGCGGAAGTGCAGATCAGCAGCCTTATCTCTATTAAAACCGGCGGCTGTAAAGAGGATTGTGCATACTGTCCGCAGGCTGCCCGTTACCAAACCGATATTGAAGTAGAACCATTAATGACGGTAGAAAAAGTAAAAGCAAGAGCAGCGGTTGCAAAAGCAAACGGCGCCAGTCGCTTGTGTATGGGCGCCGCCTGGCGGGAAGTAAGAGATAACAAAGATTTTGACCGGGTACTGGAAATGGTAAGTGAAGTAAACGAGATGGGGCTGGAGGTTTGTTGCACCTTAGGCATGTTAACCTACGATCAGGCAGAACGATTGAAAGAAGCCGGTTGCTTTGCCTACAACCACAACATAGATACCAGCAGCGACAACTACCAAAACATCATCACCACCAGAACTTTCGACGATAGGATAAACACATTGAACAATGTACGCAAAGCCAAACTCAGCGTATGTTGCGGCGGCATAGTTGGCCTCGGAGAAACCGATGAAGACAGGGTAAAAATGTTACACACACTATCTACCATGGAACAACACCCGGATTCTGTGCCCATCAATGCATTGGTACCGGTACAAGGCACACCAATGGAAAACAACCAGCGGGTGGGCATTGATGAAATGATTCGCATGATTGCTACCGCAAGAATTATTATGCCTAAAAGTGTAGTGCGTTTATCCGCCGGAAGAAATGAAATGAGTATTGCTGAACAAGCCATGTGTTTTATGGCTGGCGCTAATTCCATCTTTGCCGGAGAAAAATTACTTACCACGCCCAACCCTGATTTTGATACCGACATGCAAATGTTTAAACTGTTGGGACTTACACCACGAAAGGCTTTTAAAGATACCATTGCTAAAAATGAAACGGTTGAAGCTGTTGTATAATTTTTATTGACGGTTTACACTTCAATAAAAAGTTTACAGCTTTTAAAAAAGCTGTAAACTTTAACTCAATTACTCACATTGAAATCAACCTCACCCAACGAATTGTTCGATCAATACCTGCAGCAAAAGCTGGATGATAAAAAAGCAGCAGGTACCATACGAACGCTGGTGCACACCAATAACAGCATCGATTTTAGCTCCAACGATTACCTGGGTTTTGCACAAACTGGTTTGCTGAATATTGATGGCGAAAATACACTACCCTCGGGCGCTACGGGCTCTCGTTCTATCACCGGCAACTCGGCGCTTGCAGAAGAAACAGAACAACTGATTGCAACATTTCACAACAGGGAATCAGCGCTTATTTTCAATAACGGCTATATGGCCAATGTGGGTTTGTTTAGCTGTATTGCGGCCAAAGGCGATACATTCATTTCTGATGAATACATACATGCCAGCATGATAGATGGCATGCGGCTAAGCTATGCCAACCGCCTGCGTTTTAAACACAACAACCTTGCTGACCTTGAAAAAAAATTACAGATTGCAACAGGCAAAAAAATAGTGGCTGTAGAATCAATTTATTCAATGGATGGCGATGAGGCACCCTTACTTGAAATAGCCGCTCTGTGCAAAAAAAATGATGCCTTACTGATAGTGGATGAAGCACATGCCACCGGAGTATATGGCGATAAAGGCGATGGGCTGGTGTGCAAATACGGCTTAGAAAATGAAGTGTATGCCTGCATCCATACTTTCGGTAAAGCAATAGGGTTGCATGGTGCGGCCATTACCGGCAGCCAGGTGTTGCGAAATTTTTTAATCAATCAGGCCAGGTCTTTTATTTACACCACCGCCTTACCGCCACAAAATTATTTGCAGATTCAACGTTCTTATCAATTATTACCATCTGGCCAACGCAGCGCATTGAATGCGATGGTAGAATACTTCCGGCAGAACATTACTGCCAATAAGCAAATTAATTTTATCGACAGCCACTCCCCCATTCAGGGTATTATGATAGGTGATAATTTTGCAACTAAAGCACTGGCCAATCACCTGGTTGAAAAAGGCTTTTTTGTAAGACCCATTCTTTCTCCAACCGTACCAATTGGTAAAGAACGAATAAGAATTTGTATTCATTCTTTTAATACAGAAGAGCAGATAAATGAATTGGTGAAGGCAATCATACAATTTATTTCTTTGTAATAAAGCATAACAATGGACAGGCATCAATCATAGAAATAAGGATTTTAATCTGATTTTTTTCAATTCCCCTACAGGTGAATTAAGTTTTTTAAAAAATAAATCATTAATTAACTTTACCAAAACACTGAATATGGATACTACATTGCTAAATAGAATAACCACCAATCCTTCAATACTAACAGGCAAACCTGTTATTAGAGGAATGCGGATATCAGTTGAACAAATATTAAAAATGCTTGCAAGAGGTATTGGCCAATCGGATATTATTATTGAATACCCAATGTTGGAAATTGATGACATTAAAGCATGCCTGTTGGTTCAAAGCTTTGATAAAACATTTCGATTCTGAATTACATTCTTTAAATTTGGTTAAACTTAATCTTCATGTCATCAAAAGAAATGAAAAAGCAATTGATCGATAAAATCCAATCGACGGACGATCATAAAATTCTTGAAGAAGTCTACAGGATACTAGAAATAAGTACACAGGAAATTGATATGATCATGTTAACTGATGATCAAAAATCTGAAATTGACAAAGGTATACGTGATATTCAAGAAGGTAGATATTTGACAAATGAAGCCGCTAACAGTGAAATCAACGAATGGCTAAAAAAATAGTCTGGTCGCAGAAAGCTCAAAATGACAGAAAGGAAATATTGCTATATTGGAAAAATAGGAATAAGTCGATAATCTACAGCAAAAAGTTAAATAAGTTATTTAATGATGCAGCAGATATCATTGCGACATTCCCCAAAATAGGTAAGCCTTCCGGCTATAAAGATTCCCGTATTAAAATTGTAAAAGACTATCTGCTGGTTTATAAAGAGTTTGATTCTTTTATTAGCATAATTAAAATCTGGGATACGAGACAAAATCCACTTAAATTCGAAAAAATTCTTGAGTGAGCCTTCAGCAAATCCCACACGTTATACGCAGCAAATAAAATTTATAACGAAATAGCAATTGCGACATAATGGAAAAAGGTTTATTCGTTTACTGAGGATATTATTGTGGGTAAAGCAATAAAAAACTGACTATAAAATGGGAACTATAAAATAATTATAATGAGGGGTCAACCACGGTTTTAATAACTCCTGCAGAGTATGTATAACTTAGCACTAAATATTTCACAATTTCCATTTATTACTTTTCTCAATCAACCAAATAATTAATTTTTTATCATGAGCATCATCGTCGCTGGCATTCACACAGGCATTGGCAAAACAATCTGCTCCGCAGTTATCTGCCAGGCATTGGGATACGATTACTGGAAACCGGTACAGGCGGGAGATCTAGACAATTCAGACAGTATTTTTATCCAGCGAAATGTTACCAATTCTACCTGTAAAATTCATCCGGAAAGATACCGTTTGCAAACACCCATGTCACCCCATAAAGCTGCCGAAATAGATGGCATCAGCATAACAAAAGAAGATTTCATTTTACCAACATCAACCAACAAGCTTTTAGTAGAAACAGCAGGCGGCATTATGAGTCCGTTGGCGGATAACTTATTGAATATTGATTTGATGGAATACCTGCAACTACCGGTGATATTGGTATCCAATAATTACCTGGGCAGCATCAACCACACTTTATTAACCGTGGCTGCAATGCAGCAAAGAAACATCCCAATTAAAGGACTTGTATTTAGCGGTGAAGAAGTTTCATCATCAAGGGAATTTATTTTACAATATACCAGGCTTCCCCTCCTATTTTCTATTCCGCTATTCGAAAAAACAGATGCTGCTACAATAGCTACTTTTGCGGCAAACAATACAATCAAATGCTGAGCAACGAAGCCACCAAATATATCTGGCATCCATTTACACAAATGAAAACTGCTGCGCCGCCGGTACAAATCAGCAGGGCAAAAGATTGCACGCTGTATGCAGCAGATGGAACACAATACGTTGATGCAATCGCTTCCTGGTGGGTAAATATACACGGACATTGCAACGAATACATTGCCGGCAAAATTGCAGCGCAGGCGCTTACCCTGGAGCATGTGATATTTGCAGGTTTCACCCATACGCCTGCAATTGATTTGGCCAAAACACTCATCAGTATTTTACCCAATCATTTTGCAAAAGTATTTTTTTCGGATGATGGCAGCACCTGCGTGGAAGTGGCTTTAAAAATGGCCATACAATATTGGCACAACCAGGGCATCAACCACAAAACAAAAATAATTGCTTTTGAAAATGCTTACCATGGCGATACATTTGGCGCCATGAGTGTGGCAGAAAGAAATGCATTTAACGCTGCGTTCAACAATTATTTATTTGAGGTAATTCATATCCCCATCCCCACAGAAAATAATATCGAGGCACTTAAACTGCAATTAGCTGCGCTTGCGGCCAAAGAGAATGTAGCTGCCTTTATTTTTGAACCACTCGTGCAGGGCGCTGCCGGTATGCTGATGTATGAACCGGCGCATTTAGATGAATTATTATTGATTGCCAAAGAGAAAAATATCCTGTGCATTGCCGATGAAGTAATGACTGGCTTTGGCAGAACAGGAAAAAACTTTGCCATAGAATACCTGCAACAGCAACCAGATATTATTTGTTTATCAAAAGGTATTACAGGAGGTTTTATGCCATTGGGTGTTACCCTTTGCACCCAACAAATTTTTGATGTTTTTTATGCAGATGAAACTGCTAAAACCTTCTTCCATGGCCATTCTTATACAGCCAACCCATTGGCCTGTGCTGCAGCCAATGCAAGCATGGAGTTGTTGATAGCGGATAAATGCCAGCAGCAAATTCAACATATTTCAACGAGGCACACAGCATTTGCACAAAGTATCCAAAACCATATTTTTATAAAAGAAATAAGGCAGCGGGGAACCATCCTCGCCATAGAATTAAATACTGCAGAAAACAGCTCTTACTTCAACAGCATTCAAACGGTGGCTTATCAATATTTTATGAACAATGGGGTATTTCTGCGTCCTTTGGGCAATATTATTTATGTAATGCCCCCCTATTGTATAACCGATGCCGAGCTGGATAAAGTGTATGAAGTAATTAAAACCTCATTGGATTACCTCTCACAATAATAGATCACTATTAAAGCGTTAACATGCTGAATCAAAAAAACAAAAACGACTTAACGCCTTACCGGCAAAATAAGCAATCACTTACTGCTGCTACAAATTGACAGGCACCCTAAAAAAGCATTTTTCCTGCAACTAAAAATAATTTCCTTAATTTCCTTTTTTTATTAAACCAATCCTAACATGTCTAATTCTTTATTCAGAACAAAGAAGATATCTAATATTTTAGCAGAAGGAAGCGACGACTCACATGGTGGCGGCGGATTAAAAAGAGTACTAACCCTTAAAGATTTAACATTTTTTGGCATTGCCGCCATCTTAGGCGCAGGTAGTTTCAGCAGTCTGGGCGGTGCTGTATTTCATGGCGGACCGGGAGTAGTTATTTTGTTTGTGATAACAGCCATTGCCTGTGCTTTTACTGCCTTCTGTTATTCTGAATTTGCCAGCCGTATTCCAGTTGCCGGTAGCGCTTATACCTACGCCTACGCTTCGTTTGGTGAATTATTTGCCTGGATGATTGGCTGGGCTTTAATCATGGAATATTCCATCGGCAACATTTATGTAGCCTATAGCTGGAGCGATTATTTTACCTCCTTTTTACAAAAAATAAACATTCATTTACCTGAATATTTAAGCACCAGTTACATGGAAGTAAAGCATGCGCTGGAGGCCGGCAGCACCAACGCTGATGTGCAGGAGGCTTGGAACAAAGCGCCCATCATTGGAGGGTTACACATCATCTTTGATTTGCCTGCCATTGTAATCAATTTATTGATAACAGCATTGGTGTACAGGGGCATTAAGGAGAGCCGCAACTTTAGCAATGTGATGGTGATATTAAAAATGATTGTGGTGGCGTTGGTAATATTGGTTGGTGGCTTCCTTGTTTTTTCTAACGGACTTACCGGCAACTGGACACCTGCAAACGACCTGGGCGTAAGATCGTTTATGCCCAACGGATTTAGTGGGGTAATGGCTGCCGTTAGTGGTGTTTTCTTTGCCTACATTGGTTTTGATGCGGTGAGTGTATTAGCCGAAGAAAGTAAAAACCCACAAAGAGATTTACCAAGAGGTATGATTTTATCACTGGTTATTTGCACCGTCGTGTACATATTGCTTACCCTGGTATTAACGGGCGCCGTTAACTACCATGCCTTTGAAGGCGTTGGAGATCCGCTGGCATTTATCTTTGAAAAGCAAAACTTAAACGTAGGCTGGATGCAGTTTTTTGTTGCCATTGCAGCCGTTGTTGCTATGACGAGTGTATTGCTGGTTTTTCAAATGGGGCAGCCACGTATCTGGCTTAGCATGAGCAGGGATGGCTTGCTGCCACCCGTTTTTCAAAAAATTCATCCTAAATACAGAACACCTTCATTCTCAACAATTGTAACAGGATTTGTAGTGGGCGTTCCCATTTTTTTTACCAATAAAACATTTGTACTTGACTTTACCAGCATTGCCACTTTATTTGCATTCGTACTGGTTTGCGGAGGCGTTTTACTTATTCCAAGAAGAGAAAAAGAACCGGGTAAATTTCATATCCCTTTCATTAACGGGCAGTTTATTTTTCCATTGATAATTATCGGCAGCCTCACAATATTATATCTGTTCAATAACAATTATTTCAACGAAATATCTACTTTTCATTTAACAGAAGCTGAATCAAAAGCTGCTGTTGCGGGGCTGGATATTACGAAACCACTCATCATACAAAACAACCTGGATGCCGCACTTACAGCCAAGCAAACACTCAACGTATCCACCATTATATTCTGGATAAGCTGCTTTTTCATCAGCATCCTTGCCTTTGTAAAAAAGTATTCGCTGATACCATTACTGGGCTTAACCACCTGTATGTATCTCCTTACCGGCATGACTTCAAGGAACTGGGCCTGGTTTGCAAGCTGGCTTTTTATTGGCTTAATTATTTACCTGTTGTACGGTTACAGAAAAAGTAAATTGGCTTCGTGATTTTTTTTGAGACCGGCATTGGATCTTTATTGAACATCGTTGTGTCACTCTCTTTTACGGCATACCAATATTCAACTTTTATCAACTATTATTTAAAGGTTGATCAGCTTAAAAAACTGGTCAACCTGTAATTTTTTTACACCATATCAACTGAATGAAATTTAACTTTTAATGGTCTTACCATTAACAGCCTCCTAAGCATAACTTTGCAACTTCTAAAAAACTCACTGAATACGATTCAAGATGAAATACCAAACAGGCGACAAAATAATTGTACTGCATACCAATGAAGAAGGCAAAGTGATAGACATCATCAACGAAAAAATGGTGATGATAGAAGTGAAGGGAGTAAAGTTTCCTGCTTACCTGGACCAGATTGACTTCCCCTATTTCAGGATGTTTACTGAAAAAAGAAAAGCAGAAAAGAAGAAAATTTTTATTGATAATGTGAAACCGGAAAAAGCAAACATCGTCTCCAAAACCAATGCAGGCGTATTCATTTCCTTTCTGCCCATTTTTGATAAAGATGTTTTCGATGATGATGTAGTGGAGAAATTTAAAATTCATTTATTAAATCAAACCAATACTGCTTTTAAATTTACCTATACACTATTTTTTGGCGGCGATAATAATTTTGAACTCAGCAACGAAATACTTCCGTTCAACGACTTTTATTTACACGATGTAAAATTTGAAGACCTGAGTGACAATCCCCGGTTTCATGTTGAATTCTCTTTATCTAACCCCGATAAAAAAAAAGCGCCTTATTTCGAAGCTTCTTTAAAAATAAAAGCCAAACAATTATTCAAAAAAATTGAGGAAATACAATTGAAAAATGAAGCAACATTTTCCTATCTGCTGTTTGAGGAATACCCTGATAAAGTGGATGAAGAAAAAGTAGATTTGAGCATGTTAGGCAATGCAGGCTACAGGGTGTATGATGCAGGAAAAATAAAACAAAACCTTCCACCGGCAAGGTCGGTAGTTGATTTGCATATTGAAAAATTAACCGACAGCTGGAAGCACCTGGGTAACTTCGAAATACTAACCATCCAGCTTAAAGAGTTTGAGAAATATTATGATTTGGCAACAGCTCATTACCAGCAGTCGTTGACCATTATCCATGGTGTGGGAACAGGAAAATTACGGGATGAAATACAGGCTATACTGCGAACAAAAAAAGAAGTAAAATCTTTTGTAAACCAGTACACAGCAGCTTATGGTTATGGTGCTACAGAAATTTATTTTAGTTACTAGTGCTATTTTAAGAATAAAATGACGGATCGATTGGTGAATGGTGAATGGTCAATCGTGAAATATTGACCATTCACCATTGACCATTCACACTTAACTTAACACTAGAAACCTCCATTACCATTGCTGTAAAACCTGCACAACTTTACTTACCGGCAAGCCCATTACATTGTAAAAATCACCCTTAATGGAATGTATGCCTACCACACCAATCCACTCCTGTATGGCATAAGCTCCAGCCTTATCATAAGGGCTGTATTTATCTACATAGAATATGATTTGCTCAGTAGTTAACGAATGAAATTCCACTTCTGTTGTATCAGCAAAAGCTACTTCCTTTTCAGCATCCAATATTACCACACCGGTAATAACCTTATGCCGTTTACCAGATAATTTTTGAAGTATTTCTATGGCATCCTGCCTGTCAGTTGGCTTACCGATAATTTCGTTGCCGAGCACTACAATTGTATCTGCTGCAATTATAATTTTCTTATTAGCAGTTGCTGCATTTTCCTTAATAAAAGCCTGTACCGCAAGCGCTTTGTTTTTGGCAATATGGATGGCAACTTCTTCAACAGCAAATTCAGCAGGATAAGACTCATCTGTTGTATGTACAATAATTTCAAAAGGAATTTCTGCCCACTCAAGTAATTGCTTTCGACGGGGTGATTGGGAAGCAAGGATTACCCCGTCATCCTGGCAGGTTAAATTTTTAGGTTGGTTCATTATAAATTTTTGAAGATTCAATTTATAGAACTTGGTACATCGTTCGCAAGCTCACTGCCGGCCTTGTTAAAATAGATTTTGAGAAAACTTACCTTTTCATCCTACAAATAAAACCGCAGTATAAGCATAGAAAGAATCCCCACCAGCATAATCAATTTTATTGACTTGCTAATGGCATGAAAGTCTTTACTGTTTTGCGCCTTGTACAATTGATTCAGCAACCACAGCAAGGGGCCTACCAGTAATAATAAACTATACAATGCACTCCACCACCAACCGGAATGCAATACATAAAACTGAACAATCGCAATAGCGCCTATCAAAACTACCAGCCATACAGCTGCAAACACTTTAGTGGCCTGCACTCCCCAAACAATGGGCATCGTTTTGCAACCATACCGGGCATCGCCCACCATATCCTCCATATCTTTTACCACTTCTCTTATCAATGAAATAATAAACGCAAAACCTGCGTACAATACAGCAAATTTAAAGATAGTCTTCATCGCCGTTTGCATCTCGTAAGATTGAAAGTGACGGATATGATAGAGGGGGTTTACCGCAAAGTACAATACAATAATAGTCCAGGCGGTGAGTGCTGAAATAATGATATTGCCACTCAATAATTTCTTTTTGAAAGTGGTGGAATAGAACCAAAGCAATGCTGCACAACCAATATTAGCCAATACAATAATAAAATTTGTTTGCAAAGAAATATAGAAACTGATGGCAATACCTGCCAGTGTAAAAAACAAATGTAATAATATGGCAGTGCGTCTTTTTATACTTTTTTCAACTACTCTTTTTTCAGGTTTATTTACCTGGTCAATATTGATGTCGAAATAATCATTGATGATATAACCACCTGCTGCAATACAAACCGATGCCACTATCAATAAATACAAAACCCAGGCATGCAAAGCGTAAGGCGATTGAAAATAATCAGCAGGTAATGAAGGGGAAATAATACAATAATAAAACAGTAATTGGGTAATTATAATAAAAAGCAGGTTGGGCCAGCGGACTAATTGCAAAAAAGCAAGCGTTAATTTCATTGTAATGATTCAGCCCCTAAATTAAACAATGTATAATTAAAAGAAGGTATAAGGTTTTTAATGGGTTAAAATTAACAATGGTTGCAGATTCTCTATGGCATTCAGGCTGCTTTTTAATCAAAACTAAATGCAACATTGGTAAAAAATTTTCCTAAACAACCCTGTATTTAAAAAAGAAAAAATGTATGATACTTTTCAAGGAATAAATTAGTGACAGTTTAAATTGCTTTGCTTTCAACCTTAGTAGAGTTGTTGGTTAAATATAACTGACTTTATTGGCTTATTCAGGCTGCTTTTGTTGTTTCAATTCTATTCAATAATAAGCTAATAAGGTTTGTTCATTAAAGTGATTTTATATCTACTAAGGTTTGTCTTGTAAGTAGCAGCTTATCCTACTCAATCTTTTATCCCTTGTATAGGATAAATTGCCTTATTCATCATTGATTTATTACACAAGTATAAATAATGCTTACTCAGTTGCTACACCACAATTTTCTTTAATTGCTGCAAATAATTCTCATTAAAACTTGCTCCAAGTCCCGGAGTTTCCGGCACCGTTATTTCTCCGTTTGGGCTATAAGTAATTCCGTCAATTACTGGATCTTCTATAAACATCAACGGAGTATCAAAATCGCAGTGTACAACAACATCGCTGGTAAGCGCCAGGTGAGCAGCAGCAGTAAAAGCCAGCCTTGATTCCAGAAAGCCTCCAATTTGTACAATCATATTATGTTGCTCAGCTATCCGGAGTATTTTTTTTGCCCGGAAAATACCAGCGGATTTACCCAATTTTACATTTAAAGAATCGCAAGCCTCTATATCAACCAGACGCTGTGCATCATGCTCATCACAACAAGATTCGTCGGCCATTATTTTTACCGGACTTTGCGTACGAATGGCTGGCAGCTGCATATAATCCCACCTTGGTATAGGCTCTTCGCAATGCTGAATGTTGTAGGGTGCCAATGCATGTAAAATACCCGGCGTTGTAGCTGCAGTCCAGCCCTGGTTGGCATCTATCCTAAGTGGCAGGTCCATTCCAATAGCTTCCCTAATCATTCGTATGCGTTCCGCATCTGCCTCTTTGCTACCACCCAATTTCACCTTTACCACCTGAAATCCATTGGCTTTTATTTTAACCGCATCAGCCGCCATCTTGATGGGATTATCAAAACTCACTGTATAATCTGTTACCAAAACCTTGTTGTTGCTGCCACCTAAAAAGGCATACAATGGAAGGTTCGCATGCTGTGCAGCAATATCGTACAAGGCCATATCAAAAGCACTTTTTATGCTGTTGTTGGCATAAATAATACTATCCATCACTTTTGTACAAGCTTCAATATCCAACGGATTTTTTCCTTTTAAACCTTTAGCTAAATACTGCCCAACAACAAAGCCGGTTTCCATGCTTTCGCCATTGATGGTTTTAAAAGGGCTACACTCACCTGTACCTGTAATTCCATTATTTGTTTTGATTATTACAATTACATTTTCCGCATGCGTTAATAAGCCCAGCGAAATAATAAAAGGCTCTTTTAGCTTAATGTTGGATTGATATATTTCGATCGTTTCAATTAGTAAACCGGTGGCTGACATGGTGAAATGGTTAATTTTTTAAAGTCTGCAAATGTACCCGGTTTTGATTCTACCAGCCAATTTTTCCAAGATGAATAAATCAATTTCAATAATTTAATTGCTAACTAATTTAGTGTGCCTATATTTGATCTATCATGTATGCAATTGTAGATATAGAAACCACCGGTGGATATGCCGCAGCCAATGGCATCACCGAAATTGCGGTGTACATACACAATGGCAAAAAGATAACCCGCCATTTTGAAACACTTATTAACCCGGGAAAGCCAATACCACCCTACATTAAAGCATTAACTGGCATTGATGATGCAATGGTACGGGATGCACCTGCCTTTGAGGAAATTGCTGAAGTGCTGTACAATTTATTAAAGGATTGTGTGTTTGTTGCCCACAATGTAAACTTCGATTATTCTTTTGTGAATCATCACCTGAAGGCTTCAGGCTTTCAACTTTCACCCAAAAAATTATGTACCGTTCGTCTTAGCCGTAAAACATTCCCCGATTTACCCTCCTACAGTTTGGGTAACGTTTGCCGTTCATTAAACCTGCCCATCAATAACCGGCACCGTGCCGGCGGAGATGCGCTGGCCACCGTACACTTGCTGGAACATTGCCTTGCCAATGGTGCAGCCATTCACATAGATGACATGCTAAAGAAAACCTCCGGCGAACAATGGCTGCCATTAAAACTTACAAAAGCAGATATATTGCGACTGCCCTCCGGGCCTGGTGTTTATTATTTTCATGATGTAAAGGATAAAGTTATTTATGTGGGCAAAGCAATAAACATTAAAAAACGGGTGAGCAGTCATTTTACGCACAATGATGCCGATAGAAAGCGGCAAAACTTTTTACGCACTATTTGCAAAATCAAGTTTAAAGAATGTGCTACCGAATTACAGGCGATAGTACTGGAAAGCACCGAAATAAAAAGGCTTTGGCCAAAGTACAACTATAGCCAAAAGCAGCCACTGCAAAAGTTTGCATTGTATAAGTTTGAAGATAACAAGGGCTATCAGCGACTGGCAATAGATAAAAAGAAAAAGAACCTGCCGGCATTGTACAATTTTAATTTACTGAACGAAGGCCTGGTAATGCTGAAAAAAATTGCAACTGAATTTGAGTTAAATGAAAAACTTTGTTTTATTGACAAAACAGCCTTCACAGAAGATGAATGGGAACAACTGGAAGCACCATCGCATTATAATACAAAAGTGCAACTGGCGCTGGATGCATTGGATAAACAACTACCCACATTTGCAGTGCTGGACGACGGCTTACAACCAACAGAAAAGTTGTGTTTACTAATAGAACGTGGCAGCTTTTGGGGCATGGGTTATTTACCGGCAACACACAACATCACATCATCGTTAGAATTAAAAAATCACCTGGCACCTTACACAGATAACGATACCATCCGCAACAGCATTTATTCTTTTGTTGCACAGCATCCCCAAAAAAAAGTAAATTTAAGGTGATGATGCATTTTTAAAAAATCAAAAAATGTTTCAAAACCCATGGTTAAAACAATAAAATTTACATTGGTATTTCCTTGAATTACAGCGAAGAAATTACAGTCAGGCATATTCGGCTAATCAATAGATTTTACAAACCAATTATCCAATTTTTTCTTTCACTACACAAAGCTACATTCGCAGCCCAAACAATAATTATGACTGAATTTATACAGCCAATCGCCGGCAAACTAAATATAAAAACACAACAGGTAGAAACTGTGTTGAACTTACTGGCAGAAGGTGCCACCATTCCATTTATTGCCCGTTACCGCAAAGACAAAACAGGTGCGCTTGATGAAGTGCAGATTCAACAAATACAGGATGAAGCAAAGTTTTTAAAGGAGTTTGCCGAGAGGAAAACCTTTATAGAAAAAACTATTTCCGAGCTGGGCAAAATGACCGAAGCCTTGCAGGATAAGCTTAATAAAGCAACCTCGTTAGTCGCATTGGAAGATATCTATCTTCCCTACAAAGTAAAAAGAAAAACAAGGGCACAAACTGCTAAAGAGAATGGATTGGAACCATTGGCAACGCTGCTTTTGGAGCAAAAGGAAATAGATTTGCTTGCAGAAGCTGCCAAATTTATCAATGAAAAAGTTGCCGATGCAGCTGCCGCTTTACAAGGCGCAAGGGATATTATTGCCGAGCTGGTAAACGAAGATGCACAGGTAAGAGCCAAGCTTCGGAAACTGTTTGAAACTTCCGCAACACTGCAAAGTAAAGTGGTAGCAGATAAAGAGACCGAAGGCATCAAGTACAAAGATTATTTTGATTTTTCTGAACTCATTTCAAGCATTCCATCGCATCGGATTCTGGCGGTGCTGCGTGGTTTTTTAGAAACTTATTTGCGCATTTCCATTGCTCCTGTAGAAGAAGATGCATTGGAAACTATTGAAGAGTTGTACATAAAAGGGATGAGCCCGGGCAGTGATCAAATCCGAAAAGCCATTAAAGATGCTTATCGCCGGTTACTGCAACCAAGCCTTGAAACCGAAAGCAGAACGGCCTTAAAAACCAAGGCGGATGAAGAATCCATCAATGTATTTGCTGAAAATCTGCGGCAGTTATTGTTAAGTTCACCGCTGGGCAGCAAACGTATTTTGGCCATAGATCCCGGCTACCGAACTGGCTGTAAGGTGGTTTGTTTGGACGAGAAAGGTGGCTTGCAAAAAACAGACTTAATCTTTCCGCATGAAAACAATAAAGTTGCTTCCGAAGCTACTAAAATAAAAAACCTGGTGCAGCAATATGGCATTGAAGTTTTTGCCATTGGCGATGGCACCGCAGGCAGGGAGACCGAACAATTTATTAAAGGTCTTCAGTTAGGTTTACCCATATTTTTAGTGAATGAAGATGGAGCATCTATTTACTCCGCATCAGAAATTGCAAGAGAAGAATTTCCTGACCAGGATATTACAGTAAGAGGTGCAGTAAGCATTGGGAGAAGACTGATGGATCCTTTGGCAGAGTTGGTAAAACTTGATCCCAAGAGTATTGGTGTTGGTCAGTACCAACATGATGTAAATCAATTCAGACTTAAAGAAAGACTGGATGCTACCGTGGTAAGCTGTGTAAATAATGTGGGCGTTAACCTCAATACAGCCAGCAAAAATCTGCTGAGTTATGTGAGTGGCATTGGCAGTACACTTGCAGAAAATATCATCAAATACAGAAACGAAATAGGCCATTTCAGCAACCGCAAACAATTGCTGGATGTACCAAGACTGGGCAATAAAGCATACGAGCAATGTGCAGGATTTTTACGGATTAAAGAGGGTACGGAAATTCTGGATCAAAGTGCGGTACATCCCGAGGCATACCCTGTGGTGGCGGCCATTGCAAAAGAACTAGGCATTGCTACCAATGCATTGATAGGCCAGGAAGAATTGCTAAAAAAAGTAGAGGCTAAAAAATATGTTACGGAGTTTATTGGAGAACTCACCATTAAGGATATTATCAATGAATTAAAGAAGCCCGGCCTTGACCCAAGGAGTGAAGTACAGGCTTTTGAATTTGCCAACATCTACAGTATTGATGAAGTTAGGGTTGGTATGGAATTGCCCGGCATTGTAACCAACATCACCCGCTTTGGCGCTTTTATTGATATTGGTGTAAAGCAGGATGGGCTGGTGCATGTGAGTGAAATTGCTCATAAATACGTCACCGACCCCAACGAAGTGCTGAAGCTTAACCAGCAGGTTAAAGTAAAAGTTATTGATGTTGATGTAGCCCGTAAAAGAATCAACCTGTCCATAAAACAAACGGAGGAAGCACCCGCAAGAAAGCAGTTTAGCAAGGACAATCATTTTAATAAACCAGCACAAAGCAATAAACCAAAACCAGCGGCTCCTTCTGAAATACCTATGACGGATGCGTTACAGGCTTTGAAGCAAAAGTTTGGGAGATAACATCTTTGTTGTATTTTGAAAAAGTGATGCAGGAATTGATAATGTGATAAAAGCAGTATAAAGAATAAACCGCTGAAAGGCTGGCGATAAAAATCGGGAGAGGTGGCGGATTACAACTGAAAGTTACAAGTTGAGCGAAAGCAATTGTTACATGTTCCTTCTAAAAGAATATTGATTGAATAATTTAGAATTCCAATATTTGTACATTTTAACGTACATTTACCCGTACAAAAACTATTTAATTATGCAAGCAGTTTCCATATCTCAACTAAGAAATAATATGAAAAAATATTTAGACGATGTATCTAAGTCTTCTGATGTTATTGTTGTTTCGAGAACTACAGAAGATGAAGCTGTTGTAATTTTGTCAATGAAAGAATATAACTCACTTAATGAAACTGCCCATTTGCTATCAACTTCTGCTAACAGGCAACAACTTCATGATTCAATAGATCAATTGAAGAAAGGTAAAACTCACCAATTGAAATTATAAAAGTTCTTACTTATGAATTTTGAGTTTACAGAAAATGGATGGAGAGACTTTCAATATTGGATAGAGACAGATAGCAGTATTGTAGAAAAAATTAAAGACCTTTTAAATGAAATAAAACGAACACCATTTCAAGGAATGGGAAAACCAGAGCCACTTAGATATGATTTAAAAGGATTCTGGTCAAGACGAATTACAGGCGAACATAGACTTATATATAAGGTTGAAGGCAAAAAAGGAATTGATCAAAAATGTTATATCATTCAGTGTCGCTTTCATTACGATTAATGCATTCGCCCAGTTCAGTAAGTAAGTGCATTCCCCTTAAGCTCCGCACGGCACCGTACGTAAACCTCTCGATTCATTCGGCGCTTCATAACGTCTCGACCAAATTGGTGAACCTGATACTACCAATTAACATTCCATAACAATTGACCTTTTCAGTATATACTAAAAAGGTATACTTTTGTGCAAACATTTTAATTATGAAAACTCTTTCTCTAAAACTTGATGATAAAATTTTTGATGAAACAGAAGAAGTAACAGCAAAGCTGAAATTGGCAAGGAATCGGTACATTAACGAGGCTGTAGCTATTTATAACCTTTTTAATAAGCGGCGTCTATTAAAAGAACAACTAATTAAAGAATCGAAATTAACAAGTAATGATTCAATGGAAATATTAGCTGAATTCGAAAAATTCGTTGATGAAAATTAATCAACATGACATTTGGTTGGCAGACTTAAACCCAACAGTCGGCACCGAACCTGGTAAAACCAGACCTGTAGTTATTATTCAAACAGGCTTATTAAATGACACTCATTTATCTACTATAATATGCCCGGTTACTACAAACGTTAAGCCTGACGTAGAATTATTACGAGTGCATTTAAGAAAAGACCAGTTGCAAAAGTTAAGTGATATTCTTGTTGACCAAATAAGGGCAATAGATAATAAGAGATTAATAAAGAAACTTGGAAAACTTAATAAACAGCAAATTTCTACCCTTAAAGCAAACATCAGAATTGTGCTGGACATATAGTGTTACGGCTATCAACAATATTCATCCAGTGTTTTTATAAAATCACTTCTTTGCATAAGTGTAGCGCCGAGGCTTTGCAAGTGAGCAGTTGCTTGCTGGCAATCGATTAAAACCACCCCCTCTTTTTGCAGTTGCTGAACATAATGGATAAACGCAAACTTGCTGGCATTGCTTACTTTGCTGAACATGCTTTCACCAAAAAAAACATTACCGATCCGGATGCCATACAAGCCGCCTACCAGCTCTCCATCCTGCCAGGCTTCGGCACTGTGTGCATGGCCGAGTGTGTGCAAAGTTGTATAGGCATCGATGATATCATTGTTAATCCATGTACCGTTGTGTTTTTGCGTATTTAGCTGTTTACAATTTTGTATTACAGCACTAAAAGCACGGTTGCTGGTAAAGCGGAACCTGCCATTGTTGAGCACAGTTTGCATGCTCTTACTGATTTTTAAATTGGTTGGTAAAAGCACACAACGTGGATCGGGACTCCACCACGCTATTGGCTCCTCCTGGTTGTACCAGGGAAAAATACCACTGCGGTAAGCCAGCAACAAACGCCCGGTGCTAAGGTCTCCACCAATGGCTATAAGGCCGTCTTCATCAGCAGTATTTACTGGTGGAAACTGAATACGCTTATCAAGAATAACCATTGAAAAAAAGAATAAAGTTTGGGGGAAAACGGTTAGAGAAAAAACTAATTCGACATTACTTCCACAGTAGCATTAATGCCCCGATCGGTGATGGCATCGCACATGGGTTTTAGTATTTCGTAGCTACCTTCTTTTACTGCATATTTACCTTTGCTGTCGATGATAATGGCGCATTGCTCAGCCTGTTCTTTGGTATGACCGCAGATGTCAATCAAACTTTCAATTACCCATTCAAAGGTATTTACATCATCATTCCAGCAAACTAAAGAGCAATAGTTTCCCTCTAAAGTAAGTGTATCAATCTCCTGCTCGTATTGTATTGAAGTAGATGGTAACATAATAATGACAAATGTAAGCCGAAATTTTAATCAATTAAATAGTGGTGCAACATTTTAGGAACAAAATTTGTCTGATTATATAATTTATTGCCTCTAGAACGTTATTCCATTTTAATTACATTTTTTTATATGCTTCGGTTAACGAGAAAAAGGAAAGATGCAACAGCTGCAACTACAACCCGTCAGCAGGCCGTTGTACTGCCACTGCATTCACCAAACCGAAGCATTGAATTTCTGGTAGATTTAATGGCTAAAATACGGCCGGATAAACCCAAAGATTTTGCACAGGCCGAACTAAGGTTTAAGGCCCTGCTTTACCAGATTTCCCAGGACAGGACTTCGCTTTTCTCTTTACGTAAAGCACTGCTCACACAATTTTTACATACCAATATTGTAACAGCACTTACAGAAAACGGGATTGTAAGCAGTCGCGGTTTTGTACAGGAACTTACCGGTAAACTAAAACACAAAATTTTACCGGAGTTACAAACACCTGACAATTTTTTGTTTGTAATTAATAAAATATTTTACAAAAAGCATGACTATCTATGGGTAAAAGGTGTAGATAAAAATTTATGGATACAGTTTTTTGAAGGCCTCGGCATACAGATTAATCTTACTGAACCTTCCCTGTTAAAACAATTTGCCCAATCGTTGCAATTGTTAAGTTACCGAATAGTAACACTTGGCCTGGAAAAAGAAATTACGCAGCGGTTTGAAAATTTTAATGATGCCGTATTTCCATTTTTGGAGCAAAACAGGCTGATAAATGAACTGATGCCGCAATTACGGGCTAATGGCTCCATGGAAACAAAACGTTCCCTCGTTGAAAACATTACGGAAACATTGTACAATTGCAACCAAAGCATTCAATGGATAAAGGACCAGCGACTGCAATACGGCACCAGCCTTGCACAAGCCTATATTCTTACCAGGCTGCAACAAATGATTGACAGGTTATTTATTATTCTGGATGTGTTGGATACCGATAATAGTTTTAACACAGAACGTTTTGTGGAATATTTTACCACGGTGGTACACAATGAAAACACAAAGAATTCTCTAAAAGAATTCATTAGTGAAAATACCGGCTTCCTTGCTTACCAGATAGCAGAACATGGTGGCCGTACCGGCGAAAAGTTTATTACTACCACCCGAAAAGAATTCTGGCATATGTTCCGCAGTTCCATGGGCGGAGGCGTTATTATTTCGTTTATTGCTATTATAAAAAACCTGTTAAGTAAAATGACTATAGCGCCTTTTTGGCAAGGTTTTTTGTATAGCACTAATTACTCACTGGGCTTTATTTTAATTCAGGAAACAGGCTCAACGCTTGCTACCAAGCAACCAGCCTATACCGCCAACAATGTAGCCAGTTCTTTCGATGCACAAAAAATTGGCGACCAACCGGATTTAAGAAATCTTGCTATCACCATTGCCAGGGTTAGCCGCACACAGCTGGCCTCTTTTACGGGCAATTTATTAATTGTATTTCCATTAACTTATTTGCTGGCATGGTTATTTTTTGCTGCCACTGGTACTAAAATTGCAGAAGGCGCAGCAGCACAACAATTATTAACCAATCAGCAACCTTTTCACAGTCTTGCGCTTTTATATGCTTGCTTTACAGGTTTCTTTTTATTTGCAAGCGGGCTTATAGCAGGCTTTGTAGAAAACTATGTAGTGTATGGTAAAATTGCCGAACGAATGCGTAGTTCCAACGTTTTTAAAAGAAGTGTTAACGAAAAGCGCAGGTATAGAATTGTTCATTATATAGAAAATAACCTGGGATCTTTAATAGGAAATATTTCGCTGGGATTCTTTTTGGGTATGGCTGGTTTTATTGGAAAAGCATTCGGTATTTCTTTCGATATACGGCACATTACTATTTCTGCAGCCAATGCTGCCGTTGGATTTTTTGGTCTTAATCATGCTGTTTCTGTAAAAGAGATTTGGTACACGCTCTTTGGTGTAGGTATGATTGGTTTTTTAAATTTTGCTGTAAGCTTTGGATTGGCGTTTTATGTAGCCGTTAAAAGCCGGGGAATACGTTTGAGAGATTATCCCGAGTTTTTAGGGATTTTATGGAGATACCTACGGAATTATCCAAGAGATTTTGTAAAAGCTCCGTATAACGGCAGAACAGCTAATCAGCTAAGATAGAGAGGGCATTTTCTCCTGTTAGCATTACAATTACCTGCTTCAGTTAATCATTCCATCTCGGTTTGCATACAAAGTTTTTGCAAGCAATGTTGATTGGATTTTTATGATCTTTCACCAGGTATTTGCGAAAAAATAACACCCATAAACACAAATGAATTTCAACTTAGGCAGTTTGGCCTAAAATGAAATTCAGTTTACTTTAATCAGTAAATGAACCGGTTGCCATCTTTAAACTTTACAGGTTAATAATGATGCTGTTTAATGGAGAATAAACATTATTCCAACGGTGTATTTAAGGTAGAATTTACAACCTTAACTTCATTACCCAAAATAGCTTCTACATACAATTGATAAAACTGTGGTTCGCCGGGTATTGCCAAATCAATAAATGGACCGTCGCCGACTTTTTGAATAAACATCCGGTTTTGATATTGATCTGTCCTAACCAGGTACCATTCAAAATGCAATTCTTTTGGTTCCCCTTTGTAAAGTCGCCATTGAGTACTGTCTTTATTCAGCAATACATGGTATCTTAATCTGTAATACTCCCTGGTGCTTTGGGCTGGTTTTAAAATTTTAATATCAGGTATGGGTGAAGCGGCTATTTTTAAATTTCCCCAGCTATTAGCTACGTTTTTGTACCATTGTTTTTTTCTTCCCTCCAGGTCTACAATTCCTTCCAGGTTGATGTAATCAGTATTCTCAATATCCTGCCACACAGGTATGCTTCCTGATTTTTTTATTGCAGCAATCAGTGGCCAAAATTTTACGTGTACTTTACCCCAGGCCATTCCATCTTCAAGTAATTCAGTAAAACCTGCTTTATTTTTTTCATCTGCCACCAGCAAAAACTTATCAATTTCCGGTACATATTTTTTGTAGATATGAAAGCGCTTGCGCCCATTCAAATCCCAGTTAAGGTCCATTACCAGTGGCCTTACACTATCAATTAGCCTGATTTGTTTGCACAAATCGGCCAGCCATGTTATGTACTTATTTTGATAATAAAAATAGTCAGGTTTAAAAGTTTGGTTTTGCAGACTGAACAACACATCGTCACCCAGGTTCCAGGCTATTATATATTTTTTGTCAATATTTTCTTTTATTACTCTAAGAATTTTCTCTTTTTCCTGCTGCATCATTTTGTCATTGTCTACCATTTCCGGGGTACCCAAATAACTAAATCTGCCTATTAGGTTCATTCCATTTTTAACCAACACTTTACCAATTTTTTTATCGTAAAATCCGGGCATGGTTCGCTCAACTGTATTGATACCTATTTTTTTCATTTCAGTTACATCAGCCTCAAGGGTTTTTAACATCAGCGTATGTCGGTTTCTAAACCAGTATAAGCCCTTATCGTACACAACGTTTCTTAAATTAACCGGCAGGTTGTGCTGCCTGCTGCTTTTATCAATACCGGTTAAAGGGATCGCCTTCTCAAAAGTCAGTTTGCTTCCGTCAGGTGCTTTTGCTAAAGTATTGGTGAAATTAACAGCTCCTGCTTTATTGGTTGTTTTACCGGAAATGGTTGCTGTATCATTAAGAAAAACAACCGCTTTAATTTCGTTAAAACTCGTATCCCTGTTTTGCCATGCAGCATTCCACCAGGCAACGTTTGCCGTGGGTGCTTCTGTCAGCATCACTGGCAATCCTAGGTAAAAAACATCTAACTGGTGATAGGGTCTGTATAAAGAGTCAAAACCAGCGGGTAACCTTTTGTATCTTTCATATTGACTTTTTTGCACCTGCACTCCCAGCCAATCAACATAATCAATTCCAGGAAAATAATCATTGGCAGTTGCAGCGTCCCATGGATTCCATATCCAGATTAGCCTATCTGCCTTTGCACTATCAAATAAGCGGTGCACATGCTGCCAGGCTTTTATAAACTCGGCTGGCTTACAACGGGAAGGTGCAAATAACGACCACTTATTCCCTTCCGTTTCTGCTGAAACCCTTATGAATATTGGTTTCTGTAAATCCGCCACCTGCCTGGCCAGCGAATTAATGGCAGCATCATATTTACCTGCGATTATATGTTGCATCACAGATTCATCCTTAGCTATATTTCCTGCACTGTCTTTTTGCCACTGTCTCCATACAATCATTGGCACTGCATTGTGTTGGTAAACTTCTTTGAAGCCATCAACAGGTAATTTATTTATTTCTCCATCATCCCAGTTAATTTGAAACCCAACAATTGCTGCATCAGCAGTGCCGTTTTCTTTATTAAAAGCAATGTTTAAACCAATAGTGCCGCCAGCTCCTCCAGCCTGATAAAACCCTTTATAAAAAACCTGCAGGTTTGCCAGTGGCTTCGGTAAAAAATCAGGCAACTGCTGCTGTTTATAAAAACCGAATATGAAAAAAGCAACGACTAATAAGGATAGACTCAGCGAATAGTTTCTTAAAAAACCATGCGATTTTTCTATCAGCCATGTATTGCTTCTTATTTTTTTTGCAATAATATTAACAACACTTTTATTACTCACATATCCTGAAACAGATAAAATAAATACCATGAAAAATATTTGCATGGATGCCAACACCACCATAAAGGCAGTATATGGGTTATAGTCGTTACAGAGGCCATATACAATTGCTACAAATGAAATCACCAATACTGCAATATTGGGCAGGTTGTACTTCAACGGAAGTGAATCTGTATCGTTTTTGGGTGTAGGGATATAGGGTACTTTTTTTCGGAGCAATGTATAAACAAAGCCAACAGAATGAACCCACCAGGTACCTATCTGCAATATTCCTCCTACCATATGAAAACCCCTGTCACTTTCTTCAACAACCCATTTTTGTACATAATGCCGGATAAGTAAGCCCATTGCGAAAAAAGGCAGGGAAGCCAGCAGAAAACTTATCACATCCATCTTTAATGGAATATAGCCGGTAAATAAGGCAAATACAGGTATTAAAAAATTAATCAGAAAGATAAAACCACTCAGGTAATGAAACGGTAAAGTAAAATAATGGATCTTTTGTCGCCAGGTAAATTTAGTGAAGAGTTTTGGGTAGGTAACCAGCAGCAACTCCCATGTACCCCTGCTCCATTTTAACTGCTGCTTATAGTAAGACGATAAAGTAGCAGGCACCAACCCCCTTGTAAGTATAGAGGGTACATAAATTGAACGCCAGCCCTTTGCATGCATCTGCATAGCTGTATGCATATCTTCGGATAAGCCACTGGCATGGCCGCCTATCGAGTCCAATGCTGCTCTTCTAAAAGTACAGTTGGCCCCAATTGCCTGCACTGTGCCATAACTATGCATTGCCATCATCATTGGCCCATAAAACTGGTAGGTTTGCTGTGCTGCGCCCTTGGCCACCAGGCTTTCTTCCTGGTTGTAATAAGCTTGCACAATCTGTACAAACCCAATTTTTTGATCATCGAAATACGCAACCACGTGATCCAGCATTTCAGTGCAAGGGATATGGTCGGGATCCAGTACTACGCATAACTCACCTGTAGCATACTGTAATGCATTATTAATATTACCTGCTTTGGCATTTTCCTTAATCGTTCGGGTTACGTGTTTAACGCCCAGTTGATGGCACAAATTCTTCACCAATGGATCATCTGCTTCATCGCAGCACCAGGCTGTATGCGGATAAGTAATTTTTTGTATGGCTTCCAGCGTTTGCTGCAACATATCAAAAGGCTCACCTGCGCAATAGGTAGTTAATATATCTACAGTGTAAATTTTATTAGTTACCGGAGGCTCATCAACAGCAATAGAATAATAATGATACCATTCATGCAAATATTTAAGGCAGTAATAGCTTAAAGCTATCATCAGCAAAACGTACAGGGGATAGTAACCCACCATGGACTGGTTCCATAAAGTGTACATAAAAAAAACGATGGATATTACTCCGGTTAATATCATTAACCTAAGTGCCCGCTTTTCTTTAGGAGTTGGCTTTTTTATTGCGACAGGTTGAAAGTTCATCATCTCACTACATAAAACGGAGTATTGGCAGTAGCGCAAAAACCCCTTGAATTAAATACGGTTACATAAATTCTATAAGGCCCTTCTTTTTCAGGTGCTTTAAAAAAAGGATTTTGGATGGTACTGTCAGCTACTACTCCTAATTCAGCTTTTGGTTTTTTAAAATTTTTCCATGTACTTCCCCAGGTTGCCCAATCCTCATTCAATATCTCCCAACAATACCGTAGTGAATCTGCTGGATTGTATTCTTTTAATGCCAACATAGCCTTATGCATACTTCCGGGGCTGACAATTATATTATCTCTTGCGCCCAAACTATCTATTAACATGTACTTTAATGTGGGCGAAATATGAACTGTTTGTGTATCGTTCCAGCAATCACCGAGCGCTTCCATTATTTCATTCGGCACTCCGGGTTCATTAAAAATGCTATACCAGGTGGGCGTGTATTCCTGCCTTATACCCCAGTAAAAGGTTATAGAACCTAAAAATCGGGGGTCGTTCAAAGGCATGTACTTTTTATAAAAAAGAGCATATTCCTCAGCCTTTTTTGTACTCGTTTTTTCAACAGGTGCCTGCCAGGTAATTGTTTCAGCCTCCCATCCACCGTCTGGTGCCCATTCTCCTACCAGGTAAGGGCCCTTCCAGATCAACTTGATTTTGGCAAGATCATTCTTGATAGTCTTAATGTTATTGTAGGAATTAATTGAAATAAAGTCTAATGCCGGTATTCTCCATTGAATATTAAGCATCCCTTTTTTAGGGACATTTATAACAGATGTAGACACAGGATGATTGGGATCAATAGTGTGCATCATTGTTAACAACCGGTTGTATGTTTTATAATAATTACTGGTGGTAAAAGAAAACGGCATCTTCAACTCATTACCAAGACTCCAGGCCAGCAAGGCAGGGTGATCTTTGTATCTCAAAACTACAGACTGGTAATTTTTAAATAAAACGGATATATATGCTTCATTTTTATAAAAATCATTATTTTCTCCACCTGGTAAATCAAGCCCCGCTATTACGTACACGTGATTTTGTAATGCATCATTTAGTAAAAGAGAAAATTTAGCCGTATCCCAGCAACTGATGGTATTTCCACCGCTGGCTGCCAATTCTGCTAAATGAGTATAACCTGCTCCACCTTTTACAATAAACGGCTTGCCATCAATGTAGAAATTATAATGATTATCTAGTTTCTTGATTACCACTTTTCTAGGTCCGCTGTAGCTACTCCTATTACCTGGCCCCTTGTTTACATAAACAAACACAAATAGTAGCAACAACAGTATAATAACAATTTTAAAAATCTTAAAAATCCTTTTGTACATAATTGATTTTGATAATTGAGTTTTGATCAACAAATTTGAGGGGAATTTACTTTAAAATTGTGTTCCCCCTATTATACTATTCAGTTAATGTATAACGTTAATATATTTTATAAATTATGTATGATATTATAAAATAAAAATTGTTTTTTATTTATTTATGTAAAATAATCAAAGATTTTAGACAGTTTCACTAGCGCATTAGCCGATACTACAGAGAAAGGGTTTGAAGATGAACAGATTAAGATTTATGATATCATTATTTGAGATATAGAATGTCAATAGGTTCGATTTTGAGAAATATTAATAATAACATAACATGCTGAAAAAAATTATCGTTGGTAGCTTATTAATTGGTTTATCAATCTTTACTATTTACAAATTATTACAGTTTAAAAAATCGCACGAGTCTGATAAAATAACACAAACGCCCTACCAACAAATATTGGCTGTTTATGATAACAAAAATCAACAGGTTGCATATTTCAAAGATAGCGTGTTGCATTATACCATTAGCTGGTTTAACAGCAGTACAGCATCATTACCCCAAAACAAGTTAGAAGAACTTTTTGCTCAAGAAGTATCACTTTATTTTAACCTTGAAATATGGCCCAGAAACTTAATTAAAACCCTGGATAAAAAAACGGAGGAGTTGATCGTTGCAGGTGAATATGATACTAAACTTCAGTCATTTTTTAAGCTATTAGCTACAGCAAAAAAAACAGTTTATGTAAGTTATAATCCGGAAATGGAAGTCCCCATTTATAAATACGCCTGGCAAAGTCAATCTTGTAACGGGTATATTCTTTCGTTCCGGCATATTGCAATCCTGGCAAAAAAAATTGCGCCTGGTGTAAAAATCGTATGGGGTCCTGCTGGTTATTCCGGAACGGAGGAATATTGGCCTGGCAATGAATATGTTGATTTTTCTACAGTAAATCTTACCATGTTACCTGAAATAAACAACGACCCTTATCCGGCTTTCACTACTACTAAACAAATGATTAGCAGGAAACTTTTCAGAATGCGTTTTATGGAAAAGCCAGTAATTTTATTAGCAACTCAATCAGTAAATAAAAATAGTGTTGATCAACAATTATTTACAGCAGTGGAAGCAAAGATAAAAGCAGATTCAGCAATTTACCACAGCCCTGTTATACCAAATATTACAGATATAGCTGTAGTGAAACCAGCAAGAACTGCCAATTTAAAAATTGGTGTGTACGACCCCAAATTATTGTTAACCAGTCAGCCACTTGTAACAGTTGAACACGTATTTACTGACATAAGAAGTGTTGAAAATGGATTTTTTAAGAAAGAATTTGAACAGGTAATTAACCGGCATCATGATGTGATTGTAACCATTGAACCCTGGAAGACGTTAACTTTAGAAAGGGACTCAAATATTTTACAAAATACGTTGGATGGAGAGTACGATCATACTTTAAAAAAATTATACCAGATTATTTCAAATATTCCACAAACAGTTTACCTCCGCTGGGGGCATGAAATGGAGATTCCGGTAGACAGGTACCCCTGGCAAAAACAAGACCCTGTAACTTTTATTAAGGCGTTTAGATATGTTGCTAATTTTGAAGAAAACAGAGCCCCTAATATTAAAATGGTTTGGGGGCCTACCGGCGACAGGGGATGTGTAGAATACTGGCCAGGTGATGATGTGGTAGATTATGTGAGTATTGCCATTTATGGCTTGCCCGATAAAAATATTAATGACCACACCAAACAACATAGTTTTAGTTCGATATTTTCCGCAAAATTTCACCGGATAAGATTTGCCAAAAAGCCAATTTTTATAACAGAGTTTGGTGTAAAAGGCCCACAGGATTATAAGAAAAAATGGCTGGAGGATGCAGCAAATACCATTAATAAAAACCCGCAAATAATAGGCATCAACTACTTTAGTTTTTCCGATACGCCAAAGGCATGGGGCAATGCTGAAACACCGGACTGGAGCATAACTCCCAACACATTTGAAAGTTTTGCAGGGTTATTAAAAGATCTGCCAAAAAAATAAATTATTCTTTACAGCTTATGAGTAAACCATTACTAATAACCCCCAGGTGTTTTCCAAATAATTTTGACCTTATCCGGTTTGTACTTGCATCTTCGGTAATATTATGTCACAGCTTTGCCATCTATCTGGGATATGAAAAATTTTTAGTTACAGAACCATTTATGGTTTGGAGCCAAAAACAGATAAGTATTGGTAGCGTTGCAGTTGATTTGTTCTTTATTATTAGTGGCTTTTTAATTGTAAAAAGTTTTGAATCCACTGCAAATACAGTTGATTATTTTAAAAAACGGGTATTACGTATTTATCCCGGCTTTATAGTTGCTTTTACATTGAGCATATTACTGGTTGGTTTTATTGGTACAGGCGAGCAGTACAATTGGGAAGGTTATAAACAGTATTTTAATTCCCTGTTTATAAAAAAAGAATTGGTTCACCTCTTTACTTTACAAAGCCCTTATCAAAGGATATTTTTTAAAGATTCCCCGGAACCTGGTGTAAATGACTCCTTGTGGACAATACAATTTGAATTTATCTGTTACATTCTAGTTCCTGTTATGGCCTGGTTTGGTTACTTTAAAAAAAAGTGGGTATTAATAACCCTCTTTGTAATCTTTTATCTTCTCACCTGGTTACAATCACTTGGATATATTTTTCCTTTTAATAATAAAATACATTTGTTCTTTGGCAATCTTTATTTCTTGCCCCGTTTTATAACATACTTTTTAGGTGGAGCCTGTTTTTACTTTTACAGGGCCGTGATAATACGAAGCAATCTATTGGCATTACTTTCCTGTATTGCATTATACGGATCATTCGTTTGGATAAAATGTATCGACCAGGCATTGCCTATAGCTGGCAGTTACCTGTTATTTTACCTTGCATTTCATAATAGCATCCGCTTCCATAATTTTGCAAAACATGGAGATTTGTCCTATGGAATTTATTTGTACGGCTGGCCAATACAGGCTTTAGTAATGTTTTATTTAAAGGAGTATATTAATCCGTATAGTTTTTTTCTAATCGCTTTACCAATAGCGTTTATAGCAGCCTATTGCAGCTGGCATTTAATAGAAAAGCCTTTTCTACTTTTTAAGAATAGCAAAAAATCTGCTGCTTCACTCAGTAAATCTCAAATAAACGAAACTGTGAAGGCATAATATAGCGCTAGCTGATGTAATTTGATTGCACGATCAATTTATGTTTCAAATCACTTTATTCATACTGCACTAAATAGAGGGTTCAGCATAAATTCAAATAGCTATATTTAAAACTGAATATAAGGAGTGCAAGCCTGATTGTAACAACCCTTATACAAAACACTCCCCACTTATGTAATCTCCCTGCCGTTTGCATCTATAAACGATGAATGTAGCAATAAAGCTCACAACAAGCTGTATCTTGTAATTCAAATCCTTTCATTATGAAGTATAAAAAATTATTGCTGTGGCTTATAAGCCTGGCGATATGCACTGGAACAATGGCACAGATAAATAACAACTACAATACAAACTGGAAAAAAGTGGAGGCGGCAGAAAGAAAAGGCCTCACTAAAACAGCACAGACGGAAGTTAATAGTATCTACAAACTGGCAATAAAAAACAACAATGATGCACAGCAAATAAAGGCCTGCATGTACCTGATCCGGTACCGGAATATGATAGAAGAAAACAGCAGAGAAAATAATATTTTTTTTGTAGACACTTTAATTGCCAAGGCAACTTCGCCTGTAAAAAACATTCTGCAAAGTATGCAGGCAGAAATGTTTTGGCAGTACATGCAAAACAACAGGTGGAAGTTATATAACCGCACCAAACTGGCAGCAGAAAAAAGCACTGATATCAACACCTGGAGCCTGGATAAACTGCACGAGACCATCACTGGTTTATACAAAGCCAGTTTGCAAAACAACGCCTTACTTAAAACCACCCTGATGGCAGCCTTTGAACCTATTATAAATAAAGGTGAAAATACCAGGGAGTTGCGCCCTACCCTCTTCGATTTTTTAGCACACCGGGCATTGGAATATTTTACAACAAGCGAAAATGATCTCACTAAACCTGCCTACCGGTTTACATTAATGGACGAAAAAATATTTGCGCCTGCAGCTATATTCATTGCCACAATATTTACTACCAAAGACAGTGCATCACTACAGTTGCATGCCATACAATTGTTACAGGATATTCTGCAGTTTCATATAAACGACCGTAAGCCGGATGCCTTGCTGGATGCAGATCTTATTCGATTAAAATTTGTAAACCAGTACGGCGTAATGAGTAATAAAGAACAACTCTACGAAGCTGCTTTAAAAAATATCGAAGAAAAATACTACAACAATCCAGTATCGGCACAAGCCATTTACCTGCGGGCTTCTATTTATTATAATAAAGGAAATGAGCAGGCAGAAGAAACCAATAACAATCCTCATCAATACGAAATAAAAAGAGCAAAAGAACTATGCGATATTGCTTATTCAAAATTTCCTAAAAGTGAAGGCGGCATCAACGCCGCCAACTTATTACAAACCATTTTGCAACCCATGTTGCAAATGGAAACAGAAATAGTAAACCTGCCCAACCAGCCTTTTCGTTCGTTGGTAAAATATAAAAATGCGCCCATTGTTTATTTCAGAATTATTAAAACCAGCAATGATGAAATAAAAAAAATAGAGCGGAACGATGACAATAAAATGTGGCAACGCATTGTTGCTTTGGTACCCTCCAAAAGCTGGCAGGTAGCCATGCCCGACCCTAAAGATTTTATGCAACATGCTGCTGAAATAAAAACTGATGAACTTAGGAATGGCACATATTATTTATTGGCCAGTCTTGACAATACATTCTCACTGGCAAAAAATATATTGGCAAAACAGATTATTTACATCAGCAATATTGCCAGCATTAATACCGGCAACGATTATTACCTGCTACATCGGGAAACCGGTATGCCCCTGCCCAATGCCAAAGTACAGCTGTGGGAAAACAAATACAACTATAATAACAGCACTTACGAAAACAAAAAAGCAGAAACCTATGCCAGCGATAAAAACGGCCATTTTAAATTAACCAGTACAAAAGAAAGCAGGAATATCGCTTTACAAATAACTACTGCAAATGATGAGCTACACCTGCTGGACAACAGCTATAGTAATAATTATTACAACAGCATTTACCAGGAAGGAAAGAGCAAACCCGCCACCTGGCTATTTATGGACAGGAGTATTTACCGGCCGGGGCAAACCATCTATTTTAAAGGCATTGTAATAAAGCAGGAAAAAGATGCCAATAAAAGCAGTGTACTACCCAACTTTACAACTGCCATTCAATTAAAAGATGCCAACGGGCAAAAAATAAATGAACTAAAAGTAACCACAAATGAATATGGTTCTTACAATGGCAGTTTCAAATTACCGGAAGGTGCACTCAACGGAAATTTCAGCATACAGGACACAACTACCAACGGTGAAAAATATTTTAGTGTAGAAGAATATAAGCGGCCTTCATTTTTAGTGGAAGTACAAAAGCCAACAGGCACTTACAAAGTAAATGATAGCATCGCTGTAACCGCTACTGCTAAAGGATATGCAGGCAATAACATTGACGGTGCTGCTGTAAAATACCGGGTAGTCCGCACCATACAATACCCAATTTGGATGGGCTATAGAAGTTATGGCAAACCTGGCAGGTATCCCTTCCAAAACAGGGAAGAGGTAGAGATTACCAATGGAGAAACAACTACCAATGCACAAGGGGAATTCCGCATACTGTTTAAAGCATTGCCCGATGAAAGTATTGACAAAAAAGAACAACCAACTTTCAATTACGAAGTAAGCGCTGATGTTACTGATATTAATGGAGAAACAAGAAGTGCAGCAACTTTAGTTGCAGTAGCGTACCAGGCACTGAAACTGGAGATAAAAATTGCTGATAAAATATCTGTCGATAGTCTTAAAAATATTTTGGTAAGAAGTACAAACCTCAACGACATTGAAGAAAAAACCAACGTTACCGTTACTATACGACAATTAAAGAGCCCTGGTAAAATTTTCAGGGAAAGATATTGGCAACAGCCGGATCAGTTTGTGATGAGCAAAGAGGAGTATTACAGCAATTTTCCGTTTGATGTTTATAAAAATGAAAACGAAGTTAAGAATTATGCAATTGGAGACAAAGTTTTTGAGAGAACAGACAGCAGCAATCGGCAATGGGCAATGGTGAATGGTCAATTGAAGGCAGGCTGGTACAAAATTGTGGCAGTTACAAAAGATAAATATGGAGAAGAAGTTAAGGTGGAGAAGTACATTTTGCTGACCGACGACGGACGACGGACAACCGAAAGCATAGAGCCTGTTACTGTAAATATCAAAAAAAAATCAGTTGCTGAGCCGGGAGAAAAAATCGAGTACGATATACAAACCGGGTTCAATAAAATATGGCTGATTCATACGGTTAGTAAAATAAACAGTCAGCCTTTAACTTCTTTTAAAACCATACAATCATCACAGCCCATTCAATTGTCTGAGACCGTTACTGAGCAAGACAGAGGCGGCATGGCCATCAATTATGTATTTGTAAAAAATAACCGGGTTTACAAAGGCGATGAAAGAATAAATATCCCCTGGAACAATAAAGAACTCAGTATTAATTACAGCACTTTCCGGGATAAACTATTACCCGGCGCCAAAGACAAATGGACTGCAACCATCAGTGGGAACAAAGGAGAAAAAGTGGCAGCTGAAATGCTGGTTGCAATGTACGATGCAAGTCTTGACCAGTTTAAACCGCATGGATGGAGTGCAATAAATATCTGGCCGGAAATACACAGCGCCATACAATGGAATGAGGGTGGTTTTTATAGTGTACATTCTGATGAGTTCAATTTGACTTTCGGTAATTATTTAATTGCATTACAGAAATCTTATGACAGACTTTTAGCTTTTAACTTCGGGATGCCAGGTAGTGGTTATCAAATAAGAATTAGAGGAGCAGCCACTGCAGAAAAAAGATCAGCTACTGTCGGAGTAATTATGGAAGATAAAGGAATTGAGATGTTAGAAAGGAATGTTGAAGGAATAAATATTTCAGAAATTGCAACAGACAATAGTGCAAAGAACATAGCAATAGAATTTGATAGCACAACTTTAAACTACAAACCTGAAATAAATAATCAACCAATCCAAATCCGCAAAAACTTCAACGAAACAGCGTTCTTCTTCCCGGATTTAACAACAGATGCAGCAGGCAATGTATCCTTTAGTTTTACTATGCCCGAGGCATTAACACAATGGAAACTGATGACATTGGCGCATACAAAAAATGTGTCCAGCAGCTACCTGGAAAAAACACTGGTAACACAAAAGCCCCTGATGGTACAGCCCAATGCACCAAGGTTTATGAGAGAAGGTGACCGAATGGAATTTAGTGCCAAAGTAATCAACCTAAGTGACAGTGAACTAACCGGCACCGCCACCCTCGAACTATTGGATGCAGCCACCAATAAGCCGGTGGATGGATGGTTTAAAAATATCTTTCCCAACCAATATTTTACGGTTGCAGCAGGGCAAAGTGCAGCCATCAAATTCCCAATAGAAATCCCTTTTAATTACAACAGCGCCCTTACCTATCGAATCATTGCAAAGTCAACCAATAACTCTCCACTAGCCGACGGGGCTGAAGGTTTTTCTGATGGCGAGGAAATGTCGTTTCCCATTTTAACCAATCGCATGCTGGTGACAGAAAGCATGCCCATCAACCTACGCGATACTAATACAAAGAATTTTAAGTTTGAAAAATTATTAAAAAGCGGCACTAGTCAAACGATCGTAAACCATGCACTCACGGTGGAATACAGCAGTAACCCGGCATGGTATGCCGTGCAGGCGCTACCCTATTTAATGGAGTTTCCTTACGAGTGTGCGGAGCAAATATTCAACCGGTATTATGCCAACACATTGGCTTCCTTTATTTCAAATTCAACCCCCAAAATAAAAGCGGTATTTGAAAAATGGAAAACAACTGATACAGCTGCACTCCTGTCTAATTTAAGCAAGAATGAAGAATTAAAAAGTTTGCTGTTACAGGAAACCCCTTGGGTACTTGAAGCTCAAAACGAAGCACAACAAAAGAAAAACATTGCCTTGTTATTCGACATGGTTCGTATGAGCAAAGAACAAACCAAAGCATTTGATCAGCTAAAAGAAATGCAAAGCAGCAATGGTGGTTTTGTATGGTTTAAAGGCGGGCCAGATGACCGGTACATAACGCAGTATATCATTACAGGCATTGGACATTTAAGAAAACTAAATGCACTATCAAACACAACTTATGCCAGCATTAAAAGCCTGGTGGATAAAGCCATCCCTTATCTTGATAATAAAATTAAAGAAGACTATGATTACCTGGTAAAACACAAAGTTGATTTAACCAAAAATAACCTCAGCTACACTGCCATCCAGTACCTGTATATGCGTAGCTTTTTTACAGAAACAACTGTACCTGCTGCTTCACAGAAGGCCTATACTTATTATCAAAATCAATCCAAAAAATACTGGCTGGGCAACAGTAAATATATGCAGGCAATGATTGCGTTGGCACTTCACCGAACCGGTGATTTAAAAACGCCTAAAGCCATCATTAAATCTCTACAAGAAAACAGCATCAACAACGAAGAAATGGGCATGTACTGGAAAGAATGGAACAATGGTGGCTATTACTGGCACCAGGCTCCCATCGAAAGTCAGGCAATGATGATAGAAGCTTTTACAGACATTGATAAAAACCAAACAACCATCAATGATTTAAAAACATGGTTGTTAAAACAGAAGCAGACCCAAAACTGGAAAACCACCAAAGCCACTGCAGAAGCCTGTTATGCGTTACTACTAGGCCCCCCTGCCCCCCAAGGGGGGGTTCTTGGAGCCTCTGTTTTGGATGATGAGCCTATAGTTCATATAAAAGTTGGCAATATAGTAATTAGAAGTAACGATTTAACAGACTCCAAGAACCCCCCGTCGGGCAGCAGCGGGGCCGAAGCTGGCACAGGTTATTTCAAAAAAAGAATTGATGGAAAGGATGTAAAACCTGAGATGGGAAATATTGAAGTATCTCTAAAATCAGCAGGGTCTAAAAGCCCCCCTTTGGGGGGTTGGGGGGCTTTGTATTGGCAATACTTTGAAGACCTCGATAAAATCACTTCATCAGCAACGCCACTAAAGCTTACCAAAAAATTATTTGTAGAAAAAAATTCAGACAAAGGTCCGGTACTGCAAGCCATTGAGGATGGAGCAGTTTTAAAAGTAGGTGATAAAGTAAAAGTTAGAATCGAATTACGGGTGGACAGGGATATGGAATACGTGCACATGAAAGACATGAGGGCAGCCTGCATGGAACCGGTTAATGTGCTAAGCGGCTATAAATACCAGGGCGGTCTTGGTTATTACGAAAGTACCAAAGACGCCAGCACTAATTTCTTTTTTAGCTGGCTCAATAAAGGAACCTATGTTTTTGAGTATCCCGTTTTTGTAACGCATACCGGTAATTTTAGCAATGGTATTACCAGCATTCAATGTATGTATGCACCGGAATTTACGAGCCATAGCGAAGGAATTAGAGTGGAGGTGGAATAAAACTTCACTAACCAAAAAGGGACGTCATTAAGTTAAGAAAAAACAATAATGAATAATGAACAGGGAATATCGAATATTGAAGTAATCCAACCATTGCTACACCTGCCTGCCGGCAAAGGCAGGTTCATTATTCTCTGTTCGATATTCGATATTTTTATCGCTCACCTTAATGACATTACCCAAAAGGGGATAAGGCAGGAGTAAGTGAATAGTAGCGTAATATTTTCATCAAAACGTCTTGTTCATCTAGATTTTAAATCTTTATGAACAAGACGTTTTTATTGGATAACAACCCTCTGAAAGACAAATGAGATTCAAATTTTTTGTGACCAGGTTCCCATTTAGGTTCTAAGGGGTCGTGCAGTTTATCCGGTAAACTTCGCTTGCCAGTCCAGCATGCCACCTGTTAAATTGGTAACATTGGTAAAGCCGGAAGCCTCTAAAATATAACAGGCCTGGCCGCTGCGGTTGCCGCTGCGGCAATACAAAATTACCTCTTCGTTTTTCAGGTCGTCTATTTCATCAATTTGAAGGATTTGTACTTTACCCAGTGGTAATAAAATACCGCCAATATTAAATTCGGCATTTTCATATGGTTCTCTTACATCTACAATGTTCAGCTTTTCTCCGGCATCAATTCTTGCTTTTAATGCTTCAGCGGTAATAGTGTTCATGAATGTGTATCGTTTAGTTTAAAAAATTGTGAAGATGATTCTCAAAAAAACACTGTCAAAATTCAATGATACTACGCAAGGTATAAATTATTGACATACTAAATTTTTGTCTTTAAACCTTAGTAGCGTCGTTGATTAAATATAATCGACCTTATTGCTTTTTGACTGCTTTTATTATTGGGGTTCTATTTATTAGAAGCTAATAAGGTCGATTCGTAAAAATGATTTCGTTTCTACTAAGGTTTGTCTCCAAATTAGCAGAAGATTCAACTCACTGTTTAATCCCCTGTTCAGAATAATAAGATTTTTTATCGCAGCCTAATTACTTTCGGAGCTATCATATAAATTAATCATTACCGGCGATAACCAAATGTCCATCACCATACCAGATTTAATATACAATTGCTTTTTAAATACATCCAAATGGCTGGGGTTTTGTTTATAAATAAAAGCATTCAATGTATCCCTCACAGACGGGTCAGGTACCAGGTTTAGCAAAATACCCAATGAATCAATCTGGTCTTTTGCCTGCTGGTAGGTAAGCCCGATCAGGTCGGGAACCACCATATTGTTTTCATTTAATCCGCCACTTATTACCAGGTCAATCCTGCTGCCCCACTGCACTTTAGCTCCAGGCTCAATATGCCTGCCCTTGTAGCGCTGCTCAATAATAGAGCCCTTCATAAAATCTGCCCGGTAAACGGTATCACCCAATACAAGGTGACTGCGTTCTAAAATATTTAAAACAAAACTAAGCGATTTACCTTCCAGCGATGGCATAGCAATCATTGGTGGAATGTAACGATTGACTGTAATGTAAACAGTTCGGTTAATTTTTACGGTGGCATTGGCATCGGGCAATTGCTTTATGATGGTACCCCGCTGCAAAGTATCAGTGTAAATAGAATCCTGCACCACCACATCAAAACCCTTGCTTTCCAAAAATTTGGTAGCCTCTTCGGTATTTTTACCTTTTACAGAAGGCACGGTTAAGTATTCTCCATGTTTGGTTATCCAGCCCAGCATTTGAAGGGTAAGAAAAATTAATAGTAAAGCCAGCAAAGCTGTTGTTAAAAAATTAACCCAAAAAGGTTTGTCGGTTATAAATTTAAACATGTTGTTGATTGTGGGTTATTTTTTATTCACAAAGATTTTGAGTGTATTATTTAAGTACTGGTTTTATTTTAAGTATGAATGCTGAATGGTCAATATTTAACCGTTGACCATTCACAAATCGACACGTCATTTTATTCTTATAAAAGTATTAAACAGCTTTTTAAAGTTCTTTTTCAAAGCAGATACTATTTTCAACATTCACATATTGCCCATAATTTGAAATCACTTTATAACCACTTTTTAAATAGAGTCCGATGGCTTCTGGTTGATTTTTACCTGTCTCCAATATGCATCTTTTACAGGCTAATTCTGCTACCCAATCTTCTAATGCTGTTAGTATGTTGCCTGCAATACCTTTCCGCCTGCTTTGTGGAGTAACATACATCCGTTTTATTTCGATTGTGTCGGTGTCATATTTTTTAATGGCGCCGCAACCCACCGGCATATTTATTTCATAAGCAACCAACACATATTTAATTTCAACAATTTTATTAAATTGATCATAAAATAAATGTTCTTTCCCGTCCCGTTCAGCCAAATCAGTATCAAGCTGTTTTACAAGTTGTATAAAGTCCGGGTTTTCAGCCCCGATTCTTTCAATCCTTATCAATTTTATTGTTTTTGTGCAGTACAAAAATTACTTTCAGTAATAAGGGGTACAATCTATAAAAATAAAATAACATCCTTTACAAAAAAGGGTTGTGTTAACTTTTAACAGGCATCACCTGGCAAAACAATCTTCAATTAAGGCGCTGTAAAACTCCTGCAGGCTCCATCCCATTGCCTTTACCTGCTGCGGTACAATGCTTGCCGCACTTTGCCCGGGCACTGTGTTAATTTCCAGCATGTAGGGTTGCGCTTTGGCTTCATTGTAAATAAAATCTATGCGAACCACTCCCCTGCAGTTGAAAACATTGTAAGCCTTTGCTGCCGCCATTCTTACCTGGTTGGCTATAGACTCATCTACCTGGGCAGGCGTTATCTCCTGGCTTGCTCCCTCATATTTTGCTTCGTAATCAAAAAATTCTTTTTTGGATATCACCTCCGTTATGGGCAGCGGAATAATATTGCCTTTCGATTTAAAAACGCCAATGGTAAATTCCCTTCCGCTTATAAATTCCTCTACCAATACCTGCGTATCTTCCTTAAAAGCTTTGTCAAGCGCCAACTGCAAACCTGCTGCTTCGTTTACACGGCTCATGCCAATGCTGCTGCCGCCATTGTTAGGTTTTACAAATACCGGCAGCGTTAATGTGGCACAAATTTCTTCTGGCGTAACAACGGTATCATTAAACAGGTGCATCGATTTTGCCACATGCAAACCTGCAAAAGCGGCTACAGCGACCGTGTATCTTTTATTGAATGTTAAGGCAGAAGTAGCGGTATCGCAACTGCTGTAGGGAATTTGCAAACAATCCAGGTAGCCCTGTAGTTTTCCATCCTCGCCCGGCGTGCCATGCAAGGCAATCAATACCGCATCAAACAAAATTTTATTGCCATCAATGCTGATTGAAAAATCATTTTTATCAACATTTATTTTTTCTCCGTTGGGCAAAGGATGAAACCAGCCCGAAGGATGAATATCAATTAAATAATGGTTCCATTTACTGCTGTCAATATGCTGCTGTATAGTATCTGCCGTTTTATAAGAGATTACAGATTCACCCGAATAACCACCCGTAACCAACGCAATTGTTTTTTTCATTTTTTCTTTTTAGGAAATGTTTAGGCAAAGAAACAAAAATAGTTTGATGTTTGAACGGGACAAAAAGGCCGGGTTGTTGAATGATGAATGTTGTTTGCAGGGTTTTAAATCAGGGGATATAAATATCATACACTTTCCTGTTTTTAATCATAAATTTCCAGGTATTTGATATTTAGCTTCGTATTTGATTTGAACGTTTAAAAATAAAGACTACACTTTCGTATTATAAATTGTTTGTAATTTTATAGTGAATGAAAAAGTTTTTAGTTTCC
>Ga0163147_10000659_pt1 | contig 54118 bp, 46 predicted proteins | sample OliLakLV19MP6G1_FD_148597 | JGI IMG/M metagenome (GOLD analysis project Ga0163147, IMG submission 148597) | Freshwater microbial mat bacterial communities from Lake Vanda, McMurdo Dry Valleys, Antarctica- Oligotrophic Lake LV.19.MP6.G1 | ecosystem: Environmental > Aquatic > Freshwater > Lake >... | reverse complement strand
GCCGCTCCAATGGAGTCCGGGTCGGGATGCCCCGCCAACAGGATGACCAAAGGCTTATCCGTTGCGGATGCCAAAACGCTCTCTAATTCATCGCGACGTTCGCGTCCCATGGTCAGTTTGCCTTTGCGCTATCACTCGTCAGCATCAGGATTCTCGGGGCGAGAGCGGTAGCCCACATTCGGTGCCCATGGAAGCCTACGGCCGGGGGAACCCTCGGGCTAAGGGTCACCCCGGTGGCGTGCAGCCCCACTGCAAGAAAATCACGCTTGACGATTGGCCGCGGCCGGGGGAGTCTTCCGCTACCGCCAGCATGACCCAGGAAGTCGTTCAAAAACGTTACCCAGCTATCTCCGAGATTTCGGGTGGTGCGGTGCGCGTGGCTTCCGTCGTAGTGGGTGTATCGCCCGGCCTCCTCGTGCTTATTAGCACGGGTGCGGCGGCCTGACTGAACTCAACCTTCAGTCTCTTGCCCCCGCACCCGAAACGGAGCGGGGGCTTTTTTCATTTGGACATGTTTTCAGAGACCTCAACAGTGTTACACGCACCTACAAAGCACAAGGAGTCCTAGCCATGGCAGCTCCCATGAAAGATCTGACAGAGGCCACTTTGGCCCAGATGAACGCCCGTGAACCGAGAGAACTCACCGGGTCACAAATCCTTTGGGAGACCTTGGTTCACCAAGGGGTAGACGTCGTGTTTGGTTACCCTGGCGGAGCCATCATGCCGGCGTATGACGCGCTCCCCGAGTATCCGATCCACCACGTTCTGGTGCGACACGAGCAAGGTGCCGCTCACATGGCGGATGGCTATGCGAGAGCTTCCGGAAAAGTTGGCGTGTGCATCGCAACCTCCGGCCCCGGCGCTACGAATCTTGTCACGGGTATCGCCACCGCGATGATGGATTCCATCCCAATGGTGGCCATCACGGGGCAAGTGCCCTCAAGCGTGATCGGGAGCGATGCCTTCCAAGAAACTGACATCACGGGAGTCACGCTGCCCATCACCAAACACACGCTCATGGCTTCCCGCCCCGAGGAAATCATGCAGGCTTTGAAGGAAGCCTTCTACATCGCGAACTCAGGGCGGCCGGGTCCAGTGCTGGTCGACATCACCAAGGATGCCCAGCAAAAGAAGTGCCTTTTCGCCTACGATCCCGCGCCTGTCCGCCTACCAGGTTATCGCCCGGGGCTTCATCCGTTGCCCCGAGAGATTGAACGCGCGTTAGAGATGATTGGTCAGGCAGAGCGCCCGATCATCTTCGCAGGTCACGGAGTGATGCGTGCGAACGCCACAGGGCTCTTGCTCGAGTTCGTCAAGAGGACCGGGATCCCAGTCGCCTCAACTCTGCTTGGGTTAGGCGGATTCCCTGCCACGCACCCAAAGAACCTCGGCATGATGGGCATGCACGGCGAGGCCTGGGTCAATCGCGCAATCCAAGAGTCCGATCTGATCATCGCGATCGGCATGCGATTCGACGATCGGGTGACCGGAAATCTCAAGACGTACGCTCAGCACGCTAAGAAAATCCATATCGAGCTCGACCCCGCTGAAATCAATAAGAACGTGAAGGTCGATCTCGCGCTCTTGGGTGACGCCCGGGAAATCCTTGGTCTGTTGGTGCCGCATGCGCGACAGAGCAAAATTGACCCGTGGATCCAGCACATCGATACGCTCAAAGGCGAATCTTCGGTGCTTGAAATTCAGCACATGCCGGATAACGGCCAATTGTTTGCGGCCCACGTGATTTTTGATCTCTGGAAGATCACCCAAGGCAAGGCCCTGGTGGTCACGGACGTGGGCCAACACCAAATGTGGGAAGCCCAATACTACAAGCACGATTACCCACGCCGGCTGCTCACTTCGGGCGGCCTCGGCACCATGGGTTTTGCGCTGCCAGCAGCCATCGGCGCGAAATTCGCGTGCCCTAAAGAGGAAGTTTGGGTGGTCGCGGGCGATGGCGGATTTCAGATGACGGCAGCTGAGCTTTCAACGATTGCCCAGGAGAATATCAAGATTAACATCGCCATTATCAACAATGGCTACCTTGGCATGGTGCGGCAGTGGCAAGAATTCTTCTACAACAAGCGCTACGTGGCCACGCCGATCAAGAGCCCAGACTTTGTGAAGTTGGCGGAAGCCCATGATTTGGTGGGCCTGCGGGCGACCACTCGCAAAGAAGCTGGAATTGCCATTGAACAAGCCCGCACCAACGAACGCACGGTTGTCGTCGATTTTCGCGTCGAGCAGGAAGATTCAGTTTACCCGATGGTGCCAGCCGGCGCGGATCTCGACGCAATGATTCGCAGGCCAGCCTGGCAGGGAACGCACAATCCCATCTACGAAACGGGAGAGGACGAATAATCATGTCTTCGGAAAGCCTCCGCACTTTTGTCGCCTACGTTGAGGACCGTCCCGGCGTTCTTAATCGGATCGCGTCGCTTTTTCGGCGCCGCAACTACAATATCGTGTCATTGAACGTGGGACGCACCCACGAGGCCGGCGTCTCGCGCATGACGTTCAGCGTCGAGGCCGACGCGGATATGGCGCACCGCATCGAAGCCAATCTCTACAAGCTCGTCAACGTCTTGAGTGTGGAAGACATTACGGACACGCCACGTGTGAGTCGCGATCTCGCCCTCATCAAAGTGAACGTGGGTCCGGATAGGCGGGCGGAAGTCTTGCAGCTCTGCGAGGTCTTCCGTGCCCGCGCTGTGGACGTAGGCCCGAAGACGTTGATCGTTGAGATCACTGGCGCCCAGGAAAAAATCGATGGCTTAGTTGCCGTGCTTGCGCCGTTTGGCATCGCGGAAATGGTCCAGACGGGCCGGGTCGCGATGACACGCGGCCCCATCGGTCAGGCCGCCGATGCACAAAGTCGATCTCGAAACGAAACCCACAGCGTTTTTGCTGCTTAGCAACCTGCTTCCCCCAGCAACCAGGATGACGATGCCTGACAAAGATCCCGCAACCTATCAAGCCGGAGATTAGCTTATGTCCACTCAGGATCGAGGGCCTCGCCGAGGCCCGGATTACGTCCGCATTTTTGACACCACGCTGCGCGATGGGGAGCAATCCCCAGGCGCCACGCTAACCTCCGATGAAAAGCTTGAGGTTGCGCGGGCACTGTCGCGGCTCGGTGTGGACGTGATCGAGGCTGGCTTTCCGGCTGCCTCTCCTGACGATTTGGGGGCTGTATCGCAGATCGCGAAAACCGTTGGCGTTGAGCCAGTTCCGGGAAGGTTTGCTTCCGAGCCGCCGATCATCTGCGCCTTGGCACGGGCCACGGAGAAAGATATCGACAAGGCCTTCGAAGCTATCCAGGGGGCAAAATGGCCAAGAATTCACACATTTCTGGCTACCTCGCCGATTCATCGCGAACACAAGCTGCGCATGACACAGGCGCAAGTTATCGACAAGACGCGCCAGATGGTTGGCTACGCCAAGCAACGTTGTCAGGATGTGGAGTTCAGCCCTGAGGACGCGGGGAGGACTGAGCCCGAGTTCTTGTATCAGGTTCTGGCAGCGGCGATCGAAGCCGGCGCCTCCACCCTCAACATCCCAGACACCGTCGGCTACACGGTCCCCGAAGAGTTCGGTGCCATGATTCGCGGCATCGTGGCGAACGTGAAAGGGATCGAGAACGTGGTTCTCTCCGTCCACTGTCACAATGATTTGGGGCTTGCCGTAGCCAATAGCCTTGCTGGCATCTCGGCAGGAGCCCGCCAAGCCGAGGTGACCATCAACGGTATCGGAGAACGCGCTGGCAATACTTCGCTTGAAGAAGTGGTGATGACGCTGCACACGCGGCACCCACTCTTCAAACTGGATACGGGCATCGATACCACGCAGCTCACCCGAACCAGCCGCTTGGTCAGCACGCGGACTGGCATCGTGGTACAGCCCAATAAAGCCATCGTCGGCGCCAACGCTTTTGCGCACGAAGCGGGCATCCATCAAGACGGCATGCTCAAGCACGAGGAAACGTATGAAATCATGCGTCCCGAAACCGTCGGTGCGGCGAAAACACTGCTGGTTCTAGGGAAACACTCCGGGCGCCACGCGTTTGCCGTGCGCCTGAAAGAGCTAGGACATCCGCTCGACGGCGAACCCCTCGATAAGGCGTTCGACCGCTTCAAGGTTCTGGCCGATAAGAAGAAACGGATCACGGATGCTGACCTCGAGGCACTGGCTGCCTCTGAGATGAGTCGCGGACCAGAGCGCTATTCGTTGTTGGGTTTGCAGGTAACCTGTGGAAATCCTGGGCTTGCGACAGCCACGGTCCGGATCAAGGGGCCTGATGGCGAGGTCCAGACCCAAGCGGCTGTGGGCACTGGGCCCGTACACGCGACGTTCATGGCGATTGATCTGGTCGTTCAGGCTCCCGCGGAGTTGTTGGAGTATTCGATCAACGCGGTGACGGAGGGCATTGATGCTCTTGGCGAAGCTTCGGTTCGCGTACGAGCGGGCGAAACAGGAACCGTGAACGCGCAGCATGGGCACGGACATGCGGCATTGGTCCATGGGCACGCTGCCGACAGCGATGTGCTCATGGCGAGCGCGAAAGCCTACCTCTCAGCCCTGAATCGCGTGCTCGCGATCGCTGCCGACCATTCGTCAGAGTCCGGAGTGGATTCTGAGGTCAGCCCCGTGGCTCGACCGACCGGGACCGCAGAATAGCAGCTCAGATGGCTTGCCGTTTCGTACAAATCTACGACACCACGCTTCGCGATGGCACGCAGCGGGAGGGCATTTCCTACACGGTGCTCGACAAGCTGCGCATTGCTCGGCGCCTGGATGCCTTGGGTGTGGCGTACATTGAGGGCGGATGGCCTGGGTCGAATCCGAAGGATGCTGAGTTCTTTCAGCGTGCTCGCGAGGAACACTTTAAGCACGCCAAGCTCACGGCATTCGGAATGACACGGCGCTCGTCCCACCCCCCCGAGGAGGATCCAAACCTGAAAGCTTTGCTGGAAGCTGCCACGCCTGTGTGCACGCTTTTCGGAAAGAGTTGGACGCTCCACGTCACAGAAGTTCTTAGAACCACGCTGGATCAAAACCTGTTGATGATCGAAGATTCTGTGCGCTTCCTCAAGAACTCGGGACGCGAGGTCATCTACGACGCCGAGCACTTCTTCGACGGCTACGCCGCAGATCCTAAGTACGCGCTTGAGACCCTCCAAGCAGCGGCACGCGGTGGCGCCTCGGCCGTCGTCCTTTGCGATACGAATGGCGGCACCTTACCTTGGCAAATTGAGGAGTTGGTACGGATCGCCATCAACAGCGTACCCACTCCTGTCGGGATCCATGCCCATAACGATGCGGGGTGTGGCGTCGCCAACAGCCTCGCCGCGGTCCGCGCTGGAGCCTTACAGGTCCAAGGCACCGTGAATGGCTACGGCGAACGCTGCGGAAACGCCAACCTCTCAGCGATTATCCCCAACCTTGAGCTCAAGCTCGGTGTGAGCTGCGTTCCGCCCGGCAAAGTCCGAGACATCAGTGAGCTTTCACGCTTCGTATCGGATGTCGCGAACCTCACCTTCGACGAACACGCCCCCTACGTGGGCAACAGCGCCTTTGCACACAAGGGAGGCGTGCACGTGGCCGCCATGCGTCGCCACCCCGACAGCTACCAACACATTACCCCTGAGCTGGTCGGCAACAGCATGCGCGTCGTCGTGAGTGAGCTCTCTGGTAAGGGCAACATCCTGAGCAAAGCCGAGGAACTCGGCTTGCAGGGCCAGTTCGGCGACGAAGGCGAAGCCCTCCAAGAGGTGAAAGACGCCGAAGCGCGCGGGCTCTCGTTTGAAAGCGCGGAGGCCTCACTCGGGCTCCTGCTTCGAAGGCGTGAGCCTGACTACGTTCCGCCCTTCTCGGTCCTCGATTATCACGTGATGGTGGGTCGACGCGCCGGCTCAAGCGAGACGTTTGCGGAAGCGACCGTTAAGTTGCGCATCGGCGACCAGGTCGTCCACACGGCAGGTGCGGGCAACGGCCCAGTGAGTGCCCTCTCGGATGCACTCTTGAAGGCGCTCACGCCGGTATTCCCGCATGTATCTGACGTGCACCTGGCAGATTACAAAGTTCGCATCCTCGACAGCAAGGCCGGCACCGAAGCCATCACGCGCGTGTTAATTGACAGCCACGACCAAGCAGGAGGTTTTAGTACTGTCGGAGCCTCACCGAATATTATCGATGCCTCGCTGGCCGCACTGGTGGACAGCCTTGAGTTTTACCTATTAAGAAGCTCACCCGAAACGAAACCAGCGAGCATTCCGGCACCCCAGGCCGGCTTAGAAGCCAGAGAAGCGGAAGCCCCATGAAAGCCAAAATCGTACTCCTGCCAGGTGATGGCATCGGCCCTGAAATCGTAGACCAAACGCGGCAAGTATTGGAAGCCGTTGCCGGCAAGTACAGCCACCAGTTCTCGTTCGAGTCTCATCTGATCGGTGGTATCGCGATCGACGAGATCAAAGAGCCGCTGGCTGATTCAACTGTCGAAGCCTGCAAAGCGGCCGATGCGGTGCTGCTCGGAGCCGTGGGTGGGCCCAAATGGGATGCGCCCGACGCAAAAGTGCGCCCCGAACAGGGCTTGCTGAAGATCCGCCGCGGCCTCGGCCTCTATGCCAATCTGCGCCCAGTGAAGAGTTATCCTGAACTCATTTCAGCGTCGCCGTTGAAGGCTGATCGCGTGAGCAACGTGAATTTGCTCGTCGTCCGAGAACTCACCGGCGGCCTCTACTTCGGCAAGCCGCAGTTTCGCGAACAAACAGCCTCAGGTTGGCGAGCGGTCGATACGCTGGAGTACAGCGAACACGAGATCCGCCGCATCCTGACGCTCGGCTTCCAGCTCGCTCAAGGCCGAAGCCGTAAACTGACCAGTGTCGACAAGGCAAACGTGCTTGAATCCTCGCGGCTCTGGCGACAAATCGCGATCGAGCTCGGCAAAGAATTTTCGGATGTGCAGTTGGAGCACCAGCTGGTCGATTCTGCAGCCATGCGGCTTGTCACTCATCCCTCAGCTTTCGATGTGCTGGTCACCGAGAACATGTTTGGGGACATCCTTTCTGACGAGGCCGCTGTCCTTACGGGCTCGCTCGGGATGCTACCGAGCGCGTCGCTCGGAGCCGGCAAGCTTGGCTTGTTTGAACCCATTCATGGTTCAGCCCCTGATATTGCGGGCAAAGGCATCGCGAATCCGCTCGGCACCATTCTGAGCGCCGCGCTACTTTTGCGTTACAGCCTTGGGTTGGAGCGTGAGGCCGTGGCTGTGGAAGCAGCCGTGGAGGGTGCGCTGAAGAGCGGTATCCGAACGCCCGATCTAGCCGACGGCGGAGCTTCCGTCTCTACCTCAGCCATGGGGCAAGCCGTGCTGGCGCGCCTGGCTTAAGCCTGTTGGCACAACATGGCTTCCCGAATAGCTCCCGTAGTTTTTGAGATCGTTCCGACGTCTATCCAGGATGGGCCGGAGCGCCTGCGCGAAGAGGCCGAGAAGGTTCGTCGCCTGTTTGAAGAGGCTGGGCTTTGGGGGCGGGTGAACTCCATCCTCATTCCGCAGCTGATTGCTGAGGAAGGCGATCGCCCCGTGGCGCTAGCCGACAAATTCGATTCGCTCGACGCCAAGCGCTATTTGTCGGAAGCCCTCCCACTTGATTACATTTTGACGCAAGTCTCCGTGTTCACGCCGGAGTCCGAGTTGCGCCAGCGAATCGCTGCTCTGCGTGCTGCAGGCGTGAATCGCGTCGTGTTTGTCGGCGTTCCGCGAGTGTTTGAGGCGGCGGATGTTGTGGGGCCCTATCCAAGCCAAGCGGTTCAGCTCTTCGAAGCGGAGCTGCCCTCACGCGGTGTGATCTTGATCCCCACACGGCCCGACGAGGGGAAACGCTTCGCTGAAAAGGCCCGCGCGGGCGCAAACTTCGGACTCACTCAGCTGTTGTTCAGCGATCACATTGTCGGGTTCTTGAAAGAGCTTTCCGCCCAACCCGAGAGGCCGGAGCTGCTGCTGTCGTTTGGTTACGTTCCTCAGCTCGAAGCCAGCCGCGGGCTCATTCGTTGGCTGATCAAGGACACAACGGCCACAGCTGTTGCTGAAATGGACGAAGTCTTGCGGCTCTCGGCGCTTCCCTTCAAGGACAAGAAGGCGCACCTGGTGTCTTTGGTGCGAAGAGTCGTCGAAGAAGTGCAGCCGCTTGGCTTCCCGCTCGGTTTGCACTTCGAGTGCCCTTACGGCCCTTCCAAGCCAGCCATGGAAGTGTTCGCGGCAGTTCTGGAAACCTGGACTGATGTGATGGGTAAAGGTTGAGCTTGCTGCCCTTTAATCCGCCGCTTCAAACCAGCGATTTGACTCCGATCAAGGCGACGATCGGCACCGCCCCAGAAGATTTCATCGTGGACGAACTTCCGCTTTATCCGGCATCGGGTAGCGGTGAACACCTCTACGTGCGTCTTCGCAAACGTGAACTTGCGACCCCTGATCTACTCAGAATTGTCTCGCGCGCCACACGCATCAAAGAACGCGACATCGGTTGCGCGGGCATGAAAGACAAACACGCCATCACCAGCCAGTGGCTCTCTTTCCCGCTTGGCTGCCCGGAGCCTTCGACCTGGGAGCTCCCAGAAACAATCGAAATTCTTGAATCCACACGTCACGGCAACAAGCTCCGCACCGGGCACCTGCTCGGGAATCGTTTCCGTATCCGCCTGCTGGGTGTGGAACCCACCGCCTACCCCCAAGCCGAGCTGATAGCGCAGCGGTTGCGTGAGGCCGGCCTCATCAACTACTTCGGAGCGCAACGCTTCGGGATCCAAGGCAGAAATCTGAGCGCCGCTCTCCATGTTCTCACTCGCCAGTCAGACGCAACTCAAACGGATCATGAGAGCCAAGTCAGGAACGGAGCTCGCCGCTTCTACGCGAAATTCAACCCCAGCGTGATCCAATCAGAGATCTTCAACCGCTACGCAAAAGAACGCCTGCTCTTGGGCAAAGACCAAATTTTTGCAGGTGAAACAGTCCGCCTGGAGGGTTCTCCGAAAACCTTCATCGTTGAAGACGTTAATGTGGAACGGCAACGCTTATTTGCGGGCGCGCTGCACTTAACCGGCCCTATTTTCGGCTCAGGTTCCAGGCTTCCGGCGGGTGAACCGGGAGAGCTGATCGTGGCGATTCTGGGAGAATTGGGCCTGACCCAGGAAGACATCAAACGCTTCGGCCGGGACGCCCGCGGCACCGTCCGAGATCTGATCATCCCCCTACCCGATCTGGAGCTCAGCGAAGAATCCGGCAGCCTCGTTCTTGCGTTCACGCTGCCTGCGGGTTCGTACGCAACTCAGCTCATCCGCGAGTTCACGCACGGTGAGTTTCTTTCCGGCCAACGCGCACCCCACGCCACGCCGAGCACAGAATCAGAGCAACAACCCTAGAACAATCCGCAACACCGGGCCCGCAATGTATCCAAAGAGATTCCAGGCGACAAACAAGCCCAGCATGCCGGCCATGGGAACTTCGTAGAACCAATCGATCAAGCGGCCTAAACTCTTCGGCCAAAACCCCTGAACAACACCCGCACCATCGAGTGGCGGCACCGGCATTAAATTAAACACGCCGAGCATCGCGTTGAGATTCATGAGAATGCTCAGCGCCATCGCCACAGCGCCCCGCGCCGAAGTGCTTTCAACCCCGGGCGGCAGAGCGACCATTTTCGTAAACTCAAGTTCGCCTGGGAGCGGGAGTACAAATACCCCGGCTGCTAGGAGAAGCTTGAGCGAGATGAGCGCGACGCCCGACAGCAGAAAATTGGTAGCCGGGCCGGCCAGCGACATTAGACCCTGTTTCAACGGATTCCTCCGACCCCAGGCGGAATCAAACGGAACGGATGCCCACCCAATCATCCAGCCGCCCGTGATGTACGAGATGATCGGAACGACCAGCATCCCGAACGGTGAGCGCTGAATATGCGGCATGGGATCCAGGCTCATGACGCCGCCTGCATAAGCAGTTGGATCTCCGCCTCGATAAGCGGCAAAGGCATGAGCAAACTCGTGGCAGGTCGTGCTGAAAACGAACACGCCATACCAAATCAATAAGTGCGCGACATTGAAGTCCATCGCTTTGCGTTGAGCACCTATCGGTGCAGTTGCAGAATGTCCAGCGGACTCTCCTATCGAAGGCCTTTCCCAGGCGCGAAAGACGCATGACACGCGGACTGCCGGGGTTTGACAACCGGAAAAGCGCTCATGGGACCGCGTTCAACTAATCAGTGATCCGCATAAAATAGGCTCAAGCACTAGGCGGCATTGCAGGATCATGCATGATGCGTGCATGATGCATTACCATGGGTTGGCTGCGTGAGCTCGTTGGGCATTCGACATTCAACAGCCTCGACTCGCTGGCCAAATCGTGTGTGACCCATCCGCGCTGGCCAACAGATGTCGTCGTCCAACCGCGCTCTCTCGGTGCGCAGCTCGGAAAACTTGATCGCCAGGAGGAGCTCGAGTGGTTGGCCAATCGTCCGGAGATCCAGGCGATCCTCGCCGAACTCCTGGGCGCAAGCTTCACGGAAGTGCAGCGGGCCCTGCCATCCCAGCCCAGCATTCAGCTGCACAGGTGGATATGGCGTGACGCTCCGCGTGCGAGTTCCTTGGATCTCCTTCGTGAACCCCTCCCCCCGGGCCTCCCTGAGGCAGCCACTGGCTTTGCTAACCCCGCACGAACCGGCAAGGGCGAGCGCTGGCTCTGGAGCGCGCCCGAAGGCTCGGGCCAGGAGCTGCTCGGACGCTGGCTCAGCGCCAATCACCAAGCTGAGGTCTTCAGCTCGGTAGAGAATCTGAAAGGGCGTAGTCCGCATCACTCGTTGTTTGTGCCGCTTGAAGAATACAACCGTGACACGCTCAACAGCCTAGCACAAGTGTTCGCCTCACTTCCGACGAGCACTAACATTTTGTTAGCCGTGCCAGTCTCGCTTTCGACGCTCAACGAGAGCGAGCCGTTTTGGGACACTTTCAGAGCGCTCCGGACAACCTCCTCCGCTTCAGACACTCGGCGCATGGTGACGTGGCTGCTGCCGCGCCTGCCCGCTGATTCCGTCCTAGCCCAGGCGCACGCCTTGGCCTTTGTGGAAAAGACCCTCGCACACCGCAACTGGTCTACTTTTGACGACATCCTGAGTCTGTGCGGCACAGTCGATTCGGTGGCGTTCGACGGCAAAGCCGATTTGGAACGGCTCTTGATTAACCTCGTCAACGCGCGACTCGGGAGACTCGCGGGAGATCCGCTGGCCGCGTGGTTGAAAAGGCACGCGACCGGCCTGCTTTCCGGGATTTTCGGGCAGCTCCTGGAGCGTGGCCTGGCTTGGCACCGACCTCGCTCAATCGATGAATGGAGCGAGCTCATACCTGATGAGTTCAGGCAAACGGTGGATCAACGCTGGCTTCTGCGCATGCTGCCCGACGCGGAAGCGCACATTCGACCTCGCGATGTTGAACGAGCCGTCAAACAGTTATCTCCGGGTGCGTTCCAGCTTGTCTTGGCGCTTGAGCGCGTTGGTTTCCTTTCCCAATCAGGCCCTGACAGGCTTACTTTTGGTCCACATTGGCTGGGGCAATATTTGTTCGAATCGGCTTTGGTAAACACGGTCCGTCTGGCCTCGCCAGCTCTTGGTGGTTTATTGCTCGGCGAACACGCCGCCGAGATCACTCGGTGCCTAGCCAGACAATCGTGTCTCGATGAGATCGATCTTGACCGAGTGCTTGAGAACCTAGATGCCGAACGCAGCATCGCCAACGTTACCACGCTGGACATTGTTTTCCGGTTAACGGGACTCACGCTGCTTCGGGGAATAGAGCTTGAATCTGAGCAGCTCTCGGAACTTTGGAACGAACAGGAAGCAACACTCTTGCCCGGAGTGGTGCCTGGAACAGCGCCGATCTTGAGCTACCCTAAGGCCCAAATCGAGCGCCAGACTTTGCTCTCTGACGGCTTTTTTTGCGTTGCTGCGCTGGCCATTGCGGAACACACCCTGCCCTCAGCGAGACCTCACCAGTTACTCAACCCTTGGCGCCTCTCGACAACGCTGAACCTACCTCTTGAACCCCTACTCGATACGATCAATGAATTCCTGTCTACTGCTGAAACGGAGGGTGAACCCTGGCTTGAGGAAGTCTACTTGCTGTTGCATCGCCTGCGCCCACACGCCACGCTGCTCCTCCAACAACATCCAGTCTTCCGGATGTCCTGCCTGGCGGCGGCCTGTAAGTCTAAACCGTTAGCCTGGATCCTTGTGTGCCAGGTGCCCAGTGAACGTTTCGCGGTGTCTGCCTTGAAGAAAATGATAGAAGCCGAGCAGAGCTTTGCCGAAGCAATCCAGGAAGTTGCTCAAGCCTATGAACGCGCTGGCTGCCCTGAAGACATGCGGCTTCTGGCTCCGTTTGGCGCTCTTGCCGATGAAATCTGGCCGCACTTGAGCGCCGCCTTTGCCGTCTCCTTGCTGAGTCACGGCCGGGCTTTGCGGCTTGATCTTAATCCCGCACTGTGGCCCGAGCTACTCGGCCTGTGGCGTCCCGCATTTTCCGTGACGCAGTGTGCGCATATGCCAGCACGCGTAGCGGACAGCGCCGTGCGACGCTTTGAGACACTGCCGGTTGAACTGATAGCGGCCATTTGGAGCCACCACGACAGCGTTTGTGAAAAGTTCTGTCAAGAACTGCTTCGTGCTCAACAGCTGGAACGCCTCGTCCGATTCGTACTCTGCACACCGACAGCAAAGCTCGGGGAATTGCTAAGACGGCTTGCGCTCACCTCAGACCAATTGCTCTCGGTGCCCAGTGCCGCCAAAGCAGAATTCATGGCCCACCTGCACACCTGCGTACGTCTGCGATCTGTCGAGTTTTCCGTAGCGTTTCAGCTACTCTTGGGCCTACAACAAGCCAGCCTACTGCTTCACGCGAGCCGCGGCCTGAGCTAAGTTCAGTAGCTCTGCGTGTCAGTAGCTCTGCGTGTCAGTAGCTCTGCGTGTCAGTAGCTCTGCGTGTCAGTAGCTCTGCGTGTCAGTAGCTCTGCGTGTCAGTAGCTCTGCGTGTCAGTAGCTCTGCGCATGAATGGTGTTGGGCGCCATGCCGAGGAGCAGGAGTTCTTGGTTCGTGGCTTCGGCCATCCCTGGAGTCCCGCAAATGTACGCTTGAACGAACAGCTGCTGGGCGAAGGCTTGCGCGACGTGAGCCTGCACTCGGCCCCGCGCACCTTGCCACGCAGCGCTCGGTTCGGTGAGCGTGGGGATGAAACGGAAACGCTGATATTGATTAGCTAACGCTTCAAATTCGGCACGGAACAAAATCTCCTCTTCGCGCCTACAGCCGAAAATCAAAACGCCCGCATCCGGCTCAACACTTGGCGCTCTCCGCAGAAATTCACTCTGGAGCATCGCCCGAAGCGGCGTGATCCCTGTGCCAACCGCAATGAACAAGGCCGAACCACTGTGCCGCGCCCGCACGAAGCTGCCCTGCGCTCGGGTCACCCAAAGCCTGTGACCCTGCTGAGCTCCCGACAGAAAGCTGTTGCCGCGGATCGAGGCTGCCACCTCGAACACCCCCGGCTCCGCTGGATCTTCCGCTGATGAGATTGAATACGACACCAGCGCCTCCGTGCCATGCACTCCGAGCTCAATATGCTGCCCGGGAAGCCAAGAGAAAGCGGGATCAGCGCAACGCATCCGAAGCCCTACTACGCTCGGACTGAGGCTCTGAACTTGGATGATTTCGGCGTTGAGTCGCTCGCGCGGGTCCATCACGGCATTCTTGGCTCCGTCACGGATAGCCGTTTGAACCGCGCAAAACAAGGCATCTCCTGGGGCATTTCGTGCTTGGTTGTGGTTCTTGTCGGCTTGGCCCACGATGGCCTGCGCTCCGCCCATGAACTTTTTCGGCCACGCCTGTCTCGCAGCCCGTCGCGACCCAAGCGCCGGGTTTGTGTTTGGCGAGGCAGCTCCACATCTGCCGGCCCGCACACTCACTCACCGGCCGCGCCTAGCGCTCAAGATCGAAGCCGCCCTCGGGGAGGATTAGCGTCGGTGCCGAAATCGAAAGTGGGCCCGGGGCCCAATATTGCCGAGACTATTTTTCGCGATGTTCGCCGTCAGATTCTGATTGGAACGCTGGCACCCGGTGAGCGCCTGCTCGGCGAACGCGAACTCGCGGCCAAGTATAAGACCAACCGCAACACCCTGCGCGAGGCCGTGCGGAAGTTAGAACAGAGCCGCCTCGTGACAGTGCGCCACGGCCAGGGGGTCACCGTGTCTAGCTTTCGGCACACTGGAACCATGGACTTGCTCTCGCCGTTTTTGGAAACGGCTCCTGATCTCGGTGAGGTGGTGCGCCTACTCGAAGATATTCTGCCAGCTCGCCTATTGGTGATTGAGTTTGCTGCTCGCCTGGCGGTGCGTCGCGCGACCAAAGCGGATATTGAGCGATTGCGAGATATTACGGATCTTCTCATCGCGGCGTTCGAACGCGGCGATCGTGTGGTGATCGCTCACGGTTTTCAGCGCTGGCTCGAGACTGTCGTGGACGCTGGGCACTCGGTAGCCATTCGCTGGGTAGCTAACCCTTGGCTCGAATCCTATCGCGATCTGCTCGATCGCTTTCCGGTGTTGTGGGTACTGGAGCCGAGCTTTCCCGAGCACCTGCGCGACTTCCTGCTGGCCCTTGAAGCGGGCGACGAGCTGAAGGCGATGGGCGGGCTGCGACTCTACTACCAACGCGTGGACTCAGCCTTCATCAGCGCACTCGAAAGCGCGATGTCGATGCGCACGAGCACGAGCACGAGCACGCCCCCGGCTGAAAATCCCTCCGGGGATGCCGCAGAAAAGCCGCCTAGGCCTAAGGAACCGTGATCGAATCAGCCGGAGGACTGGCGGGCGTCGCCCCGATGGCTTCGAGAATCTGATACAGGCCAAACGTCGGCATCCGGGTGAAGCCGTTCCAGGCAGCCGACGCCAACGTCCCGTCCTTGAGCCAATCCTTGATCCATTCGCCTGCGAAGCGTGCCTGGCGCTGCTTAAGGCCTGCGCCCAGCTCTCGGGACCAACGTCGATTGTATTGCTCGTGAGTTCCCACCGGTGAAGAGAAAATAATCGGGAGCCCAAGGCCGCCAAAAAACGTCATCTCGCTCGGTTTGGTCCACAGGATGTCCGTGCGCGCCAGCAAGCGGTTGAAACTGGTGAGATAACCTTGGAAATTTGACGCATACAGGATCTGAATGGGCGCGTCTGTTTCATCACCTAGGCTCCGGCCGAGCCCAGTCGCTTTCACTACTAGCGCGAGCTCCTGGGCGACCTCCTGCCGTACACCCGCGACCAAGTGCAAACGCAAACGCCTCTCCGCCAATAAACCGCGCAGCGACGGAAGGAACTCCCGAACGAGGCCCACTTGAGCGCCTGCCCCTCCCACGGCGAAGGTCAGGGTCAGGGTTGGATCATCGACTGACTCGGGTAAAGGCCCCAGAAATTGCGAAATCCCATGCTTCAACTCGCCACGGAACAGGCCAGATGGATCGAGTCGCACCAGACGCGCCGCGAGGTTTTGCTTCAAGAAGGTAAGGTCAGTGCCTCCCACGAGTTCATGCGGCAGTGGGAAACCTGTGACTAAGACCTTATCCTCAGGCACACCATAGGCCCGAAGGCGCCGCCGAGTGCGTTGGGTTGGAACCAAATAGACGATCCGAGTATGGGCCGCGTGCATGGGTGCCCACACCCGATTGATGTCGGAATCCGTGACGATACAGAAAATCTTGTCATAGCCGAGGCGATCAGCCGCAATCGCAGGCACAAAGTAGGTGGTCACGAGCGTTTTTTGGGTCCGCTCTAAGTGCTCCACCAAACTCGAGCCCAGGCCCTTCTGAATTAACCGATCCAACACGCGGGTTGCTGCACTCGGGTGCGATTGATCCCGCTCCGAGTAGAGGTCTGCGATATCCGTGACGCTCTCCAGCATCGTACGAAACGGCGGGCCTACGAGCGGTAGCTGCGAAGCGCGTGAAATACCTTCGTAGTAGCGGCGCACATAGGACCAAAGCTCACGGTCCTTTTCCGTGGCAATCGGGGCTCGGTCCGCCTGCAAGACGTCCAGCTTGAGCGCGTCTCCCAGCGCGTATGCGGGTCGCAAATGGCCGTAACCCATGTCAATTGCAACCAGGGCGAATCTGGAATTTGCTTCTGGCAGGGCAGAATTCACGCGCGGTTAGCCGCCAAATTCTCTTTGAGCGGTGGCGATAGTTGCGTGCCCGGTCCGATAAACATCACGTTGCCTCGCCAATTCACGGAACGCTTGAAGAAACCCACCCACCAAATACCAGCAATCAGAAGATCCTTCAACGGCACGAGCGCTAACTGCAAAAGCCCAAGCCCAGATCGACGAACGCTGCGTGCCATCACCTCATCTGAAAGGCACTTCACAAGCACAAATACCAATGACGCAACCCAAAAGCCCCGTCCAAAAACGGCACCGCTCGGCCCCAACCCTGCGAGCGCCCACAACAAAGCGAGCCAAGCCAGCGGATTGGACGTCGACTCGCACAAATATGCGAAGAGCGAAATACGACGCCGCATCTGAGCCCACCTGACATGCCGATTGATGAAGCTACTGAATGAACGCTCTCGGTTTCGGACAGGAAGCGGATCCGTACACAACTTCACGCCGACACGGCACTGCTTCGCGAACTGCCCGAGCATGTAATCTTCCGCAAGCACATTCTCAAACGTGCGCCAGCCGCCCATCTGCGCCAAAAGCTCTTTGTGGAAAAGCACCGATTTCCCAATCACGCAATGGTGGCCCGCAACGCCGGCACCCCAGATCATCGATGCGACCAGGGTATTGAGGTGGATACTCTCAAAGATTGCACCCAGCGTTTGTTCGTCTTGACCCACCAACGTGCTGTGCACGAGGCCAACCGACTCACCATCCCATTCACTCACTAGCCGCGCCAAATAGCCTGGCTCCGGCACAACATCGGCGTCCGAAATGAGCCAAAGGTCATGGCTGGCGAACCGCGACATGAAGGTGAGATTGTTAACCTTAGGATTCATCCCGACGGCAGGCGCTCCGATCAGGACCTGAATTGGAACCTCAGGATGGTTGCGCTGAAAACTGCGAACCACGGGAATGGCCGGATCTTCAGGATCCTCAATACCAAGCACCAGCTCAAAGTCGGGATAATCCTGACGAGCGAACGCCGTTAGATTCTCTGAAAGCGATACATCAGCGCCTTTGATGGGCTTCAGAACGCTGACGCTTGGCTGATGCTGACCTGGCGCTCGCTTCCCGTTGGCACGACGGATGGCGAAGCTCGCCGTTAACTGCACAAAGACCAGCGCGACAAGCGAACCGGTTGCGATAAGAGCAACACTCCAAAAGAGCCAGTGACCTGTCGTCAATGCAACACCATTGGGGACAAACTGTGGACGACCATAGTGTCGAAAACGTGACAAGCACGAATCATTTATTCGCCGGCACGATTTCGCGGGCACGACTCGACGATAACCCCAACAAATACCAGCGCTTGAGCACCTGGCGCCGGGCGCTCTGCACCACCCGTTTGGTCCCAACGGGCAACGCGCGAGCCTCACGCGCACCGCGACACATGGGACGCCTCAAAGTTCGATCATGCCTTTGAGGCAACGAGCCTCCGGCTCCATCCATTCGGGCAACACACGCGGAGCCTCTTCAATCTTGGAACGGTGAGTCACCCATTTGCCAACATCAATCCGACGCGCCTCCATGAGTCCGATGATGGTCGCGAAATCTTCCGCCGTGGCATTCCGGCTGCCCATCACGGTCAATTCTCGTTTGTGGAACTCTGGGTCCGAGAAGGCAATTTCTCCGGTAACCAAGCCCACAAATACCAAACGCCCACCATGACACGGATACAGGAACGACGTCGCCATGCTCGCGGCATTGCCCGAAGCGTCAAACACCACCGAGGGTAACTCACCACCGAAGAACGAGCGAATGAGTTGCAGATTCTCTTCGAGACTCGCGGCCGGCAGCGCGCTGTGCTTCACCCCGAGGATCTCTCGGCAAAAGCGCAAGCGTTCGCTGCTCGTATCCAACACAGCCAGCTCGGCCCCGGTTGCAGCAACGAACTGCAGGGTTGCCAGACCGATCGGCCCGGCTCCGATCACGAGCACCCGATCACTCGCGCTGACGTTGCCGCGTGCGACGGCGTGCGCACCAATACCCAATGGCTCAACTAGAGCAAGCTCTTCGAACGACAGCACATTCGACTTGTGCAGGTTGGCTGCTGGCACCAAGTACTCAGCCCTGAGCGCCCCATCTGCATGCACCCCGAGCACGGAGATACGCTCACAACAATTGGGCTTACCACTGCGACAGGCGATGCACACATTGCAGCTCACGTACGGCTTAACAGCGCAGCGATCTTGAGGTTTCACAGCCGTAACGCCTTGGCCGAGGTCGACCACCTCGACAGCTGCCTCATGCCCCAAAATACGCGGATAGCTGAAGAATGGCTGTTTACCCCGATAGGCGTGGTAGTCCGTGCCGCACACCCCCACCACCTTCACGCGCACACGCACCTCGCCCGGACCGGGGTCGGCCAACGTTGCGTCTTTTTCGCAAACCAACAGGCCTGGGTTTTTGAGAACCAATGTCGTCATGCCCGAACGCTAGCCAGTCTGTTGGGGCCGACGCAAGATTCCGCCTTCCACGTCCGACCAAAGTCGCTAAAGTGTGCGCGTCACGGTGTCCCGATTTCACAGTGTCCCAATGAAGAAACGCTCTTCACAAAAGGAAAAACCAGAATTGGTGGCTGCGCTTCCCGAGGGAAAGCTGGAGGAGCGGGCGCTCAGCTACTTGAACCGCTTTGATGCGACCCGCCACAAGTTATCGCTCGTGCTCGGACGCTACGTGCGCCGAACCATCACCCCAGAAGGTCGGGAAAGCGCCCTCGAAAAGGTGGTGCAACTTCTGGATCGCTATGAAAAGAGCGGGTTGATTGATGACCGCCGCTTCTCCGCGAATCACACGCGGTCCCTCTGGCAACGGGGCAGCTCACAACGGAAGACTGCTCAGAAGCTACGCCTCCGCGGCATCGCACCCGAACTCATCGCCGACACCTTCCAACAGTTGGCCTCTGAAATGCCTGGGGGCGATCTGGCGGCGGCACTCATCTACGTGCGGAAGCGGCGCCTTGGCCCACACCGGGCTAGTGACGAGGAACGCCAAGCCAAGCGCCAGAAGGACTTGGCTTCGCTGGCGCGACAAGGGTTCAGCCACGACGTGGCAAAGCGCGCGCTTGCAGCGACAGACGACGTGTTCTAAGGAAACGGTCTCTCGATGCAGCTTTCTTGGATATTGTTCCTCGCCCTGATCTTCGCGCTTTTAGCGCTGGACCTGTTTGTATTCCATCCGAAAGCTCGCCCGCTCCACCTGCGCGAAGCCGCGCTGCTCAGCTGCTTCTGGGTGAGCCTGGGCCTCGGGTTTTCAGGGGTGGTTTACGCCGTGTACGCCAACGGCTGGTTTGGCCGTGGCGAGGCAGCCAATGCGCTTCCGCCGGCCGAAGCAGCTCTCCAATACCTCACCGGTTATCTGCTCGAGAAGTCCTTGAGCGTGGATAACATCTTCGTGATCGCGCTCCTTTTTAGCTCGCTCAAAGTTCCCCCGCAGTATCGCCACCGCATTCTCTATTGGGGGATCCTCGGCGCGATTGTGCTGCGGGGATTCATGATCGTTGGCGGCGCATGGCTCATCACCCGCTTCGATTGGCTCTTTTATGTGTTTGGAGCCTATCTGGCCTACACTGGGCTCAAACTGCTCAAGCCTGAAGCCGGCGAGTTGGACCCCGAAGCGAGCTACTTCGTGCGCATCGCACGACGCGTCCTGCCGCTCGCCAAGCAGGACCACGGCGGGAATTTTCTGGGCCGCGAGAACGGCCGCACGGTGGTGACCCAGCTGGGATTAGCGCTGGTGGCGATCGAAGCGACGGACGTCATCTTCGCGCTCGACTCAATCCCGGCCATCTTTGCGGTGACGACCGATTCATTCATCGTTTTTACGTCGAATATTTTCGCCATCCTTGGGCTTCGGTCTCTCTATTCTATCTTGGTTTCAATGCTCGACCGTTTTCGTCACCTGAAGATTGCGCTCGCATTCATCTTGCTCTTCATTGGCGTCAAGATGCTGCTGCACTCGGTCGTCGACATCGGCAATCTCGTATCTTTGAGCGTGATCGCGGGCGCTCTCGCGGTGGGAGTCCTGACGTCGATTCTTCTGCCGCCGCGGCCCCATTCGGGTGACGAGGCCTAGCCTGGCTACTGTTTTTCCGACAAGGCCAGTTGAACGACTCGTTCAAAAGCAGCCAAGGGCTGGGCGCCTGAAACGATGTAGCCGTTGATCACAGCCGTCGGTGTGCCCTGGATCTTCGCGCTTCCCGCGGCCTCACTGTCCTCCAGCACGGCAGCACGATGTCGATGGTCATCCAGTGCGAGTTGGAATTTTTTCAGATCGAGGCCAATTTTAACCGCGTATTTTTCCAAATAGTCGCGGCTCAGGGCTTCACGTTTTTCGAAAAGCAAAGCCTCCATCTTCCAGAAACCAACCGAGCCTCGTTGCTCGAACGCTTCGAGCGCAGCTTCAGCTGCCAGAGCTGCGTCGGGATGGAAGGGTAACGGTAGGTTTCTCCAAACGAGTCGAACGTCCTTAGGATGCAGCCTCTGCAGTGCGTCCAGTGTGCCGCGAACCCGCTCACAGAACGGGCATTGAAAATCGCTGAACAGCTCGACTACCACTTTAGCCTGCGGAGACCCTCGAAAAGGTCGCGGCGTTTTGGGTGCAGCCAGCGTGACACGCTGAGGGAGAGAAGGTGCAGCAGGTCGCGCCGCTTTCATGATTTCGCCGTACACGTTCAGCGAAGAAACTCCGGCCGCTACCATTTGCTTGGCCAGCACCAAACGCTCATCGATCAGCTGGGCGAACGACTCCGCCGGTTGGGCTCCCGTCAGGCGTCGCCCGTTGATGAAGAACTGCGGTGTCCCCTCAACCTTGAACTCTTCGGCAAGCATTTGGTCTTCCAGGAGGGAGCGTTCAAGCTCGGGACTACCCGGCCGATCCAGGGCGAGAGCCTCCGCTTGAGGAACCCCGAACTCCTTCGCGAGCTGCAGGTAGAGCGCGGAACCAAGCTCGGCTTGCCTTTCAAACAAACGCCGAGCCAGTGGCCAAAACTTTGCATTACCGTGCGCTGTGAAGACGCGCTGGGCAAAGCGCGCGGCTGGCAGAGCTTCTGCATGAAATGCAAGGGGCGCGTGCTTAAACACTAACCGCACTTCCTTCCCGTAGCGCTTTCTGACATCAGTCAGCGTTTGTTCCGCTTGGAGGCAATACGGGCACTGAAAATCGGTGAACATCACAATCGTCACGAGGGCCGACGCTGGGCCATCGATCGGAGACCTGGCTAGCGGGACTTGGTAGACGGCCAAATCAGGGCCTGCCTCTACGTCTTCCTCCTCGGCATTCGCCGGCTCCGATTTTCTGCTCTCAATATTGGTACGCGTGCGTTCGCGATAGAGCTCATTGACGTCCTTGTACGGTTTGGGGAGAGCCTTGATTTCGGCCAGCTCCTGCTCGATCAGACGCGCAAATTCGGTCGCCGGCTGAGCGCCTACGAGCATCCGCCCATTGATGAGAAAGCCTGGCGTGCCTTGAATACCTACGTGCTCGGCGACGGCGGCGTCGGTCGTCACTTTAGCACCATATCGCGGGTCATCCAGTGCCGTGTCGGCCTCTGCGGGAGAGAGACCAGCTTCCTTAGCCCACTCAACCAGGTGCTCGGGACTTAGGTCTTCATGGTTTGCGTACAGCTTCTTAGCGAAAAGCTCAAAGGCAGCCCGACCTTTTCGTTCGAACACCGCCTGAGCCATCACTGCGGCATCCCGCGCATGCTCGTGGAATGGCAACGGCAGATTCTTGATCACAAAGCGCACTTTATCTGGGTAACGCTGAGCGATCTCTTCCAGCGAATCCTGCGCGCGTGCGCAGAATGAGCATTGATAATCCGAGAAGACAACCACCGTGACCGGCGCCAGAGGATTTCCGAGGATCGGATCCCGAGCGCCAATCGGCACCCAAGCTTCAGGCACTGCGAAGCTCTTCGCCACGGCAGGCGCCCCGTCACTTGTCACCTGTGTTGGTGTGCGCTCGCTCGTTCTTGGCGCTTGCTGAACGGAGTTGCTGCAACCGAAGGCGACGAGCGAGGTGGCTAATAGAAGGAGCTGAAGCATGCTGGGTGCGGAACCCTAGTACCCGAGGCACCATCGGCCAATCTCTGCTTTGCGAAGCGCTGGGGCGGCCAAGTTGTCGGCGTGGACAGTGTCGGACGGGCTCTGTTCGCCCCGTTTCCGCGATTTTCGGCGTTCTGATGAGCGGCACAGTGTCTGCACTGCCTCATCGACCATGAGCCAACGTGAAACCGCCGCCACCATCAGTGGCCCCCCTCTCGGCTTGGGGCACGCTCACACCAGTGTTCTTGTTGGCCTGGATGCTCACCCTATATCGGTAGAAGTCTGCTGCACGCGGGGGCCATCCTTCTTTCAGATGGTCGGGCTCCCTGAAGCCGCCGTGAGAGAAGCACGCGTGCGTGTGGCCAGCGCCCTTGCAGGTATCGGCGTTTTGCTGGATGAGTACGCGATCACGGTCAATTTGGCCCCGGCGGACCTACGCAAAGCTGGAGCCGCGCTGGATCTGCCCTTAGCTGTGGCCGTGCTGGAAGCGGTGCGGGCAATCCCAGCCGGAAGTCTGTCGGGCACACTCCTTTTGGGTGAGCTCGGTCTGAATGGTGAGGTTCGGCCAGTGCGCGGAGTTCTTCCGCAAGTGGATGCGGCCAGAGCCCGCGGAATGGCGGAAGTTATCGTGCCAGCCCAGAATGCCCGTGAAGCGGGTCACGTGTTAGAAATCAGTGTCCGAGTGGCGCGAACGCTCGGAGAAGTCGTGGACTTCTGCAACGGCAAAACAACGCTCAAGAGCGCTGAACGCGCGGCGTTCCTGGCTGAAGATCCCGAAGAATCCTACGGAGATCTGGCGGATGTACGGGGTCAGGCGGGTGCTAAGCGCGGGCTCGAAATCGCTGCCGCCGGTGGACACAATTTGCTGATGCTCGGCTCTCCCGGTTCTGGAAAAACACTCCTCGCTCGCCTGCTGCCGACAATCACCGCGCCGTTAAGTCTCAACGAAGCACTCGATGTCACCAAGATCCATAGCGTGGCCGGATTATTGGAAAGCGAACAGGGGATTGTACGCCGTCGCCCCTTTCGAGCACCCCACCACTCGGTGAGTGAAGCCGGCCTGATAGGAGGCGGCGACGTGCCGCGCCCGGGTGAGGTGAGCTTAGCGCACCGCGGGGTGCTCTTTTTGGATGAGCTCACGGAGTTTCGCCGAACAGCCCTCGAGGCATTGAGGCTCCCGTTAGAAGATGGCGTCATTTGTATTGCACGTGCTCGCGCTCGCGCCTGTTTTCCTTGCCGGCCTGTCGTTGTTGGGGCGGCCAATCCTTGCCCCTGCGGGTATCTAGGGCATCCCAAGCGCGCCTGTCGCTGCAGCACAAAAAGCATTGATGCCTATCGATCGCGGCTTTCTGGGCCAATTATCGACCGTTTGGACGTGCATCTTTCGGTGCCCCCGGTCGATCCACGCGCACTGACCTCGAAGGCGAGTGCAGAGTCCTCACGCAGCGTTAGAGCGCGCGTCGCACAGGCTCGCGAACGCCAGAGGCTGCGTGCCGAGTACCACGAGCTCGATTGCGTGACCAACGCTCATCTCTCCCTTAAAGCGCTCGAACAGGTAGCCCCCTTAGACAGCGAGAGCCGACGGCTGATCGAATGCGCCATGACGGAGTTGGGCTTGAGCGCCCGTGCCTACGTCAAGGTGCTCAGGGTAGCACGCACCATCGCTGATCTTGAGGAAGATCCCCAGGTCCGTGCTCCGCATCTAGCCGAGGCCATTCAGGGGCGCCTCCTAGACCACCGACAGTTCTAGCTTCGCGCATGCGCGAAGTCAGAGAAGCAACAGTAGACAATCCAGCGAGTAGGTAATGATCATGAAGACAGATCGAGAATCCAGCAACAGCAACATTCAAACCGTCATCGGCGACATCGAAAAAAGCTTTGGAAAGGGCTCCATTATGCAGCTAGGCGGCGAGAGCACAGAGCCCATCGAAACCATCAGCACAGGTTGCCTTTCGCTGGATGAAGCGCTGGGCGTAGGGGGGTATCCACGCGGGCGAATCATCGAGATCTACGGACCCGAGTCCAGTGGCAAGACCACCCTCACCCTCCATGCGCTCGCGGAAGCTCAGGCGAAGGGAGCGATCGCGGCTTTTATTGACGCCGAACACGCCTTCGACATGCGTTACGCCAAGGCGTTGGGTGTTAATCCGGAGACTCTGCTGATCTCGCAGCCAGATTGTGGGGAACAGGCACTTGATATTGTCGAAGCGCTCACACGCTCCGGCTCCGTCGACTTGGTCGTGGTTGACTCGGTGGCGGCGCTGGTGCCTCGTGCAGAGCTCGAAGGTGACATGGGCGATAGCCACATGGGCCTCCAAGCGCGACTGATGAGCCAGGCACTCAGAAAGCTGGCCTCCATCGCGCACAAGACCAATACCACGCTGATCTTCATCAATCAGCTCCGTCAGAAAATTGGGATCGTCTTCGGCAACCCGGAGACAACTACCGGCGGCAACGCGCTCAAGTTCTATTCGAGCGTCCGTTTGGACGTGCGACGCATCGGCAAAGTGACCGTAGGAGAAACGGTTGTCGGAAACCGAACTCGAGTGAAAGTGGTGAAGAATAAATGTGCACCGCCGTTCGCAGAAACCGAGTTCGACATCCGTTGGGGCACTGGAATCGATAAGGGGGCAGATCTCGTTGAGCTCGCCACACAGCATGGAGTCTTCGAGAAGCACGGTGCTCACCTAAGCTTCGAGGGCAAGAGCCTCGGGCAAGGCCGTGATAAAACGCGCGACGGCCTACTTTCCGATCCCAAGCTTGCCCAAGGCATCACGCACGCGCTCTTCAAAGTGCTGCCTTCGAGGGCGAAAGAGGCAGCCCTCCCGAGCGCGGCGCCCACGCCCTCGGTGCCTCCCAAAGGCCACGAGTTGAAGGAAAAGAAAGCCGCTTAGCGTTTGCGTTGGTGCCTCGCCAACCGCATGGGCGTGCGCTGAATATTCTCAATGAACACGCGGAAGGTGTCCCATCCAGGAGGTCACCTTCCGCGCCGCACACGCGAGAGACCGCCTAGGCGAGGCCGGCGAGCGGGCCTTCGCACCAATCGGCCTTGCCGAAGGTGGTGTCTGGGATGCCCATCGCATTGACCATCGACAGCAGCAAGTTGTTGTGTGGAACATCCCCCGCAAACTGAAGATAGCGGTCAGTCTTGAAGTAGCCCCCGGCACCACCAGCAAGGACGTACGCGGCGTCGCCGCGCGAGTGCGCGTTGCCCTTGGCTAATTCGTTGCACCAGATAACCAAGGTATTGTCGAGCATCGTCCCGGTGCCTTCGGGCACCTTGGCGAGATGATCTAAGAAATAGGCGAGCTGCTCGGAGTACCAAGCGTTGATCAGCGTGAGCTTTTCAACGGTGTCGGCAATGTCGTCACCATCGTGCGACATGTCGTGGTGCCCGCGCGTGATACCCGCATTTAGCCAGGAGAAGGTTGCGCCGCCTACCGACCGATTGAACATGAGGCTCGCCACGCGCGTCTGATCACACGTCAGCGCCATCGCTGCCAGATCCATTTGCAGCTTGCCCACGGTTGGGAAGTTGTCGTTTTTCTTAACATCCAACGGACTTCCGAGGGTGGGCAGCGCGCACGACGCTTGAGCGCTCGCGCTGGTCGCTGTGGGAATACTCAAACGAGCTTCGAGCTCCCGAATTGCCGTGAGGTGCGCATCCACCTTCATGCGATCGCTCTGTCCCAAGCGTTTGTTGAGTGAGACATAGTCTTCGATCGCGGCGCCTAACACTTCCTGCCTGCGCTGAACTAAGAGCTGATCCGCGGCAGTGGGTCCGTTACCGGGGGCGGTAAACCCACCAAAAATCCGATCGAAAGCGACATACGGGCTCGATTCTGGCGGGACCGGCTGATCAGAACCCGAGTAGCTCATGCGATTCCAATTATCTCCATTGGTGCCTGATTGAATTGACAGCTCAAGCGACTGAAATTTCGTTTCCTTTCCAATCGCCTGCGCTATGCGCTGATCAACGCTGATTCCATTGGCCCAGCCGGCAGTTCCTCCATCGCCGCCCATGAAGGGGCCGCCGTTCAACATTTCACCGGTGAGCATACCACCCATGCCATTCTGATGACCGTCACCGCCCCCTCCCTGCTGATCGACACCTTGGATGACGTTGAGCTTCGCTTTGTGGCGTTCGAGCGGTTTCAAAATCCGTGAGAGTGTCCAATTGTTGAGCGTGCCCGTTGGCTCCCAAGCACTGGGAATCGTGCCATTAGGGCTAAAAAACACCACAAACCGGAGGGGCGCACCACTCGCGGAATAGCCGGGCATGCCGGCCGCGCGCACCTTCTCTACCCGACCCATGATATCTAAAAATGGCAACGCAATCGCAACGCCGCCTGCACCGCGAAGGACTGTTCTTCGGCTCAAGGTCTTCATGGTGTCACCACCTTTCGGTAAAGGAACGCATCTGTTTTGGTGAACGCCAAGAGTAAGGATTGCATCCGATTATTGTCGGCTTTCATAGCGCTCTTGAGCTGGGCCACCGAGCAAGCATCTTCGGGTGTTTCGCTCCTCCCAAACGCATAGCGAAACCATTCCGTCGTCACGCAATCGCTGACGGCCGCACTCGTCGCCAGTTTTGCCCCGAGCTCCACCGCGCCATCGAACGTCCCATTGATGTCTGTAGCCAGCAGCTCTCCAGCTCCAGAGACCGGCTTGCCATTCTCGGTATCGCGATAGCGGCCGACCGGGTCGAAGTGTTCGAAGCCAAGTCCGATAGGATCCATCAGGCTGTGGCAACCCGAACAGGCAATATCCTTGGAATGCTGCGCGAAACGCTCGCGGGTCGAAAGCTTGGGATCGAGCTCTGGTGGCGTTATCACGAGATTGGCGGGCGGAGGTGGTAACTGTTGGCAGAGAAACTGCTCTCGTACAAACTTGCCGCGATGTACAGGTGAAGTTTGCAGCGGTTTCGCGTGAACCGCGAGGAGACTGCCCTGCGACAGCAAGCCAGCACGCTTGACGCCGTCGGTCGCTGATTTTGCGAAGACAGCACCTCCCGGATCGATCACCCCGTAGAACTTCGCAAGATCGCTGTTCAAAAATGTGTACGGAGCCGTCAGCAGGGCTTGGACCGTGCCCTCACCTTCCCAAAAGACATTGTCGACGAAGCTTTGCGTTTCACTCACGAAGAGCCCAGGCAACGCCGCGGTGTATCCGGTGTAAACGGCCGGGTCGCGCTCCAGGCTGCTCACGCCCTGAAGCCCGAGCCACTGCGCATGAAAATCTGCCACCGTCGCGCGGGCGCGCGGGTCCTTCGACAGCCGCAGCGCCTGCGCGTCAACGCCCTGAGGCGTGCTCAATTGCCCAGTTTTTGCGGCAGTCCGCAGTGCGACATCGGGCATGCTCCCCAGGAAGAGATACGAGAGCCGGCTGGCGAGCTCGTAGTTGGTGAGCGGCAGGTTGCCGGCAGCCGAAGTCCCTTCCCCAAACTCAACACGGTAAAGAAAGCTCGCTGATTGCAGCATCGCCTCGATCACCATCTCGATCCCGGTGCGAAAATCTTGATGCTGTTTGCCCCACAAGTAAGCGTTTTGAAAACGAAGCTGCTCATCCGTTGTGATCGGACGTCGAAACGCGCGTTCCCCAAAATCAGCGATGAACTTGCCCGCGCAACCATCGGCATCCGCCGCCGGATCGCAGGGCAGCAACTGCGTGAGATCAGCGGTTGCCGCCACTGACAGCTTCTCAGCTGCCGCCAGGTACTGCTCGACCAGAAGCGTTGAAATCGTTAGGGCTAGCGCGTTGTTGTTGAAACCGAGCGCCGTCTCTTCAGCAACGAATCCTTGCGCCGGCGCCGAAGTGTCCTTGAGGAGTTCCTGGACGGTACCGTTGTACTCGCGGCGCGTCAGGCGCCGGATCGGTGAAGGGCCAGGATACTTAGCCGCACTGCAGGCCGACGCCGTGGGAGGGGTGATATTCGGTGTGCCCGTGCCGGGAACCGTCGAGGATCCACCTGTCCCGGAAGGCTGCTGCGCGCCCACCTGGAAGGGTTTATCAGCGGCCCGTCCTGGGGTAGAAACCTGCGCTTCGCACCCGACAGCGAGAGCACTTCCCACGAGCGCTAAGGCTTTGAGGATTCGTCGATTAGGTACCATCGGCTAGGCTCCTTCTTCTGGGTGCGGCGAGATATGCGCGAGATGAGCGGGCAAGCTCAACGAGCCTACAGGAGTCCGGCCACTGGGCGACGGCAGATCGGAACTTTTTTGTACCAATTCAGGCGCCCAAAACCAGCCGCAGCAAAACATTATCGCGCTGCTAGACCGAGCGCCGACTACCTCTTACCTCCTCACACATGGCGCGCGAACGAGCTCGGCTGCGACCTCGATGTGGTGGGTCTGTGGAAACATGTCAAATTGCTGTACGCGGGTTAACTTCCAACCCTTGCGCTCCAGAATGCCAATGTCCCGCGCCAACGTTTCGGGGTAGCACGAAACCATCAACACACATTTCCGCGTCACCTGGGCTATCACGCTGAGCGCGGCCTGCGCCCCAGCACGCGGCGCATCCACAATCACCACGTCCGGCAGCTCAGACTGAATCTGCTCTAGCCAACCGCCGACATCTGCTGCGATAAACCGCCCCTTCAAGCCCTGCTCGTGGCTTGAGCGCACCGCTGCTGCAATAGCCTGGGGATCGATTTCCACGCCCACACCGCGGAGGCCGCGCTTGAGCAAAGGCAATGAGAAATTGCCCACTCCGCAGAACAGATCCCAAAATACGCCCGCACCCGTTTCAAGAACACGCTCAGTGACCCAAGCGACGAGACGGGCGTTCATCCCAGAATTGACTTGCATGAAGCTGCCCAGCGGGGCGTAGAAGAAGAGTCCGTCGGTGAGCGCGAATCGCTGAACTGGCGGCTCCCCCTCGCCTTCCACCCCAACCAGGAATTCTGGACCGAGCTCAGAGTGGATTTTTGCCCACTCTGCTGTTCCTCCACTCAGCTGTTTCTTGGGGACCACATGAACACCGAACTGGCCATCGAGATCGCGGCTGCGAAGCTCCACGAAACGGGCTTGGCTCACGCCAGAGAACACACGCGCCGTGAGCTTGACCACGCACGTTGCAAGTTCTGGTTCGAGCACCGCACAGCTGATCGCCTTGTTCGGGTTGAAGAAGCGCAACGCACCCTCAGAACTAACCTGCAAACGAATGCGGTTACGGTAACGAAGAGCCGAACCTGTTTCGATTTCGTGGGGCAACAGTGCGAACTCAACCCCTTGCGAATGCAGAGCGTTTCTGAGTCGATCCAGCTGAATCGCGTGCTGCACTGTCTCGTCGAGACACATCAAGCGGCAGCCACCACACTGCTCCGCGACCGGGCAGGGAGATGGGCGGCGCCCTTCGGCACCCTGAACCAACTCCCACCGCTTGAGCGTGTGGCCCTGCTGAGGCGCCGCGAAGCTGAGCCGATCCCCTGGCACGGCCCCCTTTGCCAAGAAATATCCGGCTCCTGATTGAACCCGGGCGAAGCCGCGACCGTTCATGCTGACAGCCCATCCTAAGATGGGCTCCGCGTCTGGGACACCAGGCATTGCGAGGTATTAACACGCTTCGCTCGAGACCAGCCCGATTTTCCCTGCGCTCTCGACGTGGTAGCTTTTCGCGGAGGGCTTCCCCGCGTTGACTTCCCCAACCCCCTGCCGCAGAACCCGAGCTTCTAGTCCGTTCCGATGCCCACACTGAGCTCGCACATCGTTCGACGAAAGCTCGCATCCGTTCCGGATGTCGAAGAAGCCCTAGCACGACAGATTCTCTACGGCGGAGACCTGGTGACGAACCTGCTGGAGCTATCAGCGGTGAGCGAGCCGCTCTTGGTGGACTTGTTGGCTGAGAACTTTGGGCTGGAGGCCGCGCCGCCGGGCGTGCTGCCGGTGGCGATGCCAGAGGTTAAGAAACTGATCGGGGCTGAGGTCGCGTTGCTCTACAGCGTCTTCCCGCTTAAGCTCGAAGACGGGCGCTTGGAACTCGCTGTCTTTGAGCCGATGCCCGCAGCGATCGAACAGGACCTCGTGTTTTCTCTTGGGGTGCGCATCCTCCAGCGGGTGGCTCCGTTGGTCCGGATTCGACAGGCGATCGCGCGCGATTACGATCGCCCGCTCGACAAACGCACCGCTCGCGTGCTGGCACAACTCGAAGGTCGAAAGGATCCGCATCCCAGTTTGGCTCCTGCCGCGCTGCCCAATGAAAGCCGCGGTCTAGGGCGCTTACCGCGACCTCAATCAGTCTTGCCTCCACGGGCTATCACTGAAGAGCGATCGACACTTCGGCCCACGGCAGCGGAACCGACGCTGAGCGCGCCGCGCGAACGCACAGCGACGAGCATCAGGCCTTCCCATCCCGGAACGGCCCTAGCAAAGCCACCACGGCGGCTGGGCCCTTATACCGTCAGCATGGCGGAACGTGATTTTTTCACGGCTGAATCGCGGGACCAGGTTCTTTTCGCGTTCTTCGATTTTGCTGCTCAGTATTTTGAATACAGCGCGCTCTTTGTAGTTCACGGCGAACTCGCCGAAGGTCGCCTCGCGCGCGGTCCCGGCGCGAGCTCGGAGCAGGTCCAAAGGCTCGGTGTGCCTTTAGACCTTGAGAGCGTCCTTTCGTCGGCGCACGCTGCTGGTCATTTCAAACTGGCAGCACTGGCCAACACCGGGGTCGATTCCACACTTGCTCAAGACTTGGGGCGCCCCACCGGACGACGCGTGTTATTATTACCCGTGGCAGTCAAGGCACGTTCGGTGCTTCTGCTGTATGGCGATCACGGGAGTAGCCACGTGAAATTGGGAGATATCGGAGACGTTCTCGCCCTCGGCGCGCTGGCGGGCAGCACGCTTGAGCGCATGATTGTCTCAAAGAAGTCGCAGCAGCGCGAAGGCGGGCCGAACGCTCTACCGGTGTCGATATTGCCGCGTCCAGGCTCACAATTCGCCAGGCCCGCGCGGCAAGACCGGGCACAGGCGCTGCTCTCTGCGCTGGGAGATTCTACCGCTAACCCGACAGATGCCCCCGCGGTCAATGCTTTCCTTGAGCACGGCAAGCACGCCACGTTGCCGGGCCTAAGCGCCCCCCCGTCTGTGTCCATTCTACCCCGCGCGATCGACGTCACTCCGCCGATGGGTACGCCCCTCGTGGCTTCAGCACCCCCGCCTCGACCGGTCACGCCTGCACGGCCCCCGCCACCCCCGAGCCTGCCAAGCCCAGATTTCTCTGAGCCTCTTCCCATTCCGCTCACCAACAGCAAACCTCCACTCCGTACGCAAGAGCCTCCCGAACCCGGTTGGGAGTTGAGCGGAGCCGCCCCACTCGGAGCGCAACACTTGGAAGTTGTCGCGGAAGCTGACTCGGAGCGCGGAACACCAGCCTCGCGTGCTGTTTCAGTCCCGGCACTGGAGCCGCGTCCAGCAAGAAAATCTGATTCGCACAACCTGCCCACCGTGATCGTCGACCTCGCCAGCAACTGTCAAACGCTAGTTTCGGAGCTGATCTCTGGGAATTTCGACGCAAGCAATCAACTGGTTCAGATCGGTGGCCCAGCGGCCAGCGCCCTCGCCGCACGGCTGCCTGGTCCGATTCAAATGGATTATCTGAACGCACTTGGAGAGATCCAAGTGCGCGCATCCCAATGCGGACCACTCCTTCGAACCTTGAGCAAGCTCGGCCCACAAGCTGCGCCGTTTGTGGCACTCCGTACCCTGGATAGTGACGCCACCGTGAGAGCTTGGGCCACTCACTTGCTCGCCGAAATGCCAAGCGACGATGCAGCACGCGCGATCGTCAAACGCCTCTTCGACGACGACCCCGAAGTCAGAAAAGTGGCAATTTCCGCGGGGCGTTCCATGCAATCCAATTCCGCTGCCCGTCTCAGCTTCCTGGATCAGCTGGCTGCACACGCCGGGAATCGCGACGCTCCTGAAGCGGTGCGCCTAGGCGCCATTCTGGCGCTGGATTCTCTGCGCGAGCCACAGGGGGTTCCCACATTGATTGCGCTACTTGCAGCTGAGAACCCCAAGATTGCACAAGCTGCCCACACAACCCTGTTAACGTTAACCCGAGAAGATCTTGGGAGCCTTCCGGAACCTTGGCAGAAGTGGTGGGAGCAGAATGGCAGTCGACACCGCATCGAGTGGCTGATTGATGCCCTCATGAGCGACACGAGCAGCGTCCGGAGCTCCGCTTCCGAGGAGCTGAAGAGCCTGACCAAGGAATACTTCGGCTACTATGAAGATTTGCCCAAACGCGAGCGGGCCCGAGCCCAACAGCGCTACCGAGACTGGTGGGAGAGTCGCGGCAAGTCGCGCTTCGACTAGCAGCCAACGGGAAGCAAGCGCATGTCCACCTTGAGGGCGATTGCCCCCTCGACAACTAGGTCGAAGCCGTGGAATGGAATGGAAAAGCATGCGAGAGCCTGAGTCCTCCGAACCAGCCCTCCGAGAAGCCAACCTTGCGCTTTCGGGCCGCCGTCAACACGAAGCAAGTCGCTTTGCATCGATTGAGCTGCGGGCGAAAGACCCTCAAGATCGAGGTTGGGTTGCCCTGGCGATGCTTTCTGTGGCGCTCGTCGCCTGCCTGTGCGTGCTTGGCGCCTGGCTCATTTGAGCGCAACTCTCGCTGGCAGGTGGGGCATCGCGGTACTCCTGGCGGGCGTATCGCACCTAATTGGTAGACGCGAAATGAGCGAGCTCGGAGGACTCACATAAGTCTGAGAGTTGCCGTTGGCATTAGCATGTGGCGCCTCCTCCTCAGCCTGCTGTTTTCCACGAGCCTTCTGCTCAGCCTGAGCCCGAGGGCCCAGGCACAAGGCGACGGAACATTGATAGCCGACGGCCTGGGGATGATTCGAACCGGAGCACACTCTGGCAGCTATCAACTTTCCCCTGGTGTTAACCTAATCTTGGGATCCAATTCGGAAGCACGCGTCTTCTCTCGTGCTCAGGAACTTCCGTTGCTGTCCGGTCCCCTGATCAAGACCTGGACGGTGATCGCCACCTCGGGACGTGTTGAGGTTGCTGTTGTCAAGAATCAGCGCCGCGCGGTGCTGATCACCGATGCCGACCGCCGAGGAGCCATTTGCCTAGGTGGAAGATTGGTTATCGGTACTTCAGCAGGGCACACCGCAGCAGCCAATATTGATGGCACTTCTGTAGCGATCTCGAAGGGGCGGATCTCGGAGCTGGCTTCGGGCAGTGAAATAGACTTTCAGGGTGTGGATGAGCCGCCGATCAGGCGCGCCCTCAAGCAAGCTCAGGGCATCAGCTTGCCCAACAAGCTGTGGATCGCCCCCGCTGGCGTAGCAAAGATCAGAGGTGTCAGCGTCCCGCCCGTCACAGATGCCTTGGAATACGAGCTGACGCTCCGGCCCCGCGAAGCTGGTCAGGCGGAACAGCGCGTCGTGACCCGCGACCCGTTGCGAGGCTTTGACTTTGATCTGCCTCCCGGCACTTACGGCGCTCTTCTTAGAACCGTCAGTCAACTCGGCATACCTTCTGCGGCGTCCTCCGAGGAAACACTTCAAGTTATCGGCATAGCGCTCCCCGCAGGATCGCGCGTGGATGAGCTTGGCAGGATCCACCTGGCGAACTCGCAGACCGTGCAATTCATCCACGCAGATGGCCTGCTTCAGACTGCCACCGGTGCTCGAAGCTCCCGGGCAGCCACGTTGCCGGCGGGGCTCTTCAAAAACGAACGCACCGCGGTCGCGCTCCGCATGCCTGGCTCCCTGGACTGTGCGGTGGTGCTCCTCGTTCCACAGTCTTTGCGTGCGGAGGTTTTCGCCGGGCCGAAGCTTGCCACCTGGCCAGCCGATCCCGTCCAAATCTCGATCCGGCTGTTGGGCGACGCTAAGGGGCAAAACCTGAACACCCTCGTTACCAAAGTGACGCTGGGAAACGAGCAGATCGCCGTCAGCTGGCGCCAAGATGGCGATCGCTTAGTCGGAAGCGTAGAGCCACGCTCCCTGCGTCGACCTGACGTGCTCCGCGTGGAAGTCACCGATCAGAATGGCGCCCAGCTTGGCCGCGATTTCTTAGAACTGATCAGTACGCCGCAAGCCCCGCCAAAACTGGGCTCGCCCCTCAGTGTGGCCACGCGCTAGCTACTTCTTCGACTTTTTAGCGCTGTCCTTGGTCTTATCTGCGTCGCTCTCAACCTTACGCAGATCCACTTCCCAGCTGATCGTCTGCTCGTCACCGACGAACCCCGGAACGATCACTGCTGACAGGGCTCGCAACACACACTTGCCAACAGGAGTATCCGAATGGGGGGGCTCGATGGTGGCTGTCTTTGCGTGACCTGTATTGGCAAACACGAGCGTGACCTTCGCAACTCCGCGTTCTACCTTAGCTTGCTCTTCAGCGGTTAGGGCCTCGGGGCAGGTCTGCGCGGAGCGTGTGGCTCGCTTCAGCTCAAGCTCGGCCTGGGATTGATCCCATTTCGCTTGTTCTTCGGTATCTGTTGCATCGTCCGCCCCGAGCCTATCGTCTCCGCGCGCCGCTTTGGCCTTGGCCTGCTCATCGGCGAGCTGTTCCTGCTCGGCAACGTACTCATCCGGCGTACGAATGCCCGACTCCTTGGGAGCGCACGCTGCAAATCCAAGACCCAATACCCACAAGGCTGACCATCGCATGGGCGGGATACTAGCGTGTGCCCGGGCGCGTTTGAAGTCGCTTCCTAAGAGTTTCGTTCCAACAGAATGGCTTCAAAGATCCGTGATCAAGTAATCTTTGATTTTATACAGCAGGGCCCGGTGGCTGATTTCTAGCACCTCCGCCGCCCGAGTGCGGTTTCCACGGGTCTTTTGCAGGGCACGGCGAATCAAGATCTCCTCAACTGCACGCATCGTCTTCTTGACACTCAGCTCACCTGTTTGGAGCTGCACCTGCACAGGGTCGCGCGCCTCGCGGATGCGATCGGGTAAGTCTGGCGCAAAAATGCGGTCTCCTTCTGCCAACACCATGGCTCGTTCGATGGTGTTTTCGAGTTCACGCACGTTGCCTGGCCAGGAATACTCGTACAACAGCCGCCGTGTCTCGGTATCGAGCCCTTGCACGTTGGTTCCGAGGCGTTTGTTATTTCTGGCCACGAAATGGTCGATGAGGAGCGGGATGTCTTCGCGTCGGTCGCGCAATGGAGGCACCAGAATCGGTAACACGTTGAGCCGATAGAAGAGATCTTCGCGAAAGCGGCCGGCCTTGGCTTCTTGCTGCAAGTCTCGATGGGTCGCCGCGATAATTCGCACATCAACTTGAAGATCGCGTGTTTCACCGACGCGTCGGATCTTTTCGTCCTCCAGCACTCGGAGGAGCTTCACCTGTAGCGCCAGCGGCAACTCGCCTATCTCGTCGAGAAACAGCGTCCCCCGATCAGCTTCCTCAAACAGCCCACGCCGGTCGGCGATCGCGTCGGTAAATGCTCCGCGTTTGTGCCCGAAAAGCTCGCTCTCCAGTAAGTTTTCGGGGATCGCCCCGCAATTGACAACAACAAACGCCTCCCCACGCCGATTGCTCTGGCGGTGTACAGCCCGCGCTACCAGCTCTTTGCCGACACCGCTTTCACCATTCACCAGAACCGTTGTCTTGTAGTCAGCGATCTTGGCGATGGTCCGGAAGATCAGCTGCATGCTTGGGCTTTTAGCGACAAACTCTTCGAATTTGTGTTCCTTCAGAACTTCATCGCGCAGCGCCCGATTCTCACGGCGAAGCTGTTCCCGTTCTTCAGCTTTGAGCAGCGTTAAAACGACCTCATCTTGTCGAAAAGGCTTCTGGATGTAGTCGTAGGCGCCTGCCTTCATGGCTTCGAGCGCAAGGTCGGTATTGCCGTAGGCGCTCATGACAATGACGGTCGCTTCGTTACGTTTTGCCCGTAACGTCGACAGCAGATCCAGACCGCCCATTTTAGGCATCCTCACGTCCGTCAACACAAAATCCGGACCAAAGCTATCCACGAGCTTCAGCGCCTCCTCGCCACTCGCGGCCGTTTCTACCTGGTAACCCTGGCGGGTCAGCAGCGTACGCAGAACCAGGCGGAGGTTCTCTTCGTCGTCGACTACCAGGATCCTTTTCACTACGCAAAAAGGTTATATGTTCCACTGGTGCTACGCAAGAAGTTCGTACCCGGTTGTACCCCCCTGCGCATCCCCCTGGGCGAAGACCTGCTCCCCGAGTTCGGGATTCCTGCTGGGGCCCCTTCCTGATAGGCCTGCGATCCTATGCTTTGCGGATTAGACCAGGTGTTTTCAGGTGAGCTCAGCAACGTTCGCAAACGCTTGCGGGGTGCACGGGTAGGAATTCTCACGCATGCAGCCGCCGTGGATCGCTCCGGGCGCAATGCCGTTTCCACCCTGGATGAGCTGGGCGCGAGCCCCGCCGTCGTATTCACGCCCGAACACGGCTTCTTCCCCACCCACCAGGCGCAAGTGCCGATTTCGGAGGTTCCGCCGAGCCCTGACCAGCCCAGATTCGTGAGCCTCTACGGCAGCAAGAAGGAATCGCTGACGCCGTCCGCACAGGATCTTGAAGGCTTGGACGTGCTGGTGATCGATCTCTGCGATGTTGGAAGCCGCTACTACACTTACGTGTGGACTGCCCTCTTGGCCGCGCGAGCCGCCGTCGCAGCCGGAGTGCATACGCTGATTTTGGATCGACCCAATCCGATCAGTGGAACCCCAACGCTCGCTGAGGGCAAGCCGCAGGAGGCTGACTATTTGTCCTTCGTTGGCTTGGAGTCCCTACCTGTGCGCCACGGATTAACGCTCGGAGAACTCGTCTGCCTCTTTTTGGAACGAGATGGCGCGACACTCGGCGCTGAGGGTGCCGTCTCGGTCGTGCCCGTGCTCGGTTGGGAACGTCATCAAACCGCAAGTGCCTGGAATCGCCCTTTTTCGCCGCCTTCCCCCAACATGCCCAGCTTGGAAACGGCGCTCGTCTATCCGGGCGCTTGCCTACTTGAAGGCACGAATCTTTCTGAAGGCCGTGGCACCACGCTACCTTTTCAAATGGTGGGCGCGCCGTTTCTGGATGCTGCCAAGCTTGCGACAGCGTGCGCTGAGCTTGGAGCCCCCGGGGCTCAGATCCGTCCCGTCCATTTCCAACCGACCTTCGACAAACACGCCGGGGCGGTGTGCCATGGGGTCCTCATCCAAGTCACCAACTGGCGCCTCTTTCGACCTATCGCAACTTACCTTTCGTTGCTCGCACTTGCCAAAGCGCAAGCACCCGACACCTTCAAGTTCACGACGGGTGTGTATGAATTCGAAACGGGGCGCCCCGCCTTCGATCTGCTCACCGGCTCCGATGCGGCCCGTTTGGCACTCGTCAATCAGGCGACACCGGCCGATCTTCAGGACCTGGTGTGCCGGGTAGATGCGGGCTGGGCGGATGTGATGGCCGAAGCAGAAGCGCGTGTCGAAAGGGCACGCGGCTAACGAGGAATCTGAGTATGCCGTTCAAGGAAAGCATGGGAGTTCCCGATCTTGGCGTGGGCGTAGGCCTGCGCGTACCCCACTATCGAGAGATCCTGGAGCGGCAGCCAAAAGTCGATTTCTTCGAAGTGATCAGCGAAAATTTTATGGGTGCTGGCGGCAAGCCGCGCTACCACCTGGAACGAATTCTCGAAAGTTATCCTGTGATTCTGCACGGGGTTTCGCTCAGCATCGGAGGGCCCGCTGAGCCGGACCGTGCCTACCTCGATCAGCTCAGAGAGCTCGTGCGCAAAGTTAAGCCAGCCTGGGTGAGCGATCATTTTTGCTGGTGCGGAGCGTCCGGGGCGCATCTGCACGACCTCTTGCCGCTGCCTTACACCGAAGCCTCCATTCGTCGAGTGGCGCGCCGCGCAGCCATGCTCCAAGATTTCCTAGAGGTTCCCTTCGCGCTTGAGAACACATCAAGCTACCTCACCTACACCGCGAGTGGCCTGACCGAATGGCAATTTGTGTCGGAGGTCGTGGAACGAGCCAATATCGGGCTCATGTTCGATGTGAACAATGTCTACGTCTCAGCCTTCAACCATGGTTTCGATGCCCTGGAATTCGTGCGGAATGTGCCCCACGAACGCATCGTTCAAATCCATCTCGCTGGCCACACGCAGCTTGAAAACTACATCATCGATACCCACCGCGGTCAGGTGATCGACGAAGTTCTGGATCTGTATCGCGAAACCATCCGCCTGAGTGGCCCGGTGTCCACGTTGATTGAATGGGATGATGAAATTCCCACGCTGGACATTCTCCTGGCCGAAGCCGAACGCGCTCGGAGCGTTCGCACCCAGGGCCTCGCCCTGCGCGCGGGCAGCGACCTGTCAATTCCTGCACACACCCCGACGCGGCCGCATCTGGAAGTTCAGTCTGGGCCGTGGCGCCAGGGCGGACCGAGGGAGTCCGCAGGACAAGACTTGTGACGTCTGACCTCTTGGATCAGGAACTGACCGAACTCCAGGTGTGGATGAGTGCACTCCTCCGCCGCAGAACCAGCCTTAGAAAAGACCCGCTGACAACGCGCGAGGCGGTCGCCAGAATCGGCCGAAATCCGCGCCTTTCGCCGGTCGAGCAAGTTGAGATTTACCGTGAGCAATTCTGGCTCCGCCACTCGGGTTCGCTACTGGAAGATTTTCCAGGTCTCTCGGGGATTTTAGGGCAAGAAGACTGGGACCGATTGATTGAGGGTTATCTGGAAGCTGTGGTGCCCACGAGCTACACGCTGCGCGATCTCGGCCGGGAGCTGCCGGCATTTATAGAGTCATGTGGCTGGCTGCCGCATCAAGCGCTTTGCCGCGACATGGCTCGGCTCGAGTGGGCCTACACCGACCTGTTTGACGCCCCCGATTGTGGCGAGCTGGATGCGAACAAGCTTGCTGGTATCCCACCCGAAGCGTGGTCCCAGGCACAGCTCGTCATGAATCCAGCGCTGAAGCTGCTTCAAGTCGAGTACCCAGTGGCCGCTCTCCGACGGAGATTGCGCGAGGCGGCGGATGATGAGTCCGTGCCCATTCCGGAAGCCCAACTCGAGCAACTCGTGCTTTACCGAGGCTCCGATCGCGGGCTGTACTATCGGAGCGTTTCCCGCGGAGCTTTTGCGCTATTGTCAGCCGCCAACGCAGGCTTTTCGGTGGTGGCTGCAGCCGAGCAAGCCATGAACGAAGTGCCAGATGAGCCTATCTTTGCATCCCTGGGGGCCTGGTTCCGCGAGTGGGGCACACTCCGATGGATCATCGACGTCACGATCTGAGGGCGTGGGGACTGGCTGCGTTGCTCCAAGAACGGTTGTTCAGGGGCGCGGATCTTGCTACGGCCATGCGGTGGGGTTCGCTGATCTTCTCCAAGTAGCACGTGAAAAGCGGGGTGCCGTCGTGATGGGCATCTTGAATGTCACGCCCGATTCCTTTTCAGATGGAGGATTGCATTGGGAGGCTGCAGCCTCTGAGCGCCGGGTTGACGAGCTGCTGGACGCCGGCGCCGATCTGCTGGACATCGGAGGTGAATCAACGCGCCCGGGTGCGCTCCCGGTGTCAGCTGAGGAGCAAATTCGAAGGATTTTGCCGGCCGTCCGACGCGCAGTGCAGAGAGGTGTCGCTGTTTCGGTCGACACGGCGAGCACCCAAGTGGCGGAGGCTTCACTCGCTGAGGGCGCGACCCTGATCAACGACGTTTCGTGCTTAGAAGACCCGTCCCTGGCACTTGCGGTGGCCAAACACAACGCTTCCCTGGTGTTGATGCACTCGCGCGGCTCCCAGGTGCAACGCGAAATGGCGGCCTTCTCAGCCTATCCTGAGGCCGCGTACGACGACATCGTAGCTCAGGTGAAGTTTGAGTGGAGACAGGCCCGGGAAAAGGCCGAAAGCACCGGCCTCGACAGAACGCGCATCTTTTTTGATCCTGGCCTCGGATTTGCCAAAAATGCAGGTCACTCGTGGGAAATTCTGACACGATTGGCAGAGTTCCAGAGCCTTGGTGCGCCTATCGTGATCGGTCCGAGCCGAAAATCTTTCCTTGCTACGCTTGATGCTTCTCCGCCGGAGGAGCGCCTCGGCGCCACGATCGCCTGCTGTCTTTTGGCGGTTGAGCACGGAGCCTCGGTGTTGCGTGTGCATGACGTGAAGCCCGTGGTGCAAGCCTTGGCCGCCATGCGCCGCGCCAACGCAAGTTTCGGGGGGCGCCGTGTTGGATAGCCTGTTCCTCTATTTTAGGGACAGAACGTTGTTGCAGTTTGCGCGCGACGCGTTCGACATCATCACGGTCGCTGCGCTCACCTACGCCGTACTCTTGGTATTGCGAGGCACGCGCGCGATGCAGGTGGGGCTCGGGCTCGGACTCGTGTTTTTGCTGTACGTCGCGGCGCAGTGGCTGCAGCTGCTCACGTTGCTCAGCATCATGGGCTCCCTCGTTTCGAACATCATCCTGGTGATTGTGGTGGTGTTCCAAAGCGATATCCGCCGCGGGTTGCAGCGCGTTGGGAGCAGCGCCTGGTTCAGCTTCTCACGAACCCAAGAAGCACAGGTTATCGACGAAGTGGTTGAAGCGGCCACTGAGCTGGCCCGCCATCGCATTGGCGCCATCATCGCCTTCGAGCAGGACGCGAATTTGGATGAGTTTGTCGGAGCCCACAAAGGCCAAGTCCTGGACGCCAAAGTGTCGAGCGAGCTCTTGGTGGCCCTGTTTGTGCCCGAAGGCTTGAACAAGCTGCATGATGGCGCCGTCATCATTCGCAACCTGCGTGTCGCCAAGGGCGGCGTTTTCTTTCCCATGCCAGAGCGCTCACTCGACAGCAGCTTCGGTTCACGGCATCGCGCGGCCCTGGGGATCACCGAAGAAACAGACGCCGTCGTGGTGATCGTGAGCGAAGAACGCGGCACGATCAGCTTCTGCTTCAACGGCAACATCGCCTCCAATCTGGACGGCCCCAAGCTGCGCACCATGCTCGAAGCTATTTTCAATCCTAAGGTGCGAAAGAAGAGCCGCCGCACCAGCTCTTCGCGGCGCAGCAGCATCTTTCCTCTGCCGTCAGCGCCGCCACCCCTGAGCGAACGCCGGACTCCCGCCACTCGCGCAACCGAAGTGCGAACCGTCCCGCAGCCTCTGCGAACCGATCCCCAGGCGCCCAGTGCCGGGGGGCCGTCCGATCCGGAACTTCCTGCCCGTACCACCCTTCTCGACACCCCTTCGCTCCGGCGGCCCGCCAACAAACGGGACGGGCAACTCAGGAACTCTGCAGTGGCACCGAGCAAGAGCTTGGACGCTCCCGAAAGTGGACCGCTCCTTTCCGAACCCCTACCGATGCCACGCGTTGAGATCCCGGATCGGCTGAGCCCCGCCAAGGACACGAGAGACAGCACCCCTCCAGCCAAAGCAGGAGACCAAGAGTGATTCAACCGATTTCCAACGGCTGGTCACTGGCACGTGAGTATGTCACGAACAATTTAAGTCTGAAGCTGTTCGCGCTGTGCTTCTCGCTCGCTCTGTTTGCCTACTTCCACGGCCAGGGCGATAACCATCAGCGAACCGTGCCTTTCGATGTCATTGCTCGGCTGCCTCCTGATTCTGCGAAGTGGGCACTGTTGACTGCCCTGCCGTCCGCGATTCGCGTCACGCTAAAAGGCCCAATTGGAACGATCGATCGCCTGAGTCAGAGCGGCGCGCCGCTTGAGCTCGATCTTCGGAGCGGCGACCGCAAACAAATCGCTTTTGACGAGAGCCTGCTGTCGTTACCGCCCGATGTTACGGTCCTTTTGATCGATCCACCGAGCCTCGATCTGGAATGGCAAGCCGTGGTGGAACGCGAGATCCCACTGGAGGCCACCATGACGGGGCAACCCCAAGAGGGCTTCGTGGTGAAGGGTGAGCCCGTTGTGTCGCCCGGGAAGCTCGTGGCCATCGGACCTTCGAGCATCGTTCAAGTGCTCCAATTTGCCAGCCTGGAGCCCTTCAATCTGACCGGGCTCACTGAAGGCGTGCACCGTCGTCGCATCAAGGTGAATGCGCCGCCCGAGCGGCTTAAATTTCGGGGGGCCCAGCCAGCCTCGGGCGACAATGCCGTGGTCGTGAACGTAGCCGTCACGATAGCGCGCCGCATGAGCGAGATGAAGTTTGCTAATCGGCCGGTGAGCGTCGTCGGCGTGCCAGCAGGATTTTCGAGTCCTTCGTACGTCGACGTTACGGTGGTCGGCCCACCCGAAGTGGTTCGAGCGTTGCGCGCCGAACAAGTCGTACCAAGAGCAGATGTCGGCGCACTACCTGGATTCACCGCCAAGGAAAACAAGCGCGGCTCGCGCACCGTGCGGCTTACGGTAGACCTTTCAGGAGCTGAGGTTGAAGTGCAACCGCCAACCGTCACCGTCAGGTGGTAGGTGAGCTCGCCGTCACCGTCAGGTCGTAAGGTGTAAGCTCAGAGAAAAGTAACCTGCAGCCGAGAACGGGCGTTCTGATAGAAGGCGCTCGCGGATGCCGCTAACCTGCGCCCCACATACCAGCGCCTCACCGACTCCACAACGCTCGCAAAAGGCTGGCTACGAAGCGACTCAGGGGCTGCCCGATGAGCGGCACGCAGCTCAGAATTGGTAGGCTCCAGCATGGGGGCCACCATCTGATCTAAGTAGAGGCTCGCCCGGGCTCTTCGCCTAAGGATCCGAGCGAGTTCAGAGACGCTGATCCCCTCGAGCCGCTCTGCGTTCGCAAGTGCCGTGGGCCCACCGACGGCTTGAATGAGTTGAACGCGCGCCGCACGAGTCTGCCGTTCGAGAGCAGCCCCCGGTGGCTCAGGATCAATCGGCAAACGCGCGAGCAACGTCTCGGCGATGTGTCGCTCCAGCGCGACCACAACGTGTCGCTCCCGGTAGGCTTCCGCAGCCCTCGCTTCATAACCCACGTCCGCGAGTGCCTCGAGACGAGCTTCGAAGCTCAATTCGCGCTCAAAAATGAACTCGGGCGTCGCCACGCCCCCAATCTCTGGCGCTACAAAACGCACGACGGCGCGTTCCAACTGCACGACCTTAGCTTCACCGAGCGTGTGCAGGCTTTCGACGGAGCTTGCTGCAGCACCAGCCAAGAACAGGCGCGCGAAGTGACGGCGCGACACGTGGGCTCTTACCAGGATCTCAGAAACCCAACGCCTGGGCTCGCTCCCCAGCTCATTCGTTCGCTTTTCCAAAATCGTCCTTTGAACTCGGCGGCGGCGCCTCGGAATGCTGGCCGGCGAGGTGGGTCGTTGCGCGCTCCACATAACCTCGAGCCGCTCTCCTGGCACGCGTGAACTCAGCGAAGGCTGTGACTTTTTCGAGATCGTTGGCTCCCATATTCTTAACGACCTCGGCCAGCTGCTGGCGCAAGGCTTCGGCGCTTCGACTTCTCCGACTTGCCAACTCGGATTGGGATATCGCGGGCAATTCCTGCAGGGCCGGGAGCGGCTCCGCAGGCACGCGCGGCACCGCAACCACAGAGTGTGCGGAGAGCCATGCCTCAAGGAACACTCGGAGCCTCTCACTTCGAAACGCAAACCACCGCTCACGTTCCTCAGCACTTGCCACCAACGCATCCTTGAAGCGTCGAAAGGCACCCTTGCCGTCTATCGCCATCTCAAGCTCTCGACGGAGCTCCTCGCTCACCACGGTGGGGATGAAGCGCTCCATCCAACGGTACTGTTCGCGCGAGCTCACAGCTTCCACGCGCAGGTAATTGCCATCTGTCGCGATGCGCGTGTGCATTTCGGGATCGGCGATGCCATCGACCACTCGCAGCACCTCGCCGGCTTCCAAATGAAGATAGCTATGAACCTCCGGTGCGTTATTTTCGAAGGCATCCTCAAGCGCATCCCAATCCACTGGGACTTCACGCATCCGAATTGGGGCGGGGGCAAGTGGGGCAAGTGTTGACATAACCTGCTTTCAGTCTATCGCGCCGTGCGCGCTAGATGTCCTCAAAATGGCAGTCGTCCATTGCCGGAGCAGCTTTTCCCGTTCTTGGACGGGCAGGCTGGGCTCAAATGCCCGATCGGTTGTCAGCAGACGTGCAGCATCTTCCGGCCCAGAAAATAGACCCGCGCCGATGCCAGCGAGCATCGCGGCCCCGCGCGCCGTTGTCTCAAGCTCCGAAGGGCGCTCGACCGACACACATGCCACATCCGCTTGGAGCTGCAGCAAGAGGTCATTCTTTGAGGCACCGCCGTCCACCTTGAGGCGCGGAATTGGCACTCCTAGATCCTGGCTCATCGCGGCCACCAGTTCATGCACCTGGAGTGCTATCGCTTCTAACGTGGCCCGTGCCAAATGCCCGCGCGATGTGCCGCGCGTCAGCCCACAAATAAGCCCACGAGCCTCGGCATCCCAGTGCGGCGCACCCAGCCCCGCCAACGCCGGGACGAAGGTGACACCGCCATTGTCTGAAACGCTTTGAGCTAACGCTTCGATTTCAGAGGCCGAACCGATGATTTTTAACCCATCTCGCAGCCATTGCACGGCGGCACCCGCCACAAAACAACCACCCTCCAGCGCATACACGGGCTTATCCCCAATTTGCCAGGCCAGCGTGCTCAAGAGGCCGTGTTGGCTGGCGCGCGGCGTGGCGCCGGTGTTCATCAACACAAAAGCGCCTGTGCCGTAGGTGCACTTCACATCGCCGGGCTCGAAGCAGCCTTGACCGAAGAGCGCCGCATGCTGATCGCCTGCAATCCCGGACACGACAATTCCATCAGGCAGACCAGGCACACCACGCGTGGACGCCACCTTCTGGGCGCTTGGAACGATCCTCGGCAGCACGCCTTCTGGCACATCGAACAGCCGGCACATCTCGGGCGCCCATTCACGTTGCACCAGATTCATGAGTGAGGTGCGTGAAGCGTTCGTCACATCTGTAACGTGGGGCGCTTGGGCCAGAGCGCCACCTGCCAAGCGGAATACCAGATAGCTATCCACCGTGCCGAACGCCAGCTCACCTGCCTGGGCTCGAGCGCGGGCGCCGGGCACTTGATCGAGAAGCCACCGCAGCTTGCTCGCAGAAAAATAGGGGTCGAGAACCAGCCCCGTCGTGCTCCGCACTTTCTGAAGCTCCCCCCGCTGCTTCAGCTCAGCGCAAAATGCACTCGTTCTACGGTCTTGCCAGACGATGGCACGGTGAATCGGCTTACCGCTGCTCCGCTCCCAGAGTAACGTCGTTTCGCGTTGATTCGTGATACCGATGGCGGCGATATCGGAGCCGCTCACCTGGGCCGCACTCAGCGCATCTGCGATAGCGCCCACGACGCTCAGCCAAATCTCTTCGGGTTCGTGCTCGACCTCGCCCGGGTTGGGGAAATGTTGGGGGAACTCGCGGTTCGCCCGCCCCCGCGTGGTTCCGTCCAACCCAAGGACCAGTGCCGTCGACCCCGTAGTTCCCTGATCGATTGCAAGAAGGTGTTGAGCCACGTCAACTTCAGCCTAGCAGACGCGTGCCCCCCGGGAAGCTTGTCCCGGCGCGGGCCGGAAGGTAGCCTTCTCCCCCATGGCTCGCTTGTTCCTTATCACGCCCGAAGGGCAGCAATCCGTGGAACTTCGCGCCCACAACTCGCTCGGCCGACATCCCAGCAACTCGATTCAGTTGCTGGATAAGATCGTCTCGAAGGAGCACTGCATCATCGAGCGGCGTGGCACTTCGTTTGTGTTGCGCGATCTCGGAAGTCTCAACGGCACGTATGTGAACGGAGAACGTGTGGTGGGGGAGAGACCCCTTCGCCACAACGACGAGATGGCGCTCGGCATGACGCGCGCGCGCTTTGAGGATGATCCTGCTGTTTCACCATTGCCGCCGGCCGCCAGCTGGAATCCTGCAGCTGCAGTGCCTCAGCCAGTTGCAGGTGCGGCGCAAAATGCTGGCTTTGCGGTGGCGCAGGCACCAGTGCCGCCGCTGGCTCCCGTGTTTGGAGGCCCGGTGGGGTCGCCCTTGCCTCCGCTCGGGGGTACCCGCGTCGATGTCACCGACAAAGCACGGGCTATCGGCACCCAAATCGCCGCCATCCAGAAGGGCTTCCTGCCTTACGACCAGATCGCATCGAATCCAGCACAGCTTTCCGCTGACTATGAGAGGCTGCGCCTTTCACACGAGCTTTCCCGGGAAATCGCGCTTGAGCGTGATTTGTCGACGTTGCTTGAGAAGATCCTACAAACGATCTTTCGCTTCGTGCGCGCCGACCGCGGCGTGATTTTCTTGATGGACGATGGGGAGTTGATCCCCGGCGCAACCCAGCGCAGAGATGGCACCAATCAGCCGATTCCCGTGTCGTCCACCATCATGAATCATGTGATCAAGGAGCGAGCCACCGTGCTCACGCACGATGCTGCGATGGATTTCGCGGCATCGAAAGGCAAGAGCATGATCCTGAATAGGATCAGCTCAGCGATCGTGGCGCCGCTCCTCCACAACGATGATATCCTGGGCGTGCTCTGGCTCGACAGCGAGACCTTGGCCCAGTTTCAGCCCAAGGACATGGAGATTGTAACGGCCATCGCCGCCCAAGCTGCCATGTTCATCGAGATCAACATCCTCGCAAAAAAGATCGAGCGCGAGATCGTGAATCGAGAACGCTTCAGCCGTTTGCTTTCGCCGAACGTCGCCGAGCGCGTGCTTTCCGGCGAGCTTGAGGTGAAGAAGGGCGGCCAGCTCGTGCAAGAGTGCACCATTTTCAACTCGGATATTCGCGGCTTTACGAGCATGAGCGAGAAGGCCGAGCCAGAAGTCATCGTTGAGATGCTGAATGATTACTTCGAGCACATGGTGGAGACCTTGTTCAAGTACGAGGGCACGTTGGACAAGTTCATGGGCGATGGGATCATGGCCCTCTGGGGTGCACCCGTCTTGCACCCGGACGATGCCCTGCGCGCCGTGAGCTGTGCCGTCGAGCAAATGGAGATCCTCGGTCGCTTCAATCGCAAGCGAATAGAAGCGGATCTCCCGCCACTCGCCGTTGGCATGGGCATCCACACGGGGCCAGTGGTGGCAGGTTATATTGGGAGCAGCCGCGCACTCTCGTACACAGTGATCGGCGACGTTGCCAATACGAGCGCGAGGCTCTGCGGAGTTGCGGCTGGCGGTCAGATCTTGATCAGCCAGGCTACGCTCGAGAAGCTCGGTGGGAAGTTCCAGGTCGAGGAACTGCCTCCAGCGCGGCTGAAAAACAAAGAGAAACCGTTTCGCGTGTTCAATCTGCTGCGCCCTGCAGCGACAGTTCAAATACCAGCAGTCACCGGAGGCAATCTCGTCCCCGAAGTGCCCGGGGCTTAAACCGCGTTATTAAAGGTTCAACCACATAGACGCACTGCGCCAGAATCGACGCCGGCCCATCCATTCTGGCCCGGCATCTCTCGACGCCACTTGCGATTCAAGGCAAGTATAGTCGCCCTTTTTCGATGGCTCACGTCCTCAGCTTCGAACAGCCAGTAGTCGATCTTATTATGCGCGTGCGGGAGCTCCGTCAGCTCGCTGAGCAAGATCAAACGCTGAACCCAGAGCTCTCGCGCCTGGAAGAAAAGGCTCACAAGCTCGCACGTGAAATGTTCGCCAACCTCTCGCCGATGCACAAAGTCCAGCTTTCGCGGCACCCGGCGCGACCCTATTCGCTGGATTACATCAAGCGCTTGTTTGAGAATTGGACTGAATTAGCGGGCGACCGCCGCTTTGGCGAAGATGCTGCGATTGTGGGTGGCATCGGCCACTTCCATGGGCGCAGTGTCATGGTGCTGGGCCATCAGAAGGGCCGCACCACCCGCGAAAACATGCACCGCAACTTTGGGATGCCCAACCCCGAGGGCTATCGCAAAGCTATCCGGCTCTACCAAATGGCGGACCGCTTCGGCCTGCCGGTGATTACCTTTGTGGACACGCCAGGCGCTTTTCCAGGAATTGGAGCCGAAGAGCGTGGACAGAGCGAAGCGATCGCTGCGGCCATCGAGGTCATGGCAGGAGTCGGGGTACCGGTGATCACCACCGTGATTGGTGAAGGTGGATCCGGTGGGGCCCTGGCGCTCGCCGTCGCCAATCGCGTTCTTATGCTGGAATTTAGCTACTATTCGGTGATCTCTCCCGAAGGCTGTGCTGCCATTCTTTGGAAAAGCTCAGAGCACGCACCGCTCGCCGCTGAAAGGCTCAAGATCACCGCGCCGCAGCTACTTGATCTGGGCGTGGTGGATAGCATCGTCGAAGAGCCAGCAGGTGGCGCCCACCAAGACCACGACTTAGCCGCACGGAAGCTGGACGCGGCGCTGCTCGAAACGTTGCGTTCGCTCGAGTCCCTCTCCCCCGATCAGCTTAGGGACCACCGTTATCAGCGCTTTCGGAACCTCGGTGCCTTCGTCGCCTAGCGTCGCAGCGTCTCACATTGCAGAACTGCAACATCCAAAAGGCAGGCCGCTTCCCTCCAAGGGCTCAGTTCAATTTTGTGTCATCGCGAGTCGCCACTCGCGAGCTTGACCGTCTCCCCCCTGCTCGCTAGGTTCCTCCTCCCCAAGCCCTAGCGGACCGGCAAAAAGCCATTATTTCCCGCTTTGTGCTCGGGTTCTTCACCCTTCCGAGGAGACAGCATGGCTATCAAAGTTGGCATCAATGGTTTCGGTCGTATCGGTCGCTGCGTGCTTCGCGCCCTCACGGAGCGCAAAGAGAACGACATTGAGATCGCGCTCATCAACGACCTGACGGATACCAAAACCCTAGCCCACCTCGTGAAGTACGACTCGGTTCACGGCAACTTCAAGGCAGCTTCTGTCGGCCACACCGAGAAGGGCCTAGTGATCGGCGGCAGAGACATCGCTGTCACGGCTCTGAAAGATCCGAAAGATTTGCCGTGGAAGAGCCACGGAGTGGACATCGTTCTCGAGTGCACCGGCCTTTTCACCGACAAGGCGTCCGCCGGTGCGCACATCAGCGCCGGAGCCAAGAAAGTCATCATCAGCGCTCCCGCCAAAGATCACGACATCACCCTGGTGATGGGCGTGAACGACGACAAGTACAACGCGGCCTCGCATCACATCGTTTCGAACGGCTCATGCACTACCAACTGCCTCGCACCCGTTGCGAAGGTTCTGCTTGAGAACTTCGGCGTCAAGCGCGGCCTGATGACCACCATTCATTCCTACACCAACGATCAGAATTTGCTCGATCTGCCGCATCGCAAAGGCGATCTGCGTCGCGCACGTGCAGCTGCCGTCAACATGATCCCGAGCAGCACGGGCGCGGCAAAAGCTCTGAGCGAAGTGATCCCAGAACTCAAAGGCAAGTTCGACGGGCTCGCAGTCCGTGTGCCCACCATTGATGTCTCGCTGGTAGATCTGACCGTCGAAACAGAAAAGAACATCACCGTGGCCTCGATCAACGCAGCGATGAAAGCCGCCGCGGAATCTGGCCCACTCAAGGGCTACCTCTACTACATTGAGGAAGATTTGGTTTCGGGAGACTTCATTGGTCACCCCGGGTCGAGCATGTTCGATTCAACGCAAACCAAGGTTCTGGGCGATAACTTCGCTAAGGTCTTTTCTTGGTACGACAACGAATGGGGCTTCGCCAATCGCATGATCGATCTCGCGCAGCTCATGGTCAAAAAGTTCTGAAGCGTTGAGGGGTGGTCGAAAGGCCACCTCTTTTTCTGCACACTGTCTCGGTTCTATCCCCGCGGCCGCCCCCGGAGTCCTTATGACAAGCTTGACTGGTATTCGTTCGATCGAGGAGCTGAACCTAAAGGGTCGGCGCGTGTTCATCCGGGTGGACTTCAACGTCCCACTCGACAAAGATCTGCAGGTAACTAGCGACGAACGAATCCGTGCAGCGCTGCCCACGCTCAAGTATGCCGTCGAGCAAGGGGCGAAGGTCATCTTGGCCTCGCACCTCGGCCGACCCAAAGGCAAAGATCCCAAAGCCAGCCTCGAGCCGGCAGCTTCTAAGCTTTCGGAGCTCACGGGCTGGGATGTACTGCTCCCGGACGATTGCATCGGGGATGCTGCCAAAAAGGTGGTTCAAGATTGCCGGGATGGGCAAGTCGTATTGCTTGAAAATTTGCGCTTTCATGCCGAGGAAGAAGCGAACGATGATGGCTTTGCCCGGCAGCTTTCCGAGCTGTGCGATGTGTACGTGAACGATGCCTTCGGCTCGTCGCACCGTGCCCACGCTTCGGTGGATGCCCTGCCCCGCATGATGCCCGAGCGCGGCATGGGATTCCTCGTGAAGAAGGAGCTCGATTCTTTGGCTCGGATCACGGGCACTCCGGAACGGCCCTTTGTGGTGATTCTGGGCGGCGCCAAAGTCTCGGATAAGATCAAGGTGATCGAGGAGCTGCTCGGCAAGTGCAATGCTCTCTGCATCGGCGGCGCGATGGCGAATACGCTGCTGGCCGCACGCGGTGTGGATCTGCAAGCGTCCCGCATCGAGCAGGATTGGCTGGCTCGTGGCCGTTCGCTGATTGAGCAAGCTCGTGACCGCGGTGTTGCGCTGCTTCTGCCCACGGACGTCGTGGTCGGGAAAGGCTTGGACGACTTGGAAGGTCAGATCGTCAAGGCTGAGGCAATTCCTCCGGGCATGATGGCACTCGACGTGGGTCCCGAAACAGTCGCCACGTTTGCCACGCAGATCGCCGGGGCCAAGACAGTGCTCTGGAATGGGCCGATGGGTTACTTCGAAAATGCTGCTTTTGCTGCGGGAACGAATGGCGTTGCGCACGCACTCGCCGATTCTGGCGCTTTTTCCGTGGTGGGCGGCGGCGATAGCGTCGCGGCCGTGATGCTGGCTGGCGAAGCCGTGGTGAGCAAAATCGGCCACATCTCCACGGGTGGCGGCGCCTCGCTTGAGCTGCTCGAAGGACGTAAATTGCCGGGCGTCGAAGCGCTCCGAGCCTAAGAAGGAAACTCCGTGAAACGAACTCCCCTGATCGCTGGCAATTGGAAACTCAACAACGGCGGCGCGAGCGCTTGCGATCTTGCCGCGAAGGTAGCGGAAGCTGCGAAGGGCGCGAAAGGTGTGGACGTTGTCGTCGCGCCTCCGTTCACGGCGCTCGCAGCAGTTGCTGAAGAGGTCCGAGGCACTCCCGTCGAGGTCGCCGCCCAGAACCTGTACCCGAAAGACAACGGCGCTTTCACCGGGGAAGTGAGCGCACCTATGTTGCTCGAGTCGGGCTGCAAGTGGGTGATTGTTGGCCACAGCGAACGGCGTCAGATTTTCAAAGAAGATGACGCGTCAGTGAGTCTCAAAGTGGCCGCAGCGCTTTCAGCCGGGCTGCGCCCCATCGTGTGCATCGGCGAAACGCTGGAAGAGCGGGAGTCCAATCGCACGCTCGAAGTGATCTTCCGTCAGCTGGATGCCTTTTCCGAACAGCTCAAGGCGCGCCCAGGCTTCGCTGTGATTGCCTACGAGCCTGTCTGGGCGATTGGCACCGGGAAAGTGGCGGGGCCCGAGCAAGCCCAAGAAGTTCACGCGGCAATCCGGGACAGGCTAAAAACGCTGAATTCGGAGCTGGCTGAGCAGACCCGTCTGCTCTACGGCGGCAGCGTAAAAGCCAGCAATGCCAAGGGGTTGCTCAGCTGCCCCGACATCGACGGCGCGCTCGTCGGTGGCGCCGCGCTCGACGCCGCAGATTTCGCCGGTATTATCCGCGCCGCAGAAGGCTGACCCATGGCAGAGCTCCTCACCACACCGTTTACCGTCATTCACGTGATCACTTGTCTGTTTCTGATGCTGGTGGTGCTGATCCAGCCCGGCAAGAGTGGCGGCATGGGAGCGCTGAGCAGCGGCGCAGCTCAACAGGTCTTTGGTGGCGGTGGAGCCGGCAATCTGATGACTAAGGTGACGTGGGTCACCGGCAGTATTTTCTTCATCACGAGTGTTTCACTGGCTTACATGTCATCCTCAAGTGATTCTTCCCTAGAGAAGAAGGCCGCCGCAGCTCAACAGCGCGCTGGCGGGATGTCTAAAGCGCCCGCGAAGCCGCCCGCTCCCGAGAAGACAGCACCGAGCAAGTAATTCCGGCGACGCTCCGTTGTTGAGTTTCTCCCACGAGCTTCGATACGGCGCACTCGCCGGCGTCGTGAAGTTGTTGGCTTCGACGGCTTTCTTGCTCACAGGGTTTGTCGCCTTAAGCGACGATGACTATTCACGCGTGGTGATCGCTCAGGGCTTCGCCAGAGTGCCTAGCTGGGATCCGAGCGGCACGAGCTGGCTGCCGTTCCCATTTTGGTTAGAAGGCACGGCCCTTCGCGTGCTTTCCAATTCATTTGAGGTCGCACAAGCGACGAGTGTGTTCGCGAGTGCCGCGGCGCTGGTCCCGCTCTATTTTGCGGCTCGCTTTTGGGGCTCCACGCGCTGGCAGGCAACCTTTGGTGTAGCGCTTGCGGGCCTGCTTCCCTATTCGGTGGTGCTGGGAGCCGCGACGCCGCCGGATGCTTTCTGCGCTGCTCTGATCGCAACCGCTATCCTCACACTGGGTCGCTCAGAATTGGCACCCCTCACGTTAGGCGGCGCTGCGCTCAGCATCGCGACACTCAGCCGCTACGAAAGTTGGCCCGTGGCGCTGGTGTTCGCTCTCGTGGTGCTCGTTCGCGCCATTCGGTTGCGGAGCGTGGCGCTTTTGGGTCCGGCTTTTCTAGCTATTTTCGGTCCTGTGGCGTGGATACTGCACGGCGCGCTAAACCACGGGGACGCTTTGTTTTTTGTGGCGCGCGTGACGCAGTATCAAAAGGCGCTCGGCTTGGCGCCCTCGTCGGCATGGGCCAACGGGTTTCGAACTCCGCTCGCGCTCCTACGTTTTGAGCCGGAAATCATGCTGCTTGCGTTCGCGGTAGCGCTATTGGCCGCGGCCAAACGCACCACGCCAAAAACGTTAGCTGGTGGCGGTTGGGCTGCCTGCCTGGCGCTGTTTCTGTTTCTCGTTTGGGGCGATCTGCGCGCTAGCACAGCGACTCACCACGCCGAACGCACCTTGCTTTCACTGTGGATGCTTGCCGCTATTCTCCTAGTGCGCGGCTTGGGCCAGTTGCGGGTACTGTTGACCCGGCGCGATCAGGCGGTGTTAGTCTGTATTGCTATGCTGGGGATTACCGCCCGCTTCATCTGGGGTGGCTTCAGCTCCTTTGCGCCACGGAGCGAAGAGCGAGATATCGGAGTTCGAACGGCCTCGCTGATCCCGGCAACAGATCCCGTTCAGGTGCTCACAACCGACTATGGGTATTTTGCGATCTTGGCCAGCCTGGCGCGCCCAGGGCTGGCTCAGAGTGCGGACACCCACGATCCCCGAACGCATGCTGAGAGTCCGCGAGGCAAGCGCAGAGTTGCTCGCTTCGCACACACCGGGCGCACAGCCGGCTGGTGGATCGTTGATCGTTCGCTGTTCAACCCGGAGCGCTTGTCAGACTGTAACCAACGAGTGGCGCTAGAAAATCATCAGTTTCTGCTGGTTCGCCTAACGGACCCCGTACTCTGCCTGCGCTGAGTGGCCGCGCCAAGCGCAGATTGCCTCGAAATTTGCCCCGCTTTTTCGCCCATTTGGGCGCTAGCACGTAGGATGCGCTGTGATCGCGAGACTCGGGCGGCAGCTATTCGGCAGCGTGATTTCAGCTTTCGCCCTGCTCGGATTTGTTTTCGTACCGCTCGGTGAACGCACGGGCCTGGAGCACGCGAAAGCAATTCTGGCCACCCCAGAAGCCTCACGCGCGGGTAAGGGCCTGTTGACCCAACTGGAGGCGCTGAAGCGCCAGTTTCTCAGCCCCAACTCAAAGCCAGAAACCACTCCAGGCAAGCACACGCAGCGTGAGTTGGCGAACCTCAGATGGGTCCCTGCCAACGCTGGAGCCTCGGGGCGCTGAACCACGCTGGGCCCATCAAGGGATCCGGTGCACGACAACCGCATTCC